>UMGE01004911.1_pt1 | contig 50748 bp, 36 predicted proteins | sample 1965191 | NCBI WGS metagenome assembly UMGE01 (sample SAMEA4836065, study PRJEB28245) | human gut metagenome | biome: gut microbiome; material: fecal sample | place: Denmark | collected 2008 | reverse complement strand
AGGGACTAGAAAGGATTAAGAGCTAGTCCCCGGGAGTTTGGGACCGAGAAGCACCGCTTCAAGCGCAAAAGACGAAAACGTCGTGAAGCCGCCGAGCAGTCCGGTTGTGAGAAAGAGCCGCAGGTTTTCCGATAATCCCAGTCGGCAGCTCCAATACTCGACCACCAAACCCATTAGAAAGCAGCCGATGAGGTTGACGGCGAAAGTGCCGGCCGGAAAGGCTGTGCCGAGGAGGCGCACAGCAGATGCAGAGAGCAGCCACCGCATGGATGCGCCGATGCCGCCGCCGAGAAAAACCAATGTCAGTTGAGTGAAATTCATCGTCTCATTTCAGCGGGAAAAAACATTCGGTTCGGCTTAGACCGTCTGCTCGAGCGCACATTGGCGCACTATCGGGCAGTTTTACGCAACAAACTGAATGGCAGCGTTTGCCGTCCTCTGCAAACATATCGAGCGATAAGCTCGGACTTTGCTCACGCAGCCCAATGGCCGGCCCAGCCTCTGTAACTAGGTCTAAAAGGTTAATGCATTTACAGCCGCAAAGAGTATGATGCTTTTTTGTTTTGTCATAACAGGTGTGCTCCGCAAGGCGCAGCGCCGCCCTTTTAAACCGATTCCGTACGACTCTCCATGAGCTGCCACGTCCATTACCGACAAGCGATGAAGCACCGACTGGCGCTTATCTTTGGGCTCACCGCATTGACGGCGCTGCTCTTTGCCGCTGATCTGACGGCCGGTTCTTCAGGCATGCCTCTGAGCGCAGTGCTCAATGCACTTTTGGCCGGTCCGTCGGGTCAGTCCCCTGAAGCGCTCATTTTGTGGTCACTTCGCCTGCCGATGACCCTGACGGCGCTCTTCGTCGGCGCTGCGCTCGCGCTGGCCGGACTGCAGATTCAAACGATCACGGCCAATGCACTTGCGAGCCCTTCTACTCTCGGCATCACCTCGGGAGCGAGCTTTGGCGCAGCGCTCGCGATCACCGCAGGCTTTACGGTAGGGGGAGAGCTGTGGCTTGGCACCATGACCGCCTCCTTTCTGGCGTCGCTTTTGATCTGCGCGCTGATTCTGGCACTGGGGCGGCTGCGCGGCATGACGCCCACAACGCTCATTCTCGCGGGCATTGTGATGAATTTCTTCTTCATGGCCCTGCACCAATTTCTCGTCTATGTCGCAAGCCCCGAAGTGACGCAGCTGATTTCCGGGTGGACCTTCGGCAATCTTGAGCGTGCTGGCTGGCTTTCGGCGGCCTGCGCCTTGGGCGCAGTGCTTTTGGGCACCCTCCTTCTCGCGCCGAAAGTCTGGGCGCTCACAACGCTTTCTATCGGCGAGGAGCGAGCCAAAAGTCTCGGCATTCAAGTCAGCCGTCTGCGGCTTCTCGTTTTTTCAACGGCATCCGTGCTGATCGCCGCGTCGGTGAGCTTCATCGGCACGATTGCCTTTGTGGGGCTCGTGGCACCCCACTGCGCCAAACTGCTTTTTGGGGGATGATCAGCGCTTTCTCATGCCCGCGAGCATGCTTTTCGGCGGCGCGATTCTTCTGCTTTCTTCGCTCCTTTCCAAATTCATCTCAACGGGCGCCATGCTTCCGGTAGGCATCATCACATCGATCGTCGGCGTGCCTTTCCTCTTCGTTCTGCTCCTTAAGAATCGGAGGGACTACTGATGAGCGACCTTGAACTTCGCGTAGAAAACCTCAATGTCGGCTTCGGCCGCCGCACAGTGCTCCGCGACATCAGCTTCACCGTTCATTCGGGTGAATTCATTTGTCTGCTCGGGCAAAATGCCGCCGGAAAAACCACGCTCTTCAAAGCCGTCTCAAACCTCATTGCTTCTTCCGGGCGCGTAACGCTCTGCGAAAACGGGAAAGCACTCCCCCGGTCCGCTATTGCTTATCTGCCGCAGCTCACTCAGGTCCAGAGCCGCCTGACGGTCTTCGAGATGGTCATGCTCGGCCTCGGCCGCCGGCTTTCCTGGCGAGTGACGCCCGACATTTTCGAGCGGGTCGATCAGACGCTTCACGCCATGCAGATCAGTCACCTTGCCGACCGTCCCGTGGCCTCGCTTTCGGGCGGTCAAAAGCAGCTCGTCTTTATGGCGCAGGCCTTTGTTTCCCGTCCCCGCGTGCTGCTGCTCGATGAACCCACTTCTGCGCTCGACCTGAGACATCAGCTGATCGTCATGCAGGCCGCCCGCAGCTACGCCAAAACAACCGGCGCAGCCGTCCTTGCCATTGTTCACGACTTGATGCTCGCGGCTCGATTCTCCGACAAGCTCCTCATGCTGGGCGACGGCACCATTCGCCGATTTGCCGCTCCGGCTGAGGTACTCACGCCCGAAGAACTGGCGGTCGTTTATCGCGTGGAAGCCGCGGTTGAACGCTCTCAAGAGGGGCTTCTCACCGTGATCCCCATGACGCCGCTTGACGTTGACGACGGCACACACGGCCACGGGTCCCATCCGCACGCGCATGACCCTGCCTGCACGCATTCGAGCAGTTCCGATCAACACGACCACCGCATTCGCCATGACGACGACCACCCCCATCTCTGAACCCGCTTGCGTCAAATCCTCAGCCCTTCTGGGCGACAAGGTATCGGGCTACTGGAACACTCGTGCCGAAGGCTACAGCCTGCGCACCGCTGACGAACTCAACGGCCCCCGCGGAGCGCATTGGCGGGAACGGCTCCTCAGCAATCTGCGCGGTGTTCCGCACGGCGGTTCGGTGCTCGACGTTGGCTGCGGACCGGCGCTTCTGGCCATTACTGCTGCCCGATGCGGCTGGAAAGCTTATGGCTGCGACTCCAGCCCTGAAATGCTCCGGCACGCTCTTGAGAATGCGAAGACGGCCGGGGCTGATGTGACGTTTTGTCAATGCGACGCCGCAGCGCTCCCGTTTGCCGACGAAACCTTCGACGCCGTCATCTCCCGCAATGTGCTGTGGAATCTGCCTCATCCGGAAAGGGCGCTCAAGGAATGGATGCGCGTACTTAAACCCGGCGGCCGTCTCCTTTATGAGGACGGCAATCATTACCGCCATCTTGTGGATCCGCTCTTTAAACACCATCACGACAACATGCCCGCGCCCTTCGGTCACCAGCCGCAGTACATGCTCAACGTGGATACTTCGGCGATTGACGCCATTGCCCAGACGCTGCCGCTTACACAGGAACTTCGTCCGCAATGGGATTTGCAGGCGCTCATCGATCTGGGATTCACCGAAACACAGGTGATCGAACCGAGCCTTGCTGAAGTCTCGGATCCTCTGTCGGGGAAAAGCATCCGCATCGTCACCGATTTCGTCGCAGCAGCGACAAAACCCGCGGCTGCCGCCTTCTCGAATGTCACAGCTGCGACCTGAATGCCCTGAAACACCATCAGCCGCTCTATCTTCATCAACCTTTGCGCTTTCGGAGTGCCTCATGCTTACTCGCCGCACGCTTCTTCTTTCCGCAGCTGCCGCATCCTTGGCGATGCTGCCTTTTGCCAGTTTTGCCGCTAAAGCCGCCGCCGGCGAAGCGGCATTAGGTCAAGCCGCCCTGCCGCCGGCGGGCAGCTGGCCCGTTACCTTCAAAGATCTCGCGGGACGCACCGTCACCCTCACTCAGGAACCGCAGCGGATCATCGTCGCCAACTACATTCAGAACTTCATGCTCGTAGGCGGCCGAGACGCCCTCAAACGCGTTGTCGGCATGACGCAGGATCATTGGGAATCCACCCGCATGGGCGAATATCAGGTCTTTACCACGGCCTACCCGGAACTGAAGTCCATTCCTTCCATCGGCGGATTCCACGACGACATCCTCAATTCTGAAAAGATCATTGCTTTGAAACCCGATGCGATGATCATCAACCGTACGCAGTTCGCCGCCAACACCCAGCGTATTGAAGTGTTTGAGCGCGCCGGCATCCGTGTGATCGTCACCGACTACCACGCCATGAAGCTCGAGAACCATGTGCTCAGCACACGCATCATCGGCCGCATGCTGGGTCGGGACACCGTCGCCGAGGAACTCTGCCGCAAAGCCATTGACGGCCTCAAGGAGGTTGACGCACGCGTTGCCAAGGCCTCTGCCGGCAAGAAGGCGCCCAAGGTTTATATGGAACTCGGCAGCAAAGGCGTCGGCAACTACGGCAACACCTACAACTCCACCATCCTTTGGGGCGCTATGCTCGCCCGCGTGGGCGCCGACAGCATTTCAGCCAACAACCGCGAGCCCTACAGCGCTGCTACGCGTGAATACGTCATCTCACAGAACCCGGAGATCATTATCATCGGCGGCTCGAGGTGGTCGGGCGGCGCGAGCGACCAGATGCAGATGGGCTTCACGGTCGACCGCAAGACCGCGGAAAAGTGTCTCGAAGCCTTTATGCACCGCTCGCTCTGGCAAAATCTCCCGGCCGTAAAAAACCGGCGCTTCTACGCCGTCGACCACGGGAGTCTGCGTTCCATTATTGACTGGCACATGAGCGCTTTTATCGCCAAAGTCTGCTGGCCGGATGGCTTTGCCGACATGGATCCGGAAGCCGGCATCGTCGCCGACTATAAGCACTATCTTCCGGATTTGGATCCGGCCGGCACATTTACGCTGGCGCTCGGAAACTAACCGCAAAGCTCCGCTCGTTTGAATGGGATGCGGCCTCCGGCTCTAGGCTGGAGGCCGCTTTTTAGTACTGTTTGTACGTTTGGCCGACAGACGTGTTCATGCCGAATGCATGCCGACCATGGCGCAGTCAGCCAATCAGCCCTTAAGGACTCGGCTGCAGGTGCAGCCGCCGCCTTCCTTTCCGGTTTCATCCGCAGCCGGACCGTAAGTCCGGACAGCTTTGGCGAGCAGTGCTTCAAGCTGATCAGCCTCATCCTCTGTGAGCGACCCCAAAATGCGTTCGTTCATGCGGGTTGAAATATCGGCCATGATGGGTTTGAGCGCACGGCCTTTTTCGGTGAGCATGATGATGCTCGCTCGGCCGTCGGATTCACTGGGGAGCCGATCGACGTAGCCCTGCTTGGCAAGTCGATCGAGCATGACGCAGGTCGTCGACTTCGTACGGCGAATCTTCTGCGCAACCGCCGTGAGACTCAAACCTTCCTGCTGAAAGAGCACCTGGAAGATGTCTCCGCAGCTCGTCGTCAATTCGTCAAGGCCGGCCTTTTTCATCTCAGTGAGCAGGAAACGGCGGCCCTCTTCATGCATGCGGGCTGCGTAAGCAAGTATGGGACGGTCTTCCTTCATTGGCTCTTCTTATTGTTGACAGCTGAATGCCAGTCGCATTTCAAAAGGACTTCAGCTCGTTATGAATATTTTAGGAATTATAAGACTGGGGATTTTCTTCGATTCGGACAGCACCAGCAAATAACCGCACAACGATGTGTAATACGTAAATATGTATGACGTCTTGGCAGTATTCGGCCTAAATTTGTCCGTACTCAACGCACTTTGAAGCCAAATCAGAGTAATTCTGGTAGTCCATATCGTCAGCGAAACCGCACTGCACGCTATGGATGCTCTCCTTTGAACTGCTCGAAAAATTCGAGGAGAGCGGTTTCACCCACCCCCTGCTGGCTCCTCACTTTATGAGCGAACAAACAGTCAGTGCGCATCAGCCCGGGAAATCCGCACCCGTTCAATACGGCTGCGGGTTGCTTTAACCACCTCGAACCGCAGTCCGCTGAATGTGATGGACTCTCCGGCTGACGGAATCCGCCCGAACTTCTCCAAGAGCAGCCCGGCGAGCGTTGCGCAGCTGTCATTTTCGGGACGAAGTCCGCTCACCTGTGTGGTCTGTTCGACCAAGAAGAGGTCAGCAGCACCCTCTGCCGACCAGCCTCCCGCGATCGGTTCGATAAAGCGTCCCTCGTTTTCATCCGGAAAATCACCCGCAATCGCTTCCAAAAGGTCATGCGTCGTCACTAAGCCCTGGATAATGCCGAATTCGTCAGCCACCAAAATAATGTGATGATTGCCCTCTTGGAAATTCCTCATCAATCCAATCACACTGACCGTTTCCGGCACCACCAATGCACGACGGCGCCGAGCAATGTCGGCAATAGCAGCAGGATTGAGCGTATCGCCAGCTAAATCCTTCGCTTTTAATATCCCGATCACATTGTCAAGCGACCCCTCACAGACGGGGTAGCAGCTGTGCGGCTCACGCTTGATCAGCGCGGCAATTTCCGATGCGGGATGTTCTAGATCGATCCAGACCACATCGCAGCGCGGCGTCATGATGGTTTTGACCGTACGTTCCGCCAAGGAAAGCACGCCTTCAACCATGTGCCGTTCCTCCTCAGCAAAAACATCAGGCTTGCGGTCTGCGGCAGTGCCCTCCGCAGCTGTGTCAACCTTTTCGCCGGGCCGGCCCATCAAATTCACAATCGCCGAAAGCGTGCGTGCGCGAAAGGGGAGCTTCTCCGTATGCTTACGAAGGTTGCGGGCAGCCAATTGGTTGAAGAACTCAATCATGACCGAGAAGCCAATGGCGGCGTAGAGATAGCCCTTCGGTATATGGAAGCCGAACCCATCTGCCACGAGTGAGAGGCCGATCATGAGCAAAAACGACAGACACAAAACCACCACGGTGGGATGTGCGTTGACAAAGGCCGTCAGCGGACGGCTGGCGAGCATCATGACGCCGATGGCAATTACTACTGCTGCCATCATCACGCCCAGATTGTCCACCATGCCGACGGCCGTAATAATGGAATCCAAGGAGAAGATCGCATCCAAAATCAAAATCTGGACGATCACCAGCCAAAAACTTGTCGCAGAACCCGCCGCGCTTTCTTCATGCGGACGCGCTTCCAATCGTTCATGAAGTTCTGAAGTGGCTTTAAAAAGCAAGAAGAGCCCGCCGGCGCAAAGAATGAGGTCGCGCAGGGAAAACGAATGCCCCCAGAGCGTGAAAAGCGGCGCTGTCAGCCCCACCAGCCAGCTCATCACTGAAAGCAAAGCCAGCCGCAGGAAAATAGCCATGCCTAAACCGGTATAAAGCGCACGATCTTGCTGCTTTGCCGGCAGTTTTTTGGCCAGGATGGCAATAAAAACCAAATTGTCGATGCCGAGCACCAACTCGAGCACAACAAGCGTCAAAAGTCCAACCCACAGGGTGGGATCAAAAAGAAAGTCCATCAGTAGCAATAGAGCAGCTCTCGAATCTGCCGCGGAAGTCCCCGCTCACACCGAGCGGTTTGAGGTTGAGGTGCGAAATTTTATAGATTAAACCGATCATTGTCCAAGGTTTGAACTCAACTTCAGCATGCGTCCGCATCCGCTCATAGCTGCGAATGAGTATGACTCTCAAACACTGCCATCCTATCGTCTTATTGATTTACCAGATTCTTCCAAAACACAAACAATCAATTTTTGTGTAATTTCCCGAATTAAAACCACATTCCATTTTCAACACATCAGTGATAAATAATTCGCAAATTTCCTTATTGCTTTGCTGATCAACATTCATCTAAAATTCGAAACTCAATCTCATAGATTCAGCACAACTGCGAAGATTATTTAAATTGAGTGAATGCTTAAGCGGACGGAACTGAATATGAAGCAGGCTATCATTCTCCTTCTGGCTCTGGGTGCTGTTGCAGTTCATGCAGAAACGATCAGAGCCTGTGGAAAATACCAAAGAATCGATCAGACTTGGTCTAAATCCTACAAAGTCACAGGAACTATCCAAGATGGATTTTTTGTTATCCAATGGCGGAAAGGCGAACCCACCAAGGTCGTTCTTGGATCCAGAAACAGCATTCCGGCCGCCGAAGAACACTTTAAAGATACAAGAGATCGTCCATGGGTTCTCAAGGCCGGATGGGAGAACTGCAATTAAGCCCTCCTCTTGGCATCTCATCTTGATTGAGTACTGATGCCTTTCTGTTTTGGTATAAGGCTTCACCAAACGCACCTCGGGCACCTTGGCACACCTATCAGCGCTGCATCACGGAAGAGCCCTCGAAAGAAGGCTAGTTATAACTTCGGACAGATAACGATGATGCTGGCCGCGCACCTGCTTTGCCGCCGCTGCCGGCGGTATGCCGCCTGAGGCGCTCAAAACGGAGCGTTGAGCATCGGCAGGATGCGCAGCTCTGAAGATTCCGCCGCCATTCCTCCCCACCCTTGCGGGCGAGGATTTCTGGCGGATTCTGCTGAATCGATATTTTGGCTTACCACTTCATGTGGGTGAGTTCACACCTAATCTTGCCGCCTCTCAAAGCAGGCGTATCAGGTTGGTCCGCATTTTCACAAAGACGCGTGTTGCCATAGTCGTTTCGAGTATCGTCAGCATTCCCGCGAGCCCAGACAGCGACCATAGCTTTGGTGTCAGGATCCTTTTCACCGTCAGCATCCATCTGGAAGGCATGAATCGTATTTTCGTGGAAATACACCAATGGCGCAAAGTTCCAAGCCGTGTTCGCCCACATCGACTTTTCGTCCGGAACGCTGGTGTCAATTTCAACCTTGCGATAGTCTTTATTTTCACCCACAGTCTTTACACGCGGGTTGCTGTCGCGGACTGCAAAGGATTTCAGCTGATTGATCGATGCAGGCTCTCTCAAGGTGTAATACATCTCTGAGATAGCATGATTGTGGTACGGATAGAGTGTTCCTACCTGCTGCACCGTCATACCGATTTCAGCTCCTACCGGGACACCATTAATCGATTTGATGCGGAGAAGTCCCCAATGCCCCATGACTTCTGCATAGGCATATCCGCCGCGTACATTCATGAAGTTGCGGCGGTTCCGGTCTGAATCTGCGGCGTACATCGGAAGCCAGCCGGCTGCAGCCCACAAATTTGGCAGTGCATTAGCAGTAACGTCAACACCAAACTGCGAAGGTGTATGAAGAGCTTCCCCAAGCACCATTTGGTCGAAATTTTCAGCAAACTTCAGACCGTATTTTTGAACTTCCTTATTTTTAATTTCGTTTGAGAAGAAATCGTGAAGCGTTGTCCGTTTCAGCCATTGGGCAACCGGAGATTTCTTTAGAAGTTCACCTGAAGGCATAGTCAGCGACTTATCGCTGCGGCGAGGAGAGAAGCAGGCTTTAGCCTTATCCGGATTAGCAAGAATTTGATGAATGTGTTTTACAGCCAGCTGTACGTCACGACGATCCGTAATGCAAAAAGATTTGATGCCGTCAGTTGTTTCATAAATAGCAGTGTCGGAATTTCTGCACCGGCCGGTCGTATCAGTCGTAACAGCTTGCGCATATGCGCGGAGGTAGGTCAAGGTCTCGTCCCACAACTGATCGATTAATTTTCGTTCGGCAGGGGTATAGGCCTCAGTTGCATCGCTGGCATTGAGACACTCGAAAACTGGGTTTTTAAGATCGTCGGCCGAAATAAATTCCGGCAAATTACTACCCGAGGCGAAAACGGATAGAGGAAGAAGAGAAGCAACGATTGCGGTTGTTTTTGAAAACATAAACATTTCTCCTTTATGTGCGCTCCCAGTTGCGGTTTGACAGCCAACTAGGTGAAATGATTATGTTTATTTTGACCTCTTAGGAGGTTTGATTATTATCACCAGCCAAGTTTTATGTCGGGATAACCCTATCGCTTAATTAAGCAAATATACTTCAAATCAGTATGTTTTCATGCAGATTTATTATACAAAAGTTATAATAATAATGTTTTCATTTATTTTCTCGTTATGAAAACTGTATTCTTTTTCATGATTTCCTCACTGCGTCTAAATGAATGAAATTCCAGTTCAGCATGATTTGTCAATAAATCGCCAGAGATGCATAGATTTAAGCAACGTACCTCCCAAGAAGCAACAGGAGGAATGATGCTAAATCTATTTATGAATTGTTTTATTTTAATAGTACTTTTCTATCATAAACACGCATTTTAAAGCCGTTTCACTCTTCAAACCTAAGAAATCTTCCCCCGCTAGATATCCTCAAACGTTGTGGTCCTAGTGGGCCACAAATGAAAAAACTCACCTAAAGCACTGGCTCTAGGTGAGTTTTTCAATGGTTTAACTTTTATTTGGAATTAATGTTCGTCACCGCCGGCGTGCTTAAACATGCGCAGACCCGTGGTCATGGACGAGAGCGTGGTGCAGCCGCCCATGATGTCTTCACGGAAGGACATGTACATATGCGCGATGGTGAAGATAATCAGCACGTACATCAGTGCATGGTGCACCGTACGCACGGCCTGAGCATCGCCAAAGAGCGTGAACACCCATCCGAACCAGGCCATCCAGCTCGTGTCGGCACCCCAGGCCTGAGCATAAAGCGCAAGACCCGTGATGATGAGGAGGATGCTGCCCAACACGAAGAAGCCGAACATGGCGAGCTGCGCGAGCGGATTGTGACCCGCGTACTCTGCGCTCGTCTTCTTCATGAAGAGGTAATAGGCAACCTGACCGAAAACGCCCTTCCACCACTTCCACGACCAAAGCGGCGGAATGAAGATCTGACGCGAGTACTTGTTCCCGACGACCGCCCAGTAGAGACGGTAGATGAAAAGCACCGTGTAGATAATGCCGGCCGCAAAGTGCGCAAAGCGGATGTAGGCGAAGTCATAGGTCGACCATGTATCGCCGAGATTGGAAACCAAAGGCGCCCCAATGAGGAACCCGGTCACAATCATCACGAACATGCAGACCATCATGGCCCAGTGCCACACTCGAACCGGCGCCTCCCAGACATAAAGCGGGTGCGTACCCGCACTCATGTCTACTTCGTAGGTGACTGGATCGATTTTCATAGGTCCTCCTTGACCTCAGCACACCTGCACGGACGTAAGCTCTTCGCCTTCAGGCGAGTAGAGATGCGTAGCGCAGGCAAGGCACGGGTCGAAGCTGTGGATCGTACGGATGATCTCCAGCGGGCGCTTCGGATCAGCGAGCGGCGTACCAATAAGCGAAAGTTCATAGGTACCCTTCTGCCCTTCACTGGAGCGCGGCGAAGCATTCCAGGTCGTGGGCACCACCGCCTGCCAGTTTTCGAGGCGGCCGTTCTTGATGACGCAGTAGTGAGCGAGTGCGCCGCGCGGAGCTTCGCACGGACCCACGCCGCGGCATTCCTTCGGCCAAGTCTTGGGTTCCCAGAACTCCATATTGGCCGCAGTTTCGTCGCCGGCCTTGATATTGGCCGTGAGGTCATCAATGTACTGCACGAGCTTGTGCGTCATCCACTCGCACTCGAGCGCACGGGCAGCATGACGGCCGAGCGTGGAGAAGGCGGCTTCGAGCGGAAGATTCAATTCCTTCAGGAGCTCAAGAGCCGGTTCCTTATAGTGCGGAACGTTCTTCGCGATGCCGATCACCATACGGGCAAGCGGACCCACTTCCATCATGTGGCCGCGCCAGCGCGGGCTCTTGATCCAGGAGTACTTGCCGTCCGGAGCGAGCCAGTTGAACTTCGTTTCCGTACCGTCGCTTCCCGGCGGGAGTTCGTAATGCTGGTCAGTGATGCCGTCCCAGGGATGCAGACCTTTGTCGGCTTCCGGATACTTGTACCAGGAGTGGTCAACAAATTCCTGAACCTGTTCGGGATCGCGCGTGTCAACATCAAAGACTTCATTGAGGTTGCCGTTGATGATGGCGCCGCGAGGAATCTGGATCGACTTGTCAGAATAGTCGTTCGCGATTTCAGGGAAGTCGCCGTAAGACATCATGTTGATGCCGGCGAGCCCCTTGCCGTACTTGAACCAATCCGGGTAGAAGGATGCAATGGCCTTGATGTCCGGAATATAGACGTTCGAGACGATATCAACGGCGTGCTTGGCGACCTGACGCATATAGTTCAGCGTCACTTCGTTCACCATCGTGCCCTGAGCGCCCGTATCGTGGACGTTGATCGGGCAGGCGACGCCGCCCACGAGATAGTTCGGATGCGGGTTCTTGCCGCCCAGAATGGTATGAATGCGCACGACTTCACGCTGGAAGTCGAGCACTTCAAGGTAGTGCGCGACCGCAAGCAGATTCACGGCCGGCGGAAGCTTCATGGCAGGATGGCCCCAATAGCCCTTATTGAAAATCGAGAGCTGTCCCGATTCAACGAGCTTCTTCACGCGGTTCTGCACATCGCGGAAGTAACCGACAGCTGCGAGCGGATGGTGCGGCGCAATCTTTTGCTGAATCGCCGCCGTTTCGCGGGGATCGGCATCGAGCGCGCTGACAACGTCCACCCAGTCGAGCGCGGAGAGCTGATAGAAGTGAACGATATGGTCCTGAATGTAGAGCGTGGCATTCAGGATGTTGCGGATCAGATTGGCGTTCTTCGGGATCTTGATGCCGATTGCATCCTCAACGGCGCGAACGGCGGAAAGCGCGTGAATACCCGTACAGACGCCGCAGATGCGTTCAACGAACGCCCAGGCGTCGCGGGGATCGCGGCCCTTCAAAATGACTTCGAGGCCGCGCCACATCGTGCCGGTGCTCATGGAGTCGACGATCTTGCCGTCATCGCCCAGCACTGCCTGCACGCGCAGGTGACCTTCAATGCGGGTGACCGGGTCGACTACGATTCTGCGTTCGCTCATTATTCCTTACCTCCGATTTCCTTATTGGTCTTGGCGCGCGCCTGAGCAACCGCCGAGAGCGCAGCATGCGCTGCAGCTGCAGCGCCCACCACTGCAACAGTGGCGAGGCCGACCTTATCGACCGTGCCTTCAACGCCCGCAAAGATCGGGGGCAGAACGGTCGTTTCGTGTTCGTAGAAGCTGCCCTTGTCAAAGAAGTTGGGTTCAGCGCAGCCAATGCAACCGTGGCCGGACTTAACAGGCCAGGACAGCCCTTCGTTCCACTGAATCGTGGAGCAAGGCGCATAGGTCGTCGGACCCTTGCAGCCGACCTTATAGAGGCAGTAGCCGAGCTTGGCGCCCTGATCATCAAACTTCTCGGCGAACTGGCCGGCGTCGAAGTGACCGCGGCGATAGCACTTGTCGTGAATGCGCTGGCCGTAGAACATCTTCGGACGGCCGAGACGGTCGAGCGGCGGGAGACGATCGTAGGTGAGGATGTAGGTAATGACCGAGGTCATCACTTCCGGAATCGGCGGGCAGCCCGGCACCAGGACGATGGGCTTGTCGGTAATCACTTCCGTGATAGGCACGCATTCCGTGGGATTGGGCTTGGCAGCCTGCACGCAGCCCCAGGCGGCGCAGGAACCCCAGCCGATCACAGCCTTGGCGCCTTCGGCGACGTGCTTGATCTTATTGAGGAAGATTTCGCCGTTAGGCACACAGTTGATGCCGCCCTGATGAAGCGGAATGTTGCCTTCGACAGCCAGGATGTAGTTGCCCTTGTACTTTTCGATCGTCTCGTGCAGCGACTCTTCGGCCTGTTCGCCGGCAGCGGCCATAATCGTGTCGTCGTAGTCGAGCGACACCATGTTCGTCACCACATCGGCGACGATCGGCGTATAGGATCGGATGAAGGCTTCAGAGCAGCAGGTGCATTCCAGGCCGTGGAGCCAGATAACGGGCGTGCGCGGTTTGGTTTCCATCGCATGGGCGATTTCCTGCGCACCGGCGCTCCCGAGTCCAAGGCTCGCCGCAGTGAGCGAGCAGAACTGCAGGAAGCTGCGGCGGCTGATGCCGCGGCGGCGCAGCGCCTCGTATTGCGTTTCAAACATGTTGGTCTCCCCTCGTTAGAGAAAAGCGGGTCGAGCTTGGAAACCGGCTGGAGGGTGCGCCGGAGGCAAGCTTCTTTTCATTCTGCCGCGATTAAGGATTTAAGACTACTTTTGCCAAAATCTTTTTTCCCGCGTTATCGAGAAATAGCGAAAAGGTTCTGAAAACACTTGTCGCTGCAGCTGGTGAGAAGATTAAAACCCAAAATTGTTCTGCGCATCCCCCCTAATGCTCGCTTCATATAGGTCAAAAGTACTAGCAAGGTGTAGAGCCAAGCATTTTCCGAATAATCAATGTCATTGGAAAACACTATTAGCTCTTGAAGGTACGCCATTCCGTTTTCAAATATCGTTTGGGCGGCTCTTTCGTTTTCAACAAAATGGCTCTCCCAAAGAGGACGTACGTTTTGCGCTTCTACTGCTTAAAGATTAGGACAGCGTATTCCTTCGACGGATTGGCGCTCGGCCGGCGGCCTTCTATACTCGGGGAGCAAAAAAACAGACTGCGCCTTTTGCCTGAATCAGGAGCGTCCGTTAAGGACGGCAAAAGAGGCCGCAGCTGCCGGCCGGTCATCCCGCCGCTTCGGCACCATGGACGCGTCGCATGCCGTCAGCAGACGCAAAACGTCTTCCATGCCGGAGCCGATCGAGTTTTGATGGCCTTCCGGCAATATGGAGAAGTGAGGAGAAAGATCCATGACCGATGCGCAACGCGAGAATCCGAGCAGACGTCTGCGCGTTTTTACGCAGTCGCCGGCGGAGTTTTTCGACGAAGGTCTCCGGCAGATTGAAAAAACGCGCATGGCGGGTCTCCCGATCCTCAACCCCAAGCTCGTTGTGCGTTCTGCCGGCTGGCGGCGCTGGGGCAACGACTGGATCGGCGTAGTGACGACGCCCTGGGCAGTGCTTGGCATTTATGCCTGCGGGTCAAGAGAAGGATGGGTAGACGTTCCTGCCGACCGCACCCGAATCATTGAACTGCCGGCGGGCGACTTTCCATTTCGGGCCGTTGAAGATCCGATTTTGGGGCGGTGCCTCTTTTTGTCGCTCAAGAGCCCGCTCCTTGATGTGGGCGATCAGGAAACCGCTGACCTCATCGGCAAAATCACTTTAGACACGCTCTTTAAGGCGCAGTCCATTCCGGAGGACGATGAAGACGCAGCCGCCTGGGTGCCGCCGACCGCGGACGGCCAGCTTCGCCGCGTCATTCCGATTCGAATGACTCCGCCCAAAAACATTGAAGCAACGCCGCCCTTAACGCCGCCCAAGCCTGAACCTGAACCTCAGCCCGCTGAGCGCGAATCCTTCTTCGATAAGCTCGAAGAACCCGTATCGCGCCGCGAACTCTTCGGCCGCCGCAAAAAAGCGGAGCCGTCGGATGATGCGCCCGGCGCTCATGCAGCGCCCCTCATCGGTGCAGACACGACGCATGCCGACAACGGCGCGGGCCATCCGCTTCGCTCAACGTCTCACTCGGAGGGCATCAAACCATGATCATTGATGACGCCTCCATCCGCGTTCATATCAAGTCAAAGCCCTGCAGCCGGGCGACGGCAGTTGTTTCCTCAACGCGCACCAATGCTGTTGCGCGCGCGGCATCACTGCCGGAAAACCGCGGAAAGGTTCGCCGGCTGCTGACGCTCCTTTATGGCCTCTGTCCGCTCGCTCATCTGGCCGCGTTTGAGGGCGCTTTGTCGGCAGCCCGCGGTGAAGATGAAAAACTTGACGGCTCTAAGCTCGAACGTCAGCGTCTCTTGGCGGATGCCGTGCGGCTTGAGGGCCTGACGGAAAACCTCCGCGTTCTGCTTTTGGAAGCCTCTCGTCTGGAGCTTGAAAGCGAAGCGCTCAATGTTATGCCGGGAGATTTGCCGCCGGCACCGTCTCTTGAACCCGTTGACGCTCGTGCTGTCGGGCGTCTGCGCGCCGTCCTTTCTCAGGCAGCCAGCGCTTTGCTTAAGCTCCCGATGAGGAGCTCGTGGTCGGAAACGGAACACACTTTGCTTAAGCTCCCGATGAGGAGCTCGTGGTCGGAAACGGAACACAATTTGGCTCAGCGCACGCGGGCAGAGCTCTCGGCCTCCATGAATGCCGCTGCCGCCATCGCTCAAACGAGCCTTTGGGGAATGCCGCCGGAGGCTTTCTGCGGCTTGGTCGAAAAACCCGATGAAGAAGCGGCAGCCGCCATAATGCAGTGGGCGAAGACTTACGCGGCAAAACTGCCCGCTGCCCACTTGCTTGCCTCCATGCTCGCCTGCGCTGAAACGCTTGACCCGCGGGCCTTCCCGGAATCCGAAATTCCGCCGCTGCCGCATCACGCCGCGCTCGAAAGGCAGGCCTTCAGCGAAGAGCTCTGCTACCGCATGCTCCATGATCCGGGTTTTGACCTTGCGCCTTTCTGGCAGGGCACGCCGCGGCTTACCGGTTCCGCAGCACGGCTTCGGAACCACCCTGTGGTGGAGGGGCTCCTCAGCCGTTTCGGCTGCAAGCCCGCAGTACTGATGGCTGCGCGCATCGTCGAAACTGCTGAAGTGCTTCGCGCCTACCGGGCCTGCACGATGTGCCGGGAAGCCCGAGATGAGGCGCTCGAAGCGGGCGACGCCTTTACGCATATCCTTTCGGCCTCGTCGCCCGCCGACGGCACGGGAATCTGTCTCGTTGAGACCGCTCGGGGACTCCTCGCCCATGCGGCGGCCGTCTCTGCGCAGGGCGAGCTCACTGCACTGCGCATCACCTCCCCCACGGAGTGGCAATTCTCCCCCAATGGTCCAGGTCAGCGCATTGCCCGGCCGGTGGTAAAGGAACTCCGGTTTCCGCAGAACGATCTTGAACGCCGCAAGCTTGAGGTCCGTGTGCGCCGTGCGCTCTTTGCGCTCGATGCCTGCGTGCCGATCACATTTGCCTATACGCCCGCGGCGGGAACACAGGCTCAGGATGCCGCTCTCGAAGCGATGCGCCGGCCGGCAGCTCCCCGCACGGAGCGCACGGACAACGGTGTTCGTGCGCCGCAGACTGCCGCGGCTTATAGTGATGCCGCCTATGAACTGATTGGAGTGCCGAGCAATGCATGAACTTTCCATAGCCGAAGGCATCATCGAAATTGTTGAGCGCACGGCCAATGCCAACCATGTCCGGCACGTGAAGACCGTGCGTGTCTCCATCGGCGAACTCGCCGGCGTTGACATTCCCAGTCTCGAATTTGCCTGGCAGTCAGTGCGTAAGGGCGGCGTCGCCCAAAACGCAGAGCTTGAAATTGAACGGCCGAACGGCGAAGCTTGGTGCCTTCAATGCCAAAAAAACATTCCGCTTCACCGCTACGGCGATCCCTGCCCCGACTGCGGAGGCTATCAGCTTGCCGCGACGGGAGGAACGGAAATGCGCGTGATCGACATTCTTGAAGCTGCTGACGACCCTGCGGACAGTCACGGCTGAAGTCCAGAACGCCGGCACACGCCCCTAACCCTTTTTTAGAGTCCTCTTTTCGCCATACGAACAAAAAGAACTGCAGAAAATCGCCATGCTGCCTTCGCGGCAAATGAGCGCTCTGCAGACTTCAGATGAATAGGAAGAAAATCCATGTGCACCACTTGCGGCTGCGGCCATTCCGGCCCACATATGCATGAACATGTTGACGCCGACGGCAACGTGACGCTCACGGTTCATGACCATGACCACGACCATGATCACGGACAAACCCACGATCATGAACATGCTCATGCCCATCCGCACGACCATAGTCACGGGCATGACCATCCGGCGCATTCGCACGATGCGGATATGTCCGCCGGCCGCGCCATTTCGATTGAAGAGGACATTCTCGCGCGCAACGATGCCGTAGCCGCCAAGAACCGCGCGCTCTTCGCCAAACTCGGTGCGCTCGCGCTAAACCTCGTCTCGAGCCCGGGATCGGGAAAGACCGAACTTCTCTGCGCAACGCTCAAGGCGCTCTCCGAGGTGCCCACCATGGTGATTGAAGGCGACCAGGAAACCGACAACGATGCGGACCGCATTCGTGCGACCGGCACCCGTGCGCTGCAAATCAATACCGGCAAGGGCTGCCATCTGGATGCGGCCATGATTGAACGTGCGCTTGACGCGCTCCCGCCCGCTGAACACTCAGTAGTCTTTATCGAAAACGTCGGCAACCTCGTCTGCCCGGCCGAATTTGATCTCGGCGAAGCGCATAAAGTGGCTGTGCTCTCTGTCACCGAAGGCGACGACAAGCCGCTCAAATACCCCGACATGTTCCGCGCGAGCGACCTGGTGATCATCAATAAGATTGATCTTTTGCCTTATGTTCGCTTTGACGCTGAACGCGCCGCAGCCAATGTGCTGCGCGTTAATCCCCGAGCCAAGGTACTCCAGCTCTCAGCCACCACAGGCGAGGGATTGGAAAAGTGGCTTGCTTGGGTAAAGGCTCAGCTCGTGCTCGCAAGCCTCTGACGGCCTTCCTGATGAAAGAGCTTGGGGCCGCTGCTCGTGAAGCAGCCTTCCGAGCTCCTTCACGAGCATTCAGTCCATAAAGAGAACATCGTGACCCCGACCAACGTCAATGCTAAAGACATTGAAGCCCGACTCGTACGCGTGAACGGCCTCGTTCAAGGCGTGGGCTTTCGCCCGACGGTCTGGCGCATTGCCGCGGCACTTAACCTTCGCGGCGAAGTCTTCAATGACCCGCAGGGGGTGGGCGTCCGTCTGGAGGGGGATCCGCAGGCTTTGGATGCTTTTCCGGCTGCGCTGCGTCGCGAATGCCCGCCATTGGCCCGCATCGATACGCTTGAAGTTTTTCCGGCGGAGACGGTCGGTTTTACGGATTTCCGAATCGTTAAAAGCGAAACCGCGGGTGAAGTCTCAACGATGATCACTCCGGATGCATCCGTGTGCCGGGCATGCCTCATAGAGGTCTTTACGCCGGCCAATCGCCGCTCTCGCTACGCCTTCACCAACTGCACGCACTGCGGTCCGCGTTTTACGATTACACGCGCCCTTCCCTACGATCGTCCGCAGACGTCCATGGCGGTATTTCCGATGTGTCCGGCCTGTCTGAAGGAATATGAAAATCCTGCTGACCGGCGCTTTCATGCTCAGCCCAATGCCTGCCCGGTGTGCGGACCAGAGCTGTCGTGGACGGATGCCGGAGGCCGCTCGATTCCCGATGCCGGTGACCCTATTCGGGCTGCCGCTGCAGCGATTGCCCGCGGCGAAATTGTTGCGGTTAAGGGGATCGGAGGCTTTCACCTCGTCTGCGACGCACGGAACCCTCTGGCGGTTGAACGGCTGCGCACCCGTAAGGGCCGCGGCGAGAAGCCGCTGGCAGTGATGGCCGCAAACACTCAGTCCATCCGCGAGTTTGTGCATGTCTCGGCAGCGGAAGAAAAGATGCTTCTTTCTCCCGCCCACCCCATCGTCCTCCTCGAACGCATCGAATCCGAGGAAGACCCGACGAAGCCGCGCCTTGAACTGCCGGGCATCGCCGACGGGGTAAGCGAACTTGGCGTCATGCTGCCTTATACGCCGCTCCATGCGCTTCTTTTCCATGCGCTTGAGGGTGAACCCGCCGAGAAGGATTGGTTTGAAGAGCGCCTCTGCCCGTCACTCCTCGTCATGACGAGCGCCAATCCCGGCGGAGAGCCGCTCGTGATTGACAACGACGAAGCCGTTCTTCGTCTTGGGCAGATTGCAGACAAGTTCCTCATGCATAACCGTGAGATTCTCATCCGGTGCGATGATTCGGTTGTGCGCTTTGTGAACGACTTGCCGCTCTGGGTGCGCCGCGGACGCGGCGTCACGCCCGAAGCCGTGCAGATTCAAGCGGTGCCCGCCGCCCCAGGGTGCCGTGCGCCGCATGCCGTATTGGCCGCGGGGAGTTTCTTAAAGAACGCGGCTGCACTCACCCGGGGCAGCGAACTTTTCCTCACGCAGCACATCGGCGACCTGGAAAATGTGGCGAGCTGTCAGGCACTTGAGCTCGCGGCCGAGCACCTCGAAAAAATTCTCGATGAAGCGCCCGATGCTTACGCCTGCGACCTGCACCCGGACTTTTTCTCCACGCAGCTCGCACAAAAGCTTGCGCATGAGCACCAAAAACCCCTTGTCGCCATTGCGCACCATGCCGCTCATGTTGGGGCGGTAATGGCTGAAGCCGGCCGCAGCACACGCACCATCGGCGCAGCATTGGACGGCGTCGGACTCGGTCCAGACGGCAGTGTTTGGGGCGGAGAACTCCTCGCCTGCTCGGCCGAAGGTTTTGAACGGCTGGGCACTCTGGAAGCGCTCCCGCTCCCGGGCGGCGACCGTGCGGCTCGGGAATGCTGGCGCATGGGCGCAGCGCTCCTGCTTTCGATCGATCGTGAAGATTTGATTGAGCCGCTGCTTTCCGGCCCCGAGGTGTCTCCTTGGATGCTCGCTGCGCTTCCCCGGCTGGCTGCCTCGCCCAATACGCCCAGAACCTCAGCGCTCGGCCGCTGGTTTGATGCTGCAGCAGCGCTTCTCGGATTCTGCCGCGTTCAAAAGGACGAAGCCACCGCCGCCATGCGGCTCGAAAGCGCGGCGGCGCCGATCCTGCGGCACGTTCCTGAGACGCAAATTCTCGCCGGCTTTGACCCGACCTGGACAATCAAAGAGGGCGTACTGTCGCTCGCACCTTTCTGGAAGAGCTTCGCGGCTTTTCTGGCGCACCCGGAAGGCCGCACGAAGCGCCGTCAGGCTCAGGCCGCCGCTGCCTTTGAACTCGTTCTTTCTCGAGCGCTCGTCGACTGGATTGATGCCGCAACGCTCCATGACCCCGACCGCGCCAACGTTATGCTCTCGGGCGGGTGCTTTCTCAACCGAACACTGGCTTCAGCCGTTCCGGCCGGACTCCAAGCGCTCGGCATTGCTGCACATCTGCCGCATGTCGTGCCGCCCGGGGACGGCGGCCTCGCGCTCGGTCAGGCTTGGCTCGTGTCCCTCGCTCTGGCGCAGGGCAGAGCCGAGTATCCTTACATTCAAGATAAAACTCTGTTCAATCACTCAAGAGACCCCGGCTGCAGCGAAAGTGCAACTTCCGCGGCAGCTCCGACCCGCGTCTGACGCGGCAGCGATTGAACTTTTTTCATTCAAGAGAATTTCATCATGTGTCTCGCAGTTCCTGCTCAGCTCACCACCGTATCGCCCGACGGCATGACCGCCGCCGCGATAATCGGCGGCATTGAAAAAGACGTGGACGTGTCCTTGATTGATGACCCGAAATCGGGCGACTGGGTGATCGTGCACGTGGGATTTGCACTCAACCGCATTGACGAAGCCGAAGCGCAGGAAACACTCAAGGCGCTTGCCGCCTTGGCTGCCCCTTCTGCCGCTGCGGCATCGAACGACCCCGCTGCCCCGAGTGCTGACCAAGAGGAGATAACGGCGTGAAGTACGTCGACGAATACCGTTCCGGCGAAACCGCCAAGGGCATTGCCGCACGCATCCGCGAAGAAGCCGACCCCAAGCGCGAATACCGCTTCATGGAGTTCTGCGGCGGCCACACCCACGTGCTCTCCCGCTGGGGCTTGGGCGACATCCTCCCTGAATCCATCCGCATGATTCACGGTCCGGGCTGTCCGGTGTGCGTGATGCCCATCGGCCGCATCGACATGGCGATGAACCTCGCACTGAACGAACATGTGATCCTCTGCACCTACGCCGACGCCATGCGCGTGCCGGCCTCCAAAGGCCGGTCTCTCTTTAAGTGCCGGGCCGAGGGCGGCGACGTGCGCATGATTTATTCACCGATGGATGCGGTGAAGATTGCGCGCGAAAATCCTGACCGTCAGGTGGTCTTCTTTGCCATCGGCTTTGAAACCACAACGCCTCCGACGGCAGCTGCCATCCTCGCTGCGAAGCGGCTTGGACTGAAGAATTTTTCCGTTTTCTGCTGCCACGTGCTCACGCCGGCGGCGATGGAGCATATTCTCCTCACCGCGCCCGATCGTCCGGATGCGCCGAAGCTGAACGGCCTCGTGGGACCGGCGCACGTTTCCACCGTGATTGGCTGGAAGCCCTACGAGCACTTTGCCCGCGACTGGAAGATTCCTGTGGTGGTCTGCGGCTTCGAACCGCTCGATATGCTCTACTCGATCCTGATGCTTGTGCGTCAAGTGAACGACGGCAGAAGCGAAGTAGAAAACGAATTTATCCGCGCCGTCACGGAAAACGGCAGCCGCAAGGCCGTCGAACTCATGGCGCAGGTCTTTGAGCCGCGCGAATCCTTTGAATGGCGCGGTCTCGGAACAGTGCCCAAATCCGCCCTGCGGATTCGCCCGGAACATGCTGAATTTGACGCCGAAAAGCGCTTTTCAATGCCGGAAATCCGTGTGGCAGACAATAAGGCCTGTGAATGCGGCGCCATTTTGCGCGGTGAAAAAGAACCCAAGGACTGTCGGCTCTTTGGTACGGTCTGCACGCCGGCGCATCCGATCGGCGCCTGCATGGTATCTTCCGAAGGCGCCTGCGCCGCGTACTACAGCTACGGCCGTCACAGCACGATTGAAATTCAGAAAAACGCCTGATCCTGCGGCCCATCAGCGTCGCAAAACCTTTCAAGCGGAGAAAAACAATGACTCATGATCTCAAGGCAGAACGTGCAGGACTGGGACGGCGGCTGGATGTGCGCCGCGGCACAGTTGACATGACGCACGGTTCGGGCGGACGGGCTTCTGCTCAGCTGATCGGCGAACTCTTTGCCAAACACCTCACCAACGAGTGGCTCGCTCAGGGCCACGACGGCGCTGTCATGCCGCCTATCGTCAAACCGGTAGCCGTTTCCTGTGACGCCCACGTCGTTAAACCGCTCTTCTTTCCCGGCGGCGACATCGGCCGGCTTGCCGTGACCGGCACTGTGAATGACGTTGCCATGTGCGGCGCTAAGCCGCTCTGGCTTTCCGCGGCCTTTATTCTCGAAGAAGGTTTTCCGCTCGCTGACCTCGAGAAAATCGTGATCTCCATGGCTGAAACGGCCAAGGAAGCCGGCGTTGCCATCGTGACGGGCGACACTAAGGTCGTGGAAAAAGGACACGGCGACGGCGTCTACATCGCTACGACCGGCATCGGCGAGCGGCTGACCGATCATTTGGTTTCCGGCAAAGCAGCCCGTCCCGGCGACGTTGTACTGGTTTCCGGCTCCATCGGTGATCACGGCATGACCGTAATGAGTCTGCGCGAAGGCATGACTTTCGGCACGACGCTTGTTTCCGACTGTGCGCCGCTCGGCCGCATGGTGGAAGCGATTGTTGCGGCAGCCCCCAATGTGCATGTGCTGCGCGACCCCACCCGCGGCGGTCTGGGGACGACTTTGAATGAAATCGCTGCCGAATCTGAAGTGGGCATTCTGCTGCACGAAGCAGCCATCCCCGTGAAGGATGAAGTCCGCGCTGCCTGCGAATTCCTTGGGCTCGACCCGCTTTTCAGCGCCTGCGAAGGCCGCCTGATCTGCATCGTTCCGGCCGATGAAGCCGATGCGGCGCTTGCCGCCATGAAGGCGGACCCGCATGGCGCGGGGGCAGCCAAAGTTGGGGAAGTGCGCTCCGAAGGACCGGGATTTGTAGAGATGGAAACCCTGATGGGCGGCCGCCGCATGGTCGACTGGCTTACCGGCGAGCAGCTTCCGCGCATCTGCTGATTCCGTCGAAAGAGCCGGATTTCAAAAAAGAGGCAGCTGAGCAAACGTTTTCAGCTGCCTCTTTTGAATTTGAGCGGTTGGTCTGCAGTCACCCGCGGATAACCACCCCCGCATCCGGCATAAAGGATGCATATATGGCTGCATCAGCATCCGCCAATTTCGTCCCGGGCAGGAACGGCACGGACATGGCAAAGGGCTTCATCTGCTCCAGACCGGGAATCACAACTTCGTAGTTGATGCGGTCGCCTTCAAACAAACGATTAACGATGCGCATGGCGATGCCGCCCCCATCCTGGCTGAAGCCAAGATTTTCCGGACGAACCACGAGCAGTGCCTTTTCACCCTTTGCGGGCGGGTTCTGACGCCCCATGCGGGCCTTGAGCACAGCCTCTCCAATTTGGAAGCGGGCGTAGCCCTTTTCAGCATCCAAAAGCGTCCCGGGAATGAGATTGGCCTGACCGATGAAGTCCGCCACAAAGGGCGTTGCCGGATCTTCATAAAGTTCCATCGGCGTGCCGACCTGCTCGATGCGTCCGCGGTTCATCACCATAATGCGGTCCGACATAGTGAGCGCTTCCTTCTGGTCATGGGTGACATAGAGGCACGTGATGCGCAGATCCTGCTGGATGCGGCGGATTTCCGTACGCATGTGCAGACGCAGCTTTGCGTCCAAATTGGAAAGCGGCTCGTCCATCAGCAGAATCTTGGGCCTCAGCACCAGCACGCGCGCGAGCGCCACGCGCTGCTGTTCGCCGCCAGAGAGCTGATTGGGATAGCGCTGCTCGGCGTTCCCCAGGCCGACCATCGCCAAACCTTCGCGCACCTTCGAAGCGAGCGCGTCGCCCGACAGCCCGCGAATGCGCAGACCGTAGGCAAGGTTCTCAAAAATCGTCATGTGAGGGAAAAGCGCATAGTTCTGAAAAACAAATCCCATGTCGCGCTTATTGGCCGGTACCTGAGTAATGTCTGAGCCGTCCACAATGATCTGCCCCGAAGACGGTATTTCAAACCCGGCGACCATTCTGAGCGTGGTGGTCTTGCCGCAGCCCGACGGGCCGAGAAACGTAAGGAACTCTCCGGGGCTGACCGTCAGGTTCACGTTGTCGACCGCCAAAAAAGTTTCGTTGTCTTTGACATACGTGCGGCAGATGCCGCGCAGTTCGAGTGAAATGGACATGATCAGTGAACTCCGATGGCGTCGCCGCTGCGGCAAAGTGCCCGAGCAAGCAGATTGATGACGCCCGAAGCAATGAAAACAAGAACGATAAGAACAATGGAGAAGGCGCAGGCCTGTGCGAACTGCAGCTCCGTCATGCATTCCAGAATGCGGGTGGTGATGAGCGTCCAGTGAACCGACACGAGGAAGATCGTCGCACTGATGGCCGTCATAGAATGGATGAAGAGATACCGCATGCCCGCGAGAATGGCCGGCAGCACCAGCGGAATCGTGATGGACGTAAAGGTCTTCACCGAAGAAGCGCCGAGGCTCCGGCTCGCCTCTTCAATGGACGGGTCAATCTGCGAAAGCGCTGCAATCACGTTGCGGATGCCCGCAGATGAATAACGGAAGAGATAAGCCGCCACCAAGATGTAGATGGTGCCCGTGAGCATGATCGGCTTGTCGTTAAAAGCAATGATGTACGCAATGCCGACCACCGTACCGGGCAGCGTGTAATTGAGGAGCGACACCGTCTCCAGAATTCGGCTGCCGCGCACTTTAAGCCGCGCCGTGGCGTAGCCCACCAGTACAGCGAGCAAACCGCCCAGCGGCGTGCCGATGCAGGCAATCAGCAGCGTATCTTTAATCGCCTTGCTGCCGTGCGTGAAGACGTAGCTGTAATTTTCGAGCGTGATCTCGTTATTGACGCCCCAGACCTTCACCAGCGAACCCGTGAGGATGATGGCGTAGAGATAAAGAATGAAGGCAATCACCACGGCAACCGTCGCGACGATCACCGAGGACAGAATCGGTCCGGGCCCCTTCACGCTGCTTCTGCCGCCGGCCTTGCCCGAAACGGTCACGTAACTCTTCTTGCCGACCCACCAGCGCTGCAGTGAATAAACGATGATGGCGGGAATGAGCAGCATGAATGAAAGCGCTGCGCCGCCCTTGAAGTCATACATGCCGGTAATGACCAGATAGGCCTGCGTCGGCAGCACCGGGAAGCTGTGACCGCCGAGCACCTGCGGCGTCGCAAAGTCTGCGAGCGAGCAGGAAAAAACAAGCAGAAATGCGTTGGCAATGCCCGGCGCCGCGAGCGGCAGCGTCACCGTGCGGAAGACCTTGAAGCTCGAAGCTCCGAGCGAATACGCCGCATCCTCCAGATTCGGATCTATACGCGCCAGAATCGTCGAGAGCGTCATGAACGCTACTGGAAAGAAGGTGAGCGTTTCTGAGATGAAAGTGCCCCAGAATCCATAGAAATTGAAGTTTCCGAGGCCAAAGAAGTCGAGCAGAATGCCGTTGGGGCCGAGCGAAAGCGTGAGCGCAATACTGCTTGTAAAAGGCGGAGAAATAAGCGGCAAGAGCGTTACGGCACTAACCGCGGCGCACAGCCATTTGGGCAGCGAGAGCCGCGTCACGGCAAAGGCAAAGATAAAACCCAGCACGGTTCCTGCGACGCCCACCGAACAGCCCAAAAGAATGCTGTTCACTGCCGCCTGCCGGTCATACCAGCTTTCCACAAAGGGGCGGAGGTTCTCAAGCGTGAAGCTCCCGTCGGCCGTAAAAGCCATTGCGAGCAAGCGCACGAGCGGATAGACAACGAAGACAGCCAGCAAAACCCACAGCATCAATACCGTGAATTGGGATGCGGCATCGCCGCGTTGGGGCAGCGATTGAGTGTGTGCCATCGTATGAAGCACCCTAAAAACGAGACTCAAAGAAAAGCGGAGAGCGTCTTAAGTCAGACGATCTCTCCGCTTAGGCGAGGCAATTAACGGATCACCTCGTTGATCCAGCGCTGAGTGAAGCGCTTGCGGTTGTCACCCTTCCACGTCACGTCGGTCGTGATCACGTTGATCTTCGAGAGATCCAGAATCGGATTCTGCGTTTCAACGTCCGTTCGAGCCGGCACATAGTTGATCTTGTTGGCGACGATGAATTCTGCAAAGCGCTTTGAGGTCGCCCAGTCGACGAACTTCTTGGCCTGCTCGTTATTCTTGCCGCCGGCAATAACGCCGGTCGCTTCAATGCCGAAGCTCACGCCGTCTTCCGGATACGTGATCTTCACCGGATAGCCCTGCTGAGCAATATCGAGTGCGTCAACGATGTAGAAAATCCCCGAGGCGCACTGCCCCGTCGCAATCGGCATTGCGCCGCCCGCGCCGCTCTTCGTGTACATCTGAATGTTGGCATTGAGCTTCTTCTGGAACGCAAAGGCTTCATCTTCGCCCATTACCTTGACGAGCGAATAAATGCGTTCGGTAGCTGTGCCGGAAGTACGCGCGTCAGCCATCTGCAGACCGTTCTTATAGCGGGGATCGAGGAGATCCGCCCACTTTGTCGGCGCCTGCATGCCGTTCTTTTCGAGGAACTTGGTATTCGTTAAGAAGCAGAGCGGGATGATGCCGATGCCCGTCCAGTGGTTCCCCGGATCACGAAGGTTGGCCGGAATAGCGTCAGAATCCTTCGGTCGGTAGGCTTCAAAAATGCCTTCCTTGATGCCGGCCGCATACGTGTCGGCCGGTCCGCCTAGCATAACGTCGACTTGAGGGTTCTTCTTTTCCGCGGTTAGGCGAGCCAAGGCCTCACCGGAAGAAAAGCGCAGGAAATTCACTTTGATGCCGGTGTCTTTGGTGAACTCAGCGAAGATTTTCGAAGCATACTTTTCAGGCATGATCGAGTACGCGTTCAGCTCTTCTGCGTTTACAGCACCTGTGACAAGGCAAAAACCCGCAATAAGAATGGGAAACTTAAAACCCATGGCGTTTACTCCTGGCAGCGAATGGTTTTTGATCCGGCGAAATGTCATCAAACATATCCGTCAGAACCTTGCAAATTGTAACGGCAGAACGTCGGATTCGAACATCCCTGAGAAGCACTCGTCTGCCTTTTGGATGCTGTCCGCCCAAAGAAAAACGCACCTAGCTTTTTTTTAGGAAACTAGGTGCGATTTGCCAAGAACTAAGAGATTAGAAGAACGTTCTCAAACCAATGTTCCAGCGATAGTTGGCGTTCACTTCAGCACCAGAGACGGCTCCAACCGTCTTGGCGGCAACGCCACGGCAGACGTGCTGACATTCGGTCGAATCGCAGCGAATACCGCTCTCGATCTCCAATAAACCTTTCGTCAGGGCAATTCTTCTGCCCCCGCAGCATTGACTAAAAAGGCGCATCTGCCGAAGAAAGCAGATGCGCCTTTCGTCTGAAGATCTCTTATTCAAGAGAACCGATTAGTTCTTCGAGAAGGCCTCTTCAAAGCTCACCGGGAAGGCCTGATAGCCGCAGGTGTCCCACAGCGTCAGATCAACAGCGAGCGACTTGTCGCCCCAGCGGTATTCGCAGATCCGCGGATGCAGGCGGCCGAGCTTGCCGGCCTTTTCAGGCGACGCACCCATACCGGCCGTTGACCAGAAGACAAGCATCGTGTCCTTGTCGTCCATGTACTTCGTGATGCCGGTAACCGGCGAGAAGTAGTCGTAACCAAGATCCTTGCCGACTTCCCAGATCTGCTCGACCGTCATCTTCTTCTGGTCGATCTTGTAGACCACAGCGCGAGAATACTTCATGGTCGGCAGCGGGGGCTGCTCCATGCCGCGGGCGTCGCCGTTGTCAAAGACCGAGAGGTAGATCACGTCCTTCGTTGACTTCGAGTCAATGCGCCAGGCCGTATGCTGCGTCCAGGACCAGTCAAAGCCGCCCTCGCACTGGCTGCCTTCGCACTTCAGCGGCTTGCCGTTCTTGTCAACCGGCGTGAGCACGCGCTCTGCGAGGCCCTTCTTCCAGCCGACCGGCGAAGCGAGGATCCACTTCACCTGATGATCGCGGCCGATCTTCACGATACCTTGATGGCGTGCCGACAAGATAATCGAATCATCGGTCGGATCGTAGTCAATGGAGTTGACGTGCGCCCAGTTGCGTCCCGGGCCCGTACCCGGGATGTCGCCGAACTTGTCGCTCTTATCCATGTTGGCGAGGTCCGCAGCCGAAAGCGTCTGACCGGCCTTCGCAGGATCGATGTTGAGGCACACGGCCCCCTGATCGAGCGCCTTAATGAGCGTGTCGCGATACGGATCGAGAATGTCATAGAGACGGAAATCATCAACCACGCCGCCGTCAGGATCCACTTCAATAATCACATCGCGAACGGTATGGACGCGCTTGTCGTCGCCGCGGCGATAGTCAGCCATCGAGACGCGCAGGAAGCTGTGGCCATTCTCGGCATTGTCATAAGCATGCGAGAAGTCAGCATACGTGGGCGGAAGCTTGCGGTTGAAAATTTCGCGGCCCATCAGGTCATACTTGACCCAGCGCTGACCGAAGCCCCACGTCAGAGCACCGTCCTTGGTCTGCTGGAAGCCCATCATGAGGCCTGATGTCCACGGGTCGGACTGATCATTGATGAGGTCGTTGAGCAGGTACCAGCGCACATCACCGGCCGTATCGATAATGCCGATCTGAGAATTGATCGTCCATTCAAGCGCGCCGCCCGCGGGATTGTTCCACACAAAGCGGGCACCCTGCGGCGCCATCGGAATGAGCTGGCTGTTGACGAGGTAAAGTCGGTCTTCAAAGCCCGGATCCACCTTGTTCACTTCAACGTTGAACATCCGCTGCTGCCCAGGCATGCCGTTGCTGATTGAGAAAACGGGGGGTGCATAGAACTGCAGACGATCCGTGAAGTCCTCGCTCTTGCCGTCGGCAGAAACGCGCGTGTAGCTCACTTCCACCGTATTAAGGTAGTCCGCATACAAACCGGCAATCGGGATGCCGGCATGCGTGCGAATCTGACGATCAGAAACTTTATAGGCGATCTCGCGGCCGCCCTTCTTCGGCACAACGCGCACGCTGGCGTTTTTAACGACGTAGCCGCCCGTGCGGACGATGGCCGTCAGCGGCGCAATCTTGTAGGGGTTGACGATAACTTCACCGATATGTCCCTGTGCGGGCATGCCAACTGCGGCGCCCGACGGGCCGCCCATAGCGGATGCTGCACCCGCAGACAGGCCGAGCATCAATCCCGCCATTGCGGCGACCAACTGACGACGTTGGAATTTCATGGTTTATCTCCTTAGGTCCGAGATGAAAGTTTCTGCAGGCATGTGCTTGCTTTCTTTTCTTGCCTAGTGTGCCGCCGCTTTGTCGCCACGACCATGCGGAAAGCCTTGCGTTTGACTGCCGTACGGGAAAGGACGCCTTTCATTTTTTAAAAGGTCATGCCAATATTCGTTCATCAGATGCACCGACAGCCGCTCCCCCGCTTTGAGCAAACATTTGCCGCAGCGGCAAAGAACGGTACAAATTCATACCGCCTTGGAGAGCTTCTCCTCCTTGAAGAAAGGTGAGGCCGTCCAAGCGATAAAGCGAAGCAGGATCGCCCGTCTTTAAGCCGACGACCCTTTTGTATTTGTGGTGTCCCCCCGAACACAACGGCACTAGGCGCCTGACGCTTAGCGTCAAACTCAATATCTCTCGCCATGTTGTCTGAAGAGTCCGCATCCTCTGCATGCCCGCCGCTGAGAACCCTTCCTGAAGATCTTGTGGAGTCCGGCAGCATTCGGGTGCTGCGCCTCCTTGTGCGGCTGATGCGTGACCCGGTGCTTCAGCGAAGCGCAGACGCGCTCGGCGTCAGCGCTCCGACGGCGTCTCGTCTGCTCGCCCGCGCACGCCAATGGTTTAAGGATCCGCTCTTTATCTACAGCGCCGGACGCATGCATCCGACGCCGAGGATGCTGGCATTGTCGCCGCGCATTGAAGAAGAACTGCTGCGGCTGGAGTCACTTTTCAAACCCGAAGAGCCTTTCAATCCTGCAACTGTTGTACGCACGCTGCGCATCGCTGCAATTGACAATGCTTTCCATACGCTGCTGATGCCCTTTCTTGAAACGGCCGCAACAGCTGCACCGGGCTTATCCATCTCGGTCTTTGACCGAGCGCCTACGCTGCTTGAAGATATGCGTGCCGGCACGCTCGACCTGGCCTTTTATTCAACTGAAGGCCGCCCAGTCCCCTCAGACTTCTGTGAAGAAACGCTCTTCACAAGCGGTCACGTTCTGCTCATGCGCCGCGGACACCCGCTTCACCAAAAATGGCTTGCCGGCAGCGAGATTACCGAAGCAGATACCGGGGCGTGGCCCCACATCAGCGTCGTCGTGCCGATGGCGGGCGGCAGCGACCGTCTGACCATGTCCCGTCATCCCGCACACGGTCCGGAACGCACGGCCTGCGAAACGCCGTTTTTTGTGGCCGGGGCAATGCTTGCGGCCCGTACGGATATGCTGATGCGGATTCCGCAGGAAACAGCTGCAGAACTCTGCCGTACGCTCCCGCTTGCGATGATGCCGATGGAAGCCGGCATCCACATTCCCTGGATCCCGTGTCTCTTCCGTCACCGAGCGGCAGACTATGACCCGCTCATTACGTGGGTTCGCGCTCAGCTTGTTTCGCATGCCAGACGTCTTCACGCAGAAACCCTTCGGCTGATTGAAGAAGACTTTAAGAAGCGCGGTCAGCAAGTTCGATAGAAAGTCTTATTTCTGCTGCGGCTCTCACTTAAAAGTTGGACTCCCGCAGCAGCACAGACCATGCGGCTCGGGCGAACCGTCCGGCCAAGCTTTCGGGTTCGCCCTCAATCAAAATGGTGCCGCGGCGCACCTGCAGATCAGAAGCCGCAGTCCCCTGCTGCGCTCCAGCCGGCGCGGCCGTCACACGGTAAATTGCTTCCTTCGGCGCAAAAACCTGTCCTTGATCCACGCCAAGACTTTTGGCAACCTCCGCCGGCGCGGGCAGCGATGCGACCGCGCCGCCAAAATGAGAAGCGAGCTCCGGCACGGCGCCAAGATGACGAGCCGCTGTGCCGTCAACCGCCTCGACACTTGCCGGAATTGCGGGCTGCAGGGCATCTTCGGGGATGAACTTGGCCGAAGCACCCGCCGCAAAGCGATTGAGATCCTGTTCGCTCACGTAGCCCACGATTTCGAGCGCCGGACGGTCAGTGCCGGCTGCCGCTGCGACCACGGCGAGCGCCTGACCGTCGGGCAGCCATTCACCGACGGCAAGCGGCTCCATACGGTCGGCCACTCGGCCGTCCACAGGCGAGCGTACTTCCAAGAGCGCCGTGCGTTTCTTCAATTCCGCAATGCGCCGCTCGAGCGCAGAGAGCTCCCGCAGCGCTGCGGGCACGTCGGCAGCCCCCTCCCGATTCATGCGCATGTATTCCGCCCGCCAGCGAAGCGATGCGCGGTCTGATTCCAATTTTTCAAGCTCATGGGCGAGCTCGGGAGAGCGAAGCCGAAAGAGCACCTGCCCCTTTTTCACCGCATCGCCCTGAGCTGCCTCAATCGCTTCGACCTGTGCCGCTGCCGGCGTGTAAAGCGTCACCGCTGCCGCCGGTTTCACCACCGCCGGCGCCGCTACCTCTGAGCGCCAAGGCATGAAAAACACCGCCAAAATTCCCGCAATGGGTAAGAGCAGCCACAGACTGCGCGGCGCAGCTTTTCCCTTCAGGATGCGAAGCGCCCATTCCTTAAGTTCACGAAGTATCGGAAGCATGACGAAGACGGAAACCTCAACGCAAAAGAGAAAAATGCCGAGGAGCTTGAAGAAGGCGTGGTAAACGAGGAGCGCAATACCGCAGAAGAGGAAGAATCGGTAAAGCCACGTTGCCCACGCATAGATAATCAATGCGCGTTCCTTCCACGGCTCAAACGATTCGGGCTTCTTCTCCCCAAAGCCGAAAAGAAGCTCTCGCATCCGCCATTTGGCCAGCGCGAAGCTCCTCTGATGCAGGTTCGCTACGCCCAGCCAGTCCGAGAGCAGGTAGTACCCGTCAAACCGCATGAAGGGGCTTGAATTGATGGCGAGCGTCATGATCCAGGTTGTGGTAGCGAGCATAAAGGCCGCGCTCTTTAGCCCGCCTTCGGGCAGAAAGCTCCACGCGAGCGCTGCCCATACGCCTAAAGCCAATTCCCCCAAAACACCCGCCGCGCAGACGGCCATGCGCTGACGCTTGGACTTCAGGCGCCAGGCAGCGGACGTATCGGTATATAGGAGCGGCATCATCACCATGAAGGCGATGCCCAGGAATACGGCAGCCAAAGTGCTCGGCTGTGTAGGCATGGGCCAGCTCATGGATCACCTTCGTGCAGGCAATCGTGAGGCCGGCCATAACCGCGCCTTCCCAGGAAAAGAAATGCGAGAAGGTATGCGTAAAGGCATCCCACTGCCGGCCGATGAGGTAAAGCGCCAAAACGAGCGCCGTTAATGTGGCCCAGAGAAAGGTCTTTGTGAAAAAGAGGCGCTCAACCCAGGGGAGCGTCCGGCGCAGGAATGCGTCCGGCGCCACCAGCGGAATACGGAAAAAAAGATAGTGGCGCAGAAAGAACTTCCAAAGCGTCTGCTTGGGCTTACGTTTCATCTGTTCGGCGAGCCTCGCGGAAGTTCCCGCTTCGCGCGTGAGGCTCATCCGCATCAGAAACTTCGCAAAATTCTCCACCGTCTCCGCCGTCGGCAGAAGGAGCGTTTCCCTCCCGACAGCGGCAGCCACAGCCTTGGCTGTCCCTAAGTGCCAGCGCTTCAGACACTCCGCCTGAAGAACGCCGAGCTGAAAAAACTGGTCGCGTGCCGGATCTTCAAGCACCCAGGTAGGACTCCCGTCATCCGCGTCCGGGCCTTCGTGCAGACGAAGATCCTCCCGCAGCGGCGGAAGCCGCGGCTCCTTCGGGGTCGGACGTCCGGCAGAGAGGCCCGGAGCAACAGGGGGGCGCTCGAGAGCGTTCATAGCATTCATCCGCAGAGGTGCTGAGCCGGGCGCTTAGACGCCGAGCCAGAGCCGCAGCGTGGCCAGAGGCCGGCGAAGGAGATAAAGCCCCAGAAAGGTTTCTTCGCCGTAAAACTTTGCCGTGCCCTTGAGGCCGAGCTGCGGCGCATCACCATCGGTTGGGACGAATTCAGCCCGAGCCTTGTAGGCAAGCGTCCCGTCAGCCGTGGCTGACGCGCGGTAGGCCACTCGAGTGAGCTGCGCTTCGAGCGGACTCGTCGGCGACGCATTGAGGAAGAATTTCACTTCGGCGCCTTTTTCAAGCGCGACGGCGTCGCCCACCGGAATTTCGGCCTCAAGCTCCACGGCCCGAGGGTCCGCCACCATCAAAATGCGTTCGCCGACAGCTACCGGCCGACCCAGCCATTCCTGAGGATCCGAAAAGACGGCAACGCCTGAGCGGTCTGCCCGGATCTCCGTCCGTTCGAGTTCCCCGGCAAGAAAATCCGCATCAGCTTCAGCCTGGTCACGACGGCGCTTAAGCACCCCCAAAGCCATCTTGCTGCGCTCATCAAAAAAGGCCTGCTGCTGCCCCTGTCGGTATTCGGCCTCTGCAACAGAAAGCGTCTGCCTTGCAGCCTCCAATTGACCGCGCAGGTCGCGCGAGTCCATGCGCACAAGCAGATCCCCCGCCTTGACCGGCGCATTGGGCTTCACGACGATTTCTTCGACTACGCCCGAGAGCGGCGCACGAACAGCAAACGGATTTTTGGCCGTTACTTCTGCGGGCGCAAGCACGGACTGCCGAATGGGTATCAGCATCGCTCCGACCACTGCCGCAGCGGCTGCACAGCGCACCCAGCGCTTGCGGCTCCAGACCAAAAGCCTTCCGGAGTGAGCCTTCACGGTGCCTTCGCCCGACCAGTCGCTGCGGCCAAGCGGCATAGTGCTCCACGCATCGGCATAAGCACGCGCCAGATGGGTGAGGATAGCCTTGTCGGCCCCCGTCCACGGGGCGTCCCGCCAAAGGATAAGCGCAGCTCTGATGCCGGCGCCGCCCGCCTGCGGCGCTTTAAGCAGCAGTTCCGCCCAAAGCGCCTGAGCCGGCAGAAACTCCTTAGCCATCATTCGGTCGTGATCCGCGGCCGGCGGATGCTCGAGCACATTGAAGGGCTGCACGAGTTCATCGGCCAAGGCGGAACCCGACAGAGAAGAAGCGCCGGCCGGATGAGCATCTGCGAAGCCGCCCAGGCGCTTAACGAGCCAAGCCGGAAAGGCCGCATTGCGAACCGGATCCGCAACGCCCGAAAGCCCTTCGATCCGCCCCGCTCCGGCATCATCGGCCGCCCGCCACCAAAGCGCGGCCTGACGGTAGTCAATCGCTGCGAGCGTATCGTTGAGCGCCGTGTAGCCGAGCGCTCGGCGATCGGATGCCGCACGTGCAGTTTCACAGAGACGAATAACGCGCTCCAGGCGTTCGGTTTGTTCACGGGACTTCAGAAACGCAGACTTGAGCTCCTGGAGCCCTTCGGCAGCGGAACCCTTTTCGGATTCCGCTCCCGGCTTCGTTCGAATGATCATGGAGCAGGGCTCCAAGCGACTCGTCCGCTCATACCGGGCAGAAGCGGGAGCGCTGCCGCACCGGCATCACCCGCAGCCTTCTCCCTTTTGGGAAGCTGGAGCTCGCCCGTCACCTTCACCGACTGACTGACCGGATCCACACTCCCGGCGATGCGCGACACGGTGACCGGATAAACCGCACCGGTATCGTCCAGCGTAAGCGTCAGGCGGCTCCCGATCCGCAGCACTTTCAATGCCGCCGCAGGGAGGATCGCCTCAACCTCAAAGGCGCTCACCTCATAAATGGTGAGGAGCTTCTGGCCTTCTCCCACATACTCATGCGGGCGCACATACGTTTCGCCCACCATGCCCGAGAACGGCGCCTTGATGCTGCAGCGGCCGACCTGAATGCGTTCAGCCTTGGCTTCAGCTGCCGCAATCCCGACGTTGGCGCGGGCTTCTTCATAGTCGGCCGTGCTGATGGAATTGAGCTTTCTGAGTTCCCGGGCGCTGCGCCAGCGGCCTTCAGCAGCCGATGCAGCGGCTTCAGCCCGCAGAAGCCTCGCCTTGGGAAGTGCACAGTCGTATTCGACAAGCACGTCTCCGGCCTTGAAGCGTTCACCGTCGCGGAATGCAACAGCACTCACTTCACCGGGCATTTCGCTCGAAAGGAGCGCCTGCGCCTTAGCGGTTACCTGCGCGCGGAATTCGACTGCATCAGCCAATGCTGATGAGCTCGAAAGCCCTGCCGCAGGGGCCGGCGCAGCCGAGGCTGCGCCAATTGTTAAAGCTGCAGCCATCGAGCAAATTACGCTCAGCGTATGGAGCTTTTCCATCATCATCCTCATTTCGAGCACGATTCTTACCGGCTGGCCTTCAAAGAACCGAGACTTTCCCAGGGCATACCGGAAACGAGACGGACGGCCGATCCGCCCTCCTGAGCGGCCGCAGCAACTTCCGGGTTGAGGCGGTAGCTCGCAGACGCTTCCTTATAGTCGCCCACGCCGTCCTTCAATGCCTGCGTGCCGTAAAGCCCCTGCAGCACTGCGCCGTCGGCGATGATGCGGTCCTGCGCGCCGATGGCTTCAGCGAGTCCCGAAATGGACTGATCGGCAACCTCAGCGGGTACCGTATCAAAGCCCGCGGCTTGATAGATGGCATCCTGAGCGTTAAGCATTTCGGCATAGCTCAGATCACGCGTGCGTTTGGCGAGCAGCGTCTCAACCTTCGTGCGCACCGCTTCGAGTTTCGTTTCGCTGCGGCTCTTCACGGCATTTTCAACCTGCTTGTCGATGGAATTCTGTACGCGCGAGAGTTCGTCAGCTCGACGGAAGGCCTTTTCAGCCGCAAAACGCTGATGCCAGGCAACGTGCACCTGGGAGAGAACCGTCATGCGGATGGCCTGACGACGAAGCGGAGCGAGTTCTTCGCGAAGCTCTCCGCCCTTGAGAATCTTCGGCGCAGTGAAGAGGCTCATCAGGTTCCAGCTCACCTGGGTGCCCACGTCCGCCCAGTCATTGTTGGCCAAATACTTATTGCTGTCGTAGTTGAGACCCGCAAAAAGCTGAACATTCGGGAAGAGCTTCAGGAGCGACATGCGGGTTTCGAGCACAGCATTGCGCGCGAGATAGCTTTCTTCGCGGATCTCAGGACGGCGCACCATGGCGAGCACTTCGAGGTCACTCAGCTTATAGGGTACGGCCGGAACGGCTTCAGCATCCGTCGAGGGAACGGCGAGCTGGAATGGCGTCCCTGGCTGCAGGTTCATCAGGGTCGCGAGCTTGGCTTTGCTCTTCACCAATTCGTCTTCGAGCGTTTCGAGCTGACGCACCATGTTGAGAAGGTCACGCTGATAGCGAAGCGCATCGAGCGGCTTCACGAGACCGCGGCCGCCCGCTTCCTTGGACTGAGCCAGAGCCTTCGAAGCGTCGTCGAGCGCATCAGCAACTTCGTCGCGCAGACGCTCGGCGCTGACGGCCGAGAGCCAGGCCGCACGGGTCTGACGGGCAATATCGGCCACCACGCGGCGGCGGCGTTCTTCGGAGGCATAGGACTTGTTGGTCGAAGCTTGGGCTTCAAAGTAGCTCAGACCGAAATCGAGCACATTCCACGAGAGTTCCAGATCGGCTGTCCTGCCGTCGCGCTCGCTGCTCTTAGAAGGCACGAGCGACTCCTTGCCGGTTGCGAGCGATTCGCTCGAGCTCGCCAGTTCGTTGGAGCGGTCGCGGTAGCCTGCCGACGCCGTGAGTTTGGGCAAGAGGCTCATGCTCTGCACATCAGCGATGTTTTCCTGCACCGCACGCTCCATCATGGCCAGACGGTGTTCGAGGTTGTACTTGAGCGCACGGGCAACAGCCTCTTCCATCGTAATGGGAGCCGTGACGGGTTCCTGCGCAGCGAACATCAGCTGCTGGTCGACATTGGCAAGACGCATAAGATCGTCGCTCGAAAGCTTTTCGGGCGCGATGACCGAGCAGCCGGCGAGCATCAGCGCTGCGGCGACGGACGTAGAAACAAGAGTAAGGCGGATCATCCGAGAGGCTTTCATCTGAGACATGATTGGAAATCCTGCAATAGGCAAGAAAATGAGTAGGTTCGGCGGCACGGACTGCCAGAGTAAGTGTCCGTGCCGAATAAGTGAGTGGTCAGCGATCAGCTCGCAGCGAGATCATCGGATTTGGCAAAGATGCCTTCGCGGGCATAGACCGTATGGCGTTCAATGGCAGCGGTGAGGCTCGTGTCAGCGACTTCGCTCTGCTCGGGCGTCTCTGCGTCGAGTAGCGCGGCTAAACCCTTTTGAGCAACGTCATTCAAGTCAGCTGACGGCAATTCCGCTGCGCTCTCATTGAGCGTCACGCGCGCTGCGGATTTGTCTGAGCGCTCGACCTTCTCAGCAGCGCGCTCTACCGCCCGGTCACGGCGAACCTCTTCGGTATGAAGCTTGGCGTCGCGTTCATCATCGACGGTCTGCTTATAAAGCGCGAAGAGGCGCTCTGAGGCCGAGGGTTCTTCCAGTGGCGCAGCCGGCTTGCCGAAGATCGGTTCGAAGGCCGGGTGATCCGCCGCGAGTACCGTAGGTCTAAAGTCCTCGCGCTCAAGCCCTCGTCCGAGTTCCTTGTCGCGCAAAAGATCGAGACCGCGGCCAAATGCCGGGTTGGCAACGCCCGCATCCGCACTGGTGACGGGCGCAATTTGCGTCCCGATCCAAATGGTGCGGGTGGTCGAAGCGCCATAAGCATCCGTGGCTTTCACCGTCACTGCCAAGCCGTTTTCGAAATTCGCGTCCGCCCTGAAGATGCCGGTATCCGCATCAAAAGAGACGCCCTCAGGGAGTTCTGCGGGTTCGGTGATCTCCACTCTGAATCCGTCGCCCTCGGCATCCTTGAAGAGCGTATTGAGATCTGCTCTGATCCCGCCGGCCGTATCGCCGAAGACCGCCGGGAGTCCTTCATGAGTCGACCCCGCGCCGACAAACTCGGGCGCGGAATTGGTGCGAACGCCCACCGTCACTTCGAACGTATTCGAAAGTCCGTAGCTGTCCGTCGCGGTAATCGTCAGCTTAAAAGGTTCAGTAACCGTCGCCGTGCCGTAGATGCGGCCCGTGCTGGCATCAAAGCTCAGCCCGCTGTTATTCGGCAGCCCGTCAACCCTGAAGGTCAAATCGTCGCCGTCAGGATCCTTGATGTAGTCCTTGAGTTCAAACGAATTATTGCCCCCGACCACAACGCTCGGAGCGGTGTCCGTTACAGCCTGCGGGGCTTGATTGCCGCGAACCGTGAGCTTGAAGATGTACTCCACCGGAGCATTCTTGCCGTCCGAGGCAGTGATCGTCACTGAGAACGCACCGACCTCCTGAGGTTTGCCGGAAATCGTTCCTGTCTTCGCGTCGATCGTCAGACCATCAGGGAGCCCTTTCACGGCCGTGAAGGTCAGTTCATCGGCCTCATTCGGGTCTTTGAACCAATCCTTGACGCTGAAGTTCGTCTCGTGATTGAAGACGACTTCAGGCACCTTGACATTTCCATCAACAACGACCGGCGGCTGATTTTCCATGATGGTCAGCGTGACATCACGGCTCGCCGTCAGACCGCTCTCGTCTGCCGCAGTGATTCGCAGCTGATAGGCACCTGTCTTCGAAACCGTGCCGGAGAGCTTGCCGTTTTCAAACTTCAGTCCCAGCTTCTGAAGCCCATTTTCGACAACGTTCCCGTTCTCATCGAGGAGTTCCACGGTGACTGTTGCCACTTTGACGTCATCGGTAAAGAGGTCTGAGGGCAGCGTAATAGAACCCGCAGAACCGCCGAGCGCAACATCCAAGGTACCGCTCAAAGCGTAGTCCGGATACTTCGTTTCGTTAAATTCGGGACCATCGTTAATCTGCAGCGTCACCGCATTGTCAATCAGCAGCGAATCGCTACTGCCGCTCGCAGACGTAAAGCCAATGCTTAAATCGACCGACAGATCTGCACCAGGCTCAGCGCCCGAGGCGGTGAAGGTGATTGCCTTCAAAAGCGCCTCGGCTTTGTCTGCATCAACGCCCTGCTCGAGCGTAATGGAAAGCGTTCCTTCGCGGGCAGACCATGCGCCCAGCTTCACGTCACCGCTGTAGACGTAGCCGTCATCCTTGAGCGACAGCCCAGAATCTGCGCTGAGCCCAAAGGTGCCGCTCGGATAGTCGACATTTACCGTGATCGAAGAAGCGTGTCCAAGGATGGAATCTTTGATGCCTGAGAAATCAACATTCGCAAGGAAGTCAGTCGGCTGCTCGGGATCCGGTACATGAATGGTCTCTTCGTCGGGCGTTTCAATAGAACCGTCAGTGGCTTTGACGCTGAAGATCTGAGAGTCGGACTTGCCGACTTCGTCAATCATGGTGACTTTCAGCACGACTTCACCGGCAACGTTGGACGGGATGTCATATTTCACCGCCCCAAGCACCGTGTTGAAGACATCGTGATTGAGCGACCCCGTGAATGTAATCGTCAGCTTGCCGCCCTCGACACTATAAGAACCGAGTTCAGTGCCATCAGGTCCGGTAATCACACCGTCTGCAAAGGTATATCCAATAGTCTTGGCAAAACTAAAGCCGTCTGAAGTATTTGCCCCGCCGTTGCGCTCGATCGTAATGCTGAAGTCTTTGTAATCCTCAACGTCTGCATCTGAGCCCGAAAGATACTTGCCGATTTCAGCGGAATTTCCCGTATAAGTAACTTGAGGAAGGCCCTCGGAAGAAGCTAATCCAGAGGAGCCTGAGTTGCCGAAGTAAATATTTTTGCCTTCAGCGGAAACAACAAATTGGGAGAAGCCGATATCGCCAGCAGAAACAGATCCCGTCTTTGAAATGAAACCTGAAAGCGAATCAATTGAATATTCAATCAAAGCTCCGCCGGCCGTCGATGCAAACAGCGTTTTGCCATTAGACGCAAATTGCATCGTCATGCCTTTCACATCTTGAGTAGCGATATCTGAACTTACATCGAGTGCCTGAACGAGACTTAAAGTTCCATCATCGTTAATTGCAAACGTTAGGATGTTATAGCCATTAAAACCGGAGTAGGCATATAGAAAATGACCATCTGAAGATGCGGTCAATTCACAAATACCCTGCAGAATGAACTCATCATCAACTTTGATGCTAGTAGGGTCTGAACTTAAACTCTCATAAGTTGTTTTTCCAACAACGGTTGCCTTTCCGTCAGAGCCGACAGCAATAATGGCAATACCTTGATTACCTCCCATTCCATCTTTCGTGACATAGATATATTTCCCATCACCCGAAAATTCAATGGAAGTCAGCTTCGAACGCATCCCATTCGCGCCCGCAAGATTCATTTCATCCTGCGTAATTTTGGTGCTCAGTTTTAAACTGCCGTCAGCTTGGATTTCATAAACATACAAGGTATCACTGGATAGCGCAGCAAAATACTTGCCGGATGCATCGACCGAAATTTCCACCCAGTCACTGCTTTCGGTACTCAGATCGATATTCTCAATTTGAGACCAGTTTCCAGAATCATCCGCTGTAAAGCCATAGACACCTATACCGTACTGTACGGTAAGTGATGCCGCTCGAACGTAGACAGTGCCGTCTGGGGAAACAGTAATATTCCCGGGCACAGCATACGCATTGTTTCCGAAATTGAAAGACTTCGTCAGCGTAAGCGTGCCATCTTCTCCACGACTATAAATGTAAAGGGTAGCTACTCCAGATCCGCCATTCCCTGAAGATCCAAGAACAAAAATGGTCTTTCCATCGGCAGACTGCTGTACGTCATTAACGTAATAGTTAGTACCTTCAATAATTCCGTCGTGTTCAAAAATCGTATCGGACGATTCTGGCGCATTAACATTGACGTCCGGATTGACGCTGAGATGGACTCGAATGGTCGCCGTAACATCATCGATATTCGAAGAATCTGATCCGCCGCTCTCGGCTCCGCCGTTATCGGTCACTTTAGTGAGGGCGAACTCACGCTCACCAATCTCAGCCTTAGCATTCTCGTTGACATAAGTCATCGAGTTGACCACGTTTTGAGCGGCCCCGCTCTTAATGCCTGCATCAGAGCTGATGGTCAGCACGCCTTTTCCGTCAGCAAAGACATACTTATAGGCGTATCCGCTCTTCGTAGTGCCTTCAGAAGAAGTATTAAGAGGTATACGTACGCCGTCGACCACCCAATATTCTCCTTCAGCAAAATTACCTGAAGCCGTCAGCTCCATAGAGGAAACTTTTTGGCTGAGCTCACCGACATTGATCGCTACATCTTTGAAGATAGGCGATGACATGCCTGTTGTGTGGTAATACTCATTTTCTACTGCAGAAGAACCGGAGGCTGACGGAGCCTGATTGGCAGAGAATTCGTATTGAATCGTTTTCTCAACGGATTTGTCGTTATCCGTTACTGTCGTCTTGACAGAAACGCTGCCGTCTGCAGCTGCAGACTGGACTGTAAAGGAAACCTGCTTGACAACTGCGGCTACATCAGCTGTTGTTGCGCCATCCTTAAATGTCAGAACGATTTTCCCATCAGCTGTCTCAACCGCTGCAATCGTGCGATCTCCATTCTTGATGACGCCATTTTCGAGCGTATAACCGCCAGCTTCCGTCCATTCAAAGGCTGTTGAAGGCTTGGCTTCATCGTTCGTTTCGAAGGTTACTGAAACATCGCCGTAATTGCCGTTTCCGGAATTGGCAGCATCGCGATCTGCATCCGTAATGGAAAGCGATCCGCCGACATTGACTGAATGCCCTAAGGTAACGTTATGAACATCCACCTCTTCATAGGAAAGCACCTGATCACCGGCAGCAATCCCAACCTTCCCTGAGTCAAACACAATGAGTCCGGCTGCGTCCGCGCCAACTCCTGTTGTTGTTTTAATCGGGGTAAGGCCTTCTTGCGTCGCACTAAATTCTGAAAGCGTACCAGAATCATTACTCGAAAGAATATAAAGCTTATCTCCAGATGGAGAAAGAGCTATATCTTTCACATTTGATACATTAATCTCTGTCAGTTTATAAAATGTTTTACCAGAAAGATCCGCTCGATAAAGCAGAACCTGACCTCCAAATTCAACGGCAATCAATCCATCATTAGATGCTGTGACGTTAATCGTTCCATTCCCTCTGCGAATATCCGTTAAATTCATAGAGAAAACTTCACTGCCATCCTTAGCATAAATAGCAATTACGGGAGTAAAGACTGTCCTTCTTTCATTTGTAACTCTAACTACGTAGTCACCAAAGCTTGTAAACCCGTATATACGTTATCGTTAAACGATTCGTCTGACAAGAATTTATAGTCACTATTATATGTAAGCTTTGTCGCACCATTTGAATATCGGCCAGAGTAACTTACATAACACATGCTGCCATCTGCATTTGCAGCAATTGACGCACCTGTTCCATATACTTGTGTTGAGCAATCGAAAGTCAGAGCACCATCATCATTCACTGAAAATCTAAATACTGAACTTTCACTTAAAACATATAGAACATCGCCATTAGCACTGGACGCAAGACCTGTTACTTTGTTAAGCCCGTCAACAGCAGAATGCTCAAAAGTCTGCAGATAAGAAGGCTTCCCATCAGTGACTTTAAAGACTGCAATATCGCCGTCTTTGTCGCCTACAAAAGCAAAATTCCCGTTTTCTGACAGAAAGATCTTTGTGGCATCCTCAATACCGGGCACATTAGTAAGGCCGGACAGTTCTGTTCCGCCAACATCTACTTCCGGCGCAAAGTTATAGTTGCTCTCGATTTTCACGGTTCGGTCAATATCCAGATCAGCCGTACCCCCATTATTCATATACGAAAGCGCGTCGATCTTGACGGTCACATCCGCTGAGGTTTGCGCCGTGCCGTCTGCAACCTTCAGTGCAAGACCGTCAATAAGCGTTTTGAGCTGGTCAGCATTCTGAGTAGAACCGATTTTGATGACCACCGTTGCCGTGCCGTCCGCACCGACCGTCACCGTTGCGTAGCGGTCAGCGTCTGGATCACCGATCTGAACCTTGTTGCCCTGCGTGAGGAGAACTTCCTTTCCATCAACAATCAGTGCCAGCCCTTTGCCGCTTTCAGAAACCTGAAGCGTCAGCGAGTCGTAATTCTTACCGTCAGCAAGCAGCTCAACCTGGACATTGCCGAAGAGATCGACCTGAGCACCCGGATTGCCGTTTTTATCCACGGTGATGTCACCAGCAGACGCTTCCGCTGAAACTGGCGGATTGGCATCCGCCTGAGCATCCGCCGCCACTTCTGCCGCCGTTGCTGCAGCCGCCGCGTCAAACATCATTCGCGGCTCAAGCGCAAGCTCAAGGCTTCCGTAGGAGAGATTCGCTGTAGTCATTTTGTGCTTCTTCCCTTTTGGGTTGGGTTTCAAACTTATTCAATGAGCCGCGCAAAGCTGCTCTTACTTTCAAGATCCGATGCAATACGCTTCAATCCGTCGATCACCGTCTCTTTGCCTTCTGCGAAGCTCGTTGTCTGAACTTCAGACACATCGCCCGAATTGCGTCCGCAGGCCAGAAGCGTGGGCTTAAGCTCGTTGTAGCGGCGAAGCCCGGATTCATTTGTTGAGGGCGGAACGATGAGCATGTAGAAATAGAAGTCCTGATGCGACTTGAAGCTGTCGCACAAATCTTCAATTCGCTGCCGGACAAAATCTCGGTCTCCGGTATCGGCAGAGCCGCCGAGGCTCTCAAGATCGAGATAAAAGTTGTTGGCATCCATGTCGATGTCAATCAGCGAGCCATTCAAATTGGCCAGCATGACGATCGCCTTGACGGTGGACTTGCCGTCTTCGCTGAAGTCGCGCGGATGGTCAAGATCTCCCCAGCCGTCAATACCGCGGAACCCCGGCGAAAGCGCCATTGCTCCCCAGCCCATTGCAATATTCATGTTGATGGCGTGATTGATTTCTTCATGATCGCCAATCATTTTTTGCAGACGCGCCGTAAATTTTTCACGCTCATCCGTGAGCGGCAGGAGTGCTGTGAGCGGCACTGTCCCGTCAGCCGCAATCCAGCGCTGATCAGTCGGGCCGGTTAATCCGTTGCCCGCAGAAGGAATCACCGGCCCCCGCCAAGTGATATAGGGCCACCCGCCGGGATAGTTCGACATAATGCAGTTGCCGCCGTAACAGGTTTCAGCACTGATTTCAAAAGATCCTGCCGGCGGTTCAGTCCAATCGAAGAGCTCTCCGCCGCGCATTCCCCGACGAACATGAAGAATCTTCTTGCGGACATCGGGCATATCGGGAGAGGCCATATTGGAGACGCCCGCCCCCTGCTTGATATAGCGGAACCACTGCGGCTCAATACGATCCGGCATCGCCCAGCTGCGGATACGCGAAACACCCTTGGCATCGTCCCAAACATTGACGCCGTCCGAATAAGGCACTAAGGCCATCCAGCGGTCAGCTCGTCCGTCAATGACTTCGTCATAAAAGGCCTCCCCGATGTCGCGGATCGCCTGCATGTCCCGCTGCGTCTCGTTGATCGTGGAAGGCGCAACAAAAGCAATTTCGAGCGGGTTGTAAATCGCCACCGCCGCACTGGCCACCTCAACGGTCTTCCCCGGGCCGCCTAAAAGTGAGGGCAGCGCCCGAAAGCTTGCTGAGACGCGATAGCCTTCATAGTCGTTCCAGGTCACCGGCTCCACCGCAACGCTCAAGTCACGCGAGAGCTGCTCTTTATCGAGCCCCAGATTGACGGCAACATAGCGCTGAGCCATCCCGAGCACATCCGTCTCGGAGTCCTTCGCCGCTTCCATCGCCACAGCCTGAGCGGCCGCATCGGTCGCCTGCTTGAGGCGCGCCCCGTCGGCACTCACGCGCGTAGCGTCCACCACGAAGGCCGTGAGCGCAATGCCGCCGATCAGGAAAAAGACCACATTGACCGCAGCCGAACCGGATTCTTCACGGAGAACGCGAGCCAAAAGCAATTGGGCACGTTTGCAAAGAAGAGAAATCATGCGTTGCTCCCTTCGCCGTCATCGTCCGACGGCATCAGATTTTCTTCTTCAAGCGCTTTGTCAAGCTTGATCTCGCGGTTGTTGGAGCGGTAGATGTTCTCCACCTGAATCACTCGGGGAAGACGCAGGTGCTTGCCCAGTTCAAAGCCTGCCGTACGGCGGCAGACATCCACCACGATCATCGACATCGTGCTGCCGTCCACATCGCTCTCGTCATTGCCTTCGCCGGAATTTTCCGGCGGATCCACCGGCAGTTCGCCCGTGAAGTACTTCCCCTCGACATTGAGTTCGCAGAGCATCGCCCCGTCGCCGCGGCGAATCATCCACTGCACGGTGCCGGACTGCAGCACATTCATGATGATGACTTCAGTGTCACGGGTTTCGGTCTGAAGCGATGCGTCAACGAGCGCATCGAGCCCGTACTGCGTGAGCTTAGGCTGCTAGGCAGCATTCACAGCAATGCTGCCCGCGCCCGCCTCAAGGCGTTCCCGCTCAATGCCGATCTGGTGCATATCCGAAAGAATCACGGCAGTGCTCACCAAAAACGTGATGCCGAGCGCGGTTTCCACGGCAATCGACCCGGATTCTCGACGCAGTCCGGCGGCTGCTGCCGCAATCTTCTTGAAAAAGGAAATCTTATTCATTTCACGCCCCTTCACTCTCTTCAATGCGGGGGTAGTAGGCGATGACGCGTTCGTAGCGATAGGTGAAATCTTTGCGGTTCGTCAGAATGAGGCGCGGAAGCGGCGTAATGAAGTCCTTGGAAATCACGACGACCACCTTCCAGGCGGGATAGCTGCTGTCCGCTTCTGCGGTGCCTTCCTCATCGTCCTCGCCCGCGCCGTTCGTTCCGCCCGGGTTGCCGAGCGCGTCGAGCGACTCATAGGCCTCAACGGTTACGCGGGAGACATTCGAGGGCTTGAGGTAGCCAAATGAATACGCCGCAATACCCTGACGAATATCGTTTTCGGCGGACGCCCCCAGCTCACCGGCATCGCGAAAGCGCAGAAGCGCGCTCGAGACTGCGCTTTCGCCGACTTGAATCGTGAGCGCCATGTTGGCAAACTCCACAATGATGAAAAACGCAGCCAGAATCACCGGAAAAGCAAAAGCCGTCTCAACCGCGGAGACGCCGCGCCCGTCGCGCAGGAAAGCGCGGCCGGCGGCAAAGATTCGCGAACGGAAGATCCCGACAGTCATTTAGGGCTTGCTCCCGTTTTGACCAGCACTGCCCTTTTTCAGAGCCTCAAGCGCAGCTGCGGCTTCGGGGCTGCCCTTGGGGAACGTCTGAGCATGGGAAGAAAGACCGGCTCCGCCATTTGTTTCGATCGTCTTTACGGGCTCAACGACGAGCGGCACTTCATAACCGTAGTCCGAATCATCCGCAGATTTCGGGCGAATTTCGATCATCTTCTCGGCCGCCCGCAGGCACTCATCGGCGAGCGTAGATTCGCCGGCATCAATGCGGCTTTTCATGGCCGCAAACTTTTGGAGCGCCTCCTCGGCCTGTTCATTCGTCATGAAACTCTGAAGCGTTTCGCGCGAACGATCTGCCGACCCCGTCATGAACTGCACAAAGGCGAGATTCATTTTTGGGGTCAGTACGCCGGAAGCGTCCGACGAGCTGAAGTTTTCAGCGTCGCCAAGCACCTTCAAGGCCCCCTTGGCATCGTTCATGCCGAGTTTGGCGAGCGCCAAATTGTTAAGCACCTGCACATTCGTCGGCGACTGGGCAAGCGCCTTGTCAAAGTACTTGACGGCTTCTTCGTGCTCACCCGCAGCATCAAGAACGATGCCGTAGGCGTTGAGCGCAGAAACGTTCTTGTCGTCGAGCTCTACGGCCCGCTCGAGCGCGCTTCGCGCGTCGCTCATGCGGGCTGAAGCCATATAAGCGCGGCCTAAACCGGTGAGAAGCCCCGCTTCTTCAGCCGGAGAAAATTGTACTTTTTCAGCTTCGGCAAGGGCTTTGGTTCTGGTAAACAAAGTCAAGGTTGCTCGCGGCGGTTCAATGAGCGACGCGATCCCTGCATATTCCAAAAGGGTCTTGGCATCCATGCCGCCCCGGCGGTCGAGCTCAGCATATACGCCAAGCGCCCCTTCGTAGCGTCCCTGAGCCACCAGCATGCGCGCAAGGCGGAGCGCTGACTCACGGTCCTTCTTGGGCGCTGTTACGACTTCTGAAGGCGTGCGCTCCTTGATGGTGCGCTCTGGCATCGGGCTGTCCGACCCCGCGCCGGCGAGGGACGCACACCCCGAAAGCATCAGCGCAGCTGCCCAAAGGGCAAAGAGCGCAGCGGTCTTCATTGCCGCTTGCGGGCCTCGGCAGGAACTGTGAGCAGAAGTAGTCATGATCGACACCAAAAATCAGGAGAGGAGACTGCGGATGACGCGCATCAGCGCGGGCGCAGCCACGATCGCTACGACGGGCGGCAGAATCAATGTCATCAGCGGCAAAGAGAGACGGGCGGGGAGCTTCCCAGCGCGTTCTTCGAGCGTCAAAATCAAGGTCGACCGAGATTCAGCGGCAATGTTGTGGAGCGCCTGCGCCAGAGGCGTACCGAACTGTTCGGCTTGAATAAGCGTCGAAACCATGCCTTCAATAGACGGCACGCGCGTACGCTCGGCGAGATTGCGCAGCGCCGCTGAACGCTCGGGCATGATTTCAAGTTCGGCATTGGTGAGTGCGAGTTCATGAGCCAGTACCGGTGCGGAAAGGTCCAGTTCTCTCGACACCACCTTCACAATGCGTGTAAAGGGAAGGCCGGCCTCGGCGCAGATCACCATGAGGTCAAGGGCGTCGGGCATGCTGCGCTCAAGCGCCGTATAGCGCCGTGCGGCCATCGACTTCAAAACCCATTCAGGCAGAATACCGCCCGCAAAGTAGCCCGCCCCCATGAGCGCGATGGTGCCGATGCTTCGCTCCTGAGTGCCGAAAAAGAGCGCGGCCGCAATGCCGAGTCCAAGCAGCATTTTGAGGAGCAAAAAGACGCCGAGCGAACCCGGGCGCGCAAAACCGGCTTGGGCGAGGAGGAGCGCCGTTGTCTCACGGCTCTTGTCATTCCCGGCGAGCTTCAGCCCAAACCGAGCAGCCGGCTGAATCCATTCCGGCAGCGGCTCGATGCCACCCGCCTGATGCGGATGCGCAGCCGCTTCTTCATCAATGGTGCCCGCCAATCGATCTTCAAGTGCCTCAGCATCTTGTTGGGAGCGCAGCGCAAACACAAAGACGACAATAGAGAGCAGCGCGAGGGCAAAAACGATAATCCATGTAATCATGACTCGAGCCTCACTGAATGCGGCGAACCATCAGCCAGGTCACAAAAAGCCCTGCAGCAACGCTGGCGGCAGCGTAGCCGAGCACTTTGAGGCCGGTCGGATCGGTAACGAGGAATTGAAAGTCCTGCGGCGCCTGGATGTACTGATAAATGAGCACGCCGGGCACGAGGCAGGCGACGATCTTGATGGACGCGCGAGCCTCGGATGTTTTGGCCTGCACCTTGAGCGCAAGCTCCGCGCGTTCGCGAAGCGTGGCTGCCAGGCGCTCGAGCGTGTCGGCCAGACGGCCGCCCGACTCCTGACTGATGATCACGATGACGGCAAAGAACCGGTATTCGGGCAGCGGCACGCGGTGCGCTGATTCCTGCAGCACCTGCTTCAAGGGGACACCCAGGCGCAGCCACCGGTCGATGGTGCGAAGTTCTTCCGAGAGCGCTCCGCGCAGGTTCTGTGCGGCAAGTCCGAAGGCGGTCTGAGCCGGCACGCCGGCGCGGCAAATTCGCGCGATGGAGTCGATCGCTTCCGGAAGCGATTTGCCGAGCTCTTCGGTCCATTCGCCCATCGCGCGCAGATATAGGAGCGCCGCCGCAGAGGCGAAAAGCGCAGCGCCTCCGAAAAATGCGATCAGGAACGGATAGTCCGTCATGCGGCCCACCAGTGCGGCTGCCGTGAAGGAAAGAGCTCCAGGGACCAATACCCGAAGACGCAGGTTCTTGGTCCAGCCGAGCAGTTCCAGTCCCTTCTGAATGCGCACGATGCGGGCATGGAGCCTCGGGAAATGCCCGTGATAGTCGTCAAGCCCCATCAGCACGGATTCATCGGGATATTCAACCGGCGCAACGCTTTTGGCTTCCTCCTCAACCTGCGTCAAAAGCTCAGTGAGTCTTTCGCGAACCATTTCTTCGCGGCGTGCGCGGTTCGTAAAGGCACGAAGTCCTAGCACGCCCAAAAGTACGAAGAGGAACACCAAAATCGTGAAAAGATTAAGCATGAGCTTTGTCCTCTCAATTGCCGCCAAAGAGATGTGCGCGGTCCTGATAGAACTTCGGGCGCAGCCCCGTATTGACGAATTCGCCTACGATCCGTCCGTCGGCAGAGATGGATTTGATGCGGTAGTTGTAGAGTTCCTGCGTCTGGATGACGTCCTCTTCCATGCCGCAGACTTCAACGATCGACACCACACGGCGCTTGCCGTCGCGCATGCGTTCAATCTGCACGACCATATTCACCGCGCCGCCGATCTGACGGCGGATGGCATTGAGCGGGAGCTGCAGATTGGCCATCAGCACCATGTTCTCCAGGCGGATCAGGGCGTCGCGTGCATTATTGGCGTGTACTGTGCAAAGCGAGCCGTCGTGACCGGTGTTCATGGCTTGGAGCATGTCAAAGCACTCGCCGCCGCGAACTTCGCCCAAGATGATGCGGTCCGGACGCATACGAAGCGCGTTCTTAACAAGATCGCGCTGGGTGATCTGTCCGCCGCCTTCAATGCTTTCGGGACGGGTTTCCAGACGCACAATGTCTTCCTGATTGAGCTGCAGTTCGGCCGCATCCTCAATCGTCACCACGCGCTCCTTCTGCCCGATCTTGAAGGACAAGGCATTGAGCAGCGTTGTTTTGCCCGCGCCCGTGCCGCCTGAAACGACGATATTGAGGCGCGCCATCACAGCGCGGGAAAGGAGCTCCACCATTTCCTTGGTGAGTGCGCCGCCCTCGGAGAGTTCTTCCAAATTGCGCTTATGCTTGCTGAATTTGCGGATTGAAATGGATGTGCCGTCAAGTGCAAGCGGCTTCGTAACAACATTGACGCGGCTGCCGTCTGCCAGACGAGCATCGACCATCGGATTGGCTTCATCAATGCGGCGGCCGACGCGCGCGGCAATGCGCTGCGCAATATTGAAGACGTGCTCTTCATCAATAAAGGTAATGGGCGTCAGTTCAAGTTTGCCGAAGCGCTCGACAAACACCTTATCAGCGCCGTTAACGAGAATATCCGTGACGGTTTCATCAGCGAGCAGCGGCTCGATTGGCCCGATGCCGAGCATTTCGTCGAGCATCTGCGCGCTGATGGCCTGTTCCTCAGCGGCCGTCAGCTGAAACCGGTTCTGGTCGCAGATCTCACGAATGAGTTGAGCGACTTGTTCTGCGAGATTTTCCCGGCTGGTCGTCGCCGCCTTCATCGGGTCAATCTGCGCAAACACCTGATCGTGAATCGTGCGGCGCACGCGGGCAAGTTCCGCCGAAGCCTGTGCCTGAGCCTGAGGTGCCGCAGCAGCGCTCTGCGGCATG
>UMGE01006344.1_pt1 | contig 52444 bp, 37 predicted proteins | sample 1965191 | NCBI WGS metagenome assembly UMGE01 (sample SAMEA4836065, study PRJEB28245) | human gut metagenome | biome: gut microbiome; material: fecal sample | place: Denmark | collected 2008 | reverse complement strand
GCTACCGATGGATATGATAGCAGTAAACAACCCTTCGGAAGTACTGGTACTCCTACCGGCAGACCTGACAGACGGAATATACAAACTGCGACTGACTACGCAATATACCAGTGGCAACCGGCAACTGAAGACACCACATGTCATCAGCCAAACCATCGTAATAGGCAATACAACCGAGGGCGACGGAGATATTGTGGACGACCCGACAGCATAAATCATACCGCATCGCTTCCCTTATGCAGGGGTGCATCGATATCTTGTGCAGTTCTGCACAAGGTGCCGGTGCACCCCTGCACAATGCGGCAATGCAACCAAGCTCTAAAATCACTGATAAACCTGTACCGGAAGTTCTCCCCTTAAAGCCCCCAAAGCATTCAATGCCAAAGCCTCCATCTCATCTTCTCCCGGATACACGAAAACGGGAGCAAGGAAAGAGATACGTTCCCTTAAACGGGAAATTACATAATCGGAATAGGCAATGCCTCCGGTCAGCAGGATGGCGTCTACCTTTCCACATAAAACAGTAGAGGCAGCACCGATACTTTTGGCCACATTGTAGATCATGGCATCGAGCACCAACCGGGCATGGTCATCACCTGCCTCAATGGACTGAATAATGGCAGGAATATCAGTAGTTCCCAAATGGGCGGTAAGCCCGGCACGACCCGAAATTCGTTTCTTCAATTCATCTTTGGTGAATTTCCCGCTGAAACAAAGGTCTATCAGTTGTCCGGCGGGAAGAGTTCCGGCTCTTTCGGGTGAGAAAGGCCCTTCGCCATCCAATGCATTATTGGCATCGACTGCACGCCCATGACGATGAACTGCAACGGAAATGCCTCCTCCCAAATGGCAGACGATCAAATCAAGATCTTCATAACGAGTGCCATGTTCGGCAGCATAACGACGGGCAATAGCTTTCTGATTCAGTGCATGCCAGATAGTGATACGCGGCATCAAAGGCGAACCGGTAATACGGGCAACCTCTTCCAGTTCATCCACCACACCCGGATCTGCAATAAACGCCCGGCATCCGGGTAAAGCTGCGGCCAATTCATCGGCTATCAAACCTCCCAGATTGCAGGCATGTGTACGCATAGCGTGAAGGGTATCCCGCTTCATGGCTTCGTTAACCTCATAAACTCCACCGGGAATAGGCTTCACCAAGCCTCCGCGTCCAATGACAGCATCGAACCGGAAAGGAATATCGTTTACCTCCAACTCTCGGAGAACAAGCGATTTACGAAATTCGAACTGATCGATCACCCGGGGGAAGGCAGACAACTCTTCCACCGTATGGCGGATGTTGCGTACCAACAAAGGAGTTTCATTTTCATAAACAGCGATCTTTGTTGAAGTGGAACCGGGATTGATAACAAGGAGCCTTTCCCCCCGTCCATTCTTCACAGAAGACGGAGTAGAGTTTATATTCAGTTTATCCATATTCTTAGTTTAATTATGATCATCATTCGGAGCATCTTCCTCTCTCTGCCGACCGGGTAGAAGCCGTCAGGCACGCCATCGCAATACTATAATACTTGGAAAGTCCGGAATCACTGCGTGACGGTAACACCACCGGGCAAATGGGGCCTTGCAGCAATCCTGCCATATCGGCTTTGGCAAACAACGAAACAGATTTATAGAAAGCATTGCCCGACTCGATATTGGGGAATATCAATACATCGGCCTGTCCGTTGATGGGCGATACAATTCCTTTAATATCCCCGCTGGCCTGCTCGCAAGAGGTGCGTACATCCAACGGACCATCGATAATCACATTACCAAACTCTCCGGCTTCGGCCAACTCCACAATATTAACATAATCGAGCGAATGGGGAAACTTGGCACTTACCTTCTCCGTACAATGGATCAAAGAGATACGGGGTTGTTCTATCCCAAACCGCCGGCAAGTACAGATGGCATACCAGATCATCTCAATGCGTTGTTGCAAAGTGGGACGAGGAATAACAGCGGCATCTGAGAAGAACAATAATTTATCATACGTCGGAATCTGCATTACGGCCAAATGAGTCAGAATCTTCCCCTTAGGCAGCAAGCCTTTCTCCTTGTCGAGAATGGCATGAAGCAAATTGTCAGTATTGATAATACCTTTCATCAGAATATCGGCTCCCCCTTCCCGAACAATACGAACAGCTTCACGCGCTGCCTCATCGGGATCTTCAATGTGGAGGGTCTTCACATATTCCGGGTACTTCTGCAGACTGGGATACTTTTGCAGGATGGCCGAATCACCAATCATCAGGAATTCCGCAATCTCTTCGTCGAGTGCACGGGCAATGGCATATTCTGTATTCGGATCGTTGGCACAGACAACGGCAATCCGTTTCCGTCGGTTTAAGGTTTTGAGATGGGCTGTCAGTTGGTCAAAGTTTCTAATAGGTTCCATAACGTTAGATTTTTAGCAAATATCAGAAAAAGGATCGAGAAGTACATCATGGAATACTGAAAAAATAGACAAACCGAGTAACATTTTGATATAATACAACGCTTTCATTTCTACGGATGCAGGTAATTTCGTTTTTTAATGTAAATTTGTGTCCTGTTAAACTCCTATAATCAAACAGAACCATGAAAACAAAAACATTTCTCGCTCTTTTCTGCCTGTTGTGTATCAGTTCAGGCTTTTCATCGTGCCAACGTCATTCATCCGACCAGTGGAAATTGGTTTGGGAAGATAATTTCGACCAGAAAACAGGCTTTGATCCACAGGTCTGGAGTAAAATACCACGTGGCCAATCGGACTGGAATAACTATATGACCGACTTCGATTCCTGTTTCGACATGCGTGACGGCAATATGGTGCTGCGAGGCATCATCAATTACAGCCTGCCCAATGATACAGCACCCTATCTGACCGGAGGAATCTACACCAAAGGGAAAAAAGCATTCAGCAACGGACGCCTCGAAATACGCGCCAAGCTGAACGGTGCACGTGGTGAGTGGCCAGCCATCTGGATGCTCCCGATAGATGCTCCCTGGCCGATGGGTGGAGAAATCGATATCATGGAACGTCTGAATCACGATACAATCGCTTATCAGACTATACATACCAATTATACGTACAATCTGGGTATCAAAGACAATCCGTTATCACACTCCGTAGGTGCGATCAATCCCGACGACTACAATGTATATTCAGTAGAAATGTATCCGGACAGCATTGCATTCTATATCAATGACACACATACTTTCACCTATCCCCGCATCGAAACAGACAAAGAAGGGCAGTTTCCTTTCGACCAGCCTTTCTATCTACTGATCGACATGCAGTTGGGTGGCTCGTGGGTAGGGGCTGTAGACCCGAAAGAACTTCCGGTGGAGATGTATGTAGATTGGGTAAGATTCTATCAGAAAGAGAAATAGAACCTTTTTACCCTACAAGCGTTAAAGACAAATCAGATATCAGCTTATTAAATCACTTTATTAAATGAACTTACAATTTCCCCCATTTCTGCACGAAGGCGATAAAGTAGCCATCGTATCGCCTTCAAGCAAAATAGACAGTATATTCCTGAAAGGTGCCAAGACGCGTCTCAGCTCCTGGGGACTTACTCCTATCATGGGAGATCATGTCCGAAGTTCATGGGGCTCGTATGCCGGTGCCACCCATCAGCGCCTCAAAGATTTTCAGGCAGCCATGGACGATGAAGAAATTAAGGCCATTTTGTGCAGCCGTGGTGGTTACGGAGCGGTTCACCTGCTGGATAAGCTGGACTTCACACGCTTTCGTAACCACCCGAAATGGCTGATCGGGTTCAGTGACATCACTGCGCTCCATAACTTATTTCAATACAATGGTTTTGCCTCACTCCATGCTCCCATGGCACGCCATCTCGCTGTAACAGGAGAGGAGGATCCATGTTCATTATATCTCCGCGACATTCTTCTCGGTAAACTGCCCGGATATAAATGCCGCCGCCATAAGTTGAATCATCTGGGACAGGCCAAAGGCATCCTGCGAGGCGGCAACATGGCTGTGTTCCACGGTCTCCGCGGAACACCATACGATATTCCTCCCGAAGGTACGATCCTCTTCATCGAGGATGTGGGCGAGCGTCCTTATGCCATCGAACGCATGATGTATAACCTGAAATTGGGAGGCGTACTTGAAAAGTTATCCGGACTTATCATCGGACAATTTACCGAATACAAAGAAGACTATTCACTGAAAAAGGACCTTTACAGCACACTGGATGCCTTGGTGAAGGAGTATGACTTCCCCATATGTTATGACTTTCCGGTGGGACATGTGACAGAGAACCTACCACTAATCAACGGTGCGGAAGTGGAGTTCGTATCCGGAAAGAAAGGAGTGGAATTGTTAATAAACCCTCCTATCTGACTCACCCTACAGTGAAAATCATTAATTTTGAGGCTTTAAACTCCAAAAGCATAATTATGAAAAGAAACTCTATGTTCATACTGTCAGCTTTCATCCTGTTTTCTGCTTTCTCCTGCGGAACAAACGGCAGCAAGACCACTTCGACCGACATCACCGAGAAAAAGGTAATTGTCCAAGTGCCCCAATTTGACGCAGACAGTGCTTACAAGTACATACAGGCGCAAGTCGATTTCGGACCGCGCACACCAAATTCTAAAGGTCATGTTGCCTGTGGAGACTACCTGGCCGCCAAACTGGCCGAACATGGAGCCAAAGTGATCAGCCAAAACGCTGAATTACCCGCATACGACGGTACACTGCTGAAAGCACGCAACATCATAGGATCTTTTAAGCCCGAAAGCAAAAAACGCATCGCACTCTTTGCGCATTGGGATACCCGTCCATGGGCCGACAATGATCCGAATGAAAAGAATCATCACACACCGATACTGGGCGCCAATGATGGAGCAAGCGGAGTGGGTGTATTACTCGAAATTGCCCGCCAGATTAATCAACAGCAACCGGAACTGGGAATCGACATCATCTTTCTGGATGCGGAAGATTACGGAGCACCTCAGTTTTATACAGGCGAACATCGGGAAGACCAGTGGTGTCTCGGCGCACAATATTGGGCACGAACCCCGCATGTAGAAGGCTATAATGCCCGCTTCGGAATTTTACTCGATATGGTGGGCGGCAAAGATGCTACTTTCTTTAAAGAAGTATATTCCGAGAAATATGCCAAAGGTATCAACAAGAAGGTATGGAAAAAGGCTAACGACGCCGGATACGGACGTTACTTTATTAACGAAGTAGGCGGTCAGATCACTGACGATCATCTGTTTATCAATCGCTTGGCAGGTATCCCGACTATCGACATCATTCCAAACGACGAAAATTGTGAACTGTCCAGCTTCGGACCGACCTGGCACACCGTGAATGACAATATGGATGCCATCGACCGCTCTACACTCAAAGCTGTGGGACAAACGGTACTGGAAGTTATTTATAACGAGAAATAATTATTTATCATGTCAATCAACGAATTACAAGACGAAGTCGTTGCTGAATTCAGCGACTTTGATGACTGGATGGATCGCTACCAGTTACTTATCGACTTAGGAAACGAGCAGGAACCGCTCGACGAGAAATATAAAACGGAACAGAATCTGATTGAAGGTTGCCAAAGCCGTGTATGGCTTCAGGCAGACGAAGTAGACGGGAAAATTATCTTTAAAGCAGAAAGCGATGCACTGATCGTGAAGGGCATCATAGCACTGTTGATTAAAGTCGTATCGGGACATACACCCGACGAGATTCTTAATTCGGAACTCTACTTTATCGACAAAATCGGTCTGAAGGACCACCTATCCCCCACACGTAGCAACGGATTGTTGTCGATGGTGAAACAAATGCGGATGTATGCACTCGCATTCAAAGCCAAAGAGGCCAAAGGCTAAATCTCCAGATAAGGATGTGTCAGGACTCGTATTCACCACAGATCACACCGATTTACACAGATAGATATTACTGGTTATCAGCAGATTAAAATCATCCCGTGTTAATATCTGCGTAATCTGTGGTGAATTATGACGTACCTCCATCTTCTTCATCCACCTGATACTCCAGAATATCCCCCGGCTGGCAATCTAGCACTCTACAGATCGCCTCAAGGGTAGAGAAACGAATCGCTTTGGCCTTTCCCGTTTTCAGGATAGAAAGGTTGGCAGGCGTAATGTCAATCTTCTCTGCCAACTCCCCCAAAGATATTTTTCTTCGGGCCATCATAATGTCAAGGTTTACTATTATAGCCATAATTCTATTAATTTTTCAATATTCGGATTCAGATAGTAAGATCTTGTTCTTCTTTCATCTTCAACCCGATGGCGAATACCTCGCCTACAATTAGTGAAACCAGTCCCAGAATGACCAGCATCACAGAATCTATGCTTGTCTCCATAGAATATCCGGACAACGAGAAGACTGAAGACAACTCATAATCATTCATCAGGGCCGGCACTGCCTCACTAATAAAGTTCAGCAACAAGGCGACTCCCAACCATCGCAACCGACGGACATTCTTCCAATTAAAAATATCCGATTTATTGATAGCTACAATCAGCTGAATAAAAAGCACTGTTGACGCAATGATGGCAAAAACAGCCAGAAGCCCGGAAATCACCTGGGCAACCATCATCCAGGTACTCCTGTCGACTTTTACATTCGTAACCATCTGTGTATAGGCAACGGGGACATAAGAGCCGGTCTTTTCATTATAGACAGAATCTTTAAAGGACGAAAAATCCTTGGGCATCAGTGTGGCAATCCGAAAGTTGATAGCCTGCTCTACACTTTGATTACCGGAATGACTTATCTTCATCCCTTCGGAAAAGCCATGACCGAAATCACGCCCCATATTAAACACCGAATAACAGAATACCAGAAAAACCAGTAAACATAGTATGTTCAATCTTCTTTTCATATTATGACTTATTATTCAATCTTTATCGTTTATTTTCATTCATCTTTCCGCCACGTTCCCGGAACCGTAACCTGCTTTATCCGAAGAAAACAGCCTACGAACACCATAGCCGCCACTGCTATCAATAGATAATAGGGAGTCGTACCCGTCACATCCCTGATTGTATCTGCATCGGGATAGGTCAGACTCAGCATGACAGAAATACTGTTGTTCACAATGTGTATCAGGATACAAGGAATCAGACTTCGTGTCCGATAATAAACCCATGCCAGCAAAAGGCCTCCAAAGAAGGCTGCAACTATCTGAGCCGGATTCAAATGAAATACTCCGAAAAGCAGTGCCGAAAGGAAGATGGCTTTCCGGGGAGAATAGCGTTCAAGCAATGCCTTAGTGGCACCACCACGGAACAGAAGTTCCTCAAGAATCGGCCCCAACAAAGTAATGGCCACAATGCCTAACCAACCGGACTGGAGAGCGTCGAACTGCTGTTCCAGAATATCAGGTACCCAAGATAAGACGGCAGTCAACAGATCCATCAGGACAGTCATCGACAAGCCTATCAGAAACGTTATGATCAGAAATGGAAATGAAATGAATGACCAACTTGTCTTGTCTTTGGGTATATAGTGTGCTTTCCATAAATAAAAAAACATCACTGCCATGGAAAGCAGCATCGAAGGAGCCAATGTCAACTCCGAAACCCGGGTGGCATCTACGCTCCCACCATTCATACGGGCAATGATAGTAAAAGGAATACCGATCAGCCCACCGCAAATAAGCTGGATTCCCAGATAAATCAGAATTAATTTGATCGCCGTTTTCATTCAGTCTTTTGTTTTAAATATGTACAAAGATAACGGTTTTAATTGACTACCGCTTCGGTAGAAGAGCTATTTGTATGGTGACCATGCAAAACTGAACTACATACAAACAAAGCTAACATGGAGATGGATACTACCAACATCGTAATGCTCATCAATGACTTTCTCATAAAACTTACTTTGAAGATTCGTTATGTTATTCAATAATAATTTATCGTTTTTCGATATGCAAAGATTCATATTAATTTTCACCTAAACAAGTAATTCGATAATTATTTATCGATAAACAATAAATATAGAATGTTTTTCGATATTTGTAGAGGATAAACGCTGATATAAAGAAGCCTCAAAGAACCAGCGTCAGGGAGGGTATATCCATTTGATAGTGTATTACGCCTTTAGACGTCACTCTGCCACTATTCATCCTAATCTACTGACACGCACTAAAACATAAATCATCAAACAGGAAGAAGAAAATGCATACAAGACGCATATAACATGCAATAAGATGCAACATCGACCGAAGATTTCCAATAAATATGCATGATATCTTTAGAAGAGAGGTCACATACCATTAAAAGAAAGACATCATTGGGTTAAAACAAAAGCTTCATTAGTTCAAAACTTCACCTGCATGAAGCCGGAAGAGAGACAAAAGAGGACATTTGCATGCCTGCAATCATTTTTCAGCACGCATAGAATGATCGGGGAGGAAATAACGATTTGCACCTTAAAACAGAATATTCTGCAAATTAAAGAACACAGAACAGACTCAAAACAGAACAAGAGACATGTATTATCCGCAATCAGGATGACTATCTGAAAAACCGAATTCACAAAACAAGCTCCTATTTAAGAGCCGGAAGATAACGGGCCGAATATAACTCACTCAGTGGCAAACAAAAAATACAAAATGTCAATTGACATTTTGTATTTTCCCCAAAAGCGCTTCCACATCGGCTGCATCCTGATGAAGCTGCGCTATCAATCCTTCAATCCCATCGAACTTCAGCTCCGGACGGAGATATTTTACAAAAGAGAGCCGGATAAATTTATCGTAAATATCGGAATGAAAATGGAGGATATTCACTTCTATCGAACGTTCGGGACCATTCCCTATCGTGGGACGAGTACCGATATTGAGCATACCATTATAAGTATGCCCGTCGAACGTGACATGAACTGCATAGACACCATCGGCAGGAACCAACTTATCAGGATCGTCTACACTGAGATTGGCCGTAGGGAATCCGATTTTCCTTCCTACCTGATAACCGCTCACCACCGTACCATCCAGAAAATAGTCGTAACCCAGACAACGTGCAGCCCGATCTACTTCGCCCTGATGCAACATCTTACGAATGACAGAAGAGCTTATATGAAGATCATCACACACACAGGCACGAGCACGAATCACCTCTATTCCCATTTCAGAGCCATAACGGCAATAATCCTCAAAGCCTTCACTACGATTGTGTCCGAAGCGGTGGTCATATCCGATGACAAGTGTCTGCACCCGATAACGGTCTCTCAGGATATCGGACATAAATTCATGGGCAGTCAGATGTGATACTTCACGTGTAAAATCAAGCATAAAGCAATAATCCACGCCCGTTTCTTCAAGCAGCGCCAGTTTCTCTTCCGAAGTGGTCAATAACTCCGGACGATAGTCTGCATTCATCACCTTACGAGGATGAATGGGAAAAGTAATCAGTGCAGAACGCAATCCACGAGCCGCAGCCAACTCTCTGACTTGTTCTATCAGAAAGCGATGCCCCATATGTACTCCATCGAAGAAACCGATGGTGGCAACACATGGTTCGGGTAGAACTCCCGGTATATTACGGATTATCTGCATGCTGTTTCTCCTATTTATTTTAATTCTCGGCAAAAAGCGGTCTCCAGTCTTCACCGGGTTTCACTGTATAGGTAGAGATGCCCAATGCCTGAGCGCCCTGGCAGTTGGCTTCGGAGTCATCTATGAAAAAAGTTTCGCGCGGATCGAGGTTTGCATCATCAAGCACTCCCCGGAAAATCTCTTCAGCGGGCTTTACCATTTTCATTTCATACGAGAGGTACATCTTTTCAAAATAGTCTTCTACACGGAAGCCCCGATACGGAAACGCATGCTCACATGCCCACTTCCAATGTATCTCGTTGGTATTGCTCAGCAGATAGACCACATATTTCTCGCGGAGTTTCAATAACATATCAAGCTTAAAACGTGGAATATCCACCAAGAAACTATTCCAAGCAGCATCAATTTGTTCATCCGTCACCTCCTGGGTTATCTGCCCGCGGATACTATCACGAAACTGGGCTGACGAGATCAACCCTTTCTCATGTTGCATAAAGATTCCCTGCTGAGAATACATGCCTAACAATTCGTCCACCTTCTCTAATCCCAACTTCCGGAAGTTTTCTATACAACGCTGACGGTCGAGATTAATCAATACACCACCAAAATCAAAAATAAGGTTTTTAATTCCTTTTCTTTTCATCTCTATTCTGTTTTTGAAAGCTTATACACGACAGAGCACGCAAAGGAAACGGAGTTTTTATATCCTGTTCATAAAAGACACTTTCTTTGCGTCCACTGTGATAAATAGCTTTCATTTTCATTTCTGAGTTAAACGTTTAACCAAGCGAATCAATTCTCCAATCCACAAGACGAGAGAAGAAGAACCGATGATGATAAGCCATGTTTGCCAGTCGAGCGGTTCTGTACGGAATACAGCTCCACCGAACTGCACTATAAGAAACTGCCCACCCAGGATGGCCAGTACAATCAATTCCATTCCGTACGACTTCGTAAGACCCTTGAATGCTGAATCGGTAGTGCCAAACACACGGGCGTTGAACAGATTCCAAAACTGAAGCATTACAAAGAAGGTGAAAAAAATGGTCAACCGCTGTACCGTCATTCCACCGTCGGCATTTGTAAAGTAGTATATCATCGCCATCAGTACTACCAGAAAGAGTGTACCGACACCGAATATATTATGTTGCATCGCTTTACTAATAATAAAATCAGTACTGCGACGCGGTTTATCGTTCATAACACTCTCACTTGGCGGAATAGAAGCCAAAGCTAAAGCGGCAAATGTATCCATGATGAGATTTACCCATAACATTTGGGTCACAGTCAACGGTAGTTCTGTTCCCACAATAGAACCGAGCAATACGATGAGAAGTGCCACAAAGTTAATGGTCAGCTGAAATACGATGAAACGCTGGATATTCTTATAAAGTGACCGCCCCCACATCACAGCAGTCCCGATACTGTTGAAAGAGTCGTCCAGCAAAGTGATGTCACTGGCCTCTTTGGCAACTGAAGTTCCGGTACCCATCGAAAGCCCTACCTGTGCATGATTGAGCGCCGGCGCATCGTTCGTTCCGTCTCCGGTCACAGCCACAACGGCTCCTTTCTGCTGCAGCAATTGTACCAGACGCTGTTTGTCGGTAGGACGGGCACGCGACATAATTTTCAAGTCCATCACTCTATCCAATGCTTCTTCATCACTCAATTCGGCAAAAGCAACTCCGGTAATGCGATTGTGTTCCGTATCTTCCGGTTTCCACAGCCCGATCTGACGCGCAATCTCAGTTGCGGTGCCCGGAGTATCCCCGGTCACAATCTTGATACCGATACCTGCCGACTGGCATTTAGCTACTGCCGCAGGCACATCGGGACGTATAGGATCGGAAATGGCAACGACTCCAAGGAAATTAAGGTTATTTTCTGAAACAAGTGCCACACAGTCATCCGGTTCGTTATCTTCCACCAAACGGAATGCAAAACCAAGTGTACGCATAGCCATATTCTGATAACCCAGTAATTGTGCTTCGACAGTCGAACGATATTCCACACTATCCACACGACGGCCATCGAGAATCACCTCCTTACATTTGCCAAGCACGATTTCGGGCGCACCTTTTATATATAATACCTTTTTGCCTATCAACGGCGACTTCACCAAAGTAGCCATAAACTTACGTTCAGTCGAGAACGTCAATTGGTCGAGCACCCGTGCTCCTTCTCTGAGTTCAAGATAGTTACGTTTCTGGCTATTCAGCCACAGCAACAAGGCAACTTCCGTAGGATTACCTACTCCTTTCGGCTTCTCACCCTCTCCCGTTTCTTCAAGAAAAGCAGTAGAGTTAGCACTAATCCCTTCCGCAATCAGTCTGCTGATATCGTCATCTGCCAGTTTCCCACCATCTTTCAAACCATAGAAATTGGGCTCGTGCACCTGCATCAGATTTTGTGTCAACGTACCGGTCTTGTCTGTACAAATCACGGTAATCGCCCCCATTGTTTCGCAAGCGTGCATCTTACGCACCAAATTGTTAGTGGCAAGCATACGGCGCATATTCAGTGCCAGGCTGAGGGTCACACTCATAGGCAATCCCTCGGGAACGGCAACCACGATCAGGGTAACCGCCATCATGAAATATTTCAATGTACGCTCCAACACCGGCAACCAGTCATGCCAACCGTTCAGAGCCCCAAAATCGAAATACAGTACAACGTCTTTTATAAAGAAAATAAGGAAAGCAAGTCCGGCTACGGTAAAACCGATCTTACCGATCAGGTTGGCCAATTTGGTCAGCTGGATATTCAATGGTGTAGGCTCCGTAGTTTGTTCCGTACTCTGACGTGCCACTTTCCCAATCTCCGTAGCATCTCCCACACGAAGTACCTTCATCGATCCATGGCCATCGACCACAGTTGTACCACGCATCACCAGATTGGAAGCATACGTAGCTTCTTCATCAAAATCGGCTTCGATTATTGTTTTATTAATCACCGGTTCCCCGGTCAGGTTCGATTCGTTCACCTGCAAAGAAATAGCTTCTATCAGTTCGCCATCTGCGGGAATCTCTTCACCGGTCTCCAATACCACAATGTCACCTACTACCACATCTTTACGCGGAATCTCCTGAATACGCCCGTTACGAATCACCTTTACTAAAGTCTCTTCAGTAACGGCATTCAGTAAATCGAATTTCTTATTGGCATCGTATTCGAAATAGAAACCGATACCGGTTGCCAACAGGATAGCGGCTATAATACCGATCGTTTCGGCATACTCATTCTCGATAACGGAAATGATAAGAGAGAATACAGCTGCAATAAGCAGCACACGTACAACAGGATCTTCAAATTTTTCCAGATAAAGCTTCAGGAGCGAAGGACGCTTAGGAGGCGTCAGTAGGTTGGCACCATATTTCTCCCGGCTTTGGAGAACTTCTTGATCAGTCAGGCCCAAATGAAAATAATCGTCGTTCTTTGCAGTCATGCAGATACATACATTAAATTAGAAGTTGCAAAAGTACAACATAAATCCGGTATAAGATGTTTCTTAAATCTTTTTTAAGGATTCCAGTTTTCCCAACAGTACTTTTGACGAAATGGGCTTCGTCAGGAAATCGGTAAAGCCGCTATGCATGATTTTCTGGCGGTCTTCTTCATACGCAAAAGCAGTAAGAGCAATGATAGGCACTGTAGCCGACATCTGTCGGATAGCCTCCGTAGCCTCGTAGCCATTCACCTCAGGCATACGGATATCCATCAAGATAATGTCCGGTTGGAATTTCAGGAAAAGAGAAATGGCCTCTTCACCATTGTGAGCCCAATGTAATTCGTAACGTGAAGCGAGGATAGCTTCGCAAAGACGATAATTGTCTTCCATATCTTCGGCCACCAGTATGCTCAGTTTTTTATCACTTCCCGCATCGATAACCGGAACCCGTACTGCAGAAGGCAATTCTTCCTGCTCTTTCTCAATGATGACTTTGGGTTTAATATCGGAATGTTCGGGCAATGTAAACCAAAAGGTACTTCCTTTGCCTACCTCAGATTCGGCTCCGATTTCCCCACCCAGCTTATTTACAATCGTCTTACAGATAGAGAGTCCGAGTCCGTTACCGTTTTTATCACTTTGCAAACGCACAAAACGATCGAAAACGCCCTCCAATTTATCCGCCGAAATACCCGAACCGGTATCGCTAACATAAAACCGAAGTCCATTCTCGGAAGACTGATATCCGATACGGATACTGCCCTCTGTGGTAAATTTGATTGCATTAGATACAAAATTGGACACAACCTGAGCAATTCGGTTACGATCCGTATGAACCATACACGAAGGCAACCCGGGCTCTGTTATAATCCGTACAGGCGAGTTAGAGCCTATCTTCATACGGAACAATTGTTCCAAATCATTCAGTAACAAGTTGATATCGACATCAGAATAAACAAACTCCAATGTACCGGCCTCAATCTTCGACAAATCAAGAATATCATTAACCAGCTGTAATAGCAATTCGCTGTTCGTATGGAGTATCTCCAGGTATTTTTGCTTTTCTTCTTCTGTATTGGCCGCTGCCAGCAGTTCGGAAAAGCCGACGATGGCATTCAGCGGCGTACGGATTTCATGACTCATATTGGCTAGAAAAGCGGACTTGGAACGATCTGCATTTTCCGCTTTTTCCTTCGCTTCGGCCAACGCCTCTTCCGTTTGTTTAATCGAAGTAATGTCATGCACCGTCAGCACCATACGCTCTTCACTATCCAGAGTCATAAATACTCCCGAGATCATTACGTCGCACTTTACAAATTCATGCTCGTCTATGGCAATATTCAGTGATGATTGCAAATCAGTAAATTCTTTCTTCTGGCGGAAAGCGTTTCCTATTGCTCCCCTCACCGGACATTCCTGGCAAAAAGCATGGGTTCCGCATCCCCCTTTGGCAGACAAGGCATTCCGGCATTGCAACAGATCACCTACACGCTTCTCTTTACCGTCCGGACTGAGATGAGTCAGATCATAATAATTAGTTTTCAGGACTTTGAAATCAGAATCGATTACCAAAACATACGCATGAATATGCGTCAGAATCGCATCAAACAGACAATTTACATTCTCCAGTTTCCGGTCCGATGCAGATTGCATTAACTTACCTTGTCTCTTTTCCCACAGAATAGCTCCTAAAAAAGCCACACATACCAGTGATAATACAATCTGCCACATCATAGTTTATAATTCCTTGATTAATGTTTTGTTGCTACAGACAAAGGTAGTGCTTTATTAATGAAAAAAGAAAAAATAAATGAACAATACGTCCGATACTTTTGTTATATTTGCATAAACTTAAAAAAAGAGACGACATGAAGTACATTTGCACCGTTTGTGATTTCATTTACGATCCGGAGATAGGTGATCCGGAAGGCGGAATCGAACCCGGAACACAGTTTGAAGATATTCCTGATGATTGGGTATGCCCTCTGTGTGGAGTTGGAAAAGAAGATTTCGAACCGTATAATGGCTAAACGATTCATTAACGATGAACGATAAGCGATGAGCACTCTCAATTACACGCTTTATCGTTCATCGTTCATCACTTTTCTCAAGACGCTTTCTTTTCTTTTACGTCACTGCTCGCTTCTACTACATTTACTACATAGTCACCGAGTTTTTCACATTCGGCGATAATATCCATGTAATAAACGCCCATCTGATAATCATATTCTTTATTATTCACATCCAGGATATTCTGATTCTTCAGTTGGTTACGATAGTTATTAATTTCATTCTCAATATTGAATGACTTATTAACATCGATACTCTGATGTTCGGGTTTCTCGACCACGACAATCATTTGCGACAGAGCATCATTGGTCAGTTTCATCATGAAATGAATGTGCTCATATTGCTTCTCTGTGAAATCCTGATTGGTCTGACGCTTCCGGCTGATGGTACGTGCCAGGTTATAGCAACTGTCACCAATACTTTCAATCTCGGTTACCTCACGAAGCATGGCACGTATCTGAAGCTTACTTTCCGAGCTCAAACGCCCTTCAGATACCTGATTCAAGTAATTGGCAATTTCCAATTCCATATTATCACTGATATTCTCGTATTTCTCAATCCGGCTGAAAAGTTTATTGAAGTCATCATCCTTTTCAGTATGCAACAGATCTTGTACCATACCAAACATACGATGAATACGCTCGGAAAACAGATGAATCTCCTTACGGGCCTGAAGTATGGATAATTCGGCCGTAGAAAGCATACCTCCGGTAATAAAGCGCAAGCGTGGCTCTTCATCTTCTTCCTTGGGACGAATAATGGCACACACGGTACGCTCAATCAGTTTCACTCCCCAGATCAGCAGACAGACGTTACATATATTAAAAATAGAGTGGAAAGCGGACAACTTATAAGAAATAGCCACCTCTGCACTTCCCGGATGGAAGAAGGTATCGACCACCCAATTGACGAATACCATAAAAGGATGGAAAATAATCAGCACCCAGATCACACCAAAAACATTGAAAACAAAGTGAGCCAAAGCAGCACGTTTTGCTTGTGAATTAGCAGTCAGGGCAGCCAGGTTGGCTGTAATAGTAGTTCCGATATTCTCACCCAAGACCAATGCGGCACCCAGTTCCAGGCTGATCCATCCGTTGGCACACATAATTAAAGTAATAGCCATCGTCGCGGCGGAAGCCTGTACGATCATAGTGAGAATAGTACCGATAAATAAAAAGAGCAGAACCGAGAAAAATCCCATATCTGTATAGTTCTGTACAAAAGCCAGCATTTCCGGATTGGCATTCAGGTCGGGGGCATTTGCTTTGAGGTACGAAAGCCCCATAAAGAGGAAAGAAAAACCAAAGATAAATTCACCGATAGACTTACGGTTACTTTTACCCGAAAAAATAAGAGGAAGGGCAATGGCTAAAAGAGGAAGGGCAAAAGCAGCCATGTCAACTTTAAACCCAAAAATAGAAATGATCCATGCGGTGACTGTCGTACCGATATTAGCACCCATTATCACACTAATGGATTCGGCCAATGTCAGCAGACCGGCATTTACAAAACTGACCACCATCACCGTCGTTGCCGAAGAAGATTGGATAAGGGCGGTGATCAACACACCTGTTAAAACTCCCGTTACCCGGTTTGTAGTCATTGCTGTCAGAATTCCTCGCAATCTGTCACCTGCGACTTTCTGTAAGCCCTCGCTCATGATCTTCATTCCATAAAGAAAAAGTCCTAACGAGCCAATGAGCTTTAAAAAATCATAAAAAGAATATTCCATCTATAATTATTTTAGTGGTTGTTTGTCTTCTTAGCAATTATGTGATATATTTATCCGTACTATTCACCCCAAAATGACGTGAAATGAAACAGATGTTACAAATATATTGCAAAAATAATAATATTTCTAAAGAATTCCCTATTGGGAGCTCACTTTTGGATATTTATTACGGCTTTAATCTTAATTTTCCTTATCAGGTAGTCAGTGCTAAAGTAAATAATCGCTCTGAAGGACTCAATTTTCGTGTATATAACAATAAAGATGTAGAGTTTCTGGATGTAAGAGATTCTTCGGGAATGCGTACGTATGTGCGTTCTCTCTGCTTTGTGCTCTACAAAGCTGTCAGCGAACTCTTTCCGAATGGCAAACTTTTTGTGGAGCACCCGGTATCCAAAGGATACTTCTGCAATTTGCGGATCGGGCGCCCCGTCACACTTGAAGACGTGTCACAAATAAAGAAACGTATGCAGGAAATTATAGCGGAAGACATTACCTATCACCGCATTGAGTGTCATACAACTGAAGCCGTACGTGTATTCAGTGAACGGGGCATGAATGACAAGGTAAAATTACTCGAATCTTCCGGTTCTATCTATACCTATTATTATACTTTGGGAGGTACTGCCGACTATTATTACGGTAATCTGCTCCCAAGTACAGGATTTATCCACTTATTCGACCTCGTTAAATACTACGACGGACTGTTGTTGCGTATTCCTAACAAAGAAAACCCATCTGTACTGGAAGATGTGGTAAAACAGGAGAAAATGCTCGATGTTTTCAAAGAGCACCTGCGATGGAACTACATCATGGGATTGAACAATGTAGGAGATTTCAATATTGCTTGTGAAGAGGGACATGCCACGGACCTGATCAATGTGGCAGAAGCTCTGCAAGAGAAGAAAATAGCACAAATAGCCGATAGCATTTTCCACCGCGGAGAAAACGGGACTCGTGTAAAACTGGTGTTGATTTCCGGACCGTCATCATCCGGGAAAACAACTTTTAGTAAGCGACTCTCCATCCAGTTAATGACCAACGGCCTGAAACCATATCCCATCTCACTGGACAATTATTTTGTAGACCGTGAAGACACTCCATTGGATGAAAACGGCAATTATGACTATGAATCCCTTTATGCCCTCGACCTGGAGTTATTCAATACACAACTACAGGCTTTGTTGCGTGGCGAGGAAGTAGAACTGCCCCGCTATAACTTTATGTTGGGAAAAAAAGAATATAAAGGTGATAAATTGCGGATCGACGAACATACGGTATTGATTCTTGAGGGAATACACGCCCTTAATCCGGAACTGACTCCGCAAATCCCGGCAGCAAATAAGTTCAAAATATACGTCTCTGCCTTGACAACCATCTCGCTGGACGATCATAACTGGATCCCAACGACGGACAACCGACTTTTGCGCCGTATTATCCGGGACTTCAACTATCGCGGCTATTCTGCCCAAGAGACTATCTCACGCTGGCCCAGCGTACGCGCCGGAGAAGATAAATGGATTTTCCCTTATCAGGAGAATGCCGATGTGATGTTCAACTCCGCCCTTTTATTTGAATTTGCCGTGCTCCGCTGTCATGCCGAGCCCATTCTTACCAGCGTGCCACGTAACTGTCCGGAATATGCTGAAGCATACCGATTGCTGAAGTTTATCAAATATTTCACTCCTGTACAGGATAAGGAGATTCCTCCAACCTCACTTTTGAGAGAATTCCTGGGAGGAAGCAGTTTTAAATATTAGATAGAGCCATATTCCAAATCATTATCAGACATAGACTTTACAAATACCGGCTCCGGAGAGAGCCTTATTTGTAGAATCTATGCCTGAATTATCAAATTTTATCCACCTTTCAACCAACCGGTAATGCCCGCCATTCCTCTTTGAAGAAGAATCAAAGAAGAAATGAAAAATAAGAGGGGGAAATGAGAGGTTTCTACAAAGATTTTTTAACTTTGTCACTGTTTAAAACCAAATCGCATGAAAATATCGACTTTAATCCTGACCATCCTCGTTTGTTTTAGCACAATCGTCGATGCACAAGGCACACAAAACAGAGCAAATGAACTGATGAAACAAGCGCAGAGTAGTCTGGAACAAAAAGAATACACTAAGGCGCGTTATCTTTTCATCCAGGCCTATGGCGCTTTCGCAACGCAGGAAAATTATCCGAAAGCCGTGGAATGCGGAATTCAGGGAGCAGCTCTGTACCATCGTGAAAATTATTACAAAGAGGCATTCGACCTCTGTAGAGGAATGGATCAGCTAGTCTGGGCCGGTGAACAAAAACAGCAGAAACAATTTTACCCGCTACGTTTCCAAATCACCAAAGAGAGACTGCAGATGTACATCGGACTTAAGAATGCGGCGCAGGCTAAAATTCAATTGGATAAGCTGGCAGAAACCGCAGGCCTGGCCAAGAACGATTCATTAAGCGAGAACCTACTATACACACAGGCAAGTTATTACTACACATTCGGGCAAAACACTCAGGGAGACGCGTGCTTTCAGAAATTAATCAACCAATATAAAGCCCAAAAGAATTACGATAAGGTCAACGAATGCTATAAAAAACTGATTGCCATCGGACGTAAATCTAACAATGCCTCACTGGTGGCCCGCACTTACGAGAACTTCATCGTCTGGACCGATTCGGTAAAAGCAATGACGGCACAAGACGAACTGAACGTACTGAAACGCAAGTATGACGAAAGCCAGCAGATCATTCAGGAGAAAGAAGACACACTTTCGGGCAAACAGTATATGATCGTCGGGCTGTGCACACTGGTAGTAATCCTGATTGCCGGTCTGATATTTGTGGCCATCGTACTGCTTCGTTTCATTGCCGGTAACCGGAAACTGAAAAAGAGCGTACAGATAGCCAATGAACACAATGAACTGAAGACACAGTTTATCCAGAATATTTCAGCACAGATGGAACCTACGCTGGATACACTCGCCTCTTCTGCCGCCGAGCTGTCGGACAAAGCACCTCAACAGGCACAGCAGATGCAAGGACAAGTAGCAGCCCTGAAGAAGTTCAGCAATGATATACAGGAACTTTCCACATTGGAAAACTCTCTGACTGAACCTTATGAAATGAAGGAGATCAACGTAAATACTTTCTGTGAAGCTACCATGGATAAGGTGAAAGAGTTTGTACAACCCGAAGTTTCGACCGTAGTCAATGCTGCCAAACTCCAGATCAAGACCAATCCTGAACAACTGGAACGGATCTTGATTCACTTGCTGAAGAACGCTGCGGAATATACCGAAAGCGGAAAGATATTCCTTGATTTCAAAAAGAGAGGCGCACATACGCACCAATTCATTATATCGGATACCGGTACGGGTATTCCCGTTGAGAAACAAGAGAACCTGTTCAAGCCCTTCACTGAAATCAAAGACCTGACAGAAGGAGACGGTTTAGGACTACCCATCTGCGCCCTGATAGCAACCAAAATGAACGGCAGCCTGACACTGGATACCAGTTATACCAAGGGGAGCAGGTTTGTACTCGAATTACATACATAATTAAATAAAAGAAGTGAATGTGCCGCAACTAAAGTGAGCACTCTAAAAAGTTACAGACTGTAATCCATAAACATAAAAGAGCCATATCATTACTCAAAAATAGAGTTTGACATGGCTCTTTTCATTGTTCATAAGGGCAGGCAAATTTCAAATGAGAAGCTCTCCCTTTCTAAATCAGGATTTAAACACATCCTCTCCCGCTATTTTTTTCGGGGGGAGACGTTATCAGACGGTAAGCTCCAACAACACTTCTCCTTTGGTATTGAGTACTTTCACCTTAAGTATGTCCTTCTTCTTCTCAATCACCATTACCGTTGCACTTTTCATGCTATAACCGCCACCGATAATCACCGGGAAGTTATTGCCAAGGCTGCCTTTGGGATGATAGGCATATTCATGTGTATGCGCGTTAAGGCTGATATTGAAAGGTGCTTTCTCCAGAAGTTTACCCCAAAGCCCGGAACACAGATTCTCGTAGTCGTTTCCGTAAAGCGGAATGTGATGAATCAGAATCCGCTTAGCGGCTTTCTTAAATTCTTTGGAAGCGAGCTCACGCTTCAAAAATCCTACCTGGTCATTACGCAGCTTCGTAAAATCGTTGAGTCCGTAGTATACCCAATGATCATCCGGCTTATCTTCACCGCAATCGAGCATTACGATACGGGTATCTCCCCAGTTGAAGGAGCCGTAAGTCTTATCGCCTACATAATCGAACAGGCTGTGCAGGCCTACCGAATAGGCATTCCGGATCTCGTGATTGCCGCGCATAAAGAAGACAGGTACGCGGTCACCCTCCACGCCTTCGGTCAGTTCGCTGATAAAGGCTGTTGCCTGATCGTGATTGGCGGGGTCGTCTACACAATCGCCGTTGAACACTACAAAATCATAGTCAATCCCCTTTATCTGTTCGCACAATGCCTGAAACGTCTTCGATTGTTTATGCAGGTCGTTGAACACCACGGCCGTAAAACTGTCATCACCGGCTGCGGGCAACGTGAACTCCCTGAGTTCTGTACGGGCTGTATTGCCAAACACCTTTTTGTAGGCCTGGTAAAGCAGGATCTCCTGCGAACAGGTACGATAATAATATTTCTGTCCGGGCTGCAAACTATCGAGGCGAATCTTGTGAAGAGTATTGCCACAAACAACTTGACCATCCAGAAGGGTACGTGCGCGCTTCAGGTTGGAAGGGTCCGTGCCGTACTCCACCCAGCAATAGGCCGGCACATTGGTCTGCCACATCACTGTGATTCCACCTCCTACGGGATTCTGAAGATAGGGTTTGGTACGGCAAATCCGATTCTCGGGTATCGCCATCCGTACTTCTACCAACAAAGGACGATGATCGGACGCCAGAGGCTCATCGATCACCCGAGCCGAGTTGACAACAAAAGTAGGCGTTTCCTGTTTCAGAGCAATCAGGTAGTCGAGCGTCTCCTTCGGTTCGGAAGCCGGATAAGTGGGCTGCTTCGGGTTGGAAAGTATCTGGAATGTACTCTTCAAATCTTTGATAAAGCCGGAGTCGGCATCCGAGTTGAAGTCACCGGCAAGGAAGAAAGGTTTCCGGGTATCGGCTGCAACGGACTTCAGGATTTCGAGAGACTTCATCCGATCCTCTTCGGTCAGAGAGAGGTGCGTACACGCAAAGACATACTCCGGGAACTCGGCGACAAGCAGCGTGCGTGCCTCTTCACGTCCCGGAAGGGCAAAGGTTTGCACACGGAGCGGAGTCTCTTTCGAAAGTATACCGATGCCATACTTTCCTCCGTCATAATCGATGGCAGGCGCAAAGCAGGGATGCAATTGAGTGCGTTCCGCCAGTTCCTTGAGAACATCGGTCCGGTTGCTCCGGGCAGTCATGCTGTCCAGTTCCTGGATGGCAACGATGTCCGGACGGGCGTTGTTGATCACATTGGCTACACGCTGATAATTGCATATACCGTCCATACCATTGGCGTTACGGACGTTGTAGGTCATCAGGCGCAGCACATCTTCAGCCTGGGCTGACAGCACAAAAAGTGCTGAAAATAAGAGCAATAATAGTTTTCTCATAAGGATTCCTCCCTAAAAGATGTCGCGGAAGCCTGTTTCACCACAGAGCTGCATAGGCAGAGAGGCACAGGAGAGGAGCTCTACGGAGCGTGACCTGCAGAACGGGAGTATGCCATAACTCACCACAGAGTGATACAGAACTTCACAGGACGAACTTAATCTATTGATAGATAACAGTATCCATCTGTATACATTCGTGTAATCTGTGGTGAATGCGAGTTTCGACACATCCTCTTTCCACGAATCACCGCTTATCGTTTGGAGACCGTTCCACCGGATACCGGCCTATGTCCTTTGCGGGCAGCTCCCGCTACATCTTCATTGTTATATTTTGAGTTATTAAATCTGAATAAGAGCACATATACTGTCTCTTCCTGTCGAAAAGAGGGATCAGGGAAGAGGTTTTCTGTACACCAGCGTCAGCCCGTCCACTGCCCCGTACTCTGTCATCAGTTGACGGAAAGCGGCATAATCCGCCGGGCGAATCATCTGTTTCTTCAACTTCAGGCTCCGGATCACTCGCGTTTTCGCTCCTTCGGGACGGATGGAAATGGTTAATGTACCTACGGCATTGTCCATCTTCTTCTCCATCGGCCGAGTGACAGGTTCCATACCTGCAGGAGTATCTATGGTATAGGTGAAAGATTCATCCGCCAGTCCGGGCAACAAAAGGTTCGAAGTGCGCTGGCTATTGAACCGGACGTACTGGGAACCGGCCAGGCTGCCACGCTCTACGGGGAGGGTGAAGACCAGATAGCCATCTTTGGCATTTGCCGCGTCGGGCTGCAATGCATAGTCTTTTCTCAGGGTAACCGGTGGAAGATTCAGTTCAAACGGCTGCGTCAATGAAGCTACATAGGCATAATCTTTCTGCCAGGAAACGGCTGAGGGAGTTTTGCCTTTCAGTGACAGAGCCTGTTGGCTGCCTCCGGCGTCGGTCCACACAAACAGTTCGCGGATGCTGCCTACTCCCAGTGATGCCGTATTCTCGGACGGAGCGCAGACCGCCCCTATCCCGGCTTTCAGTCCGGCCGCTTTCAGCAATGCGGCCATCAGATTCGCCTTCTCGGCCTCCGTGCCGTATGCCGAACGGATCACCTCTGCGGCGGGACGGATGCGATAACCGCTTTCCGCCAACGGGAGGGACGAATAGTAAAGATTATCAATCACATAGTCACGTATCGCGGTTACTTTTTCTTTATCGTCCTTCGCTCCGGCAGTCAGTTTTCCGGCCAGCGCACGAATCCCGGCATCTCCTTCCGGTTGCCATTGTGACGTCAGAAATGACAGGGGTTTCTCCTCAGTCGTGGCAGTCAGCAGAGGCAAATCACCGCCGATCACCGACACCTGCGGTTCACGGCTGAGGGCGGGCAGATTCTTCAGGGTCCAGCTGACTTGCTTCATCCCTTCGGATTCGGTTACGGAAGCTTTTGCCTTGTGGTTGTTCAGGGCATATTCCAGATGTTGCCCCCGGGGAACGGTGATGCTGATCTCGTACTCCTTCACCGGCGAAGAGTGCTCCAGCAACCGGCAGATCTGAATCCCCGGCAAATACCCCGGTTTGGTTGTAATGGAATAGTCCAGATAGATGGTAGCTCCGAGTTCCAGCCCGGTGTGTACGACTACCATCTCGCGCAAAGCATTGAATGCCGGCGCATTGGCTGCTGCCGAGGGAAGCACTTCGACCAGAGCATTGGTGGGAGTCTTGACGATATTTCCGTCTTTCTGGCGGGTATACGACTCGTGAATCTGCAAAGTCTGATAACGGGGATCGTACGTAATGAACGACTCCCCATACGTGCGGTTCATGGCCGTGTGAGTGTACAGCGTCAGGACTTTCGACTGACGATAAACCTGCGTACCATCAGCCTGCAGGGTCCAGCTTTCTTTGATTTTCTTAAATTCCGCTTCCCGGGCGGTGACCGGAAGAGTCAGCGCAAACAGGCAGAGGAGCAGAAGGGTATATATTTTAGTCATGTGTGACGATCATCTTTTTAGAGTTTAACAATCAAATAATCCGCAAAGCTTTTGTAGGCATTCACCGCAGCACGGAATCCTTCCCAGTCGGCTGCCCGATAGATGCGCTTCTTCAAGGCGAGTTTCTGTTTCAGCACCAGTTTGTTGCCAACCTGCTGCAACGAGCCTTCGAAGTCGGCTGCCGGAGCGGCCTTTTGTTCGCTGCGCGGCTCTCCCGCCAGACGATATCCCCGAGGCAGGGCAATCGTTTCGTCCAATTCGACCAGACGAGAGCAAGCATCACGGAAGCCGTATTGGCGGGTTTCCAAGCCGGTATCAATGCGTAGGAACGAGAGAACGCTCGCATAGAGGTTGTTCATCACCATCGGTTTCAACAATAATTCCCGGTCACCGACCAGCGCATAGTCCGGTATCTCGTAACGGAACGTGATGCGAATGGGGCCTGCCTGATAATCCTTCGGCGCCTTTCCGTAGTCCATTCCGAGCATACGGGCTTTGGGAGATACGTTGAGCAACTGGCTTTCCATCGTGCTTTGCCATTCGGTCTGCCAGCCCTGCGTAAAGATGCGGCGGACGCTGCTGTCCGACTGACCTTCGGCGGTGATGGTAAACGAGCCTTTCAGCGTGCCCTTTGCATCGATTTTGTTATCGGCAGTGATGCGGACATAATGATTCTCGGGAGCCGAAACCGGAGTCAGGCACAAGTCGGAACCTCCCGGAATGCCGGGCAGATAGTTCTGCTGCTGCTCGGCACTGCTCCACAACTCGCGGCAGAAAGGAACCCAGGTAGGATCGAGGGGCATATACGTCCCATTCGCCAGCTTCACCACTGCCACACAGTGGTTAAAGTGATCGGCAGGGATGCTTTCGATGCGGCTTCCCGCCATCGTCATGGCCGGATAGGCCTCAAATCCCGCCATACGCAGGAAAGAGATCAGTGTGCCGGCAATGTCCTTGCATACTCCGCAGCGGTCGGTGTAGTTCATCTTCGTATTATGGAGCGTAAAGCCCTCGCCTTCGCCCATGGTGATGCCCGCATAACGGATATTATCGGCTACCCAATGGGTCAATACGGCGATTTTCTCCATTTCGGTCTTTTTTCCCTTTATCAGTTCGTCCACTTTCTTCTGAGCCTCGGGCAGTGCGGCAAAACTGCCGTATGCCTCGTTCAAGTCGTGAAACCAGAGCGACTTATCCTCCCATTTCGGGGTAGACGACATCATCAGCTTCGGGGCTTCGTCAAAAAGATCCACCATATTGGGCTCTTTCCGGAAAGGAAGCACTTCGTCCACGGCAAACGTATATACCTTTCGCCCGTCCTCATAACGCATTGACGAGGTACAGGCACCGTTATAGAACTGGAACTGAAGCTCTTTTTCCATCGGCATACTGACAACGTATACCTTGCGGCGGGTGGGTTCATTCACCCAAAAAGGAACAATGTCGTAGAACTGCCCGCGCATGGGCGGAATGAAACGCGCGTCATCATCTTCAGCTCCTGCCAGCAGAGCATAAGTAAAGCCTTTCTTACTAATTTCGTAGGAAACGACATCTCCCGGCTCCAGGCGTCCGAGTTCGAGCATGATCTGACGGGCTCCCCAATAAATAGCCCTTGCCGGAGCGGCATAATCGCAGGTCTTGGTCACGTCCACCTGTATGGTTTCGCCGTTGGCACGCTGCACGGTGACTTGCTTGAAACGGGCAAAGGCCGTCAGCGGATCATAATCATACTTGATCACATGGTTATTCACTGCCCCTTTGGGAGTCTGTACTTTAAACGATTTGTACACGGCAAAACTTCCGGAGCCGTTTGGCTGCACGGTTACCGAGGTACTGTCCAGCAGGGTCACGCAGTCAGCTTCGCTCCATGCATTCTGCCCGGCGGCCGGGAGACACATTAAGATTGAAAAAGCACAGCATGAAGATGCCCGGAGGACATTTTTTAATTTACGCATAGTTTATGAATTGAATATTTGTGAATGGTTTTATCGTTTTTCTGTCTGTAACGGACAAAAGTAGTGTATCGATGCATAAAAAACAAGAATTATCAGAAGAAGTAGAGAGAGAAAGAAAGAGAAAATATCCGGCAAAAAAACGGAGCTCATATATTGTATAAATATAGCACCAAGACAGCCAAACAGAAAGAATAAAGATATATTACCAATCCGCCAAAGCAAGCGTTTAGCCCCTTTTAAATCATCGCTTAAGCGATGATTTTTCAAGATTTAAATCTTCCCCCGCCAAGACTTAAGTCTCGATATGGAGGCCTTTTTGAGAGATTTTTCAGAGAAAGCCTATTTGTAATAAAAAAAGCCGCTGTTTCCAGCGACTTATCTAAAGTTATAAATAAATATTTTATACTAACTATGCAGTAGGATCATCCACGATTTCACCGCTTGGATCCTTCTCTTTAATCACATCATTTGTATTTGTTAATGAGACGCTTCGGGTTAACGCACAACGACTCAGCACTAAGTCAGTCTCTTCCTTAGCAGAAAAGCGTAGATTGATAGCCTTTATTTGTGACGCTTTCGCCTCATCAAGCGTTTTCACGCCGGTGCTGCTCGCAGTCAGATTAAAAGTACCCAAATGCGGAATATCAACACTTTGCCCGTCTTTCAGATAATTGATGACAGCCGCTCCCAATTTCGAGAGTACTCCCAGGCATATAGCCTCTTTTATTCCGGTGATCTGGCTCAGATAATTGACAAACGTATCCTGATCCACCATTCCTCTGTTTTTTAAAACACAATAATACAGTTTTTCAGAATCTTTATCTCTCAGATCACTGTTTCGCAACGCCAAGTTATAATACAATCCACTCATGTTTTTATAGGATTAGTAAAGGTTAGTATTAGAAAATTATTTAATTCTCCCAAAGGTATGCCCTTAAAATTTTAAAAACAACTCTTTCTTCTCTTTTTTTTCAAAAAACAACAAAAAAAAGATTGCCCGGATTCACATCCAAACAATCTTTGTCAATTAGAAAAATTCATTAATATTATCTTATTATAAAAGAGATCTGCCACCCCGATTCACATCTAAGTGACATCATAATGCTATGAAAAAAAAAAAGTTAAGTTATCTCCGTATAATGTCTTATTAGAATCAGTAACATTCTTATTTCGTAAACGGCAAATATCCGTTTCAATGACTAAATTCCGCTTAAGACAGTAAACGATTCAGATTTTCAACAAAAGTATCTTATTAAAATCAGAAAAACAATCCTTTCCTGATTTTATTTAAAAAAATCGATAAAAAAAAGATTGCCCGGATTCACATCCGGACAATCCCATATTAACAAAATTTAAAATAAATCGACCGGATCACTATCCGGACATAATAAAAACTTAATATGTATTACCTGGATTCACATCTTAGTAATACTTCAACTAATGAAAAAAAAAAACTATCTTAACGCTTCCACCTCGTCCGGTGTCAGCGGAATCTTCTTTCCTAAGCGGCGGGCGCCTGTCTCGGTTATCAGATAATCCTCCTCATTGCGGATGCCTCCGAAGTCTTTGTAAGTCTCCACTTTATCGTAATTGATAAAGTCGGTGAACTTCTTCTGGCCCTTCCAGAGATCTATCAGTTCGGGAATAAAGTAGATGCCCGGCTCCACGGTATGTACAAAACCCGGCTCCAACGGAATGGCCAGACGCTGCGACTTACGGCCGAACTGCGTGCTCTTGGGCTGTCCGTTATAGCCCACCCAGAGTTCACCCAGATTCTCCATGTCATGCACGTCGAGCCCCATCATGTGTCCCAGCCCGTGAGGATAGAACAAAGCATGTGCACCCTCGCGCACGGCGTCTTCGGCATTTCCCTTCATCAGCCCGAGTCCTTTCAAACCTTCGACCATCACACGTGCCGACAAGTCGTATACATCCATATAAGGAATACCCGGACGAAGCGCTTTCACCGACTCCAGGTGCATGGCGTTCTGTATCTCGTAAACCTCGCGCTGGCGCCGGGTAAACTTTTTATCGGCAGGAACGGTAGACGACATATCGCCTGCATAACCCATCTCCGTTTCTGCGCCGGCATCGATCAGGAACAGATCGCCCGGCTTGACGATATTGCCATGATAATGGTTGTGGAGCGTCTGTCCGTTCACCGTAGCGATGGTAGCAAACGAAAGGTCACCCCCTGCGGCATGCGCCACGGCTTCCATGGCTGCCGATACTTCCCACTCGCGCATCCCGGGACGCAGGATCTTCATGGCCGTAATGTGCATATCCGCCGTAATGTCGCAGGCCTTCTCGATTTCGACAATCTCCTCGGCCGACTTGTAGTTACGCTGCGCGATCACCGCACGGATAAACGGCACCGAACCCTCCTGACGCGCGGGAGGCACTCCCAGCCAGTCCATCAACTTCAGTTTATGCTCTGCACGGTAGGGCGGCAGGTAATGGATGGCCTGTCCCTTCTGTACCGCCTTGTGCAGATAGCTCACAATGTCGGCCGAAGGCATGGTGATGTCCACTCCCACCCGCTCACTCTTTTCCTTCAGTGTGGGCTGAGTCCCCATCCATACGATATGATCGATGGTCAGTTCATCACCGAATATAATTTCCTTATCTTCATCAATGTCGATTATAGCCGAAAGCCCGGCAAACGAAAGGCCGAAGTAGTAGAGAAAGGTAGAATCCTGACGATAGCGGAACGTATTGTCCTCGTAGTTCAATCCACACTCGTCGTTTCCCAGAAACAACAGTACTCCGGAGCCTAATGTTTTTTTCAGCAGGGCTCTGCGCTGCGTATATGTCTCTTTGCTGAACATAATGGTATATATTAAAGTTATGATGGCAAAGATAGGAACAAAGGATGAATTGACAAAGGAGATAAAGCAAATAAGATTCACAGCAGAGCAATAACCGTCCCGCCATGGAAGAGGCCGGGAATATCTTTCCGGAACACCCCCTCCATGTCTTCCCCGCTCCCTCCGGTTTTTCCTTTAACTCCTTTTATCGGATAAATCATTTCGCTATATCGAACAATTCATTACTTTTGTAGCGAGAAACAAAAACTGTAAAGCATTAAACGTATGGCACAAGGTTCCCGTCAGATACAATCGCAGGCGCAGCAGCAGATACAAACGCTCTCACCGCAGCAGATTCTGGTAGTGAAACTACTGGAGCTACCGGCTGTGGAACTGGAAGACCGTGTACATGCCGAACTGCTGGAGAATCCCGCCCTTGAAGAAGGCAAAGAAGAAAGCACCTCCGACGAGACCACCCCTGCCGAAACCTCCGAAGGAGAGACGGAAGGCGATACGGACTATGACTCGCTGAGCGACTATCTGACCGAAGACGACATCCCCGACTATAAACTTCAGGAAAACAACCGCTCCAAAGGCGAGCAGGCAGAAGAGATTCCGTTTTCGGACGCAACGTCATTCTACGAAATCCTGAGAGAACAGCTCGGCGAACGCAACCTGACCGAACATCAGCGCGAACTGGCGGAATACCTGATCGGTTCGCTGGACGACGACGGCCTGCTCCGCAAATCCCTCGAAAGCATCAGTGACGAACTGGCCATCTACGCCGGTATCAACGCTACGGAAGAGGAACTGGAGGAAGCCCTGAGAATCGTACAAGATTTCGACCCTCCCGGACTGGGCGCACGCAGCCTGCAGGAATGCCTGCTGATACAGATCCGCCGCAAAAAACAGTCCCACTGCACAGACCCTCTGCTGGAGACGGAAGAAGAAATCATCAGTGAATGTTACGAAGAGTTCACCCGCAAGCATTGGGAAAAGATCATCAAAAAGCTGGGACTGGACGAAGAACACTTCTATAAGGCACTTGAAGAGATCACCAAGCTCAACCCCCGTCCGGGCGCATCGCTGGGTGAAGCCATCGGACGGAACCTGCAACAGATCGTCCCCGATTTCATAGTAGACACCTACGATGACGGAACCATCAACATCAGCCTCAACAACCGCAATCTACCGGAGCTGCGCATGAGCCGCGACTTCACGGAGATGGTAGAGGAACATACGAAGAACAAGGCCAACCAATCAAAAGAATCGAAAGAGGCCATGATGTTCCTCAAGCAGAAGATGGACGCCGCACAAGGCTTCATCGACGCCGTGAAGCAACGCCAGAATACATTGATGACCACCATGCAGGCCATCATCGACCTGCAACGCCCCTTCTTCCTCGAAGGCGACGAGTCATTGCTCCGCCCGATGATCCTGAAGGACGTGGCGGAACGCACCGGGCTGGACATCTCGACCATCTCACGCGTCAGCAACAGCAAATACGTGCAAACGAATTACGGCATTTATCCCCTGAAGTTCTTCTTCAGCGACGGATACACCACCGAAGACGGTGAAGAGATGTCGGTACGCGAGATACGGAAGATCCTGAAAGAATGCATCGACAGCGAGGACAAAAAGAAACCGCTGACCGATGACGAACTGGCCGAAATACTGAAAGAGAAAGGATATCCCATCGCACGCCGCACGGTGGCCAAGTACCGCCAGCAACTCAACATTCCGGTGGCAAGACTGAGAAAATAAAAAAGCATAATAAAAGAAACAAACAAAATGGCTGAAGAAGAGAAGATAGAGCAACATATCATAGCTGACAGGACACTGATCCGTACGGCCAGAATCATTTCGGGAATACTGACTCCATTCTCTATCCCCTTCCTGGCTTTTCTGGTATTGTTCCTGTTCTCTTACCTACGCATCATGCCGTTGCAGTACAAACTCATCGTATTGGGAATTGTCTACTGCTTCACCATCCTGATGCCCACCATGACCATCTTCCTGTTCCGCAAAGTGAATGGCTTTGCCCGCCAGGACCTGAGCGACCGTAAGAAACGCTATGTACCGATCCTGCTTACCATCATCTCGTACGTATTCTGCCTGATGATGATGCACAAACTGAACATTCCCTGGTACATGACGGGCATTATACTGGCATCACTGGTGGTGCTGGTCATCTGCATCATTGTCAATCTGAAGTGGAAACTGAGCGAACACATGGCAGGTATGGGCGGCATCGTGGGCGGACTGGTTTCGTTCAGCGCGCTGTTCAGTTATAATCCGGTGTGGTGGCTATGCCTCTTCATCCTCGTGGCGGGGATATTGGGTTCGGCACGCATCATCCTGCAACATCACACCCTCGGCGAAGTACTTGCCGGCTTTACCGTCGGTTTCGTCTGCTCACTGCTGGTGCTCCATCCGCTCAGCAATGTTTTGTTCCGTATATTTTTATTTTAAACATAGTATCAATCCTAAAAACTAATCATTATGAACTTCCCACAGAATGTAAAGTACACTAACGAACACGAATGGATCCGCCTCGAAGGCGATGTAGCTTATGTAGGTATCACCGACTACGCTCAGGAGCAACTGGGCGACATCGTATTTGTCGATATTCCTACTGAAGGCGAAACACTGGAAGCGGGAGAAGTGTTCGGTACGATCGAAGTAGTTAAAACAATCTCTGACCTCTTCCTGCCCGTAGCCGGTGAAGTGGTAGAACAAAACCCGGCACTGGAAGAGAATCCGGAATTAGTGAATAAAGATCCGTATGGCGAAGGCTGGCTCATCAAAATGAAACCTGCCAATGCAGCAGACCTTGACAACTTGCTGGATGCCGAAGGATACAAAGCAGTGGTAAATGCATAAAGGCTTTCCCGATTCATTCATTACCACTTGCTTAGTCTTGAATGGTCTCACCACAGATTACACAGATTCTCACAAAACTTTTAATCATATTATCGATAAAGTAAATCATTAATCTATGAGAATCTGTGTAATCTGTGGTGAAGTTGATTCATTCCATCTCGTTATCAATCAATCTCAAAAGTAGAATAAATATGACTCCAATCGTAAGCATTATCATGGGTAGCACTTCCGACCTTCCTGTCATGGAAAAGGCCGCACAGTTACTCAACGATCTCCATGTACCGTTCGAAATGAACGCCCTCTCGGCTCACCGCACTCCCGAAGCTGTGGAAGAGTTTGCCAAGAATGCCCGCTCACGCGGCATTAAAGTAATTATCGCTGCTGCCGGTATGGCTGCCCATCTGCCGGGCGTGATTGCCGCATCGACCCCGCTTCCGGTCATCGGTGTACCCATCAAATCGTCTCTTGACGGAATGGACGCCCTTCTGGCGATCGTACAGATGCCTCCGGGGATTCCTGTAGCGACTGTGGGTATCAATGGCGCACTGAACGCCGCCATCCTTGCCGTACAAATGCTTTCATTGGAAGATAAAGAACTCGAAACAAAATTCATAGCCTATAAAGAAGGACTGAAAAAGAAAATCGTAAAGGCTAACGAAGAACTGAAAGAAATTAAGTACGAGTTTAAAACAAACTAAAAAGATGGATTTATTCAACTACTCCCGACGGGAAACTTCGGAAGTGAATATTGGGGCCGTTCCGTTGGGCGGCCCCAATCCTATCCGTATCCAGTCGATGACAAATACCCCCACACAAGACACCGAGGCTTGTGTGGCCCAGGCAAAGCGCATTGTAGATGCCGGCGGAGAATATGTCCGTCTCACTACACAGGGGGTAAAAGAGGCCGAAAACCTGATGAACATCAATATCGGCCTGCGCAGTACCGGCTATATGGTTCCGCTTGTGGCCGATGTACACTTCAGCCCGAAAGTAGCCGATGTAGCGGCACAATATGCCGAGAAAGTGCGCATCAATCCCGGCAACTACGTAGATCCCGGACGCACTTTCAAACAACTGGAATATACCGACGAGGAATATGCCGCCGAACTGCAAAAGATACGTGACCGCTTCGTCCCCTTCCTGAATATCTGTAAAGAGAATCATACAGCCGTCCGTATCGGGGTGAACCACGGCTCACTGTCCGATCGCATCATGTCACGCTACGGTGACACGCCGGAAGGTATGGTAGAGTCGTGCATGGAATTCCTGCGCATCTGCGTAGACGAGAAGTTTACGGATGTCGTCATCTCAATCAAAGCATCCAACACGGTGGTAATGGTAAAGACCGTACGCCTGTTGGTATCAGTGATGGAACAGGAAGGCATGTCATTCCCTCTCCACTTAGGTGTTACGGAAGCTGGCGACGGAGAAGACGGACGTATCAAATCGGCCTTGGGCATCGGCGCATTGTTGGCTGACGGGCTGGGCGATACGATCCGTGTCTCGCTGAGTGAAGAACCGGAAGCTGAGATTCCCGTGGCACGCAAGTTGGTGGACTATATTACAAGTCGCCGGAACCATCCGTACATTCCCGGCATGGAAGCTCCGGATTTCAACTACCTTTCTCCGGTACGCCGTAAAACACGGCCGGTACGCAATATCGGCGGAAACCATCTGCCCGTGGTACTTGCCGACCGCATGGACGGACGTATGGAGACCCATCCGCAATTTACACCGGATTACATTTATGCCGGACGTGCTTTACCCGAACAGACAGAACCCGGAGTTCAATACATCCTCGATGCCGACGTATGGAAAGGAGAACCTGACACGTGGCCTGCCTTCAATTATGCACAATTGGAGTTAATGGAAACATGCGCAGCCGAACTGAAATTCCTCTTTACCCCTTACATGGCGCTTACCCGGGAAGTTGTCGCATGCCTGAAGCAACACCCCGAAGCAGTCGTTGTCTCACAAAGCAACCACCCGAACCGTGTAGGCGAACATCGTGCCCTGGCACATCAACTGGCGGTGGAGGGATTACAGAATCCGGTTATCTTCTTCCAACACTATGCCGAAGATACAGCTGAAGACTTGCAGGTCAAAGCCGGCGCGGATATGGGAGCCTTGATCTTTGACGGATTGTGTGACGGAATTTATCTCTTCAACCAAGGCAAACTGAGCCATGCAGTGATTGATGCCACTGCTTTCGGAATTCTGCAGGCAGGACGTATCCGCACCAGCAAGACTGAATATATTTCTTGCCCGGGATGCGGACGAACACTGTTCAACCTGCAAAGTACGATTGCCCGCGTCAAAGAAGCCACCTCCCACTTGAAGGGGCTCAAGATAGGCATCATGGGATGCATTGTCAACGGACCGGGCGAAATGGCAGACGCCGACTACGGTTATGTAGGAGCCGGACGTGGCAAAATCAGTCTTTATAAACAGAAGGAATGCATTGAAAAGAATATTCCGGAAGAAGAAGCCGTAGAAAAGCTGATAGAACTGATTAAAGCAAACGGGGACTATGAAGAGAAGACTTCTTCCCTGTCCTCTCCCAAAGAAAAGGAAGACAAATAGTTCTTGCGGACGATGGATAACCGTTAGCTCAAAGAGAGTATATCATAGTTCACCACAGATCGCACAGATTTACACAAAACGATTTTTAATCTACTGACAATCAATAATATTTATCTGTGCAAATCTGCGGTGAATACGAATTTTGACTTCCTCTTTAAATAGTATACTTAACTATAAAGTTCTTTATCTCTTACGCTGAGCAAAGATCCACTCCATGAATCCGGGATAGTTGAAAGCCGGATTCCAGCTTCCATGATTACAACCGGGAAACTCAATATATTCCACTTCTGCTCCCAAGTTCTTCAACGCTTTATAAGCCTCACGCGAGCCTTCTACAGGCACTACATTGTCGGCATCACCGTGAAAAATACGGAAACGAACATTTGCTGCATCGGCCAGACGCACCGGATTCACGGTCCCGCAGATGGGAACGGCAGCAGCAAACGTATCGGGAAAACGGACAGCAAGATCGTACGTCGCCATGCCTCCCATAGAAAGACCGACCACATAGATACGGTTACGATCCACCTGAGGCAAATCAAGATAGGTATCCAACAACTCTTTTACTGCACGCAGTACAGGAGTGATCTCTTGTCCTACCGGCATCTCCGAAGGAATAAAGGAAGAGGGACGGGAGGTATACGCCCAATAGTCTTTTTCGGGACATTGAGGTACAAGGACAAATGCCGGATACTTCTCCCGGTTCACCGGATTGAGAAACATCTGACCACCATGTGTCAACTGCTTCTCGTTATCACTCCCCCGCTCACCGGCACCGTGCAGAAAGAGTACCAAAGGATATTGCAGTCCCGTCTTTTCCACCTCCGGACGAAGTAGACGGTAATTGAGAGAATCACCCCGGGAAGAGATAAAAACTTTCTTTTGATACATCTCTTGCGAACGGGCACCCACGCCCAAAAGAAAGAGACTGATAAAGAAAAGGACAAACTGTTTCATGGCTATTCGGTATTATTCTACATATTTAGTTTCGGAAGGTAAAGATACACCATTTTCGTTAAAGGCTTCCACAGCAAAATAATAATCCTGATCGATAGTCAGCGATTTCATCTCCAGCTCATTGCCACCGTACACCATCCACGAACTGTATAACTTATCAGGGGCGATCCCCCACAGGACGTTGTATCCCTGAGCCCCTTTCACCGGCTCCCAGCGAACGGTAACATCACGACGGTCGGTGTGCCGATCCAGAGCCAGCTTTTGAGGTGACCGGGGAGCCTTGCCGAACCCGAGTCCGAATACACGCAGTTCAGAAATAGCCAGATTCGGAGTAGGTACGTCTATATTCTTATAGCGGATATAACGTGCGGTAGTCGGGACTTCAAGTTCTACATAGTCATTCGGCGTATCCTTATAGCTGCTCCGGCGATCGACCAGTATATTCCAGGTCTCCCCGTCGGAAGAGCCCTCAATCACATAGCGGTGACGCAATCCGGGAATCCGACCGTATAGATTACTCCGATAGTCGTGATAATTCACCTGTACGGCACAGACACGGGCAGGTTTCTCCAGGTCGATCAGTACCCACTGACGTTCATCATTTGCTTCCGCCAGCCAGAAAGACTTGGTTCTTTCATCCGTCAATGCATCCGGTCCGAACTCACCTTTCGCAGTAGATGCCGTCACCGGTTTGCGATAAGAAAGGAGCATCCATCCACGGAACTGCCCCTTCTTGCCGGGTACGGCCGGAGCATAGCGGGGATAATCACCGAAGCGGGTGTCCACGTACATAATACCGTCTTTATCGAATCCGGCAGGAAACATGCAGAGCCGACGTTCCCAGTTGACGTTGATGGAAAGAGCCATCGAAGCAAAATGCCAATACTCTCCGCCGGGCCCCTGAACCGTACTGCCGTGTCCGGCTCCGTTCATATATCCCCCCGGTTTGTATGACACGGGATTGTGCTTCTGATAGGTGTAAGGCCCCATCGGATGATCGGCTACATAAACACCGTCGGCATAGACATTGAATTCGGTACCGGGAGCACCATACTGCATATAATACTTCCCGTTGTGCTTGGTCAGCCACGGGCCTTCGATATATCCTCCTAAAACGGTATCGCTATGATTCTCACCGAAACGTTCCCAGCCGTGGCGCGGCATGTCGAGATTGAAAAGCTCCTTCACTCCTCCTTTCGGAAGGAACCGGTGATTCTTATCCAGTTCCATACCCCGGATGGGATAAACATTGGACGAACCCCAGAACATATAGGCTTTGCCATCGTCGTCGATAAAAAGATCGGGGTCCTGCAGGTTATGAAGGATGGCGGGTGTAGCTTTCCATTCGCCGCTCTTGGGATTGTCGGAATAGAGAATACTCATAGAACCCGAAGGATCACCGGTGACATAAAGCACTGAGTCTTTATAGTTATGCGCGGCCGGAGCGTTGCTCCCCTGCGGATACCAGTCTTTGGGGGCGATAAAATCCCAGTCCAGCAGATCTTTAGAGTGCCAGTATCCATTGGAACGGGTGACGAACATATAATACTCTCCACGGAACCTGACCACTGCCGGATCGGCACCCGAGCGGTAGGAAATGTCCTTGTCGGAGTTATAGATCATATAGGTATAATCTATGTTCAGCGGGTTGCAATAAGTATCTTGCCGCATGTCTTGCGCAATGGCAAGGGTGGGAGACCCCAAAGCGAGTAAAAGAAGGAATAGTTGTTTCATGGTTGTAATCTATGGTATATCTTATTCTTCTGAGCCGAACCCCAGTCTCTTCAATCCTCTCTGTACATCGGGATGACTCATGAAGAGTTTCCATATCAAGCCTGAGCGATAGTTTTCAATCATCACAATAATCGGTCCCTGATCGATGGCGAGATAAGAGGAAGCAAACCAGTTTTCTGTCAGGTTGAAGGCATCCTTAAAGCCATATTCTCCCCACAGGCGGTCGCCCAATTCTTCGTAGAAATAACGCATAGCCTCCAGAGAATGTTCCGGAGTATAAGGAATGGAAGAGATGGCTGCGGTCGGGGTAATCACTCCCAAGTCGTTCTGCGAGCAATGTGCCGAGTAACCCTGATGATTGTCGCTCGCTGTCAGTCCCCAGCATTTGCGGCCGTATCCTTTATACTTCTTCGGATTATCGATGCAATAAGCACGGTTGATCAGGGTATGTGCTTTCATCTGCTCACCGTAGTCGGCATAACTGTCTTTGAGTCCGCGCGGATCGAGTCCGAGGTAGGAATAATGTGTAAAGAAGAGAGGGCCGCCAAAGTCGGTGCCCAGGGGCAAGCGGATGCCGTAATATTCTTTTCCGTTCTTGAATGTAATGGAGTTGGCCCACCCCTTATGATACACCGATTCACGAATCGGATAAGTAGGCGAAGAAGCCGCCAGAATATAAGTGATATGGCACTCGTTCTGCCCTTTCAGCTGATGGTTCATCGCCCATCCGTTATTGGGTGACCAATGCCAATAAAGCACATCTTCACCTCCACGGGTGAACCAGTCCCACTCTGCCTGATGCCACAGGGTATTGATCAGCCCTCGTATCCGATTCTCTGTCGGATTATCGTGAGTGAAATACTGGTGTGCCGCCAGCAGTCCTTCGAACATAAAGGCAGATTCCACCAAATCGGCTCCATCGTCTTTCCTGCTGAAAGGAATGGTCTTTCCGGTAGCCCCGTCCATCCAATGTGCCCAGATGCCATGATAGCTATCGGCTTTATTGAGGAACTCCACTATTTTGAGCAGCCGCTCAGCGCCTTGCTCACGGGTGATGAACCCACGTTCCACACCGACTATAATTGCCATTACCCCAAAGCCCGAACCACCGATGGTTGCTATCTCGAGGCGGTCATTGCTGCGCTCACGGGCCAGACCGGACTCGGGATGGGCAAAATCCCAAAAGTAACGGAAAGTTTGTTTCTGGACAAGAGTCATCAACTCATCATCGGTCAGTCTCGGCTGTTTGCCTGTAGCGGTGGCTTGCAACGTACAAGCACAGATCATAAGAAGAAATAAAAGGGTATGTTTCATTGTTGTTGTTAATTCAAGATTTTATCCCCCGAGAGGACGTGTCGAGACTCATATCTGGTGAATAATGACACGCCCTCAGGTGGCTGCACGGCAGAGACACGGAGATTCCATCGTGCAGTGGGGATAGCGGCTTCCGTTGCCGCAAAGGGCAATCGGAAAGACGCTGTGTGTAATCATGGAATTGATATTATTGGAATGATTCTATTTTAATGAACTGGTTATACATGTTTCATATCAGTTTTTGAGGACTCCCTGCGAGATATCCACCTGCTTCTGCGGGATGAAGAACGTTGCATGTTTTGCTATCGAGAAGTTTGTCTTCCCGTGTGCCTTCATCATCTTCTCCGCATAGCCCGGTACCACCTTGTCCGCACGGATCAGGTCGAAGAAGCGGTGTCCCTCCAAAGCCAGTTCGATGCGGCGTTCGTTCCAGATGATCTCGCGGAGCTTCTCTTTACCGGTTTCCGTAATCTCGGGCAATCCCACTGTCATATCCGCCGGATGCACCGTTCTGCGGGCACGGGCGCGCACCATTTCCAGCTTGTCGAGTGCTTCCCGGCTTTCGCCCAGTTCATTGCAGGCCTCGGCATACATCAGCAGTACATCGGCATAACGCAGGAAGATCAGGTGACAATTCTGTTTGGCAAACGAATTCTCGTTCCAGTAACCGGTAGGCCAGATGGTCTTTTTATTGGCACGGGGCGGCACTTCTTTCTTGAAATGAATCTCGCCCTTTCCCTCCAATGTCTCTCCATCGTAGAAAATGGTTGCCGTGCGTCGGGGATCTCCCGCTTCATAGGCTTGGTCGAGAGCTTCGGAAGGAGAGAACATCCCCCAGCCCATCTCACCGCGAATGCCCTGCCATTTCACATACTCCGACTCGAGGTTGCGTTCGGTCGATTCGCCCCAAAGGTATTGGTCGGCAAGCATCACTTCGTCCGAATAGTAAGAGTTCGGATTGAACAGGTCGCGATAATCCCGGTGCAGGCTATACTCGCCGCGGGCAATCACCTGACCGGTGTATTTCTTCACGTTGGCATAGTCCTGGCGGAAGAGATATACCTTGGCCAGCAATCCTTCGGCTGTTCCCTTGGTGGCGCGTCCCGACTCTTTCGCACCCCACTCCTGACGGGTAGGCAGATGCTCGGCTGCATAGGTCAGGTCTTCAATGATCTGTTGATAGACAGCCTCTTCGGTTGCACGGGGCTGATTGTATTCGCCGGGCTGCAACACCTTGGTCACCAGAGGCACCCCGCCGAAGGCGCGTACGAGATTGAAGTAGAAGAATCCCCGGAAAAAACGGGCCTGGGCGACACACTTCACCCGGAGTTCTTCGTTCTTCACCGCACCCAGATTGTCCAGAGCCACATTGCATGAAGCGATAGCTTTATAATTGCCTTCCCACCAGCCGTTGATCTCGGAGGTAGAGGCGTCGTAAGTAAAGTCGTTGAACTGGTTCAGACGTGCCACACTGCCGTCCGCCAGTTCGCTGCCTGTATCGGAGTTATCACCGGGTAGCTCGGTGATGGCAAACCATGAGAATCCGATGATGTCCCACGCCCGGAGTTGGGTATAGATGGCGTTAATACTCATCAACGCGCCTTCTTCTTCGCCGAAGAAGACATCTTCGGTCAGCTTTCCCTGCGAATCTACATCGAGGAAATCGGCACAGGAAGAAAGGGTCAGTGCCGAAGCCAGTAATATTGAATATATCTTTTTCATTGTAATGGTTTTGGGTTCACCACAGAGTAACACAGGGTCTCACAGAGTTTAATCTCATAGAATGTTTAAAAGAAAATCATCTCTGTGAGACTCTATGTTACTCTATGGTAAATCGTATTCATGTCTATATCATTTAATATTAGAAAGTTACGTTCAGGCCGAAGCGGCAGGTAGCTGTCACCGGATAGATCTGACGGTCGATGCCGCCCAGCACTTCGGGTGTGAAACCGTTATAGCCGGTGAAATAGGCCAGGTTGTTGCCGGAGAAGTAGACTCTCAGATTCTGCACGGATACCTTCTGCATCCATGATTTCGGGAAAGTATATCCCAATTCCACCGTTTGCAGTTTCACGTACGAACCGCTCTCTACGTAGCGGCTCGACACCTGATAGTTATTGCCTTCCAGAGTCATTCGCGGTGTCATGGTATTCGGATTTTCGGGTGTCCAGCGGTCGAGGAAGGAGCGGTCCCAGTTGTCCGAACCGGAGAAACGTTCCACCTGCTTGGCATTGAATATCTTGTTTCCGAAGTTGCCTTGGAAGTCGATAGAGAGGTCGAATCCTTTCCAGGAAGCACTGATGCCCAGACCGCCGATGAACTTGGGAGTGGGACTGCCCAGATCCTTGCGGTCGTTGGCCGTGATGTATCCGTCACCGTCTACATCTTCGTATATCAGGTCGCCGGGACCTACGTTGTTCTGATACTGTTGTCCGGCATTTCCGGTGGCAGCGGCGGCACGCTCGTTGTAGTCTTTGATCTGTGCCTCGTTCTGGAAGATGCCGATCACGTTGTAGCCATAGAAATATTTAATCGGCTTTCCCTCTTCGGTCATCTGTACGGATTTTCCGGCGCCGATGTCACCGCTGGCGATGCGTTTGCCGCCCAGGCTGATGACTTCGTTTTTGATGGTCGTTCCTGTCAGACGGATACCATACCGGAAGTCTTTCAGCGAATCTTCCCATTTCACGGTAAAGTCCACACCGCTGTTGCGCACCGCCCCCACGTTTGTTTCTACCGGGGTGAGGCCTACGGAAGCCGGTACATCCACCGTCACCAGCATGTCTTTCGTGTCCCTGCGATAATAGTCTAGTTCAAGTGAAAAGCGGTTGTTCAGCAGTCCGAGGTCGAAGCCGAGGTCCATCTGCTCCGAACGTTCCCAATGGACGCTCCGGTTGGAGAGTGACGTGATGGTTCCGCCGGGATAGAACACGCCGCCAAACACGGCATCATAGGACGGAGAGATATTGGCGAGCGCCCGGTATTTGTCGTTACCTATCTTATCATTACCGATCTGTCCCCAGCTTCCTCTGAGCTTCAGGTTGCTCAGCCACTGCACGCGGTCTTTCAGGAACGCTTCTTCGGAGACTCTCCATCCGGCAGCTACTGAGGGGAAGTAGCCCCAACGGTTGTCAGGACCGAACTTGGATGAACCGTCGGCACGGACCGAGACAGTCAGCAGATAGCGGTCCATTAACGCATAGTTGGCACGGAAGAGATAAGACATCATTGTTTCGTGGTATCCGTTGTTGGCCACCGACTTGGAGTCGGCCGAAGCCTGGTCGAGATACCAGTAGTTTTCGTTATCGGAGAAGAAGTCGCGTCCGGTGCCTTCCAGCAATTCGTAAACACGCTTCTGCGCCGTGATACCTCCCAAGAGGTTGAGCCGGTTCTTATCATTGATCTTCCAGTCATAAGTCAGCAGGTTCTCCCACAACCAGGTGAAGTCGCGGTCCCAGGTTTTGGAGAGGCTGTTGGTTTCGTTCTTCTGTGTTTCCGAAACGTAGTATTTCGGCACGAAGTTGCGGCGGCGTCCGTTGATGTAGTCGATGCCGAGGCTGGTTTTAAAGTCAAGCCCGTTCAGGATATTCCAGTTCAGGAAGGCGCTGCCCACGATACGTTCTTTCCAGTCGTCATTGTTTGTATAATGGAGTGTGGCGACGGGATTGGCAGAAGAGGCGCTTTCGGAATCCATAAAACTCCCGTCTTCATTGTAGGGACGCTTCACGGGACTGATGGTATAGGCAGCTTTCACCACCGCGCTGTTTTCGTTCTTCTTATGGCTGAAAGAGGCCGACAGATTGTGCCCGAGGGTCAGCCGTTTGCTGATCTTGTAGCTATTGTTGGCACGCAGGGTGAAGCGGTTGTAGGTGTTTCCGGTGATGATGCCGTCCTGCTGGTAATATCCAGCGCTGAGGTTGTAGCGCACCTTCTCCGATCCGCCGCTGACGCTGAGCTGATAGTCGCGTACGGAAGCCACACGGAAGATTTCGTCGAACCAGTTGGTTCCTTTGCCCAGTGAAGCAGGGTCGTCAAACTTGGGTTTTCCACCTGTGTTGACCAGTGCTTCGTTCAGCAGTGTCGCGTATTCGGTGGCATTGGCCATCTCGAAGCTGCTGTTGTTGAACTGGAATCCTTCGCTGGCGGTGAAGTTCACCACCGCTTTTCCTTCCGTTCCCTGCTTGGTAGTGACGATAATCACACCGTTGGCACCGCGCGAACCGTACATGGCGGTCGCCGATGCATCTTTCAGCACCTCCATCGACTCGATGTCGTGTGTGCTCAGGAAAGAGATGTCGTCCATAAACATGCCGTCCACCACATAAAGGGGATTGCTGTTATTCGTTGTGCCGATACCACGGATACGTACTTCGGGCGAGCTTCCGGGAGCACCGTTAGCCGAGATATACACCCCGGAGACACGTCCCTGAAGGGCATTCGCCACGTTGGGAGTGGCAACTTTCGTGAGGTCTTTGCTCTTCACCGCACCTACCGAACCGGTCAGGTCGGACTTACGTTGTATACCATAACCGATCACGACAACTTCGTCTATCAATTGGTTATCTTCTTCAAGAGAGATATCCAGCTTCGAGGAGGCAGTCACCTTGACCTCCTGCGTTTTCATGCCGATATAACTGAAAACAAGAGTGGCGCCCGAAGGAACATTCAGAATAGAATAGTTGCCGTTAAAGTCCGTAATGGTTCCGGACGATTGACCTTTCAGCAGGATACTGGCGCCAATGATAGGCTCCCCTGTCTTTTTCTCGGTAACAACACCCGAGATGGTCAGACTGCCCTGCGCAAAAGAAAGCATGGAGAGCAGCAACATCATACATAGGGTAAACAGATTTTTTTTCATCGTTTGGTACTGATTTAAAATTCTGCTGCAAACTTAGACGGTAAATTGATGTAAGTCAAAAAAAGGGGTACTACAAGAGTACCATGCAGAAAAAAACAAGATTTCCGCACTACTTCATCCCTACTGCAAAGGAATATAATTAATTAATATTCAATAAAATAAAAAATAGATTCTGAAAGGAGACCGGAATATGACTACTTCATCTGTTCTACTCCTTTCCGTCGATGAAATATTTGCTTTAAAGACTCCGGAGAGGAAAAAAGACTTTTTAGATTCTGCACTCCGGGATGAAAATATCAGAACCGGTTGGTGCATGAACAGGACTTTTTCCAAAAGGAAAAAGGAGAAGAAAAAACGCTAAGGACATAAGGTAGTTTTGTACAAATAAAGAAACAGTATTATGCCTTATTTAATGTTCGAACTAATTACTAAAAGCTATATAAGAGCATTTCATCCATTAAAAATTGAGATCTCGACGATGATTTTTCATCATCGAGACGATGTCTTTCTGTCGTCTCGATGACAGCATATCGGTATCTGAGCGACAATTTTCATTTTTTTGAATTTTGTATAAAAAGAAAACCGCTACAAGTAGCGGTTTTCCGTATAATATATAATTATTTATGATTTATCATCAGATTCTCTTTTCCGATCATGTTTTATCGTAACGGAGAGTACATTCGGATTGATTCTATGGTTCTACAAAGATAGGACAATAAATCAAAAATACAATCTTATTTTCTTTATTATTCTCCCTTCAGAAGAAATCGTGCCTTTTTTACATCCCGGCTGTTTCCGCCAATCATTACATCGAAATCACCCGGTTCGCAGACAAACTGCAAATCGTAATTATAGAACTTCAACAATTCCGGCGTGATGCTGAAGCTTACTTTACGGGACTCTCCGGCCTTGAGGAAAATCTTCTCAAAACCTTTCAGTTCTTTCACCGGACGGGTGACGCTGCCCACCAGGTCGCGGATGTAAAGCTGAACCACCTCCGCTCCGTCACGGCTGCCGGTATTGGTGACGGTAACAGTCGCCGTCAGTTCGCCATCAGCACTCATCTCCGTGCTGCTCAGGTGAATATCACTGTAGGCAAAAGTCGTATAAGATAATCCGTAGCCGAACGGGTAGAGTGGCTCGTTGCTCACGTCGAGGTAATTGCTGCGGAACTTTTCAAACCAACGTCCCTCTTGCAACGGACGCCCGGTGTTTTTATGATTGTAGAACAATGGAATCTGGCCTACATTTTGCGGAAAAGTAGCGGTCAGTTTTCCACTGGGATTGACATCGCCGAAAAGCACATCGCTGATGGCATAAGCGGCTTCACTCCCTCCGAACCATACGTTGAGGATGGCAGGCACGTGTTCTTCTTCCCAGGTGAGCACCAGCGGGCGACCGGTAAAAAGCACAAGCACAACGGGCTTTCCGGTTTTGAGTAATTCCTGCAACAGCGCTCTCTGTACATCCGGCATCTCCAGGCTGGTACGCGAACTGCTTTCTCCACTCATTTCGGACGACTCGCCCAGTGCGGCGACAATGACATCGGCCCCGGCAGCCACTTTCAGAGCTTCGTCCAGAAGTTCGCGATCCGTACGGTTATCCCGGTGCAGTTCACGTCCGAACATGGTGGCGCGCTTCTCATAGTCGGCATCGCCAATCAGATTGCTTCCCTTGGCGGTTACCACTTTTGCCCGGTCACCGACTACTTCCCTGAGTCCTTCGACCAGCGAGGGAGCGTTATCCAGCACAGCAGCTACGCTCCAGGTGCCCGGCATGTTGGAACGGGTGTTCGCCAACGGACCGACTACGGCAATGGTTCCTTTCTTGCTGAGTGGCAACACACCTTCATTCTTCAGCAGCACAAAGCTCTCCGAAGCAGTCTTACGGGCAATGGCACGGTGTTCTTTGGTGAAAATCTGCTTCTTGGGACGATTCACGTCGCAATACTTATAAGGATTGTCAAACAGTCCCAGCTTATACTTCGCTTCCAGAATACGGCGGCAGGCGGCGTCGATGGCAGCTGCGGATACTTTGCCTTCCTCCACCGACTTCTTCAGAGTGCCGCTGAAGGCATCGCTCACCATGTCCATATCCACCCCGGCATTCAGGGCGAGGGCGGCAACAGTCTGCTGGTCACCCATGCCGTGGTCTATCATCTCGTTGATACCGGTATAGTCCGTTACCACAAACCCGTCGAAGCCCCACTGCTTGCGCAGCACATCGGTCATCAGCCACTTGCTTCCGGTGGCAGGCACACCGTCCACTTCGTTGAACGAAGCCATTACGCTGCCGACACCTGCCTCGACTGCGGTCTGGTAGGGCAGCATGTATTCATTAAACATACGCTGGCGGCTCATATCCACCGTATTATAATCGCGCCCCGCCTCTGATGCTCCATAAAGGGCGAAATGCTTCACACAAGCCATTATCTCGTCATTCCGGCTCATATCCTTTCCCTGGTATCCGCGTATCATGGCACGGGCGATGGCTGCGCCGAGGAACGGGTCTTCACCGTTTCCCTCCGACACGCGCCCCCAACGGGGATCACGGCTGACGTCCACCATCGGGCTGAATGTCCACGAGATACCGTCGGCACTGGCTTCGACGGCAGCTATACGGGCGGACTCTTCGATGGCTTTCATATCCCAGGTACACGACAGGCCGAGAGGAATAGGGAAAATGGTTTCGTATCCGTGGATTACGTCCATACCGAACAACAAGGGAATGCCGAGGCGGCTCTCCTCCACCGCCTGCCGCTGTACTTCACGGATGCGTTCCACTCCTTTCAGGTTGAACAGTCCTCCCACCTCTCCGTTACGGATTCGTTTGGCTACATCGCTGCTTTTCGCCTGTCCGGTAGTGATCTCTCCGGTCACGGGCAGGTTGAGCTGGCCGATCTTCTCCTCCAGCGTCATCTTTTTCATTAACTGGTCGATAAAGCGGTCCATATCCCGGGGAGCCTTCTGTGCCTGTAACCCGGCGGCCACTACGACCAAAGAAGCGGCAAGCGCCTGCATTCTTCGTACAAAATGTTTCATGGTCTTTACAGTTTTAGTATCTATTTATGAATGTTCTGACTTTCCGAATGCAAATAAAACAAATCTGCGGCAAACAGACTCCATTTACCCATACGGCAAGAATACTGCAAACCGGGAAAAACAAAAAAAGAAGTACTGCATTGGTACTTCTTTCCATATCAAACAGTTCATTGCCAACTATTTGAACGCAATCATAAAATCCGTCAGGCTGCTCTCCGGAGGAAGGCCCAGCTTCTTGCGCAGACGATAGCGGGCAGCATCGACACCTCTCACGGAGATGTTCATCAGCTTCGCAATCTCCTTTGTCGGCAGATTGAGCCGGAGCAATGCGCACAAACGCAAATCGCCGGAAGTCAGGTCAGGGAACTTCTCTTTCAGGTTTCGGAAGAAGTTCTCGTGGATGCGGTCAAAATTGGACTGGAACATGTTCCAGTTCTCTTCATCCGAAACCATATTCTGGTTGATCATTGAAAGCAGCTTATCCAGGTTCTTGCGCGTATATTGCCCCGAGAGTTTCTGCTGTTGCAACTCCTCTTTGAGTGAATTCAGAAATTCCTGATGCGCAATATTGGTCATCACTACACCCGAAAGCTCTTTGCTTTTGAAACGGAGGTCGGCCTCGAGTTGCTCTTTCTCCAGTTCCATGATCTTCTTCTCCTGCTGCTCTATCTCCGCTTCGTGACGGGCACGTTGCCGCTCAATGACGGCATCTTTTTTCTTCTTGGTGTATACGTAGACTCCATAGAGCAGCCCCAGCAGCAAGGCTATCCCGGAAAGCGCATAGACAGCGACAGCCGGATACGAAAGATACCAGGGCCTCAAAATGCGGAATGGAAGGTCGACAGAGGAAATCACTCCGTTCTCGTCGTATACCTCGGCACGGAAACAATAAGAGCCGAACGGAAGACGGGTAAATTCTTTCTGCAAGTCCGGAAGGCCTTCGGTCCACTTACCGGAGGCGGACAGCCCTTCAAGCCGGTAGCGCACGTTCAGCGCAAAATCGTTGTAGACAGGATAGGCCAGGGAAATGCTGATATTATTGAAAGCTGAAGCTATCTCGTCGGTACCGGAAACGGGCAGTTGTATCCGCTCTCCCGTCTGCTCGTCGGATGCCGAAAAACCCGAAACCCACAAAGACGGCTTCTGACGTGACTTGTACAAACCGGTGCTGTCGGCAGCAATGCGGGCAAAAGAGTTGTTCAGGCAGAGGTAGGAGCAGTCGTTCCGCCTGTCGTATACCATCCGTGCCAGTCCTTCGATGGGAAGGTTGCCGAACATAGAGAAAGGTATTCTCCTCTCAACTTTAAAGTCGCTCACGGTACATCTCACCAGATAGGCTTCGCGGTCACTGAGAAACCAGTAGAGATCTCCCTTCATGACGTCGACGGTATGAATGCCCCTGAGCGTTGCCAACTGTTCGTTCATCGCTTTGTAGGGGATGATGGAATCTGCCATGTCATCGTAAGTGTAGAAGTTTCGCCCATCCGAGAAAGCGACACGCCCGTTCACCTTGAACAAATAGCAATTTCCACCCTGATTGCCGGACAAGGAATCATACTGTTTCAGGTCCGTCACCTGCTTCAGCTCTTCATCGAGACGTAGCCGGTAGAGCCCCTTTCGCATGTGTTGCACCCAGATATTCCCATGAGCGTCCACTTCGATATTCTTCGCCATGTGACTGAAGTTGCCCACCGAGTTAGCGAAGTACCATTCGCCGGCAGCACTCTTCTTGTAAATATTCAAAAAGGTATAGGTGCCCTGTATCAGGAGTTGCTCGCCGTTGATCTGCGCCTGCCGCATACACATAGCCCCCCGCACATCGGAAAGAAGCCGGGCTTGCATGCCTTTAATCTGGAAAGTACCTTTATTATGACCGCAAAGCACCTGGCCGCCCCACTCTCCAATGGTCCATGCCTGCTCTTCAAGGCCCGGAACCAACTCCAGACGGGTATCTTCAAGCCGGTACAGTCCTTGATTGGATGCGATGTAAGCGTCCTTATCGCGTACCAGCACATCATAAACCATCCCGACTTTGCGGCGAACCGGCTCGAAATGGTAAATCAGCGAATTATTGCGGACATAGGCAATACCATTGTCAAGGGCTGTCCAGATATTATTGTCCATATCACAATACAGGCCCAGAACGGTATTATTCTCCAACTGGTTATCAGCATTCTCCTTCCAAAGCAAGTGTCCCTCTTTGCTGAAAGCATACAGCCCGTTGGAGATAGTGCCTATCACGTAACAAGAGTCTTTTGTCATTACCGCGCGATTAACAGTATGGCGCTTCAGTTCTTCATCACTATCCGTGTGCCAGGGGCGGATGCCGGAAGAAGTATGGATATATCCTCCGCTATTGCGGGTCAGCAACAACATTCCGCCGGGATAAGGCAACCCTGCCAGAACATCGCTATCACCCAACTCCTGACGAGAAATCAGGGGAATAAACTTATCACCTGCAAAAGTACAGACGCCTCCATTGATCAGTTGGGAATACAGGGTGTCCCCGATCCGGAAAAGGTTCAGGGGAAGTTCAGGGCAACGGACTCCCTTCGTCCCCTTACCGTCGTATATAAAATAGGATCCGAATGACTGGAAGATTATATTTCCTCCCTGCTCTACAATGGTCCATATCTCGTCATTATGGAAATCGAATCCTTTTACCTGCTCTTTCAGAGAATGATACTCCAGCAAGTTCAGGTCGTTCTGTTCAAAATAACCGAACTCTTCGAACGATCCGACATAGATCCGCCTGTCGGAAGCCACATAGACCGCACGCACAATACCCGAAGTCGGCAGTGGAAACAGCCTCCATCGGCTTCCGTCGTACCGGAGCAGTCCACTGTTGTTGCCAAAGTACATCACCCCGCGTTCATCTTGGGCAACCGCCCAGTTTTCATTTCCGGCATTATAGTCAAGAACAGAATAGTTGCGGACAATGGGTGAGAAAGGGACAGGACTCCCCAGGCAAGAAAAAGAAAAGGTACAGGCAAAAACTAGGAACAATAACAGATTCTTCATCAGTCAGTCGTCTTTAGAAAAATTCTTTGTGCGGAAAAAGCAGAGCTACCCAATCGAACGTTGATAGTTTGTTTTCACCACAGATAACCCGGATGCACAGAATGTATGCTTCCTAAAGGAACTTCTGCGAAAATCGGAGTTATCCGTGGTGTTCTGATCCGGCCGGCCGGATATTTATTTCTTTACCGGAGCACTCAAGGTCTCTTTATATTTCACCGGATCGGCCAATATCTTAAGAGCAGCTTGCAGCCCGTCGTCATCTTTTAATTGCTGGATGATGCCGCCACGTGTGTAGTAGTAACGCTTAATGATTTCATCGGCGATCATCGACCTGATATCTTTAGAGAAATAGTCGAGGTCACGGTCCAAGTTATGAGTCAGCTTCTTCTCCAATGCCTTAATCTCTTCCGAAGCCTCATCCAGATAACCTTCGAACTTGGCAGCCTCTTTTAGCGTCTTCATAATCTTCTCACTTTGCTGATCGTACTTGAAATCAGCTTTCTTCACCATCGCTTTAAAGTCGTTATAGTCGGCATCGGTCACCTTGAACTCCTGTGGAGAAGGAATACTCGGATGCTTCAGGCAATACTGCGTCGCATAATCGAAAATTAGGTTATCACGTACCAGATAGAAAAGAATATTAGGCAATTTCTCCTGCTTGACTTCGATGTCCGGCATCACTCCTCCCCCATCACGAACTTCACGACCGGCTGCCGTATGGAACACGGTAGTCAGACTATCGGGGATAGTACCTACACTGCCATCTTCATTGCGGTGTTTATAGTCGATGGCCTGCACACAGCGTCCGCTGGGAATGTAATACTTAGAAGTAGTAAGCTTCATTACTCCTCCATAAGGCAATGGGCGAGTGGTCTGCACCAGTCCTTTTCCAAACGTACGGCTACCTACAATCACAGCACGGTCGAAATCCTGGAAAGCTCCGGAAAGGATTTCGGAAGCGGAAGCCGTAGCACCGTTCACCAGTACAGTAATCGGGATATCGAGATCCAGCGGTTCACGTAATGTCTTATAAGTATTGCTGGCCTGTTTGGTCTTTCCCTTCGTCGTTACAATCACTTTACCACGAGGCAAGAAAAAATTAGCAATCTCTACCGCTTCTTCCAAGCGTCCGCCACCGTTACCACGCAGGTCAATCACCAATGAAGTGATACCTTCTTTCTTCAGTTTCAGAAAGGTCTTCTTAAAATCTTTCGAAGGAGTGCCGGAAAAAGTACTCAGATTGATGTAACCTACATTCTTATTAAAAATGGTATCATAAGGAATCATCGGAGTCTGGATGGTTTGACGCACAATATCAAATTCCAATGGCCGTGTTCCTCCTTTTTCGTCCGGACGCTCCACTTTCAGCTTGAAACTGGTACCTACTGCTCCCCGGAGCATCTGGCTGACTTCCTGGTTATTTTTCCCCGCCAAATCTTTTCCGTCAATCTCCATCAGTATATCACCGGCCTTCAATCCGACCTTAGCTGCAGGAGTTCCCTCAAACGGTTCGGCTATCATCGAACGTTTCAGCTTTTGATTGTACGTGATCAAAGATCCGATACCTCCGAACGAGGCATTCAACATTTGCTGCAGTTCGGCCTGATCGTCCTCCGGATAGTATTCCGTATAGGGATCGAGCGAAGACAACATATAGTCGATCCCTTCACGGACCGTCTTATTCGGATCAAGCGTATCTACGTAAAACATATCGAGTTCTTTGACGATAGAATTAAAGGTATCCAGATTTTTAGCAATCTGGAAGTTACGGTCGTCACCGCTCTTGAAACTAAAGAATGCTACAGCAACCAACACTGCTGCCAACAGGACACCATTTCGTCTATTCAGAAACTTTTTCATACACTTTTCGTTAAAATGAGACGTAAAAGTAACTCATTGCCTGCTTACTCTGACAGAACTTCGTTAATATTTAACTTTATTTCATCCCAACGCTCACCGGGAATCGTGGTTCCAACTATCTGTATAACATTTCCGGAGAGAATTGAACCAATCTTAGCACACTTCTCCAAAGAATATCCGCAAGTCAGTCCGTACAGAAATCCGGATGCGAAATAGTCGCCTGCTCCTGTTGTATCAATCACTTTTTTCACCGGAATAGCTTCTACCTTAATTTCTTCAGTACCCTTACGAATATAAGAACCATTGCCGCCTACCTTTACAATGGCAATACTGCATTTCTTACTGATCAACTCAAGAGCTTCTTTCGGATCTTCTTTGCCCGTAAACGCTTTCGCTTCTTCTTCATTGGCAAAAACAATATCTACATATTTATTTATTAATAAGGTGAAGAATTCAAGATCACCCGCTACGATATTATAACTGGCCATATCCAGACAAACCTGCAATCCGGCCTCTTTTGCCAACTCGATGGCATGAAGAATCATATCATGATCCTGTACCAGATACCCCTCGATAAGCAGATATGCATACCCTTTGAACATATCCAGCGTTAAATCTTCGGCTTTCAGCGTAGAGGCAGCACCGAGATAAGTACCGAAAGTACGTTCTCCGTCCGGAGAAATAAAAGTAGAAGCAACTCCCGATGGCAGATCAGACACTAATAATTTATCTTCGATGCCATTTCTTTGCAGATTTGCCCGAAAAAAGTTTCCGTAAGCGTCATTTCCGATTTTTCCGATAAAACCGGTCCCGGCACCCAAACAAGCGAGTCCGAGGATCGTATTTGCAGCTGCTCCACCGGTTGCCAAGTGGGTTTTCATTCGGCTAAATCGTTCGTTAATCTGCTGTAACTTAGCATCATCAATAAGTTGCATGCTTCCCTTGGGTAATCCCATTTCATCAAGGAGTGTATCATCTTTCAGGGTTGCAAGTACGTCTACCAGGGCGTTGCCCAATCCAATTATTTTATCCATTTCACTA
>UMGE01023619.1_pt1 | contig 63873 bp, 60 predicted proteins | sample 1965191 | NCBI WGS metagenome assembly UMGE01 (sample SAMEA4836065, study PRJEB28245) | human gut metagenome | biome: gut microbiome; material: fecal sample | place: Denmark | collected 2008 | reverse complement strand
ACCCCCTCAAAGTAGTGCGTCTACCAATTTCGCCACGACCGCGGCCTGATCAAGTTGTTTTCTGCTGATTTATTTTTGAACTGAGGCGTTCATCAGCAGAGGAAAAAGATTTTACCTGGGAATTTGGTTAACGGGGGACTTATTGGCATCACCAGCCATCCCCTGTTCTTGGGATGCAGGCTGTTCAATGGTCGAAAGAACGCCGCCTTCGGGCTGTGCGGAGCGCTTGTTGAAAGCGCCGGACGCGAGAGTCAGAGCGATCGTCGAGCAAAAGAAGACCGTAGCGGCGATGGCCGTTGAACGCGAGAGGAAGTTGGCGCTGCCGGTGGCCCCGAAAACAGAGCCCGAGGCGCCGCTGCCGAACGCGGCGCCGAGGTCGGCGCCCTTGCCGTGCTGCATCAGCACGAGGACGATAACGACCACGGCCGAAATGATCTGCAGAACGAGCGCGATGCTAAGCAGGAAATGCATGGTGAAAGAAACCTTTATGGAAGGTGTGGAAATGGGGTTGATGGGAAAACGGAATCAGAACGCGTTGGCAATTGCGAGGAAGCTGGAAGCCTTTAGCGCTGCTCCACCGACCAGTGCGCCGTCAATATCGGGTTGCGCAAAGAGCTCGTGAGCATTTTCAGGCTTGACGCTTCCGCCGTAGAGAATCGGCGTTGATGCGCCGCCCTTGGGAGACACTTCAACGAGCCGAGTGCGGATGAGCGCGTGGACGGACTGAGCGATTTCAGGTGTAGCGGTCTTGCCGGTGCCGATGGCCCAAACGGGTTCATAAGCAACAGCGAGAAGATCCTCAGGACGCACGATGGTGAGAACGGCATTCAACTGACGAAGAATCACGGAAGGCGTAGCGCCGGTTTCCCGCTCTTCGAGCGTTTCGCCCACGCAGACCACCGGCTTCAAGCCCGCCTTGACCAAGGCCAGTGCTTTCATGGCCACGCGGTTATCGGTTTCACCGTAAAGCGTCCGCCGTTCCGAGTGACCGACGATGGCACAGCTCATGCCGATGTCGTGAAGCATCCCGGCGGAAATTTCGCCGGTAAAGGCGCCCGCGGGATTCTCGTTGACATCTTCGGCGCCGACTTCAAGATGGGTGCCGAGCGCACGCAGCGCAAGCTCTCCCAAATAAACGAAGGGGGCGCAGACGACGGTTCGGCAGGCGGGTTGGGGAGACGAAAGAAATTCGTCCGTCCAACGGGCATTGGCCTCCCGTGAGCCGTTCATCTTCCAATTGGCAATGACGATGCGGTCGCGCATAGTGCTTGTTCTGGTCCTCGATGGCTGCCGCAGATAAATTCTGCGGTGCTAGAGCGTTGTTTCAGTAGGTTGAAGGGGATTTTAGCCGCTTAAACGTTGAAAGGTCCTTAAAGGGTGCTTTCTCAGCTTCCGGAAAGCGGCGAACGCCGGCAGGCGTTTTCCCGCATTTTCCCCTTTGGCAGGGAAGGTGCGGAAAAGCATCCGTACCGGCGCCAAGCGCAACCGTCGCTCATGCGGGTGCCCTTAAAGAACACCCGCGGCGACAGATGCCTTACTTGTTTTCGCCTTCTTCGCGCAGAAGCGCCTTCATGGAAAGACGCACGCGGCCCTTTTCATCGGCTTCGATAACCTTGACGCGGACCTTCTGACCTTCCTTGAGGTAGTCAGAAACAGCATTGACGCGTTCGTTGGCAATCTGGCTGATGTGAAGGAGACCGTCCTTGCCCGGGAGGAGCTGAACGATAGCGCCGAAGTCGAGGAGGCGCGTAACCGTGCCTTCGTAGATCTGACCGGCTTCCACTTCCGCGGTGATTTCTTCGATGCGGCGGCGGGCTTCAGCAACGCGGGCCATATCGGGCGAAGAAATCGTGACCATGCCGTCGTCTTCCACGTTGATGGTCGTGCCGGTTTCTTCCGTAAGGGCGCGGATAACGGAACCGCCCTTGCCGATCACGTCACGGATCTTTTCCGGATTGATCTTGAAGGAAATCATGCGCGGAGCAAAGTCAGAGAGCTCCTTGGCGCCGCCGCCGGCCATTTCATGCATGCGGCTGAGGATGTGCTGACGGCCGTCGTGAGCCTGAGCGAGCGCAGCCTGCATGATTTCGGGGGTGATGCCTTCGATCTTGATGTCCATCTGGAGCGCCGTGACGCCGTTTTCGGTGCCGGCTACCTTGAAGTCCATGTCGCCAAGGTGATCTTCGTCGCCGAGGATGTCGGTGAGCACGGCGAAGCGGTTGCCTTCCTTGATGAGGCCCATGGCCACACCGGCAACGTAGTCCTTAAGCGGCACGCCGGCATCGAGCATTGAGAGGCAGCCGCCGCAGACGGAGGCCATCGACGAGGAGCCGTTCGATTCGCAGATTTCAGAAACAACGCGAAGCGTGTACTGGAACTCTTCGGGCGAGGGCAGAACAGCCTTCAGGGCGCGCTTAGCGAGACGGCCGTGGCCGATTTCGCGGCGCTTGGGGCTGCCGACGCGGCCCGTTTCGCCGGTTGCGAACGGAGGCATGTTGTAGTGCAGCATGAAGCGGTCGTGCTGTTCTTCGCAAAGACCGTCAATGATCTGTTCATCCTGCTTCGTGCCGAGGGTGGTCGTGACGAGAGCCTGCGTTTCACCGCGGGTGAAGAGCGCAGAGCCGTGGGTGCGCGGGAGCACGCCCTGACGGATTTCAATCGGGCGAACCGTGCGGGTGTCGCGGCCGTCGATGCGGGGTTCGCCGGCGAGAATCTGCGAGCGGACGAGGTGGGCTTCGAGTTCGAAGAGGATGCCGTTCACTTCATTGGCATCGGGCGCTTCCGTGCCGGCGGCTTCAGCATCGGCAGCGAGCGTCTGCTCGACGAGGGCATAAACCTCGCGGAGCTTTTCAGTGCGCGGCTGCTTGGAGCGGATGGCATAGGCTTCGTGGAGACCCTTGTCGGCGATTTCGACGATACGGGCAATGAGCGCCTCGTTCTTCGGGGCGGGCTGCCAATCCCAGGCGGGCTTGCCGGCCTTGGCAACGAGTTCGTTGATCGCATTGATGGCGACCTGCATTTCACGGTGGCCGAAGACCACGGCGTCGAGCATCGTCTTTTCCGGGAGGATGTCGGCTTCAGACTCAACCATCAGCACGGCGCGCTGGGTGCCGGCAACCACGAGATCAAGGCGCGAAGTCTTGAGCTGTTCGGTCGTGGGATTCACGACGAACTTGTCGTCGATGTAGCCCACGCGGCAGGCGCCGATCGGGCCGCGGAAGGGGATGCCGGAAATGGCGAGGGCGGCGGAAGCGCCGAGCATGGCCGGAATGTCCGGATCAACAGCCGGGTCGGCCGAGAGAACGTGAATGATGACTTGCACTTCATTGAAGAATCCGTCCGGGAAGAGCGGGCGGATCGGACGGTCGATCAGACGGCTCGTCAGCGTTTCCTTTTCCGAGGGCCGGCCTTCGCGCTTGAAGAAGCCCCCGGGGATGCGGCCGGCTGCGTAGGTCTTTTCAATGTAGTCAACGGTAAGCGGGAAGAAGTCCTGACCGGGCTTGGCTTCCTTCTTGCAGACGACCGTCGCGAGAACGACTGTGTCATCCATGCGGCAGATAACGGCACCGGTGGCCTGGCGAGCGATTTCACCGGTTTCGAGCGTCACGTCATGATCGCCGAAACGGAAGCTCTGAGTGGTCTTATTGAACATCGTCATCGGGAATGTTTCCTTCTGAAGAAAGTCCTTTCGCTGACGTCTTCATGTCCGGTCTTCACCGCAGGATTACTGCATATCAGAAAATTCCTGCGGCACGCTGCGGTCTGAGGGTTCTCAAGGTTCCCAAGAGCACTCAAATCGCAACGCGCATTCGAAGGCGATTGGAGATGAAGGGGTATTTCGTCAACGATTGGACAAGGGGTTATAGATGCGACTACGGCCTGTCGAAAATCGGCAGGCCGTGGTCAGGTGAAACTCTTTCTCGCTTACTTGCGGAGGCTGAGCGTATCGATCAGCTTGCGGTAGGCGTTGAGGTCCGTGCGCTTGAGGTAGTCAAGGAGCTTGCGGCGGCGCGAAACCATGCGAAGCAGGCCGCGGCGGCTGTGGTGATCCTTGGCGTGCACCTTGAAGTGCTCGGTAAGGTGGTTGATGCGGGCCGTGAGAAGAGCGACCTGGACTTCAGGAGAGCCGGTATCGCCTTCGGCGCGCTGGAACTTAGCAACGATCTCAGACTTGGTCAGTTCAGACATGGATATTCCTGTCAAAGATGAAAGAACTTGCGGACACGAGCGTTGTGACTCGAGCCGTGAAAGCGGGCATTTTAGACATCGAGCGAGCGACGTGCAAGCGCAACAGTCTTTATTTTTTTATTCGCTCGATATCCAAAACGAAATTAAAGGAGGGTCACCGATCGTCGGACTTGCGGAAACGCTTTTCAAGCGCAGCGACGAAGCGCGAAATCGTGAGCGTGAGCGTGAGGTAGATGATGGCAACGCAGGTCCAAATTTCAAGCGTGCCGTAGGTCTCAGCAATGATGAGCTGCCCGGAGCGCGTGAGTTCTTCAAAGCCGATTACCGAAACGAGGGACGAATCCTTCAGCATGGCAATGAATTCATTGCCGAGCGGCGGAATGATGCGCTTAAAGGCCTGCGGCAGCACGATGTAGCGCATGGTCTGTCCGTAGGTCATGCCGAGAGAAAGACCGGCGCGGAACTGTCCCTGAGAGATGGACTGAATGCCGCCGCGGAAGATTTCGGCAATGTATGCGCCGGAGTTAAGCGAACAGGCGGTAACGGCTGCGATAAACGGGTCAATGCGGTGGCCGATGATATTGGGCAGCGCAAAGTAGATGATGAAGATCTGAATGAGGAGCGGCGTGCCGCGGATGCAGTCGACGTAGACCTTGGCGGGAAGACGCAGGAGCGGGGACTTGGAAAGCTGAGCAAGGCTCGCAACGAGACCGATCAGGAGGCCCAGGCCCACGGCAAGGGCCGTAATTTCAAGCGTCAGACCCGCGCCTCGCAGAAGGAGCGGAATGCTGTGGATGATTAGGGAAAAATCAAATTCCATGGCCTTCGTGGTGTATGAATGGGGGTTGATGAATGAGTGCGGTGCTCTATTTCAGCTTCGGGCAGCCAGTGTGAAATGAGCTGCAGGATTCTACACAGATGTAGTATCACGAACGCGGTCGACCGGCTTTCGATCGACCGCGTCGTGCGGAATACGTTAAAGATTCAATGACAAAGCGCAAATACGGGCGCTTTGATCGTTCGAATTATTCCTGGAACCACTTCTTGTAGATCTTGCCGACTTCGCCGGAAGCCTTGAGTTCTGCGTAGGCCTTGTTGAGTTTGTCAAGCAGAGCCGTGTTGCCCTTCTTCACGCAGAAGCCGAACTCTTCAGCATCGGCAATGTAGGGCGGAATCGTGAGCTGCTGGGCAGCCTTGGGCTGATTCTTAAGATAGTAGGCGAGCACGGGACGGTCGAGCACAACGGCCGAGGCGTTGTGCGAGAGCAGATCCATGAAGGCTTCGCTCGTCGTATTGAAGCTCGAAACCTTGGCGCCCTGAATGTCCTTGGCCTTATCTGCACCGGTCGTGCCGATCTGGACGGCAAGGCGCTGGTTCTTCAGGTCGTCGAACGTCTTGAACTTTTCTGCGTCCGTGCGATGGATCAGCATCGAGAGACCGGACGTGTAGTAGGGCGTCGTAAAGTCAACGCGCTTCTGGCGTTCCGGCGTGATGGAAACGCCGGCAGCAACCACATCAACATTGCCCGTCATCAAAGCCGGGATCAGTGCGTCAAAGCCCATGTTGAGAATCTGCACGTCAAAGCCGGCTTTCTGACCCACGGCGCGGATGAGGTCCATGTCAAAGCCCGTGTAGTCCTTCGTCTGCGTGTCGAGGAATTCAAACGGCGCAAAGGTGGGTTCCGTGCCGACGCGAAGCAGGTCGCGGGCCTGAGCCGCGGCGGACCCGATTGCAAGAGTGGCGGCAGCGCATGCGCAGAGGACGATTTTCTTGAACTGCATGATGAATGTCTTCTTTTTTTGAGTTGAAGGATTAAGGGCGCTGCGGCGTTCAATTGCGGAAATTTCCGGTATGCGGAGTCCGAGCGTCGTCACTTAAATGTGAGGTTCAATGCTTTGCATCTTAATCAGCTCGAAGAACTTTGAACGCCTTGCAGATCTCTGCGGGGCATAAAAAAACACGCGTATTTGCCGAAACCCTTGTAGCGGGTTGTTTGCGTGAAGATTCGTTGAAAGAATGCGCGGGGCGCGTCGACAGCAAATATCAATATGTCGACAAAAGAGGCCTGAAAAAAAGCGCAGGCTTTCACGAAACCTGCGCCTCGATTTGCGGCTTGACTTCGATTGATTTTTTATGCGCTGGCTGCTGCGTCGCTCTTTTCTGCGGGTTCAGCCGTTTTGCGCCAGGCAGGCGTTGCCTTGGCCTTCTTTTCTGCAATATCCAGAATGCGTTCGTGTTCAGCGAGCTCTTCGGGCGAGGCCTTAATGACGATGCTGGCATCGAAGGCAGGCATCGGGGGAAGGTTGTCAATGTCTTCGTTGACGAGCGTAAGCGTGTCCTGTCCGCGTGAAAGCGACAGATAGACCTCAGCGAGCAGCTCCGCGTCGAGCAGAGCGCCGTGGAGCGTACGGTTGGAGTTGTCGATTTCGTAATAACGGCAGAGACTGTCAAGACTAACCGCACGGCCAGGCAAAAGCTTTTTGGCGAGCTTCACCGTATCAATGACCTGACAATAGTCAGAAATCTTTCCGCGGCCGCAGCGGCCAAGCTCCATATCGAGAAAGCCGGTGTCGAATGCTGCGTTGTGAATGACGAGTGTGGAGCCCTTCACAAAATCAATGAACTTATCGGCGATTTCGGCAAACTTCGGCTTGTCCTGCAGGTATTCCGTCGTAATGCCGTGAATGGCGACGGCCTCTTCAGGTACCTCGCGTTCCGGATTGACGAAAATCTGCAGATGATGTTCATCAGTGCTTCGCATCATGCGGCCTTCAATGGCAACGCAGCCGATTTCAATGATGCGGTCGCCGTTTTGGGCGTCCAGGCCCGTCGTTTCCGTATCGAGCGTGATAAGGCGGTTGGGTGAAGCCATGGGAGATCTCCTCCTGAACCAAATGCTGAAGCCGAGTACGAAAAAGCCCGGCACAATTTTTTTGCCGGGCTAGCGTGCTGGAGCGGGCGAAGGGAGTCGAACCCTCGTCATCAGCTTGGGAAGCTGAGGTAATAGCCGTTATACGACGCCCGCGTTTTACAGGATTTTGAAGGAAGTCTGCTCACTCCTCTTCCTGTGAGGGAGAAATTATGCCCCAAAGAGGTCAATTTTGCCAATTGCCAGCATTGCTTCCATCAGAGGCCGATCAGATCTTTGGGCGACAGCGTGGCGAGCGGCGACAAAAGATCATGACGCCAAGCAGTTTATGAAAATAATGACATCTCTGACAGTTTGGGGGCTTCGGCAGATAAAAAATGACGAAGGAGGTCAGTGCGTTATTGCACCAAAAGCGATTCGAAGATGATCTGCAAATTCGACTGCAGTCATCTCGCCTAAGGCAGCGTTGAAGCGGATGTTTTTCAGCTCCAGCATCTCTGTGCGGTCTGGGACGATGGCTCCGGCATGCTCTCGAGGCAAGTTTTTGGTCTTCACACTTGCGAAGAGTGTTTGCAGCCTGGTGCGGGGCAAAGCCCAAGGCACTGGTAAAAGCATTCGATCTCAAAATCTTCGGCAGCGCTTTGCCCTGAGTCTTTGAGAGTCAGCGCGGCGGCGTCCTGCTGCACAGGGGGCCGCGGACAGTTGGCTAATCGGCATGCTGACACGAAAACAGCGCGAGGATTTCGCGCTGTTTGAGATGATTCCGATGAAAAGGACTTGGGAAGGAGAAAGCACTGGCTCCCGCTAATTTGGGTTAAAGCGGCTCACCATCTTTGCGAAGAATTGCAAGATAGTTCTCATAAGCAAATACTCGACTGCGGTGTTTGCCTGTGGTTTCTTGCAAGATGCCGAGTTCAACAAACCTCAAGATCAATTTGGATGCTGTTGGAAATGACAGTTTAAGTTGTTGTGCAGTTGTTTTAATTTCGATTATTGGTTTGTGTTCGAGATATTCCAAGAAATTCAGCAAGCGCTGCTGGGTGGATTTTCTGGTTGTTGCATTGACAATCGTTTGAGAGTCGTTGTCATGCAAGTCACGCAATTTTTGAATGGAGCTGATCGTATCCGTGAGCGCTGCACTGGCGGCAATCAAGAAAAATTTGATCCATGCTTCGTAGTTTCCGTCTTGTCGTACAGCCATCATGTGAGCGTAATAATCTCCTCGATGGAGCTTCAAAAAATAGGAGATGTACAAGAGGGGAGAAGTGAGTACTTTGGCGTGGATGAGATACAGAAGAATCAGTAATCGTCCAATACGTCCATTGCCGTCCAGGAAAGGATGAATCGTTTCGAATTGATAGTGAATCAATGCGGCGTTGATGAATGGATCGAGTCTCGGTGGTTCCTGATGGAAAAACTTTTCCAAATCAGATAAAGCTTGATGCATGTCCTCAAGATTCGGAGGTACATAGCTAGCTGAGGTTAAGGAGCAGCCTGTTGGACCGATCCAATTTTGAGACGATCTAAATTCCCCCGGATTTTTGTCTCGGCCACGGCTATGGGTAAGTAGCACCTGATGCGTTTCGCGCAAGAGTCTCATGCACAGCGGGAGCCCTTTGGGGTTTGAGTCCTTCATTTGCTCAACAGCAAAGAATATAGCCTCAACATTGTCAATCACTTCAGTGACATCACGGTTCGCGTTCCTATCAATCGTTGGATCGAGAATGTCATCAAGGGTGGCCTGTGTCCCTTCAATTTGTGATGAAAAGAGCGCCTCCCTGCGAACGTACATTGCGAGGAATAAGGATAAGTCGGGAATGGAGGACGCTAGACCGTGTAGGAGACCAATGTCAGCGTAAATTTTGCATAGAAGAGCGGTCATCTCCCTGTCGATTACAACCGGAGGTTCAGGAGGAAGAGGCGTAGGTTGGAAAGAAAAGAACGTTTGAGCCCCGGACAGGTTTGGACGCAACCGGCCTGAGCGTGCGGATCGACAAATCATTGCGAAACCTTTAATAAGGGGATTCATTATTAAAGTTTATGCGATAAATCTTTAATAGTGGAAGAGCTTATTAAAGATTTTGACTTTGCTGACCGTTATGAACCCATCGAGGAGCTTGAAGTAAACCTGCGATTGGCGGCCGGCAGGAGAGAAGAAGCGGGTGACTAGGTTCCAAATCTCACGCGAAATATGCACGTCTTGGGGCAAACAAGACTTTTTGCCGAAGCCCGCTCGAATAGGCTGAAGCTGCGAGCGAAACGCAGCGCGAGGCCGCCAGAGACTGGCGCACATTTGCAAATTTCGAATTGACAAAAAACCCCGAACCAGAACTATCCAGATCGGGGGGCTTTTTTGGCTTCTGATGGCCTATCTTATGGCCGTGCAGCACAGCAGCTTTGAAACGTCTGCGGTACAAGAAATCTTGGCGGAAGGAGAGGGATTCGAACCCTCGATACGGAATTTCCGTATGCCGCCTTTCCAGGGCGGTACAATCAACCACTCTGCCATCCTTCCATGATGTGCTCGGCTGTGAGCTGCAGCGCCGTGGTGAAGGCTTTTCTGCAGGTTGGGCAGGTACCCGAAACCGAGAAGCAGGAATATACCAAAGAACGAAAGGTTTGTCACGAGTGACTGAATAAAAAAGACGGCGAAAGTTGAAATTTCCCGTCTTGTGTTTTCGGAGCTGATCAGCATGTCATTGAAGATCTTTGATTATCGCTGTGAAAACCATCACGTGTTTGAGGCATGGCTGCGTTCGGAAGTGGATGCCGGCCCAAGCGCATGCCCAGTCTGCGGCTCATTGGTTCTCTCAAGATTGCCGAGTGCTCCTGCAGTGAGAGCGGCAGAAGCCTCCGCTTCTTCCCAATCCGCGGCTCCTGCTGCGTCCCTCTCTGATCTGCTGACGGCACTGCGTCATGCCGCCATGAAGGCCCGCGATGTCGGCGAGGATTTTCCGGAAACGGTGCGTGCAATGGCGAGCGGAGCTGCTGCATGCGAATCCGTACGCGGGAAATGCACGCCGCGAGAGGAAGCGGAACTGCGCGCCGAAGGCATTGACGTGCTGGCGCTTCCAAAAGATTGGTTTGAACCAATGAACTGAGAAAAGCCTTTTCTTAAGGTCCTTGCAAACGGCTCGAGGCTAAAATCTTGCCTCGGCTCTTCCAGAAAAAGCCTTGCCGGACGATAGGCTGGAAGTCGGTCCGGTATTCCAAAAAGTCCGCCAATAAATCTTAGAGAGCTGTGCGATGGAACAATTTCCCGCTGCCAAAGAAACCCAACCGCATGGTCCCGCTGATTTGACCGACCAGAGCACCGTCTTCCTGATGCTCGAAGAACTCGGCATCGCTTCCATGCAGCGTGATTGGCTTGAAGCCAATGCACCGGAGTCGGATGACTGCAAAGATGCGGCCGAGCAGGCTGAAGAGTTTTTCGACGACATCGCGAACCTCTTCCTCGGACAGGGCGGCGATGATCGTGTTGCGCCGAACGGCTGGGCGGGGAGTGCACTAACGAAAAATCTTCGAGAAGCGGTTTGTGCCTATGCCGGACATGACGTTTTCGAGAACGTCGATGATGAAACGGTGGTGCGCCGTACGTTGGATGCGTATCTCACATCGCTCAAACTGCTCACTCAGCAGCAGGAGGAACTTGCGCGCAGCGGCACAAAGATGAGTCCGGCGGAATACATCACACTGATGATCGCCTGGTCCGGCGTCTTCTCGGGTTCCCGTAAGTCTTTGGAGCTCTCCGCGCCTTATAGACCCACCTTCTGAGTAGAAATTTAGGTCAAATGAACTAGTCATTTATCCTAAATGCTCGATAACCCTTAGATATCAGCGTCTGATCAAATGTTGATGTTGACTTTGTAAAAGTCGGTTTCCCTATGCCGGATTCTATCGATACACTCGTTAGAAGTTGGAAATCACCGAAGACCTGAGCAAACACAATCAAGCTCTGAGTAAGCAGAGGCACGAACACCCGCAAAGGATGGCTCGACTTAGGTTTTAAGGGACATCAAGATCCAAGGCAATTCCAACGCATCATCAACCCACTTAAGGAAGATCGTCATGGAATCGCTAAACGGGGTGAATGCAATCACCATCGTATTTGCGGCGCTGTGCATCTTTGCCATCGCATACCGTTTCTACGGTTTGTGGGTGGCGCAAAAGGTGCTCAACATCAATGCGGCGCGCGAAACCCCTGCAAACCGCTTTGAGGACGGCAAAGACTACGTCCCCACTAATAAATACGTGCTCTTCGGGCATCACTTTGCCGCCATTGCGGCTGCCGGTCCGCTGCTCGGTCCGGTGCTGGCAGCGCAGTTCGGCTATCTGCCTGGTCTGCTTTGGATCTTGATCGGCTGCGTGCTGGCCGGCGGCGTGCACGACATGGTCGTGCTTTTCTGCTCGGTTCGCCACCGCGGGAAGTCTCTGGCCTACATCGCTTCGCAGGAAATTGACACCACTACGGGCCGCGTTGCTGCGTGGGCTGTGCTGGCCATTTTGCTGCTCACGCTGGCAGGTCTTTCGATTGCTGTCGTGAACGCGATGCACAATTCGCTCTGGTCGACCTACACCGTCTTCTGCACGATTCCTATCGCCGTTTTGATGGGGCTTTACATGCAGGTTTGGCGTAAGGGCGATGTGCGCGGCGCGACCATCATGGGCGTCGTACTGCTCTTCCTCTGCATTCTTTCGGGTCCGTGGGTTGCCTCGCACCCCGAGTACTTCGGATGGCTCGACATCGATAAGCCTGAGATGAGCCTCATCATCCCGGCTTACGGTTTCCTCGCTTCGGTTCTGCCGGTGTGGCTCCTGCTCCTTCCGCGCGATTACCTCTCCACCTTCCTGAAGATCGGCACGATCGGCGCGCTGGCCATCGGCATCGCCTTCGTGATGCCTACGTTCCACATGCCGGCCATTACGGAATTCATCCACGGCGGCGGCCCGATCATCGGCGGTCCGGTTATTCCGTTCCTCTTCATTACCATCGCCTGCGGTGCGCTTTCGGGCTTCCATGCCACTATCGGCACGGGCACGACGCCGAAGATGATCAACAATGAAAAGGATGTTCTGTTTGTCGGGTACGGCGCAATGCTGATGGAGGGCTTCGTGGCCGTCATGGCGCTCGTTGCTGCCTGCGTGCTCGTTCCGGCCGACTACTTCGCCATCAATGCTCCGGCAGAAAAGTTTGCCAAGCTCGGCATGGATGTTGTTGAACTCCCGACGCTTGAAGCAGAGGTTCAGGAAAACCTGATGCACCGTCCGGGCGGCTCTGTGTCGCTCGCCGTCGGCATGGCTCACATCTTCTCGAAGATCCCGGCTATGGAAAGCCTGATGGCCTATTGGTATCACTTCGCCATCATGTTTGAAGCTGTGTTCATTCTGACTGCAGTGGATGCCGGCACCCGTGTGGGCCGCTTCTTCCTGCAGGAGATGGTGGGCAAGGTTTGGCCGCGCTTCGCTGATAAGGATTGGTGGCCCGGCATCATCATCACCTCTGCGGTCTTTACCGGCGCATGGGGCTACCTCGTCTACTCGGGAGACATCGGTTCGATCTGGCCGCTCTTCGGTATCTGCAATCAGCTGCTTGCCTCTGTGACGCTTCTGATCGGTACGACCGTCATCATCCGCATGAATCATGTCAAGTATGCGTGGACGACTGGTGCGCCCGGCATTCTGATGACTTTCATCACTTTCTGGGCCGGTATTTGGCTGATCATCAATCAGTATCTGCCGTCTGGTCAGTATCTGCTGGCCTTCCTCTCGGCGCTCGTGATGTGCCTCATGCTCTTCGTGATCGTGGGCGTCCTTCGCCGCTGGATGGTGCTTCTCAACATCCACACCACCGTCAAAGATAAGTACGGCGTGGAAGTGAAGACCATTGTCGAGGAATAACTATCGGCAAGGATTGCTGGAGCCGTACGGTCGTCATTAAAAACCGTCGGCTCCGACGATCTGGACTCTCTTCAAGCATTCGTGCGGTTTGCGCTGCCGAGTGCTTTTCTCATGTTGGAATGACCTGTATCGTAGACGATGTACGCTGCGATGCTTGCTGCAATGCCCGCCTATAATCCGGCCTTCAGACCTGCCTTTAGCGGCAGAAAGCGTTCAGTTTTTTCTTTTGAGGAGGCCCACGGGAGCATCATGTCCAGCAATCAATACGAAACACTCCTCAAGGATATTTATGAACGGGGAGCGCACAAATCGGACCGTACCGGCACGGGCACGCGCTCGCTCTTTGGCTGCCAGATGCGCTTTCCGCTGGCTGACGGCTTTCCGCTTGTGACCACCAAGAAGCTCCATCTGCGTTCGATTATTTACGAACTGCTCTGGTTCCTCTCGGGCTCAACGAACATCAAGTACCTCCATGACCACAAGGTGACGATTTGGGACGAGTGGGCCGACGAAAACGGCGAACTCGGGCCGGTCTACGGCCGGCAGTGGCGTGCTTGGCCCGCTTCGGACGGCCGCACGATTGACCAGATCTCAGAGGTGCTCGAGCGCATCAAGAAGAACCCCGATTCTCGGCGTCTGTTGGTAACGGCCTGGAATCCGGCTGAAGTGGACAAGATGGCGCTGCCGCCTTGCCACTGCCTCTTTCAGTTTTATGTCGCCGATGGGCGGCTTTCCTGCCAGCTTTATCAGCGCAGCTGCGACATGTTTCTCGGCGTGCCGTTCAATATTGCAAGCTATGCGCTTTTAACGCATATGGTCGCGCAGCAGTGTGATCTCGAACCGGGCGATTTCGTCTGGACGGGCGGCGACTGCCATATTTACGACAATCACCTTGAGCAGACGGCGCTGCAGCTCTCCCGCGAACCGCGTCCCTATCCGAAGCTCGTGATCAAGCGTCGTCCGGCGTCTCTTTTTGAATATGAGTATGAGGACTTTGAATTCGAGGGCTACGATCCATGGCCGGGCATCAAGGCGCCGGTAGCTGTTTAAATCCGATTAACCCCCAAGTTTCTCGCGGAACCTTCAACCATGATTGAACTTATTGCCGCTGCTGCGAGCACCGGTGTCATCGGCGCCGAAAACAAGCTGCTCTGGCGCATCCCAGAGGATTTTGCCTTCTTCAAAAAGACAACGATGGGTTCGCCCGTGGTGATGGGAAGCCGTACTTGGGCTTCAATCGGACGGGCGCTCCCTGGGCGGCTCAACGTGATTGTGTCGCGCCGTCTGCAGCCTGCGGCCATCTCAGCGAAGAACGTCGTGGTCGTGAAGTCGCTCAATGAAGCACTCTCGCTCGCTCAGGCGCGCTCTCGTACAGGGCGTGTTTTTGTGATTGGCGGCGGTGAAATCTATCGTCGGACGATCGCCATTGCCGATCGAGTGTGGCTCACCAAGATCGATCACGACTTTGAGGGGGATACCTATTTCCCGACCATTCCTCGCGGACGATTCAGAGGGGAATGTTTCCGTACGCTCTTGCCCTCTGCGAAGCGTCCTTGGCGGGTGGATTTTGAGTGCTGGACGAAACGTTCAGGCGCTTAACGCCTTCTGAAAAAAGATGTCCACAGCGAGCCCGGCAGTGCAAATGCGTTTCCGGGCTTTTTGCTGAGTCACTGTGACCGGCCGCCGTTGGCGGCGGCGCACGGCTCTTCGACCCGCATAAGTCTTCGATGCTCAAACTTTTCCACAGGGGCAATGCGGTTTTTGTCCACAGATTCTGTGCATAAGTTAAGAACGTTCGGGGGAGAAGATTCGCCTTCCCCTCAAAATCAGATGCTTAAGGAGATGCTTAAAAATTAAGCATCTGTAAATTACTCATCTATTTGATATAAAAAGGTTTATTGGCGAATTCACAATCAACAGACAACAAAAAAGAGCCGTTGAATTTCTTCAACCGCTCCTAACTTATCCGCCTCAAAACGAATGGTGCGCCAGGCAGGATTCGAACCCACGACCCTCTGGTTCGTAGCCAGATACTCTATCCAACTGAGCTACTGGCGCACGTGCTTCGCATTTGCGTGTCTTTGAAAATTTTGCTCATCAAAGACGGATCTGAGAAATATGGTGCGCCAGGCAGGATTCGAACCCACGACCCTCTGGTTCGTAGCCAGATACTCTATCCAACTGAGCTACTGGCGCACAAATTTCGCAGAAGGGGAACTATACATACTCGAAAGTGAAAAAGCAAGAGTTGCGAGAAAATATTCCCTGATCGAATGCAGGTATACCGCCGCAAACGAAGCGGCTGCTGCTGAGGAAACGAAAATGCCCGGGCAGTCTGAACTGTCCGGGCATTTTGAAGGAAGATTCACGTTTGGGCGGAAGCGATCACAGATCAATCCGCACGGCGCTGAATCTCGCTTACGAACCAATGGCGGCCGTCATCATCCACTTCTTCCTGCTTAAGAAGACCGTGACCGGTCTGTCGGCAGAAATCGGAAAGGTCAGGCGTGCTGTGCGGATCGGTACTCCAAACCGCCAGCACGGCTCCAGGCGTCATCTTTGCAAGAGCCTTTTTGGCACGGAGAACAGGCATCGGGCACGAAAGGCCGGGAAGCCGCAGCGTCTCCACGCTTTGAGGTTCGTTGTGCACGTTCGTCATCAGAGCTTTCCTTCGATCCAGGCGCGGGCTGCTTCGAGCGCTTCCGGGAGCTTCTTGACGTCAGAACCGCCGGCCATGGCGAGGTCAGGCTTGCCGCCGCCCTTGCCGCCGAGGAGACCGGCTACGAAGCCGGCAAGCTCGCCGGCCTTCACGCGGCCAGTGAGATCCTTGGTAACGCCGGCGGCGAGCTGGACGCGGTCTTCACCGGTGACAGAGGCGAGAACCGCTACGGCGCTGCCGAGCTTGTCCTTGACTTTGTCCATCGTTTCGCGAAGCGCTTTGGCGTCTGCGCCGTCAAGACGAGCCAGCAGAACTTTCACGCCCTTGACGTCGCGGGCCTCAGCGATGAGCGCATCACCGGCCTTGGCGGCCATCTGGCTCTTGAGCTGATCAATGCCCTTTTCGAGCGTGCGGATCGTCGCGATAGCATCGGCAGCCTTGACGGGGACTTCGCTCACCGGGGCCTTGAATTCGCGGGCAGTTGCAGCAAGGAGGCTCTCCGTGTTCTGCACCCAGCTGAGTGCATTCATGCCGGTGACGGCCTCGATGCGGCGCACGCCGGCGGCGATGCCCGACTCAGACACGACTTTGAAGAACCCGATGTCGCCAGTGGCCTTGACATGCGTGCCGCCGCAGAATTCGGTGGACTTGCCGATGTCGAGCACGCGCACGACTTCACCGTAGCGTTCGCCAAAGAGCATCACTGCACCAGTCTTTTTGGCTTCTTCAATCGGAAGCACGCGCGTCTGAACCGGCGTGTTCTTGAGGATCTGCGCATTGACGATGCGTTCGACCTCGGCGATCTGTTCGGCTGTCACGGGTTTGCCGTAAGAGAAGTCAAACCGCGTGGATTCGGGCGTCACCAGCGAACCCTTCTGGGCAACTTTGTCGCCGAGCACCGTGCGCAGTGCAAAGTGCATGAGGTGCGTCACGGAGTGGTTGCGGGCAGTGGCTTCGCGGCGGGCTTCGTCGACCGCCAGGTCGAACTTGTCGCCCACGGCGACATGACCTTCAGCAACGTGGCACTGCAGGCCTGTCACGGCGGCCTTCACGCGGAAGGTGTCGAGCACCTTCAGAATAGCCGTGGCGTTCTTGGCTTCGCCCTGATCACCCACCTGACCGCCAGATTCCGCATAGAACGGCGTGCGGTTGAAGACCACTACGCATTCGCTGCCGGCTTCAACCCGGTCAACCGGTTCGCCGTTGGCGTAGAGCGCCACAACTTCAGCGTCTTTTTCGGTGAGGGTTTCGTAGCCCGTGAAGACCGTGTCAGCACCGGTGTAATCCAGGCCCTGAGCCATCTTGAATTTGGCCGATGCGCGAGCGGCGGCACGCTGGCGTTCCATCGCGGCGTCAAATTCAGCCGTGTTGACCGAAATACCGCGTTCACGGCAGACGTCGGCCGTCAGGTCAGCCGGGAAGCCATAGGTGTCGTGCAGCTTGAAGACCACATCGCCCGGCAGGACGCCCGTTTTGTTTTCGGCAATAGCGGCATCGAGAATATCCATGCCCTTGCTGAGCGTCTGCAGGAAGCGGCGTTCTTCGGCCTCAATTACCTTTTCGATCTCATGGTTCATGAGTTCGGGATAGGCTTCGCCCATTTCCTTGCGGACGGCGTCGACGAGCTTATAGAAGAAGGGGCCGCGGGCGCCCAGTTTGTAGCCGTGGCGCAGAGCGCGGCGGCAGATGCGGCGCAGCACGTAGGCGCGGCCTTCGTTGCCCGGCACCACACCGTCAGCGACGCAGAAGGCGCAGGCGCGGATGTGGTCGGCGATGACCTTGAGGGACGGCGAGTTGATGTCGGCAGGAACCGTCGACACGCTTTCGACCGCGGCCTTGGCGGCAGCGAGCAGGTTCTTAAAAAGGTCAATGTCGTAGTTGCTGTGGACGCCCTGAAGCACCGTAGCAATACGTTCGAGACCCATGCCCGTGTCGATAGAGGGGCGCGGCAGCTTATGCATTTCGCCCTTTTCGTCACGATAGAACTGCATGAAGACGAGGTTCCAAATCTCCATGTAGCGGTCGCCGTCTTCCTCGGGGCTCCCCGGAGGGCCGCCCTGGACGGAAGGACCGTGGTCATAGAAGATTTCTGAGCACGGGCCGCAGGGGCCTGTATCGCCCATCATCCAGAAATTGTCTGACATGTAGCGGTCGCCCTTGTTGTCGCCGATGCGCACGATGCGGTCGGCGGGGATACCCACTTCTTTATGCCAGATGTCATAGGCCTCCTGGTCTTCGGCGTAGACCGTCACCCAGAGCTTTTCCGGCGGCAGGTGGAAGTGTTCGGTGAGGAGCTCCCAGGCGAAATGAATGGCATCCTTCTTGAAATAGTCGCCGAACGAGAAGTTCCCGAGCATTTCGAAGAAGGTGTGATGACGGGCGGTGTAGCCGACGTTGTCGAGGTCATTGTGCTTGCCGCCGGCGCGGATGCACTTCTGCGACGTTGTGGCGCGCTTATAGGGGCGATGATCGAATCCGAGGTAGACGTCCTTGAACTGATTCATGCCGGCATTGGTAAAGAGAAGCGTCGGGTCGTTGCCGGGAACGACGGGGCTGGACGCCACAATGGTGTGACCTTTGCTTTCGTAGAACTTTAGAAAGGTCCGTCGAATGTCTGCGACTTTCATTGGAAATCGGTTTTAGTTGATCTGCTGCGTCGGTGCGTGTACCAAAGGGTCTGCTCTGCCGCCGGCGCGGATAAATGGAGAGATGCGTCATCCGCCGCTCTCCGGCAGGGATGATGGATCCGAAACTAATAATTTTAGACCTATTGGCCCGACAGAATCTTTCTCCGGACGGGTCTGTGCGTAAAAGATTGGGCGTTCGGCTTGATGCCGAACGCCCAATGATTCATATCAGACGTTTTCGAACGGTGTATCAGGCAATGCGCGAATAGCCGCCGGCGCGATTGGATTCGCGCAGGTAGCGGTCAAACTGCATAGCGACGGCACGAACGAAGATCTTGCCCTTGGGGAGCACCACCAGGCGGTCGGGGTAAAGCTCAACCAGATCGTGATGAACGTAGGGCTTCATCTTTCCAAGCTCGTAGGCGAAAACTTCGTCGAAATGGATGCCGAATTTGTCTTCCACATCCTTCTTCTTCAGCTCGAAGTTGCACATGATCTTCATGATCACATAACGGCGCAGCTCATCGTCTTCGTTGAGGTGATAGCCGCGGTTCGTGGCCAGCCGTCCTTCTTTAATGGCGGCGGCCCAATCGTCGAGTTCGCGGGGATTGCAGGCATAGGCGCTGCCGATCTTCGAGATGGAGGAGACGCCCAAAGCGACCATGTCGCATTCTGCTTTGGTCGAGTAGCCTTGGAAGTTGCGCTGCAGCGTACCTTCGATCTGCGCACGCGAGAGCTCATCGTCGATCTTGGCGAAGTGATCCATGCCGATGTAGCGGTAGCCGTTGGCGGAGAGGCGCTTGATGGCATCAAACATGATGTGCACCTTCGTCACTGTATCGGGCAGATCGGCGGGCAGAATTCGGCGCTGGGGCTTGAAGTGGTTGGGCAGATGCGCGTAGTGGTAGAGCGCAATGCGGTCGGGCGAGAGTTCAAGCACCTGGTCGATCGTCTGCGCAAAGGTTTCGCGGGTCTGCTTCGGCAGACCGTAGATCAGATCCATGTTGATGGAGTGGAACCCCTCGGCGCGGGCTGCATCCATCGTTTCCTTCGTCATTTCAAAAGGCTGAATGCGGTTGACCGCCTTCTGCACATCGGGATTGAAGTCTTGGACGCCCAGCGACATGCGGTTCAAACCAATTTCACGGAGCTTTTTCACCTTCGAGGGACCGCAGGTACGCGGATCCACCTCAATGGAGAATTCGCCGCCGGTTTTAGCGAGCGGGAAGCGCTTCGTGAGCGTGTCCATCATGAGTTCGAGCTCATCCTCGGTGAGGAACGTGGGGGTACCGCCGCCGAAGTGCAGCTGTTCGAGCTCCTGCGACCCCGTCAGATGCGCCTTCACCAGATCAGCTTCCTGACCGATTAAATCGATGTATGCCGCGCTGCGGCTATGGTCGCGCGTCACAATCTTGTTGCAGCCGCAGTAAAAGCACACATCGTTGCAGAACGGCACATGCACATAAAGTGAAAGTGGAGCCGGTTCTTTGGCTGTGCCGCGGCCCGCTAAAGCGCGGGCATAGTCTTCGGCAGTGAATTCGGCATTGAACCGGTCTGCTGTCGGATACGAGGTGTAGCGCGGAGCAGGCACGTCGAACTTCTTGAGGAGGTCCATGTCAGGCAGCTCGACGCCGCTGGTTTCCGAATTCGTCATTTTGTGGGGGCCTATGTTTAATTATGACTTGGGTTAAACTTCCTGCTATTATTTTGGAAGCTTGAGTGTCTTTCTTGATGATTATCAACGTGAGGATCAAGGTCGATTGGATCGAAGGGATTTTCCCTGCGAATTCATCTTTATGAGAGCCAACGCCTTGATTCTAGGCAGTCAAGATTATTCAAAAATTAGCTTTTCGAAGCTCCGCTCCCTGTATGTGGATTGTCGCCAATAAAGCGCTGCCGTCAGACGATACGTCTGCGGTGAGGCTTCTTAGCCTACGACTGCTGCATTCTCGTCCTCTGCTTCGGAACTATGAACAGCTGCCGGCCCATGACCCCTCAGGACCGGACGACACACCAAGATGAGGAAGAAGTGGTGGCACTTAATAATCCGGCAATGCTCCTGCGGTCAACGTGCTCGAACTGCAACCTGCGTGAATCCTGCCTCCCGACGGGACTGACCCTGAAGGAGATCGAGCGGCTTGAAGAACTGGTGACCGGCAATCGCCGGCGCATCAAGCGCGGAGAGTCGCTCTTTCGTGCCGGTGACCGTTTTGACACGCTCTACGCCGTCCGTCTTGGATTTTTGAAGAGCACGGTGATGAGCAGCGACGGCCGCGAGCAGGTGACCAACTTCTTTATGGCCGGTGAGATGATCGGCTTTGACGGCATCTCGAGCGGCGTGCATTCCTGTGACGTCACCGCGCTTGAAGATACGGAAGTCTGCGTCATCAATTACGACAAGTTTGAAGAGGCTGCAACCTCCATGCGCTCCATGGGCGCTCATGTGCTCAAGATGCTCTCGCGCGAAATCGTGCGTCAGCACGGCGTGATGCTGCTTTTGGGCTCGATGCATGCAGAAGAGCGTTTGGCGGCGTTCCTGCTTTCGCTTTCTCAGCGCTTTGAACAGCGCGGCTACTCGCGCAGTGAATTTGTGCTTCGCATGACACGAGCGGAAATCGGCTCTTATTTGGGCTTGAAGCTCGAGACCGTGAGCCGCGTTCTGTCGCGCTTCTCGCACGACGGGCTCATTGAGGTCAACCAAAAGCACGTTCGTATTTTTGATGCGGAAGGCCTGCGGGCCATCGTTTCAGGGGTGCCGCTTTCGGAGCAGCGCTAAGCCGCTAAAGGTCTGACAGCACGTGTTCCTTCCAAAGGAGATGTTCGATTTTTTCGGATGTCTCCTTTTCTTTCATTCGGCCGCAGATAAAAAAAGGCCGCAACCTTGAGCGGCTGCGGCCTGAGACAGGAGGAAAGAGAGAGTTAAAGATTTGCGGTCGGGGCTCGCATTAAGCTGCGGGCTTGCCGAACGTATGCTTCATATCGCCCACGAAGAGAATCACGTAGATAAGGAGCGCAACAGCGAAGCCGAGCAGGCAGCACTGAGCCATGGACATGAACTTCATGGACGGGATGAGATACCAGCCACCCGCATCGGAATACATCTGGATGATGGATTCCTGCAGCGGAGAGAGCACGGTTCCGAGGGGGACATCGGAATTGTCATAGCCGCAGTCGCCGGTCGGCAGGAACCAGTCCGGAGCCCACTTTTCAAGCGGCAGACCGAACGGATAGTGCGGTTCGAGCGAGCAGCCCTGCATGCCAAAGAGGGCATCAAGGTCTTCAGAGTGAATGGCGTGGTGAATCGAGGAAAGCTTCACCGAGCACATGATGCCGTAGATGCAGCCGTAAACGCCGCACACATAGGCGATGATGCGCATGATGAGAGCCTTCGGCCAGGCGAGCGTGAAGAGGCAGCCGAACGTCATGCACAAGAACGCAAAGCGGATGTACACGCACTGTTCGCACGGCTTCATGTAGAGCCACACCTGAAACACGTTGTGGGCGATCAGCACGAGACCAGCACTCAGAATGGCGATCACGAGCCAAGGCCAACGCGTCTGGGAGAACAGACCGATGCGGTCAAGAAGCGTATTCATTTCTCAGATCCTGAGGGATTACTTCTTGGAAAGTTCCGTGATGAGGTCGACGAGACCCTGAACGGAGCGGATGGACTTCGTCATGATGAGGTACTTGCCGTTGACGACATAGGCCGGAATGCCCTGAATCTTGGCGACGTCGTAGCTGGGCTTCCAGCTGTCAGCGAGCTGCTGAACTTCAGGCGTCTTGCGGGCGGCGGCGAATTCTTCAGCGGTGGCGCCGATCGCATCAAGACCGGTCTTGAGGAAGGCCGCTTCACCAGAGGCCCAGCGTTCGCCCTGACGGTGGTAAGCCTTGTAGATCGCATCCTTGGCTTTCTTGAAGATCGACTTGGGATCTTCCCAGTCGGTGATGCCGGCAGCCTTGTCGCGCAGCTGGCACCAGGCGAAGAGTTCAGAACCGGCACGGCCGTACTTGCCCTTCGTTTCGATGTGCACCATGTCGAACTTAAGGCCGGTGGCCTTTTCAGCAAGCGGAACCATCTTCGGGTCAACGCCCACGTCGAACTTGAAGCAGAACGGGCAGTCGTAGGACCAAACCTTCACGAGCTTGCCTTCACCGCCAGGAAGGGGCTTTTCAAGGGTGATGTAGTCCGCGTCCTTGCCTTCCGTAAAGGCGAAGGCGGCAGGGGCGGCGGCAGTCGCAAACAGAACGGCAGAAGCGATGAAAGTGCGGCGAAGCATGGTGATGTGTCCTATTCCTTTATGTACAAAGTTCTGTACGGTTCGAATTCAGTGTGTCGATTCAAGACCCGTGCGTTTCCGAGTGAAAGGTTCGCGGGCCGACCGGCGCAAAAGCATCACAGAGCGACTCTTTAAAGGAGTACAGAGCGACGCTTAAGAACTAAGCGAGAAGGAGTATAAGAACGCCGCAGCCACTTTGGGTAGTGCTAAGTGTACGAAATACCTGAAATTGCGGGAATCTCCCCGCATCATCATATAGATTGAAAAAAGGGATTTGCGAATTGTGAAACTGCCTGTGCGTCAACGGCGCCGAAGGTGAATGACGACGCTAGGGGGCGGCAGCCGGAGAGTTTGGGGGTGTTTGCAGGAATGGCTCGCAATCTCGTCGGAGCCAGTATTCACTAATCCGCAGACAAAAAAAGCCTCGCAGGCGTTTTCCCGTCGCCCGCGAGGCTCAACCCTCAATTTTCTCAACCTAAAGTCAGGAGAAATTACAGTGGAAATCTGTTCTCTCACCAGAATTCCGCTGTGAGAAAACTATATCTAGAAAACACCTCTGCAGGCTTTACAGAATGTTCAAGGGGTGCAACAAAAGGTGACGCAAGTTTCGACATGCTGATGACAGCGGCAAATGAAGGCCGGCGCCTGTTTGCTGCCAAAGACTGCAGCGCTGCCGGCAGGTGCCGAGTTACCGGCTTCCAAAGGCCTTTTGAACAGCAAAAAAAACCTCGCAGGCGTTTTCCCGTCGCCCGCGAGGTTCAACCCTCAATTTTCTCAACCTAAAGTCAGGAGAAACATGATGAAATCGTCTCTCTCGTCGCTTTCATCGTGAGAAAACTATAACCCGATAAGCCTGCTATAGGGATTTCTAATTGGTGAAGGCTGCAACAAATCATGAATGGTCTGCGGCACTAGGCCTTTTAGGCAGTTCATTCGAATTGCATTAAAGATATTGCCTTACCAATATGGTCTTGCATTGGTGCGTCGATAGGTTTCAAGCGGCTCTACAGCAATAGAAGCAATTTCACTGGCCGTAAGACCTGCAACACGTTCCTTGCCTGCGTAACCGTGCAGCATGACGGCGCCAAGCACTGATTCCACTGTGTCGTAGCGCTGCCCCAGGAAGCTTGCAATCATGCCTGAAAGCACGTCGCCGCTGCCCGCAGTGGCGAGCGAAGCCGTAGCGTAGGGACTGAGCCATGTGCGAGAGCTTCGCATGGCAATCAGCGTGCCCGGTCCTTTCAGAACGGTGATGGCGCCAGTCTGCAGGGCAATATCACGAACGGCATTGACGCGGTCGCTCTGAATGATCTGAGGCGTCACTTTCAGCAGTCGGGCGCCTTCAGCTTCATGCGGCGTAAGGACGGTAGCTACCGTGCGGTGCAGCAGTGTGGTAAGGAGCGCTTTGTCCCCGGCAATGAGGTTGAGGGCATCGGCATCAAGTACGAGCGGGATATTCGAGGCCAGAGCGGCTTCAAGCCGAGCCTTGGCAGCGGCGCTCTGTCCGAGTCCAGGACCAATAACGGCAGCGGTGAAGCGGCTGAAGTCAAGCGGGGTGCTCGAGAACATTAGTTCCGGCGCGACCGGGTCCACCATCATGGCGTTGGGCGTGAGCAGCTCAACCGTTACGGTCCCTGCCCCCATGCGCAGCGCCGCACGGGCTGAAAGGAGCGCCGCGCCGATGTGGCCTTCCGCACCGCCCACGACGGCAACGTGCCCGAAGGTGCCCTTGTGGGAGAACTTCGGACGAGGCTGGCAAATGTGGTCAAAGTCGGAATACTCGATGAGGCCGAGACGCGTGAGCGGAACGGAAACGTCGAGTTCGCTCACAACCACTGCACCGGCCGCGTCGACGCCTTCATTCATATAGAGTCCGGATTTGGCCGAGAGGAATGTAACAGTGGCATCAGCGGTTACGCCGGGCATCGTGCCGACCCAGTGACCGGTTTCGCTGTGAAGTCCAGAGGGCACATCCAGAGCCAGTCTGAAGCATTGGCGTTCGTTAAACCAGAGTATGGCGTCCAGATAGTCGCCGGTGATCGGGCGCTTGAGACCAGTGCCGAAGAGGCCGTCCACAACGGCATCGGCCTTTTCTGTCATGTATGGGTCGGAGATCACGGTGCCGCCGAGGGCGATCCAGTCGGCAAGCATTTCGCGGGCGAGCTCAGTCTTGGGTTCTCCGCCCGGCATGACGAGCTGCACCGTGTGACCGAGGCGCTTGAGCTCACAGGCGCAGACAATGGCGTCGCCGCCGTTATTGCCTGGGCCGGCAAGCACTGTGACGTGCGGACACGGCAGACGTTCGTCGAGCCACTTTGCGGCGAAGGTGCCCGCACGGCGCATCAAAGTGTCTAGGCCCATGCGCACGGCGCAGCGGGCTTCGAGTTCACGCGACTCTTCAAGGTTCATGATGGTTCGACTCATCTTGGGTCCTTTCGATGTATGAGAGCGGATTTCACTGGTATGCAGCGCAGATGCTGTGCGCAGCTCTCAATTTTTCAACAGTGCCGTCATTCTAAAGGCGGATCAATCAGACGGATCAAGGCGCACCGAAAAGCGCCCGTGAAGGCACAATATCAACATCAAATATTCTGTCCGTTCGCACGAACACCCGAGTTCCATCATGAGCCGCATTCCGCTTATTCAATTGCCTGCGCCCCGCGCAGAGCGCCCCAATGATCCGCTTGAAGAGAAGACTTTCAAAGAGGAAGTGCTTTTCAACAGCAGTTTCGTAAAGATGGTGAGAGACGATATCAAGCTGCCTGACGGGGGACTTTCCAAGCGTCTCTACCTTACTCACGGCGGGGCCTGCGCCATGGTTGCGCTCGGCGACGACGGCACCATTCTGCTCGAACGCCAGTGGCGTCATCCGCTCAAGCGCAGCTTCTGGGAACTGCCCGCGGGCAAGATAGACCCCAATGAAGAAGAAATTGCCTGCGCTAAGCGTGAGTTGATTGAGGAGTGCGGCGTTCAAGCGCAGGAATGGACCAAACTCGGCGTTATCAACAATGCGATCGGCTACAGCAATGAGCACATCGCCATCTATCTGGCCAGAGGTCTCACTGAAGTTGAGCAAAAGCTCGACGAAGGCGAGTTCCTGGAGGTCTACCGTGTGCCGTTTGGCGAGGCTTGGGAGATGGCTGTTGACGGACGCATTACGGATGTGAAAACCATTTCGGGCATTTTTTGGCTCAAAGCATGGTTTGAGCGAAATGGACTTGAACCTTAAAAGACGTTCGGTCGTTCTTTTCTGCCCAAGAACTCTGGCCGTCGGCAGTGTTTGCCGTCGGCCAGAAAGCGCGAGGCGGATGAAGTGTGTTCACACCGCCGAGATGTGCTTCATGCGGCTGAGAAGCATTCGCAGTGCAAACAGCATGAGCGCAGAGACTAAAACGCAGATGAGCGCCATCGCCATTGCAACCGAGGCCGAGCCTTGTTCGAACTCGTTGACAATAAAGGTTGAAATCACCAGAACATCAGGCGGCGAAATGAGACTTGCCGCAACAAGTTCGCGCAGCACGATGATGAAAATCATGATGAAGCCCTGTACGATGCCGACGGCAATGAGGGGCAGCGTGATGCGCGTTAAGACGAAAAAGGGTGATCCGCCGCAGACGCTGCCGGCTTCTCTGAGTGACGGGCTCACCTGCATCCAGGCAGACGTCGTGTACTGGATGGCGTAGGGCAGAAAGAGTATGACGTATACCAACACCATAAAGCCCATGGTGTTGTAGAGCGGTATCCAGGTGTAGATCTGGTTCCAAAAGAGCATCAGACCGATTGCCATGACAATGCTGGGGAGCATTTCTGGGAGCAGTCCGATGCCTTCCAGAAGGCGTCCCATCCGTCCTGAATGACGGATGAGCCAGACGATGACTGTGCCGAGAAGACTCGCAATGAAGCCGACTGAAAGCGCAAGCATCAAGGAGGTGACGAAGGCGTCGAGCCCCTTTGGGTTTTCGGTAAAGAGCTCAACGTAGTGCATCAGCGTGAAGTTGCCGAGCGCCAGCCCATATCCTCGAATCTTAATGAGCGAGGTGGCGATCACGGAAAACCATGGCACACCGACAGCGAGGAGCAGCACGATGCCAATGTATAAAGCGGCAGCGCGGCGCGGCCAGCCAGAGAGTTTCCAGAAGGCCGGACGTGCTCCCTTGGCGCCGACCAGCCGAAAGGAGCGGTTGGCAGTGATCCAGCTCTGAAGCATCCACATCGCCATGCAGATCGTAATGAGAATGAGCGAGAGTGTTGCTGCAGCTCCGAAATTGACCGGAGCAGTTGTGGCATAGGCATGGATCTTCGTGGTGAAGACATCAAAGCCGATGCGGCGGCCCAATGTCGACGGCGTGCCGTACTCTGCAAGCGTCTTTACAAAGACGAGCAGCATCGCAATTGCATAATTGCCGGTCACAAGCGGCAAAAGGACTTGCTTTAAACGTTTGCTGAAACCCGCACCGGAGACCGCCGCGGCTTCCTCAAGATTGCCGGGCACACGGATCAGCGCATTCTTCATGATCGTCGTCATGAAGGGAAGCGCGTGGAGACTCATTACGAAAACGAGCCCGCCCAAGCTGAAAAATGCCGGCGTAACTGCGCCTGCGGGCGGCAGAAGCTGTTCGAGCAGTCCGCGCTTTTGCATGAAAAGAATCCAGCCCATCGCACCGATGTAGGGCGGCGTCATGAAGGGGATCAAAAGCGCGACATCGAGCCAATGACTTTGACCCCAGGATGTGCGGGAAAGAAGCAGGGCCAGAGGGGTGGCCATCACCGTTGTGAGCACAACGACCAAGCCGGCAAGCACGATCGAATTGACGACCGTTTCGACGTTCTCTGAAGCAAGCGCCGCATCCAGTGCATGCTGCACAAGCAGGGATTCATTCCCGCTGCCGGTGAAGGACGTGATGAAAATGCTTCCCAGAGGACAAACGATAAAAATGACGAGTGCGGCAAGCGCAACAATAGCGGAGAGCCGGACGCCGGCAGATGCGCTCGGATGCATGCGTACCTCGATAATTTGAAAGATGACTCAGCCGCCGGGATGTTCTGGCGGCTGAAATTTGCTGGTTTCGCGGGTGAGGTTTAACGATTGCCTTTGGTCATCTGCAGAAGTTTGGCTGCTGTATCATCAGACTGCTGCATCATCGTGTTCCAGTCGAGATTGCTGAAAGTACGGATGTCATCGAGCCCCAGACGGCCGCTTGCCTTGACGTCCGTACGCCCCGGCAGAAGGAAGGCCTGAGCCACCAGTTTTTGCGCATCATCTGAGAGCAGGTAATCAATGAAGGCGCGTGCTGCCGCTTCGTTCTTCGTCGACTTCAGAATCATCGCCGGGCGCGGGTTCACAACGGTCCCGGAGGCCGGGTAATAAATGCCGATGGGTTCGCCCTTCTTAATCTGCGAGTAGGCGTTGTAGTCAACGCCGGCAACCAGAATGGCTTTGGCTCCCGTAAGGACGGATTCAAGCGCTGCCTTATTGGCGCCCGCGACAGCCAGTCCGTTTTTCGCCATGCCTTCCCAGGTGGCCCAATCGCCCTTCGTGGCATATAGATAGCCCGCGAGGAAGTCTTTGCATGAGCCGGATTTTTCCGGATCGGGAATGGCTATTTGGCCTTTGAACTTGGGATCGGCCAGTTCCTTCCAGTCGGCATTGAGATTCGGAATAAGCGTCTTATTCCAGATGACGCCCATTGCGGAGGCTGAAGTGCCAAAGAGCGTGCGGTCCGCGTCAATGAAGTCGGCGCGCAGTTTTTCAGCGTTTTTGGCGTTCGGGTACGAAGCGAGAATGCCGGATTGCTTGACGGCAAGGCCATCAGACCAAGAGGCGAGCACGACGACGTCGGCAACGGGATTGCTTTTTTCTGCTTCCAGACGAGCGAGAATCTTGCCCGTGGTGCCTTCAAAAAGCTTTACCTTGATGCCGGTCTGTTTTTCAAATTGAGCAACATACTTGGCATTGAGTCCAGTGGGCGAAGGCATGTAGACGGTAACGACGCCTTCATCAGCCTGAGCTGCCGAAAAGGGACTCGCGAAAAGAACGGCTGCAGAAACGGCTGCGGCTAAAAGATTTTTGGACATATTCAGTACCTTCCTGAAATGAATGCGTTTGAAGTCAGCCGCTGATCGTGACAATCCCGGCAGGATTAACGGCAATGTGAATCTGAGAACCAATGGTTTGCGGCGCGCTGTGGGCAAGCCGCCAGTGTTTGTCACCGACACTCACATCAATAAGCCAGCGGCCCCCGATGTATTCCGTTTGTTCGACGCGAGCGGAGAAAATGAGAGAATGGTTGGACGATGAATTCTTTTTTAAATCAATGATTTCGGCGAATTCCGGACGAAACATGCGTTGATCATCAATGAAGTTGGATTGCCCGACAAACTCCGCTGCGAAGCGAGTGGCCGGATGGGTGTAAATGTCGATAGGCGATCCGGCTTGTTCTAGAGCGCCGTGATTCAGCACGAGGATGCGGTCGCTCATGCTCATCGCCTCTTCCTGGTCATGCGTCACAAATATGGAGGTCATGGCCAGGGCACTGGTGATTCGTTTAATTTCGCTGCGCATGGTTTCACGCAGCTGAGCGTCAAGTGCAGAGAGCGGTTCGTCAAAGAGAACAATGTTGGGGCGTGAAACGATTGCGCGGGCAAAACCGACCCGCTGCTGCTGTCCGCCTGAGAGTTCCGAAACGCGCCGGCCGGCAAAGTCGGCCAGGCCGACAAGCGAAAGCGCATCTGTCACTTTGGATTTCAAGTCGCTGAGATCTTTGCGTGCACGCAGAGGAAATGCAACGTTTTCGAAAACCGTTAGATGCGGCCAGAGCGCGAAATCTTGGAATACGAACCCGATATTGCGTTTCTCAGGGGGCAGATTGAGACCTAAATCTGCGCTGAAGACGGGCTTGCCGTCAAAGAGAATCTCTCCGGCATCAGGCGTTTCCAATCCTGCAATCATTCGCAGGAGCGTAGTCTTGCCGCACCCTGACGGACCCAGGAGCGTAGTAAATGCACGGCTGCTGAATTCAATGGTGAGCGGCGGAATCACTGTTACGCCTTGGAAGGACTTCGTGATGCCGTGAAGCGCAATACTCATGTTCTGTTTCCAGTTTTCCAACCGCCATATTGGCGGAAGGATTTGAAAAGGAAAGAATTTCTAACCCTATGAGCTTGCGAGTCTATAAAGCATGCATCAAGTTTTAATGAAGCAATGATGACGATTTGATGACGCTGAGCGGTTTCGCTCTTTCACAATTAGCCCCTGCCAAGCGCAGTCAAAGAGGTGTAGGTTCTTTGCACCATGAATGTCATGACGGCGGTATGCAGTGTGCAGACCGAGGATTGCGATGAGGAGTTTTGGATGACCGAAGAGGTATTAAAAGTCGGGGAGCCCGCACCGGATTTTGCGTTGAAGGATGACCACGGCTGCGTGCGCACGCTGAAGGATTTCCAAGGCAGGAAACTGATTCTTTATTTTTATCCGGAAGATGAAACGCCTGGATGCACCATCGAGGCTCAGGGATTTCGTGATCACCTTGAAGACTTTGCGCGAGCCGGATGGCAGGTGGTCGGCGTCTCTAACGACGATGTGGCGGCGCACTGCGGGTTCCGTGATCATCACGGCCTGAATTTCCCGCTGCTCTGCGATGTGGACCGCACGCTGTCGAATGACTGCGGACTGATGTCCGAACAGGTGAAAGATGGAAAATCGCGCATCCGCATCAATCGATCAACTCTGTTGATCGATGAGAACGGACGGTTTCTCAAAGTGATGAAAGGCGTCGCTGCGCGTGCACATGTTGCAGAGCTTTTGCAGATGCTTTGCAGCAAGTGAAAGAATTTGCTGTTACGGAGTTGGGGTGGTGAACCGCTCTCTGGGCAAATCTATGAGCATCCAGAAGGCATCAGCGTAGAAAGGATCGGCAAGATGATGTTCAACCGTGGACGGTAGAGGAATGACTTCCTTCAAGTCGAAGACGCATTCCATCCATCCCTCAGCGGCTTCTTTAACCATGCTTTCGAGTTCTTTGAGGCTGCTGCCCATTGTGATGGCGCCTGGGAGGTCTGGAACAGAAGCGGAAAAAGCACCTTTATCTTCTTCCCAAACAGCGACAGGATATCTCATGAAAACACGTGTGGACAGATGTATTAAACGTTATTAACTCAAGCGTCTATCTTATAGCATGGAATGCCTGCTGCGTTTTTTGCCGCTTGTTTGTCTGTATATGTCGTTTGAGTTTTGCGGCAGACATAAGAAAAAAGCTCCGCCAATCAAGATTGGAAGAGCTTTCATCTGCCTCACGCATAAGAAACAATGGCGGAGAAGGAGGGATTCGGACTTTTTCTCTGACGCCAATAAAATCAAAGACTTAGCTTTCCGCATTTTAGTAAAAATTGCACAGGGTCACCAAAAAGGTCACCAAAAAATCCCCAAAGAATTAACTATCGTAAACAATGTGTTGATTAAGTTTGTTTATCGAAAAAGGGGCGGACCTCAATTCTGCCAGCCCTCAATGGTGCCGTTCTTCTGTAAAGCCTACGATCGCTGAACACGCCATCCCAAGTAACGCTCCGCGAATTGCGCAGCAGTGAGTATCTCTGTAGCGCCTATATGTCTACGTTCGAGTAAGCCGGCGCGTTGGTCCCCAGTGACAAGATTGTTTGCAGAACCAGCCTCACAAATCGCGATCAAGAAATTGTCATCAGGGTCGAGCGCTTCTTCAGAAATCAGCGATTCAGGGCGAACAATCGTTGCCAAACTACGCATACGATTGACGAGCACTCCAACTCGGTGTGGTTGCAGAAAGGGCTGCAAATGGGCATAACGCGAGACTCGCCGAATTTCTTCGAGCTGATCCTCTGAGGTGAGAAGCTCAAAGTCTCCGGCGAGCCATGATTGAAGGATGAGGTCAGGGGGATTGTGCGGCGAAATGAGCGCTGAAATCAGAACATTTGTATCAAGAACGACTTTCATCTCGATTGGTCCTTAGCCCAGGCAATTCCATCCGCAATAATCTTGTCGAGCTCATTCTGGGATAGCCCAGATGCACGCACCTTTTCCTTAGCCTCTCCTGTAAGCGAAGACAAGATGTAACGGGAAACCGCCTTTTGGACCAAAGAAGAAAGAGAACCCTTTTTACCTCCTTGAGACGCAAGGTAAATGCGAGTAGCTTCATCAAAATCAGGTGGAACCGAAATGTTCCACTTTACATTCGCAATGCGAGTGGCAGACTGTGTCATGAGTATTCCTATAACCCGAAGGGATGATATGCGCCTATCTGCCTATGATTATAGGCGCAAATGTGGCACGCCGGTGCCTTCAGCGGTTCTTTATGGGGGTTCGCTTAACCTCAGCTTGCATTGCATGCCTTGCTTTGTCAGTCAATGAACTGACGGTCTCTTGTGCAGCAGATTTGACGGGCGGTAGTTTCTGAAGATGCTCCTTCGCAGCTCGGGCGAGCATCTTGTCCTGACTCGAACCGGCGTTCAGCTCGTTGATTACGTCGTTCAGGAGATCGGTCAACTCCTGACGTTTTGCTTTCGCCTTGACGATACCCGGCGGATCGGGGATAGGCTTCCTACTCCGAACGGAGCGTTCGACGTCCATCAGCCGGTTTTGCATGGTCTTGAGCAACAGGGTCTTCTTTTTTCGTGCAATGGCGTGCTTGCGGGCGCGTTCCTTGTTGGTTTGCACCTTCCACGCGTTGTGAAACTCCGGTTGGCCCAGTGAACGACGTGTCACGCCACGCTGCCAACGCTGCGTAGCGTTGGCCTCGATGCCTTGTTTGCGCAAACATACGGCGAAATGTTCGCGCATCTCCTCACGGCGAGTGTTGTCAATGTGAAAACGCCGTCCGTCATGGCCGATGGTTCGAAGCAAGATATGGCAGTGCGGCTGTGTCGTCCTGCGATCATTTTCCGGCGTGTGAAACGCCATCAGGTAGTCGTATCCGCTCAACGTGTCTTGAGCCCATTTGCGGCATGCTGCTTTGAAACCCTCTGGCGGCGTACCGGCCGGCATGGAGAGGATGATCCGGCGGCCGTGGGCACGACGATCGTTTGAGGACTCCTCTTGGGGGATTTGCGATTGGAGTCCCCATTGACGGACGACAGCTTGCACTTGTTCCTTGGAGCCGTGGGTGAAGCCGTCCTGGTCTTCGATTTCGAGTTTGCCGTTTCGACTGATGTAGTCGGCTGCGGCCTTCATGTGTTGGAGGCAACGAATATTGGCGCGTCCGATCTTCAGCATGACTTCCGGTGCCCTTCTGACGATGCCCGCAAGTTTCTGCCTGGGAGTCAACCGTACGAGTCGAGAGCGGGCGCCAGCCCCACCTTTATGGTCGGGGTCTGCGACATGTCCCTTGTGATACCGCATAGACTCCGGGAAGAGCCGATCGAGAGCTGAGTCCTTGATCATTTCCGAAGCCTTCTCAGTTCGTTGATGACCAACTGCTTTTGCTTCTCAATGAAGACGTCAAGCGGAACATTTCCTGCTTCTACTTCGCGGAGAATTCGTTCGAAGAGCGCTGTGAGAACCGGGTTTTTCATGACGTCGGGAACCACCTGAAGCAGGTGAAGGCCAAGCTCAGTTGCAACGATCTTTTTGCCCTTGACTTCGAGGTACTTCTTCCGCTTGAGTTCGGCAATGATGGCAGCCCGCGTGGCGGGCGTGCCGATGCCGTCTCCCTCCTTGAGGAACTTCTTGCTCTGCGGGTCGTTCACCGCTTGGTGGATGTTTTCCATGGCACGAATCAGCGTGCCTTCGGTGAAGGCAGCGGGCGGTTTCGTGCGTTCCTCTTCGCAATCGATTCCGGATACGGGCAACTGCAGGCCAGACTTCAGTTCCGGCAGGGCCTGACCTTCATCATCCGCTTTGTCTTCGTCGGCTGCGCTCGTGACAACTTTCCAGCCGGGCTTTGTGACAAGACGCCCTTTGGCTGAGAAGCGTTCCGTTGCAATGCGCAATTCGATGCTGCACGCTAGGTACTCGTGTGCGGGAAGGAAGTTCGACAAGTAGCGCTCGGCGATCAAGCGATAGATTTTTCGTTCGTCGTCGCTGAACTTGGAGCCGTCTGTAGCTTGCTGCGTCGGGATGATGCCGTGGTGCGCCGTGATCTTTTTGTCGTTCCACGTCGGCGACTGGATCGAGCAGTCACATTTCGCGACGAGGCCCGCCAGGGGCGGCATGGTTTTGGCGATTGCGGCGAGCACGTTCTTGGCGTCGGCGTATTGAGACTCGGGAAGGAACGAGCAATCCGTGCGTGGGTAGCTCGTCGCCTTGTGCGTTTCGTAAAGGGATTGGCACAGATTGAGCGTCTTCTCCGCGGAAAAGCCAAATTGGTTCGAGGCGCCCAGTTGAATGTCGGCAAGTGAGAAAGCCTTCGGTTGCGCAATCTTCTTGGGTGTGCGCGAGCACCTGACGACGGTGGCTTGGCCGACGGCCTTCAGTCGCTGCTGCAACGCGGCCGCGATGCAGCGATCGACCAAGCGCTTTTGTTCGTCGATTCCCGCTTGCGACTCCTCAGGTTCCCAGACGGCGGTAAAGGGTTTACCGCCGCCAAGGCGGGCCTTGATGACGAAATAAGGCACCGGCTTGAAGTCACGAATCGCTACATCACGTTTCGCGACCAGGGCGAGCGTCGGCGTCTGCACGCGACCGACGGCGATGAGCTCCTTCTTGCCTTGCGCCTGCTGCGCCAGCGTGTAGGCACGCGACAGATTCATGCCGAGCAGCCAGTCGGCCCTTGAACGCCCTAGCGCTGCCAATCTCATGCCGTCGAACGTCTCGTTGTCTCGAAGGTTGGTGAGTCCTTTGCGTATCGACGCACTGTCCTGTGCGGAAACCCAGAAGCGTTGCACGCGGCCGGTGTAGCGGAAGTGTTCCAGAACTTCATCGACGAGGAGCTGCCCCTCGCGGTCAGGGTCCCCGGCGTGTACGACGAGAGAGGCCTTCTTGAGCAATTTCCCGATCGTTGCAAGCTGCTTCTTAACGCCTTTATCGTTCTTGGGCAAGAGCTTCCAGTTCTTGGGATAAATCGGAAGATCTTCAAAACGCCAGACTTTGGATCCTTTTTTCGTACGCGGGACGTCGTCCGGCAAATACGCGTCCGGTTCCGCCTGCTCGAGTAGATGTCCGAAGCACCAAGTGACGACTGAACCGTCCTTGCACGTAATGAAGCCGTCGCCGCGCGTGACGCAGCCAAGCTCGGCAACGATGGCTTTCGCGACGGACGGTTTTTCTGCAATGAAGAGTCGCATTGAGGTCTCCCCGATCAGCGTTCAAGCGTTCGCGGCCTTTGAGGTTCGGCTGCAGTGTTTTTGAGGTCCACCTCCGCTGCTTTTCCCGGCGATGGTTGAATCGCCCAATTTGCTTGGAAGGCCGGTGACTTCTCGAGTGCAGTGGCACGAACTTTTGCGAGGCTTGCTGCGGTTTCTCCCTCTGCGAGACGTACGCGCATTTCGATTCGGCGGGCAATGTCAGGGGACACTTTCGCAGCTGCAGCCATGCTCTCCGCTGGGTCCTTGCTGAAAAAGAAACCGGGATGTCCTCGGTCGATGCCGACCATCCAGTCTTTCGAAGCGGGGCTCACTCGTTCACGAAGGGCGCTTGCCTCGGCCTTTTCTGGGGAAGTGCCGTCCTTAAGAACGGCCTCCTTTTTCTCCATCTCGAAGCGTGCCAGTGCTTTCGGATTGTCGCGGATGATGTAAAGACCTTGTCGCATGACCTGCTCGTGAGACCAACGGTGAACCATGCGTGTTTTGAAGTCGACGGCGTAGTAGGTGTTGTTTCGTTCGTAGCGCTCCTTGTCTTCCTGACATATTGCGGCAACGGCCATTTGCTTGAACTCGTCGCGGTCGCTTTGCGGAAGTCTTTCGAGCTTTTCGCGTAACGGTTCCTGCAAGTAGTTCGCTTCGAGCGACCCTCGAAGGAGTCGTTTTTCCGCAAGGATGGCCCAGTGTTTCCCGCAATGCAGGCGAATGGTGGACATTTCACCCAGGAACTTCGGTTGAATGGACTCTACCTGTAGAGTCTGCAGGGAGAATCCACGGCTGGCTTTCGCGGCCTCTTTGAAAACCAAGTTTCCGAAGTCGTCGGATTTCAGCTTGGCGACCTGAACGGCTAAGGCAGGACGATCGGTGACGAAGAGCCCTTGGTGGTCGGCGTAGACGCCATGGAGGAACGACCAGGCATCGGCGGGGTCGAGCACCATCCCCACCAGGTTCCGTTCCCGCTCCTGAGTCATCTTGCCCCGTTGCAGAGCAATACCCCAGGCGGACTCGAATTCAGCTTTTGCGCGCGGATTCTTTTCCAGAATGTCGCGGGCTTTCTGCATGTACTCCGCGTGCGTGAGTCGCTGCACCCCGTTTCGCTCGAAGTCGAGGACATAAAACTTCTTGCCGGAAGAGGACGGTTCAAGCGTTTCAATCGATTTCGGGAAGGCCGCTTTGGTGCGTTCAGATTCGAGTGTTTTCCAATAGCGCTCCGCGCACAGACGCTGCGGCGTCAAAGACTCAGCAATTTCGGGGTCCTGCAGCTGCCGGTGAACGTCGTCAACGGTGATGCCGCTATCGACGCGAGCCACGAGCGCTGTTGCTTTTTGAGCGAGGTCCGGGGAATAGAAGGACGCGGCCGCAACGGCCCGCAACGGATTGTCGGTGTAGAAGAGCCCTGCGTGGTTTACCGGGCATTTCTCCAAATTCGACCACGGCAAGGTCGGATCGAGCAAACGGCGCAACACCTGCCTTTCTTTTCGATTTGGGTCACTATTGCGTACGATTTTGCCGGCCTTGGTCTCCGTGACAAAAGCCTCTTCAAACTCTTGTTTCGCGCCCGGATTTTCTTGCAGGATGGCCCCGGCTTTCGCCATCAATTCACGGTGCGTGACAACGGACGCATCATTTGCCTCAAAGTCGATCAGGTAGAAACGCTTCTCGGCCTTGACGGCCGCCAGCGCTTCGCGAGCGACGAGTTTTTGCTCTTCAGGAGCCGCGGCAGGAAACTTCTCCGCGGCCGTTTCGAGAGGCGTCTTCTCCTCGGCGGTGATTTTCTCCAAAGCCTTCCAATAGTTGTGAGAGTTCAGGCCGAAAGCGAGAGCGGTCGTCGAGTTCCGTGCTTCTTCTTGCGCCCAATCCGCTCGGGCTTTGTCAGCAACGTCATTGCCATCGATACGCTGCAGGAATCGAAAGGCTTTGTCTTCCAACCCCGGCTGCAGCTTGGCAAGGCCGATGAAGTGATGCGGATCACTTGTGGCAACGGCACCTCTGTGCAGCGTGATAGGCAGAAGGATTTGCGACCGTGGGTCCGTAGGGTTGAGCAGCGCATTGCAGGCGTTTCTCTCCAAGTGCTCCGGAGAGAGCGTGTTTCCCTGAACGGGGACGAGAAACGACTCAAATTTCGCCAGGGCTTTCGGCTTGTCGTTCAGCACTTTGCGCACGCCGGCAACCCATTCGGGGTGCGTGAGTCGCAGGACGGCGTTCTTCTCGTAGTCGACAACGTAGTTGCGTTCTTGTTCAAGATTTTTGACAAAGTCGGTGATCTTCTGCGCGTCGGCCGATGCACGAATGATTTCGGCAGGATCTTCCTTGAGGATCTTGATCCATGAGGCAACGTACGCTGCATGCTGCTGCGTGTTGTGCGGTAGACCGATCTCGGAGGCGAGCATCATCGAGGCGATTTCAGCGCGCAGTTCTTCCTTGGCGTAGTCAGGTGTGCCAAAGCGGCCGCTAAGGTCTCGATTGAGGCGGGACTCGTGACCGGTCCAGTGACCGAGCTCATGGAGCGCCGTATCGTAGTAGTCGGAGGCGTTGGCGAACTGTCCGCGCTCAGGGAGCGTGATCGAGTCTGTTGACGGGCTGTAGAACGCCGCGTTGCCGAGCTTGTGGTGGATGACGGCGTTGGAGGCTTTGAGAATCTTCTCGGCGCGCTCATTCGGATCCCAGGTGACCTCAGGAGCTTTCCATTCCGGAAGGTTCAAGCCTTCGGTCTGCTCGGCATTGAAGACGACAAAGCGACAAGGAATCAAAATGCGCTGTCGTGACTCAGGAGGCAGCTCTCGGACCTCTTTGGCAGAAAGCGGTTTGCCCTCCGCATCGAGCCATTTGTCGGCCCAGTAGAGGCAAGGCACGCCGCGCGAGCCCTTCTTCACGTGACCGCCGGCATCCGTGATCTGCTTGAAGGTCATCCAGCGAGGATCAGAAAACCCTTGCATTTCTGCAGCCATTTGCAGACAAAGCCAATTCGCGCCCGAGTACTGTGATGCAGTGATCGGATTGTGCGGGCGACTGGTGACGCCGTTCCAGGGCTTTTGCCAAGGTGCAGTGCCTTTTTCGAGCTGCTCGATGAGGCGGGATGCTACCTCTTCGGCGAGCGCATTCAGCCGGTCTTGCGATTTACTCATGGCCGATCTCCCGACGAGCGTAAGACGGCCGGATCTTTACAGGCCTCTTCGAAGAATTCCTTGACGAGGTCGTCGGTTTCTTCTGTGGTGAGCGAAGCTTCCTCAAAAGCACCGAACGTTTCGGCTTCCTTTTCGGAAAGGCCGTAGTGGTGCAGCACGCTGCGCTCGATGGCGGTGTCTTTGATGTTTTCAATGAGCGCTCTTCGCTCTTGGGGCGTGAGAGTCTCTTCCATTTCGATACTCCGGGTACGACAAGAAGGTCGCATGTCGCAGGGACATGCGGGTGAGAAGTCGAAAGGAAGCGGTTATCGCTCTTTGGTTGGTTCCGCCTGCGCTTGACGGTTGCGGTCAGGCTTTTGAAACTCGACGCCCGTGAGTCCGGGCTGCGTCAGCGAGAGTCCCAGGCTTTTGGCGAAGACTTCGTGAGAGGTGCGGTCGTTTCCGTCACGGTCTTTCCAGACGCGCTCGCGCATGCTGCCGCGTACCTCGAGCGTCATGCCGTCTTTGAGCAGACCTTGCACCTGCTCGATCGCCTTCCCGTTGTACTTGACGTCATACCAGTCGGAGTCGAGCATCTTGAAGCTCCCGTCCTCCTGACGCTGGAAATTCGGGTGATAGGCGCGGAAATTCAGAACGGTTTGTTCTTTGCCGGCGTTCTGGCCGGACATCGGGGTGAATTTTTCGACCTTGGGAGCGCCGTGCACGACGACGCTGGTGGAAATGTCTTGAAAGTCAGACATCTTGAGCCTCAGTAACAGAAATGCTAGAAACTCAGGCGAAGCCTGAGGCCTGTTACCGGGGAATTGCCAGGTAGAAGAATACCTGAAAACAAGCTTGCACAGAACGCAGGGATCGTGCCTTTGTGAGATCGTTGGAGAGCTGATGAGACTCAGGCCGATGAAACCCAAATTGCTCGTTGGTCACTGTAACGGACATAAAACTAGAGGGGCGACCGCGAACGACCACCCCTCCGTCAACTCCTAGGGGGATCCGACAGGATACAATCCCCTAGGCACTCCCAATAATGTTAAAAAACAGTGGATGAAATGTCAAGAGACCAGATCAAATATGATGAAGTGAGTCAAGCCTTATCTGGCGCACGTCTCGGTACATATCTGCGGTATTCCAAAAATGATGTAGCCGGCGCTTTCCAGCTTCACCATGTAAACGCTCAGCTTGCAGCATCTTTCTGGGAGCCGCTCGAACTTTTCGAAGTGGTCCTTCGCAATAGGCTGGCCGACTGCTTAACCCAAACGTTTGGCTCTAACTGGCCGGTGCAGCCGGTGTTCGCGAGAGTCATTACCAAAGAGGCTCGAAGTATATTGGAAGAGGGCATTCAGGATGCTCAACGAGCCAAGGGGGAAGCCGTGACGACTGACGACATTGTTTCAAGTCTCAAATTCGCTTTCTGGGAGAAAATTCTCAACAAGAAACTTCATAACTTGATATGGAAGTCGACCCTCCCATCACGCTATCCCTTGTTTGGGAGGGATGCTGAGGCCCTACGGATGGAATTGCAAACCGCCACACATCAAATCCGATGCTTTCGAAATCGGGTGGCTCATCATGAGCCGATCATCAATGAAGACCTGTGGCGGCAATATAAAAGAATTCACAGGATACTTCGGTATTCGTTTCCGGGGTTGGCTTCTTGGTTGAATTCCTGTCAAACCGTTCAGCAAGGCCTTGATCAGCTGAAATCTGTATTGGCTGGGTTGAGTAAGAGTTTGTAGACGTTGCTCGCCCGTTTAGCGCGCAGGTTCACAGAATCCTGTCTGGCGCTCCGCATGCGGCGAAGCGTCAAGACACAGGGGCCGTTCTCGCAAGGGAGCGTCCCTTCATGTGTTGAGCAGCATTCTTCCGAAAATTCTCACAAATTTCGCTACTGGTAGCGGAAAACGACGTACTCATCCTTGATGTCCGTATCGGTGATGAGAACGTTGCCGACAAAGTACGAATCGCCACGTCCGGAACTACAAGAGGTACGAATTACGCCGGAGCCAGAGACTTCTTTCACCTTCTTTACGATAAGCCGTTTCAGGGCGACTTCTTCGCCGATGTCTTCGGTGTATTGACCGTCAATGTACCCGACGACAGTGAATGGTTTGGATGGTGCTCCTTTGACCCATATTTCGACACCCTCAACGTTGTCGCATGCGCCACCGGAGCCCTTGAGAACTTGTGCATCTCCGACGAACGGGTGAATATTGAATCGCAGCAGAGCAGCCTGAGAGAAGTGCGACAAGAAACAAAGTCAAAAGTGGTCGTTTCAAATCAATCTCCTTTCAACAAAAATGCCGACAACGCAAGCATTGCCGGCGAAGCGTCCCTCTTTGTATGCATGCTCGATCACTCGAACAGAGGCCTTCGGGAACTGTTGACCACATTTTAGTAGATCCCGTCGAAAAGTATTAAGAGCCAACACGCCGTGTGTCGCGGACGGCCGTTTTCGAGTAAAACTTCTCGATTGGTAATTCGGCTTTGGTTGCGTCCGTCGGATTCATCAAGGCATCAATGCTTTCAAGCGTCCTCTGCAGGTCTGCGGTGTCGGCGTCGGCCGAGTCTTCCGCCGCCGTGTCAGTGTCCAGTTCGTCGCTGCTTTCAGCTACTTCATCCTCCGAAGCAGTCAGGTGATCAGCAAGATCGGTGATTGCGTCAGCTACCGTAGCCGGCCCGCTATTCTGCAGGCTCTCGCTTGTCTCATTTGAGTCGGTGTCTGTGACGTCAAAGATGTCGGCAACTAAGGCGTCTTTGGTTTCCTGATCGGCGATGCCGTCAGAGGAGATTTCCCTGGGGACTTCGGTTCGAGGAGCGAAGGTGAGCGAACTGAGCGCAGCCTGAACGTCGAAGTCGACGAAGCTTTCCACTTCATCCTGTCCCCAGGCAACAGCGCTTTGCGGCAGCTCCTGAAGACCTTCGAGCACGACCTTCGCGGCGGCTTCGGAAGGCGCAGCCATTTCGCCCGCGGTCATGGGACGCGTTCGATTCTCGATCTTGGCGATGAAGGTGTCGATGTCCTGCTTGGGGATGCTCGGAGGAGGAAGGTGTGCCCGGCAGGTGAAGTCCGGATCCTCATAGTAGCGAATCTTGTCGCAGAGGATCGGCTTGCAATTCTCCAAGCTCACGATTTCCCGCGTTTGACCCAATTCGCGGATTTCCTGCGGCAGCATCAGCGCTCGGCGTTGATCGCTCGTTGACGTAGAGGACGACTGCATGCTCGACGTCCGCGACCGGCTTTTTACCGTTTCGTAGCCGAGCATTTCGCTGTATTCCTGCGCGTCTGACTGCACCGTCGGGGATGGCGCGTACATGACCATCAGGGCGTGGTTCGAGAGGAGTGTCAGCGCTCCGGCTTTTCCGTAGACGTCTTCGAGTTGCGACTTGTTTTGGATGATCGTCAAGAGACGCATGTTGTAGCCCGCCATGTAGCTTACGGCTTGCGCAATCATGGCGACCTTGCCGATGGACGTCATTTCATCAAGCAGCACGAGGCACTGGTGCTTCAAGGTCTTGTCCTGCGAGGGCAGTACGCGGGTGTTCAAGTTGAGGAGCTGATCGAAAAAGAGATTGACGAGCACCGAACCCTCTTTGAGCTTATTGGGCGGCATCTTGAAGTAGATGCTCATGCGCTCGCGACGAACCTCTCGCAGGTCGAAGTCGTTGGCGGACGTTGCGAGGTCGACGCGGGGATTCTGAAAAATTAGTAGCGGCGTGCCGAACGTAGCGACGATGCCCGCCAAGGTGTTCTCGGAGTTGGAGAGCACGCGGTTCAAGCAGTCGATGCAGGCGTTCGAGAAAGGGTGTCCTGTATCCTGCGCCTTTTTGAGTTCCTCGAAGATGTATTCCTTCAGTGGCTTCCCTTTGCCGGAAGCCTGACGGAGAATCTCGCCGAAGGTTTTCGGTAGATCCTTGCGTTCGAGCACGAAGAGGCAGAGTCCGCGAAAGAGGTCCTTGGCGTTCTCGCTCCAAAACTTGTCGTTCTGATTGCCGCCCGAATAGAGCGCGGTGCCGATCGCATCAATGTCGCCCAGGCGCTGCGCGGGGTCGTCCGAGATGTATTCGAGCGGGTTGTAGCGGTGCGTGACGCCGGCTTCGTCAAACGGAGCGAAGAGGTAGACCTTTTGTCCATGCTTGGCGCGAAAACCGGAGGTGATGTCGAAGTTCTCTCCCTTGATGTCGAGTACCACCAGGGAGTCCGAGTAATTGAGACAGTTGGGAACGACGATGCCGACCCCTTTGCCGGAACGCGTCGGTGCAGCCAGGATGACGAACTGGTAGCCGCCGTAAGTCAGATAACGGCCGTTTTTCTTCCCGACCAGGATAGTCTTATCGAGTCCTCCCTTGGGATCAAGCAGCCCGGCCTTTCGGATTTCAGCCGTGTTGGCAAAGCGTGCTGCACCATGCAGCGGACGGTTTTGCTTGGCGATGACGGCCCAACCGATGAAGCCGGCGAGAAGAGCCCAGGGACCAATGGCACAAAGTTGCACGGATACCCGAACGAACTTCTCGGACGAATGCGCGTAGAGCTTCCAATACTCAATGATTGAGAAGGGGCCGGCCAACGCTGGGTCCGCACCGTTGACGTGAAGAAACGTTACGCCGCTTGCCCAGGGAATGCCGATGATGACGATGGCGATGCCCAGCAGGATAAAGACGGTGCGCGCGATTTTCGTGGATTTTTGGGACATCAGAAGCGCTTGACGGAGGGATCGAACCAGATTTCGGTGATGTGACGGCCGATTGCGCGGTCGTTGTGAATGTGCACGACCACATCGACGGTCAGGTAAAGGAGCTTGCGGATCACGTCGTAGGGGAGCGTTTTGCCGGTATCGGATTGCAGCACCTTGAGCGCGAGGTACTCGAAAACGCCGGCACAGCTGCCGGCGTGGCATGAGGTGATGGAGCCGCCGTGGCCTGAGAGACAAACGTTCAGAAAGTCGAACGTTTCTCCGCCTCGCAATTCCGCCAAGAGAATGCGGTCGGGTTTCATGCGCAGGCACGAGCGCAGCAGGCTGGAAGCCGTGACGGTTGCGTCCGCACCGCCTTCCGACGGGTAGAAGAGGTTGACCTGGTTGTCGTGGTTGGGAAGTCCGTACACGAGTTCAGGAACGTCTTCAATCGTGATGATGCGTTCGCTCGTTGGGATACACTGCATCAACGCCTTCATGAAGGTCGTCTTACCGCTTCCCGTTTCGCCGGCAATGACCACGTTTTTGCTAAGCTCAACGCAGCGTTGAAGAAACTCTGCTCTCCGTTCGTTGGCCTGCGGCATGTCGTGAATGTGCTTGTAGCGCTCAAGCAGTTCTCCATCCGCCGTATTCAGACGATTGGCGGCCTGAATGCGATCGAAAAAGCCGTCCGAGATGTACGTGTCGAGCGTGCGAACGTCAAAAGAGGGCTTTCGGATCGTGAGACTTACGGTATCCGCCCGGCAAGCAGGCGGCATGACGAACTGCGCGCGCTCACCGCCCGGCAGCACGGCCGAGAGAATGGGCACCGTGCTTTGAAAGAGGACGTTTTCACCGGCGAATTTTGCGACGGCCACGCCGAGTTTGATGAGGTGCTCGTAGGTGAGTTGCGGTACGTCCTTCGCTTTCCAACCAGCACGGGTTTCGAAGTACGCCTGCCCCGGTCGGTTGACGACGATTTCGGTAATGGCCTTGTCGCTCAGAAACGGACGCAGCGGCTCCAAGAAGTGATTGACTGAAGTGTCTCGCGCGCTCATCGCGTGCGCTCCTTCGAGCTTTGCTTGAGCTCGATTGTGACGGCATTCTTGGAGGGGGCGTTACGGTCGTAGACATTGAGCGAGAAGGTCTTCCCGTCTATCTGGGCACTCTTGAGCGCTTCGTCGAGCCGTTTGGCAAATTCACTGACAAACTTTTCCGGCCTTCCCGCCTTTCGATAGGATTCGGCGAGTACGGCTACGACCGGCTCGCGCTCCTTGGCCCAGGCCTGTTCGCGATCGACTTCGGCCTGCGTGGTTTCAGGATTGACTTTCATGACGACATCCCCTTGTGCGTTGCAAAGGAAAAGGTGTTCGGACGGATTTGGCGTTTCCACGCGTTCGGCGGCTTCCCAGGAAAAACCGTGACCGTGCACGAGCCGTTCGGTGAAGCGCAGCTCATCGGTGACTTGGCGCTGCTGCACCGTGTTGCGAACGTCTTCGAGCGTTGAGTTGCCGTCGAGCTGATAGTCCGGGAAGCTTTCGCGGTAAAGAGCCGCCAAGTCCGGCGTTCGTGCGGCGAGGTCTCCGGCAGCGTCTCGGACGGCGTAATGAAGCGGCGGTGTTGTCTCCGTTGCTGGCTGCGTCTTCACTTCTAACTGTGAACGCTCCTTTGTCGCAGCGATCGCCGCGTCTCTGATTTCGTCGTAGTGCCGCAGTAAGTGCTGTTGTGCAGCGCGTCGAACCGAAGGAAGCATGTCCGGTGAGCCGTAGCCTTCGCTGTCTTCAATCAGCATTTCACGCGAAAGCTCCATGCGAAGCGGCTGATTCAATGAGGTGAAGGTTGCAGCCGGTGTAAGACGGACGTAGGTGTCGACCAGACGGTCGCCGTAATCATCAACGAATTGCACACGCAGGCTGCCTTCTGGGCGACGCTCTTCCTCCGGATCGACTGATTCAACGGTGAAGCCCGAGAGCTGGGGTTCATAGGCATCGAGGCAGGACGATACGAACGAAGCAATGCTTGCGCGGTAGTCGGTAAGCCGTCGGGGATCCAAATCAAGGCGGCCTATTTCGTAGGCGGCTTGAGCATCCTCCGTCTTGAAGTTTGCAAGCAGTTCTTGGAGTTCTTCGCGAAGCTCCAAGCAGTTGCGCTCATCCATCACGCTTTCGCCCCAGGAGTCGTAAATCGGCCCCTTCACGGTTTCGCGCTCGAAGTCATAGCCCAAGCGTTTGATGACTTCGTCGCGGGGAGCGTCGGGATGCGCAGTCAGATAGTCGCGGATGAATCGTGCGGTACTCATTACGTTCTCCTCGGGGATCAGCGCAACGCAAGACCATAGACGAAAGAAAAGTCCAAGTCGCGGCCCACGAAGATGCCGATGCGAGAACCTTGGTTCCGCGTGAGAGTTGGCGGGATATTGCCTGACTGACGCATGGCTTCCCGGACGATCTCTTCCATGCCGTCCTGCGAGTTCTGGTAGTAGTTGACACCGCCGTTGTTGTCGGAAGCCTGATTGCCGGCAAATTCGAAGCCGTCTTGGATCAGGCTGAAGAGCAAGGCATTGCCAAAGCGCTTCCACCAGTGGTAATCGACGTGTCCGGGGAGACCGCTTCCGCCCATTTCGTCGGTACCGGGCGAGTCGAGGTTGATGCGCACGCCGGTCGGTGTCTGTAGCTGCGTCCACAAAACGAAGATGCGGTTGAGCCCATTTTCGACTGCCCCCTTGTATTCACCGATCACCTTGGAGCCGCGTTCAATGAGCAGTACTTTGCCGTCGGCGGAATAAAGCGGTCTAGGGATGACGCAGCTCGTCATGCCTGGAACCGTTGTGTCCACTTTGGTTTCCAGGATGCAGTCAATGAAAGTACCTTTGGGAAGGAGGAAAGTGCGATTTGGCATTCTGCGGGCCCGTACGCCGGGCGTGTCGACGGCGGAAAGCATGCTGCCAAGACGTCCGCCATCTCCCCATGGGGCGCTGTCCATGTCGTCCGGTGCCCCTTGCACAGGTGCTGCAGAAGGACCGTCACTGTTCGCACTCATAAGTGGGGCGGCGAATCGACGCTCTTCGAATGTTGGTTCCTGCTTTTGCGGTTGCACCGGCTGTGCCACGGCAACAGGTTGCACCGGCAACGGCGGCGGGGTGGTAGGCAGCGGCGGCTTTTCCTCCGGTTCTTCTTTGACGACCGGATCCGGCTCGGGCTTCGGTTCCGCTCTCTTGGGCGGTACCGGCGGCACGGTCAAAGATTTCGAACTCGTGTAGACGTTGAGGTCGTTTTCCGGAACGACTTCCGCCTCATCCGAGCCCAGCAGTGTTCCCTTGAATTGCCAGGCGGCAATGCCGATGAAACCTACGACGACACAGGCGGCAAAGAGTAAGAACGCTGATTGTTTGCTGCCGGTGCTGCGCTTTCCGGCGACGGAGGGAATACCGGCGGCGAGATCCGACGGCTCGAGCGCAGCTGTCTCTTCCTTTTTCTTATCGAACATCATTGACCTCCCACCGAAACACGACGCAGGCCGGGTACTGAGACGCCGGCTTCCGTGTCGGCTCCTCCACCTGTGTAGTTTTCGTTGTAGAGCCCGACGACGGCTTGCCCGGCTCGCAGGCGAAGGGCTTCATAGATGCCGTGCACCACGAGCCAATCGCCCTCTACATGCGCGTTGAGCAGCGTTTCCGTCTCATCCACAACGCGATAGACCGAGGGGAAATCGCTGCTTTTACCAAAACGAAGATAGGTGAAGCGCCCGTCATCGAACGCTTCCATGGGAGCAATGCTGCGCGAAGACTTTGCTTCACCAAAATTCATGGTGTAGTCGCGGTTGGAGGTTGGTGCTTCAGCGACAGAAGCAGGTTTCGTGGCAGAGGTTTTCAAACGGGCTTCCACGCGTTCTTTTTCGCTTGCTGCCGCTCGTTTGGTCGCTTCTTCTTTCGGATAGGTGAAGGCCAGCTCATAGGTGGCTGTCTTGCGGTTCCACCCCAGACGCAGGTCGAAGTGGTAGGTGCGTTTGTTCGTGACCACGACGAGGTTGGTGCTGCCTTCTTTGGCGCGGGGCTTCAAAAAGAAGTGATTGCCGCGGGCGGCGAACTCCCAGGCCGTTGAAAAGCCCGTGGTGTGAACGTCGACTTTTTCGTCCTCCGCAAAAACGATGGAAGTCACAAGGCCGTTCACCGCGTAAATCGGATAAACCTGATTCTCTTCGTAGGCTGTTGTGTAGAGTCGCCGATCGAGCTTGCTGACGGTGGGCGTATCCAGAGCAAGAGCGCTTTTGCAAGCGAAGAGCGCCATGAGAACTACGAGGATTATCGCTTTTTTGCTATAACCCGAAGTGCGGTTGAGTACATAGGAGGTCCGCATCATGAAGGCAACGAAAACGTGGCGCGATATGTTGAGCAAGTCTTTGTCTGATCCGAACTTCCGCAAGGAATGGAAAGAAGCCAACGCCGAACTTGCCGAGCTCGACAAAATCATCGCGGCTCGTGCATCGGCTGGGCTTACGCAGGCTGACGTTGCTGCCCGCATGGGAACGACGCAGTCAGCAGTGGCGCGACTTGAAAGTAATTTGATGCGAGGCAGACTCCCTTCTGGCCGCACTCTGACGCGATACGCCAAGGCATTAGGCAAGCGCGTGGTAATTTCGTTCGTCTGATTCATAAAGACGCTCACTTCAGTTCCTGATCGACGCGGTAGGTCGTGACCTTGAAGCCAAACGGATTGATCTGCCGCTTAGCTTCTTCCACCTTGAAGGTCGGTACGTATTCGTACCCGATGCGCGCGGTCCAGACGTCCGCCCCTTCGGGTTGTCCGGTCTGCGTATCTACGAGCTTCTTGCGAAAGCGCACGGTCGCGATTCCGTTGCCGTTCGGAACGACGCTCAAGAGTTCAACGAGGATGCGCTTGGTGTCGCCGATCGTTTGTTCCATGGAGTTTTTGTCGGTCCCGAACTGCCGCGAGTACGGTTCAAAGACGTTGGGCATCGAGAGCTCGCGCGTCTTGATGTAGTCGTTTTCCAACGTGCGGTAGTCGTAGGCTTCGCGCGCTTGGACGTACTCCGAGAGCCAATACTTGTCCATAACTTCCGAGACCGGAATTTCTTCGGCGTTGGCAACCGAGAGGATGGTCGACATGCCGGTCGACTTGTCGACTTCGATGACGTAGGGGAGCGTCTCTTTGAGCGGCATCATGATGACGATGGCTGCCACCAGGGCGATGTTGGTTGCGCCCAGAATTTTCGCCGTGAGCCAAGCTCGGGCTTCCGACTTTTCCGCCAAAGAGAGGCGCGACGATTCCCAACCGATCGCATTTGCGTACTTGGCGTCTGTCTTGGGTGCTTTCGCGGTCGTCGCTTGATTTTTCTTCTTTTGTCCGAACATGCGTTACTCCTTGGCGCTCTGATCGTCCGGGGACGGAGAAAGGTTTTCTGCAGGGGCTGCCTGCAGCACTACCGGTGCACTTTCCGAGGCGGCATCGGAGGGAAGGGAGTCGGCCAGTGGCACGACCACGGGAGCCACAGCGGGTTTTTCAAAGGGATCCAAGGACGGCGGCTCATCGGCCAAGCGGGATCGATTCACGGTCTGCGAATGCGGCACGGTATTGACCGGAATGCGTTCTCCGGACGGAAGCGGTGGCTTGGGAGCTCCGCAGCCAGTGAGAAAGAGTGAAGTCAGCGCCAGGGCGCAGCAGATTTGCAGAGGGGATTTCATAGTCAACTCTTGGGAAGTCGGTCTCGAAGAATGTCGGCATTGGTTCGGACGACGTCTTCATTGGGAGCCTGGTGGCGTTCAACCGGAGGCTCTTGAGACGATGCGGTTTCAGAAGTCGGCGAGGTTGTCGCTGCAGGCGTGCTGGCTGCCACTCGCTCGGCCATGGAGGCGGAAGCGGAGTGCCCGGCCGGCGTTGCTGCCGCCTCCTGCGACTGCGTCGTGAAGCCCGTTGCGGGGGTGGCGGCTTGCGGGGCCGTGGTCGTTGCCGAGACTGACGCGTACTGTTCAGCGCGGAAAGCTGCGTCCTGTGCAGCGAACTGCGCAACCCGTTCGCTTTGTCGTGTTGCCGCGGCTGCGTTCATGCGCGCGAGTGTTTCTTCCGGCGTTTCCTGTCGAGTGAAGGCCGATGCGGACGAGCTCGAAGATGCAGCCACCCCTGCCGAAGCCGCTACGCCGGCGGACACCGCAACTGTTCTCGCTTGAGCGGCCTGTTGGTTCGTGGCGGTGGTGCGAGGAGCGGCCGTCGTCGTTGTGTTTTGAGAATTCGAGGCCATGGATTGCACGGCCGTTTCGTTTTGCATGACGCTCAGAAGCGTTCGGCCCAATCGGTACGTTCCGCCCAGTGCAGCGCCAAAGGCCGCTGCACCGACCGTCCCGTGTTCGCCAAAGCCGTCTCGACTCATCAAGTGACTTCGTGAGTAGTTCTGCAGATCCGTGCTGCCCGATCCTTTCCCCAGACCGTTCACAAAGCCGCCGGTGATGTCTCGTGTTCCTCGCCAGGTATCGTTCATCATTTGCCCCAGTCCGGCGGCCTGCAGCGCAACGCCGCCCACGATGGCGGCTGCGATGCTCGGAATGAGTTTGACAAGCGATGTCAGAGCAAGCCCTAGCACGGAGAATTTCAGCACCGGTAGCCAGACGCTGATGAGTGGTCGGCCGCTTTCATAAGCGCGCAACGAATTCAAAAGATCCGTGGCAAACGAGTGAAAGATGTTCGTCACGAGCAGGATGACGGCCGCAACCAGAACGGAGCAGAACACGTAAGTAACGACCGCTTTGATCCAACCATCGAACCAACTGCGAACGGCCGGAAACATCAGGCAGCAGATGAAGAGCGGCCCGAAGGCCAAAGCCAGGGTGAGCGAAATCTCATTGATGATGAGGACACCCGTGGCCGCAAAGGTGAGCGCTACCGAAATGGCGGCCATCAAAAGCCCAAGGAAGAAAAGCGATAACCACGTGCCGAAAGCAGATACGACCGAAACTTTCCCCGCGGTGGAAAGGGCGACGTTGGTGACGAGCATGAGCTGCTTCCACATGTCGTCAATGGCCGTCCAGGCCCCTTGCGTGTCGACATTTCCTGCACCCGGTAGACGAAGAATGCCTACGAGCATGTTTTCCAGGCCGCGGATCGCCGGAATCACGTCGTTGACGTAGTTGAGTGCGTTAAGGCCGAAGTACGTGACGAGCAGAATCTTGCCCGCCGTCAGAATGAAGTCGGAAAGCGGAGAGTCAATCCGTCCGTAGGTAATCAGGTAGCCCTTGATCAGAAAGTAGATCGTGAGGCAGGTCAGCAGCGGAATTCGGATTTCGTCAATGAGGGCGGACGACGCTTGCGAAGCGAAGCTGCTGATGGCGCTTAGAACCTCTTCACCAAAGGATGCGAAATACATGGGCCCCCTTTAGCGGCAGAGCGCTTCGATTTCATCTTCACTGACTTCGCTGAAGGACGACCGGTGAAGCCGTTCGGTTTCGCGGCGTGCTGCTTCGCGCTGCATCGACTGCATCTGCGCGAGCTGCACGGAAGCTTGCGTACGGGCTGCGTTGAGCGAGGCCATCTTTGCTTGGATCTGCGCCTGCAGTTCGCTTGCGCCTTTCATATCGGACGTACGGTTGATTTCGCCCATGAGCCCCTGCACTTCCGTGAGAATCTGCGAAGTCACGTTGTCGATTTCCTGAAGACTCGCCATGTATTCAGCCGTTACGGCCTGCTCGTTGCGGCAGCCTTCGAGCGCAGTACCGTCCCAGTCTGCGCACCGGGCTTCGAGATTCATGCTTTCGTAGATCGAACGGCCTCGAGAGGAAAGAGCGCTGTAGCCGTCTGAGAACGTACGGTTGAAGTTCTCCTGCAGCGATTCGGGCATCAGGCGAATCCAGTTTTGCGAGTGGTGCAACATGCCGAAACCGCGGCTGCCAGTCATGGAGTCGTACGTCGAGACGGCCTGGTCGTAGATTTGGACCGCCTGGTTGTACTGCTGCGTGAGCATTTGATAGTCCTTGAGCATCTGCGTCCACTGCGTGATGAAGTTCGTCGCGGCCGCTCCGTCAAAGACGGGAATGCCGGTAGCCATGGCGTTGCTGATCACGAAGAGGGTAGCCAGAGTGCAAAGGCGCTTTTTCATACGACTTCCTTGAAGGGGTTATTGGCCGCGCAGCTTATTCCAGCGGCTTTCCTTGTGAAAGCGGTAGCGATAGGCCTTGTTCCAACCGGTGTTTGATTTGCCGAACTTGGCTTTGCAGCGGCCTTGAAACGTGGCCCACTTCTCCCAGATGGCCTGCGCGTCTTTCTCAAAGTAGTCCTCCATCAGCCAGTCTTCCGTGAGCGCGGAAAAGTCGGCCGAGGCGTTCATGGAGCAACCGAGCTCGTCCACGGCGAGACTGTCAACGAACGCTTCTACCTGCGAACGGTCGTATTTGTGAGGAAGCGTGGCGGCGGTGGCAAGAGACACGGCGGCAAAGAGAAGGCAGCCGATGGTCAGGGTGAAGGTACGAAAGGCTTGCGTCATAGCGAATCCGAAGAAAGTTGTTTTTGTCCGAGGAAGTAAGGCAGCCACGCGGAGGGCGACTCGCCCACAGTGCTGCGAAGGTTTTCCGCAAAGTGAATGGCGTCCGTGGAACCTGAGAGCACCTTGAGCGACCAGCCGATGGGGCCGAGGTCCATCAGACAGAGAACGGAAGTCTTCCCTTGCTTGATGAGCATCGTTCGCGAGTCTTCCGGCAGTGCGCGGATGATTTCGAATTCGACGTCGCTCACCTTGAAGCCGTCGACATAGTCCTCACGGCTTGCTTTGGGGTTGGGAAGGAAAATCTGCGTGGCCGACTGCTCGATCACCGCTTTGGCAATGGGGCTCGTGAGTACGTCGGAAGGGCTTTGCGTGGCAAAGACTCCGAAGCCGTTTTGTTTTCGGATGGTTTTCAACTTGTTGAAGGCAAAGTCTGAGAAGGCTTCGTCGAGCAGCCACTTCCAAAACTCATCCATGATGAAAAACATCCTGCGGCCGTCAATCACTTCTTCCAAGCGATGCAGCAGGTAGAAAGCAATCGGCGAGCGGATGCTGCGGTTGTCGAGAAATTCCGTGCCGTCGATGCCGAAGTTGGGATGCGTGTTGAAGTCGAGCGTGTCCGTTTCGTTGTCAAAGACCCAGGCGAGCTCCCCGCCCACGACCCACTTCTTGAGGCGCTTGGGTACCGAGCGCGCAATCTCCTCTCGCGTAGCCCCTTCGGTCATGTTTTCAAGGAGCACTCGGAAAAGGCGGTGTTCCTTCCTCATGGACATAACGGCGGCGACCGCTCCCGCGATCTTCTCTTCGTCTTCAGGCGTGACGGGCAGTCCATCCATCGAAAGAATGAGGCGGATGAAGCGATTCAAAAACTGCACGTTGGCAGGCGTCGGCTCTAACTGAAAAGGATTGAACCCCGTCGGCTCACCGTTGCGGATCGTGAGATAACCGCCATCGAGCGCGCGGACCGCGATTTCCGCACCACGGTCCTTGTCGAAGTAGATGGTCGTGAGCGGATGGTCCGAATCGCGATACTTTTGTGCCAGGGCGAGCAGCACATTGAGCGTTGCGGTCTTGCCCGAGCCCGACGTGCCGATGATCGTCGTGTTGGCGAGCGTCTTTTTGTCAAAGGCGTTTTCGCCGGGTTTTGAGGTGTGAAAGTTGAAGTAAAAGGGCTGACCGCTGGGCGTGCGCAGAAGGGCCAACGCTTCTCCCCAAGGGTTGCCGTTGCGTTTTCCCTGCGGGAAGTTGTGCAGCGGCGCAAGATGCGAGAAATTGACGCTCGTAAGCGTAGCCAGACGCGGGCGTTCCGACCATGCGTCGGGCTGTTGACTCAAGTAACTGCCGACGAGCGCGTGCGTGGAGATAAACGGCAACAGGCCGCTGTCGGCGAGCGAATTGACGGCACGCTGCGCGTAGCTTCGCGCTTCGGCTTCCGTGTCTCCGAGCACCAGGAGCGAATACGAGTATTCGCCCATGACAAAGATCCCGTTGGCGACGCCATCCATGGCGGCCGACATTTGCAGAATTTGCGTGCGGCCCGCGTCCTTCGATGAAAGGAGCTGCTTTTGTTGCAGCTGCAGAGCCTTGAGTCCCTTGGTCTTGGAGAGAAAGGCGAAGGTCTGTGTTTCAATGAAGGGGTAGTGCGCCGACTGCGTTCGCGTGGCGGACTTCTGGTAGAGCAGATCGTCCAGAATGCCCGAGAAGGTTTCGAGCGCGTAGTCTTTGATTTCGACGCTTTGGGCGAACTTGCGGCCTTCCAGCGACTGCAGTTCGAGCACGTCGCTACCGACAAAGACCTGAACGTTGCCGAGCGCCTGATAGAGCGGCGAAGACGGGACGCGGACCGGCTGCCAACAGCCCGTCAACAGAAAGTTGTAGAAGGAGAGCTGCTCCGAGAAATGAACACCCTCCAACACCGTTTCTTTGAGGAGCCTCGGACCGTATTTTCCCAGTGACTGCAGAAGCGTTTCGACACGATTGCGAAAGTTCTTGAGGCGTTCCATGAGGGCTGCTTCCACGGCCTCAACGCTTCTTGCCTTGCTGCGGGGCGTAAGGTCGCGCTCGATAAGCGTGACGTAGAGCTCCGTTGCCATGAGCGGCTTTTGGTCCACCAGATTGTTGTAGGCGAGCGTAAAGTCGCGAGCAAAGCCCGGTGCAGAAGGTTCAGAGAGACGATCCCGAACGAAGCGCCGGATGCGGTGAACCTGAATGGCCGTGTCGTCGGCGGCAATCATGCGCAGCAAGACGTTCAGCTGATCGGCACGGCGATCGAGAAACTCATCGTCGGCCGTCTCAAAAGGAATTCCTTCGACGCGAATCGTGGCAATGAGTGAGCCGTTTCGAGACATGACGATGCCGTCATCGACGACGCTCGAGAGCGTGATGAACTTGTCGATGGCTCGTTCGCGACGCATTTGCGCAGCTTTCTCGGTGAACATCAACGCTCCTTACGTTTGTAGTCGGTCGGTGCAAGACTTGCGACCGATCCCCAAAGGCGCTTGTTGAGCTGCCCGACATGACGGGTTTGCCAACTGATCCACAGCTGCCGGAAGGCCTGATCGTCCTTGGCCGTGATCTGCGACATGATGCGCAGCGCCACGGGCACCAACAGAATGAGCGGCATCCATAGCCAAAAGCCCAGCAAGAGCCCCAGGCCGCAAACTGCTACAAACGGCTTGATCGGGATGCCCATTACGCACGCCGGTCGCGTTGCGCCTTTGAAGATCGGTGAGGTTCGCATCCTGGAATCACCCCACGAAAAGCGACGCGATCCAACCGGCCGAGCCGATCATGATGCCGCCCAAGAGAGGCTTTGCGACTTCCTGGAAGGCGTTGCCCATGAAGAGCACTCGAAAACCGGCCCACATGACCGAAATCGTCACGACGACGAGTGAAACGGTCTGCAACGTCCCCTGGATGGTGTTGAAGAAGTTGGTGACCGACTGCGTGCCGGCCGCAGCAAGCGCGGGCTCGGCTGCAACGGCAGTCAGAAGGGCCAGGGGAAGAATCTTTTGAAAGCGGTTGAGTTTCATGGTGAAGTCCTCATGAGTAAGGGTTGGAGGCTGCTGATGCAACCGGAAATGAGAAAACGGGGATCCGGGTGGGACGCTTTGATTCGCGAAATGCAACCAAAGCGTCCCTGTGGCAATTCCCCGGAATTCGTTCGGGAACTCGGCTTAGTAGTGCACGCGGTTGTAGAGCTTCCCTTCGATGTAGACGTCGATGGCTCGAGGCGGCTGCGCGTTCTGCCAAGAGATGGCCGAATAGACGCGAACCTGTCGGTAACAGGTCCGTGAGTAGCCGTCAGAGTCCTTGCAGCTGTAACGCTCATAGGCGACGCCCTGGTAGTCAGCGGGCTTTACGCAGGCCTTCGAATGCACCGTGGTGCAATGGCCGTCGCCATCGCAGCTTTCGTATTCGCCGTCGTAGTTGTATTTCGAGCGCTTCTTGGCGTAGTACCGGCCGCCGGAGCGCGAGAATTCGCTGCTCGACAAGACGTCCTGCAGAAGGTATCCGCGCGGCGCTTCCTCGTAGCCTTCGCCAAGCAGCATGCACGGGTCGTAGCGACCGTCGTTGCGTTGGGCATAGTTCCCTTCGCCCGATTGAGGACAACCAGGCATCGAGCACGGGTTGTGACGTTTGGTTGAGCAGTCGATGTACTTTTCGACCGGTGGATGACATTCGCTCACGGATTTCCAGCCGTTGGGGTTCGCAAGGCACAAAAGCAGCTCGCAACCCCAGCGATCGTCGCCCGTCATGAGTTGATCGGCGGGATAGAGCGCGTCGCTGTTGGTGGAAACCGGACCGGTGACTGCAGCAATGACGGGGCCGGCCATCAGAGACGAAAGGATCGTCGCCGCAAGAATGCCTTTGATCATGTCAGCCCTCCGAAGTACGAGGCTCAAGCGGTCGGCGGTTGAGTTCCGCGAGGATGTCTCGCGAATCCCAGCGCGTGTAGCGCTTTCGCTGCCGAACGGGTTTCGGAAAGCCGCGGTCGGCACGAACCCAGGCATAAATCGTCTTGGGCGTCACGCCAAAAATTTGCGCAACCTGCTTGGCGGTCAGAAAGGAGATGGAACTCAGAGAGGTGTCAGCCATACGTGCCTCAAGGGGTTCTTTCCGGTAGCCGGTCGAGCGGCCCATTCCCGGACGTGGTTTGAAGAACGTAACTGCTCGAAGTCCTTATTAAGGTTGCTTCTGAAAGCGTCAGTGAGAACGACCAAGGTGTCTTGAAGTTACGTATCGGGAGAAATTTCCCGTATCATACAACACATTAGTAAGCCTTACTAACACTGCACACTGCAAGAAACGTACAAACTTGGCCGTTTTCTCAAAATTTGTTATATAAAGGAATTACGAAAATTCCGATTCCTTGACAAACACGAGGCCGGCTGTGACTGAAAAGAGCATCTATGACATTCGACGTGAAAACCTGAACATCTTGATTGATGTCTATGGATCGATCGCAAGAATCAATCAGCTAACGGGGCGTCCGCGTACGGACTCTTCGCTCAGTCAGATTCGCAATCAGACGGTCAACACGGTGAACCACAACGTCCGTCGGATGGGCAAGAACCTTGCGCGATCCCTGGAAAAGCAATTGCGTTTGGGGGAAGGCTGGTTTGATGTTGAACACCCGGACGGCAACTCCGTTGCGGTGATCAATGTTCCTTTTGGTCAGGACGACGATGACGGTACGATCAAAATTTCCCCGATCGAGAAGCCGGTTGGGACAGGCGGTTCTTCACCGCTTAACCCTAAAAAGGACTTTATTGAAATGGGAAATCGTTTCTTTGACAAAATCATCGGTGCGCCCGGCGGCGCGACTCATGACCCTTCCGGGCTTCGCTTCCATGAGGCCGACAGCGATGCGTTTGCCGAGATTCCTCGTGACACGATCCTGATCGTAGACACCAATGTCCGTCAGTTCACCAAGCCGGGGTTCTACCTTATTCGCGTGAACGGCAACGACCTTTTGGTGAAAATTCGCCAGGGGATCGACGGACAGTTCTTGATCTCTGCTGACGATTCGCTCCACGAAGAAAAGCCTTCGCTCGATGGCGTCGCCATCGTCGGACAGGCGATCTATGGATGGAAGGGTTTCCGGCTCTGATCGACCGTCATCGCGTTTTTTCTAACCTTTGACACTTTGCCGCCTTCGGGCGGCATTTTTGTACGCAAAGCCAGGTTTTGCATATCTTCTGGACGATTTTGTAACGGAATTTGATGGGTGCGAATTTTAATTTGTAAGTAAAAACTGCAACATACAAAGTACAAAATTTTGTATTTTGTGATAAATTGGACTGCGGAATACTTACAAACACAGATCAGGAACGCCTCTATGCTCCGGGATTTGCTGCCCTTCATTTGCCGTAGGCTGGGACTCTCAACGATTCAGCTCGGAATCTTGGACTCGCTGACGCTGCGCTTGGCAGTGGGCCAAAAATTGCGAAAAGACCAGGTTGCGATGCTGTACGCAGACATGCCGGCACGTGATTTGGAGGCCGTGCTCTCCGTCTTCTTTGAGGAGTCGTCTGATGGGCATTTGTCTTCAGCCGAGGCGCAGTTGCTGCACGAGGAGATGGTGAACGGCACCGCTTCAGGCGCTACGAGCGATTCAACGAACGCGACGCCCGAAGCAGGCAATCAAGAGGAAGAAGAAAAGCGGATTCGCCGCAGTCAAAAGGCATCCAAAGCCTCGAAAGCTCGGTGGGAACGCGAGCGCGAACGGCGACGTCAGCAGCAGACAGAACGAGCAACGGAGGATGGCCGCTCTTCCTCCGAGCAATCCTCCGGGCTTATCGAGGAAGCACACACGCAACAGCTTGATTCTCCCGAGCAGCGCAAGGATGCGCAAGAAGAAAACGACACAATTCTCCAAGCTTCTGCCGAGCAAAGCGCAAATGCTCCCGAGCATTCGAAGGAGCTGCAAGCACGGCGCAAGCATTCCGAGCATGCGCAAGCACGGACTTCGACGGAAAACGTGCCCGCTCACCCGGGATCGACGAGCACGCCGAGCTCAAGCTCGGAGCATGAAAGCATGCTCCCGAGGATTGTCCCCAAGGAAAGCAACGAGGATGCACAAGGAAAGCTTGAAGCCAGCGAAGCTTCCGAGCATTCCTCCGAGAAGCCGAAAAGCTCGGAGCACCTTCCCCAAGAATCCGGCCCATTCTCCCAAGCTTCTTCACAAGCACTCACGCGCGCGCATGTACGCGCGTCGGATCTGATTTATCCGATATCCGATTCTGATCCGATCGGATCAGATCAGATCGGTAATCAGTGGATCGAAGCATTGCGCGCGCGAGGTTTTGCCGAAGGACAGCTGCGGAAAGCCCGGAACGAATTTGAGGCTTTGATCCGGGGAGGACTGTCCTTGGAGCAGCTTCAGGTTGTGGCTGATCGTGTGATCGCCAACAAGCCCGGTGATTTTGCCTATGCCGTTCGCTACTTGCTCACAGCCTGCACGAACGAATTGGCCGCGGCTAAGGCGGGACCTCCTGCAACGGCGAAAGCTCCTGGCGGTCTCGTCAAGGTTGCGCCTGTAATGGCTCCCCAAAAAACGGAGGAAGAGGAAGTCGCTGCCTTAGAGCGGTTTCTGCAGCAAGGCGCAAATCCCTTCTGCCTTCCGGACCAGAAGCTGCCAGCGGTGCAACGGCTCCTTGAACGCGCACGCGACGACTGGCTCATGGCCGGCAAAGCGGTGGAAGGCATCAGCCCGGCCGGTAAGCCCGTGCGTGACCCGAGGGTAGCCAAACAAATCAAGTACTACGGAGTGGAAGATGCAAAAGCTCGAATTGCAAAGCAGCGCCGCAACTGATCGTCTGAGCCGGTCGGCGTATTGCGAGAAACACGGCGAATACGTCGAAGCCGGGCGGAAAGTCTTTGGGCATGTTGTTTGGTTTGGCTGTGCGAAGTGCCAGGAGGAGGAGCGTAAGCACCAGGAGATGCTCCAAAAGCTCGAAGAAGCACGAGGACGTGCTTGGAGCTATCGGCAGCTGTTCGGAGAATGGCTTCCCAAAGCCTTCGACTTTCCACTTGAAAGCTTTGAGGTGCTTGATGCAGCCATGGGGGACGTCTACTGCGTGGCCGAGGAATACGTGCGCAACTTTTATCGCTACCGAAGCGAAGGACGCGGTTTGTTTTTCACGGGCACGGCCGGTACCGGCAAGACCAAGCTCGCTTGCGGCGTGCTCAAGTCGCTATTCCCGGACGTTGTCGGCTGCTACGTCACGCTGAGTGACCTGGGGGACCGCGTGCGTCAAACGTGGCGAAGTGCGAGTGGGGAAAGCGCTCCCTTTACCGAGGCGCAGCTTTTTAACGCTGTTTACCGAGCCCCGCTTTTGGTGCTCGACGAAATTGGAACGATTGCCAAGCCCCAGGACGGCGAACTGCTTTTCAAGGTGATCAACACGCGCTACAGCAACCTGCTGCCGACGATCGGGATTTCGAACCTGAGCTTAACGGAGCTCTGCAGCCTCTACAGCGACCGTCTCAGCCGTCGATTGGAGGAGAGAAGCCGGACGGTCGTCTTTGATTGGACGCCTTGGCAAGAGCGCCATCAGCAGAACGGAAACGGATTTTTTTCAGGAAGGTGAACGATGACGAATAGCCTCAGAAAGCCCACTCGCCTCACGACCCGCATCGAAAAGGCAACCCTAGTCGCAATCGAATTGTTGCATCCGAACTTGGAGCACGAACTTGCGCCGATTTCCGCGCGGCAGTTGCTCGACAGCGTGCAGCACAGCATGCCCAACGACCAGGTCACCGAAAGCGAACTGTTGATCGCCGTGAACAAGCTCCACCAGAAGGGCCATTTGGCGGAGCTGCAGATTCAGGCCGCACCCGAAGACGGCAGTCTCGTCTTCATGGTGCAAGGCAGCGGCTACGCCGAGCGTTCCCGCGGCTACAAACAATCATGGCGCAGGAAGTACACAGCTTATGGGCTCAAGTACACCATTGCGTTTCTGACCCCGGAACAGGCGGAGCTCGTGCAGCGGCTGCATAGCGCGAACCTTGCCCGCTGCAAAGCCGCTATCGCCCGTGACGCCAACGCCAAGTTGGCCGCTGCGGTGCAGCCCGTGGAAGACGCGGCCACGCAGGCCTTGAAGTCCGCCGTGATGGCGATCGGAGGTTGAGATGAAGAGACTCGCGATCATGAATGAGAAAGGCGGTGTCGGGAAATCCATGGTGGCTTGCCAGTTTGCCTTTTATGCCGCACTCAAGCGCGGGCTGCGCGTCCTGGTGCTCGACTTCGACCAACAGGGGAACACGACCAACACGCTCACGCATTCGGGCAAATGCTGCGTCGCCACGGTTTCGACCGGAAAGCTCCTTGTGAACGCGGAAGTCCCGAGCGCTGAAGAGCTTGATGCGCCCTTCGTGCTGATGCCTGCGGACAACTACTTGGTGCAGCTCGAACGCACGGGCGTAACAAATCACCAGACGTTCATTTTGAACCTCAACAACGCCTTGGAGACGCTCGACGACCAGTTCGATCTCTGCGTCATCGACACCAATCCGTCGCCCGACGTACGGGCTACGGCTGCTATGGCAAACGCCACGCACGTTCTTGCCCCGTTGGAACTGAAACAAGAGTCGCTCGACGGCGTTTTCGAGCTCCTCAACAAAGTGCGCGGTGTGCAGGAGAGCTTGAACCCGGAGCTACAGCTTTTGGGACTGCTGCCGAATTTGGTCGAAAAGAAGCCCTACCAGATTGCCGGGCTCAATGCTCTTCTCACCGGAGCCGGGAAATTCCTTTTCATGCTGCCGAGCGGCAAGCCTGCGGCGATTCCCAATGCAGCAGCCATTGCCGAGGCACAAGGGGACGGCCGACCGCTATGGGAAGGCCCGCGCACGAAGGTGGAGCGCGTGTCGGGTATTTGTCGACAGGTGTGGGAAGCCATGGCCGACCAAATGGGGCTTGAAAACCGAGCCGAACAACAACCGCAGGAGAAAGCGTGATGGCACTGGACGTTTCAAGACTCAAGGCAATGACGGAAGGTTATTCCTCGCTCGGACACCACCCCGGCAACAGCGTGTTGGAGATTGCGCTCGACAAAATCGAACGAGACGAGTCGCAGCCGCGAAAGAACTTTGACGAGGACACGCTGCGCGACCTTGCTGAGTCCATTGAAGCCTATGGACTGCTGCAGCCCATCGTCGTTCGCAAAAAGCCGAACGCTCTGGACCGCTACATCATCGTGGCGGGCGAACGCCGGTACCGAGCTTCACTGTTGCTCAAAGCCCGCACGATCAAGGCGGTGCTGCTTGAGACAAAAACCGACGACGTCGAGCTCGGCTACCTGCAGGTGATTGAAAACATCAAGCGCGACGCGCTTACGACAGCCGAACTCGCTGACTTCATCGCCGGTCGTATCGCCGCGAAGGAAACGGCCGTTTCGATCGGCAAGAAGTTGGGCATTTCCAAGCCGCAAATGACACGCTACGCAGCCTGGGCTGAGATGCCGGAGAGTATTCGTGAACTTGTTCGTTTGCAGAAAGTTCCTTCGATCAAGATCGCCTACGAGCTCTTTCGCAAGTGGAAAGAAACGCCGGAGGTCGTTGAGGCCGCCATTTCAGAGTCGGCGGATGACTTTGAGTGGACGATGGCAGCGGTCAAGCGGATCGGCAGCGCACCGGAGGTCGAGGTGGCCGACACCGAGGCGGCAGAGCGTTTTGAGGCGGGACAAGCCCCGGGCGACGAAGGCACTTCGGACGAGCCGCAGACCACTGAGACCAAGGACGCGGAAGTGCAATGGGACGTCGGTGCGGACGAAGATGATGAACCGGTAGCTTCAGAGGAATCAACCGATTTCGAGGAAGTGTCCTTTGAAGAAGCGGCCGTTGAAACGACCGACGCACGCTCGGCGAATACACGCCTCCCCCGCGTTGTGGTTTCGATTGATGGACGAGAAGCGGCTTTGATCCTCAAACACACGGCCGACGGTTTCGTGACGGTGAAGTTTCTCGATGAGGACGATGCCGAGGCCGTCGACGTGGAAGCTGACCGCGTGCGTTTTCTGAGGGTGGACGATGGACAAGACGAATGACAGCGCCGTGCTTTCCCTCCGCCTTCAAGGCGCTGTATTGGCGGAACTGACCGAGCGTGCGCAGTACGCGGGAAAGACGCGCTCTCGATTTGCGCGGGAGCTCATCATGAAGTCGCTAGCGGTTCCCGCCCCGGCGAGAACGATCTTTCGGACGGCGGACGAGGAGGAACTGACGAAGCCGCACGCGCTCAAGCTGCTGCTCAAAGATAGTGAGAACGCCGCGCTCATGCGCATTGCGGCGGTTCAAGGCGTGAGTCGCCAGCAGCTTGTGATAGGACTCATTCGAATGGCCGCTGCTTCGGAAGCACAGTTCACCAAAGACGAAACGCAAGCACTCTATGCGGCGACATGGGAGCTTCGCAAGATCGGCGTGAACATCAATCAGATTGCCCGACGCTTGAACGAGGAAGCCAAGGCAGGCCGTCTGCGTGGAACGGAAGCCGCCCAGTTTCTCAAGCTTTCAACGGCACTGACGAACCGCATGGAGCACGTTGTCGGTAAGGTGGGCGACCTCATCAAAGCAAGCCGTGCTCGGTGCAAGCTCGTTGAAGTTGCAAGGGAGAACCAATCATGAAAAGAGAAGCATTGCTTGCGCTTGCTGCCGAATTCCGAGAAGCCAATCCGAAGCTTGCCGAGCATGGATTCGTGACGATCTACAAGGGGATGGTCACCGGGTGGAAACGGACGCTGAATCGCCCCGGGACGGAGGTTCCGGGAGCCTACGCAGTGGGAGCAGACGCAAGCATTTTCCTTGCTTGCGGCGGAGATGAGGAACACGGGGCCAGCACGTTTCTCCCTGCTACCGACGAATGCTTGATCGAGGACGAAGCATGCGCGAAATGCTCGCAAGCATGCTGCGGATGCTCGGAGCATCAGCCGAATGATTGTGGAGCATCAATTCAAGCCAATGTCCTTGACAATGCAAGCGGCCGCTAGGCATACTTCAAGCCAAGTCCTCCGTGAAAGCGACGGAGGCCGGGCCTAGGAAACCTGAACCAGTGGCGTGAGCCGCATTATGGAGTTGTTCTCCGCGGCTTTTTTCATGCCTGCTAGTTCCTCAATTTTGAGGGGTTAGCGCAATTCAAGCACTTCAAGGTGCAGATCTCCATTATGGGAGAGGCTTGCGGGTCAGCTTCGTGCTGGGCCGTGCCACTGGACGGTTTTCCTACCCCGCAATGCCTCGCCCGCCACCCTAGGAAAGTGGCTCGAGGAAGTTTTTTCCCAGTGGAGACTGCTATGCAAGCTGTCATGAAAGGAACCGTTGCGCCGATCGTTGAGATCGTCGACGGTATTCCGACCGTACTTTCAACGAACGTTGCAGCTGTTTTTGAAAAACGAAACGACAACGTCATCCGTGACATCGAAGAGATCCTGCGCACTCTGCCCGAGAATCGCAAGGACAATTTCATCGAAACGCAGATTGAGCGCCCCAGCAACCTTGGATGCGGAACCGTAAAGAGCAAGGCTTATCGGCTGACCCGTGATGGTTTTACGTTTCTCGTCATGGGCTACACCGGCGAGAAAGCCGCAAGATTCAAGTGGGCCTACATTGACGAATTTAACCGACAACAGGCTCTTCTCGAGGACGAGACTTCGCCTCAAACACAACCTGAGCGAACGGCGTTTGCAAGCGATTCGCTTGCTGAAAACGTGCTGCAGTGGCTCTCTGGACAAATTGATGCGGAAAGCGTGGGCGACAAGCTCGTGACTATCGGCACGGTGCTGCAGGTCGTCGGAGCCATTCAAAAGGTGCCCGCGTCGGGGCCGCAGCTGCAGGCTGCGCTCAATGCGTTTCAGCAGACACTTGAGAAATCTTCTGACGCTGATGAGGTGGAGCGGCAACGCTGCCGCAGTCTCAAGGCGCGCAATGCAGCCAGAGCGCGCTGGAATCGTGTTCGCCAGGGAGGTGCCGAATGATGAGAGCCGAAATCACCAATCTTCCGATGTTCGACGAGTACGCCTTCATCGAGCAGCACAGCAATGAACTCACGAGCGACGAGCTCGAAGTGCTTTCGGAGCGGATCGACAACCTGGATCGACACATCATTGCTTTCAACGACGCGACGATCGACATGTTGCACCGCGCCATTTCTGACAAGGCCTTCGAAGAAGGCAGTGTTGTGGCGGCCAATCTCCTTGAACTACTCGCGGGCATGCAGCGGTATGTGTACCGGGCTCGCGAAGCGCTCGCAGAATGCGCAACGGATGAGACGCCGTCGGAGTCGACCTTCTTGAGCGACACGTGAGCTCCCCGAAAAGTTTCCCCGGGAAACTTTTCGACGGCCCCCAGAGGGATGAGGGTGGTTGTGGTGACTAGGGCAGGATCGCGAACTTGGGGCGAAACGTATACACGTCTGTCCAAGTTCGCCACAATCACCGCCGGTGGCGGTCGAGTCCTGCGGCCTCGGGTTGAACTTTAAGTTCATCTATCCAATGGATGGATTTCTAGCTTAGGCAGAGCCTTTACGATCTTCATCGTTTCCAGGCTGATCGTGATGACTTTCAGAAAGAGATCAAGCGGGTAGCGTTCGCTGCCCATCTCGGTCGCGTAGTCGTTGAAGTCGTTCACGATGCCGGAAGCCTTGTCGATGCTGACGCAAGCGCGTTCCACCACCCAGTCGAGTGCAGACTTCTTATTGACGACATACTCCTGCGCTTCAAGCGGGATGCTCTTCACGGTGATCCAATCGTTGTAGATCAGCGTGGTCTTGTCCTTGGCCGCGTTGCCGGTCTTCCCCTTGATCTTGCCCCACTTCATCTGCG
>UMGE01014586.1_pt1 | contig 69073 bp, 72 predicted proteins | sample 1965191 | NCBI WGS metagenome assembly UMGE01 (sample SAMEA4836065, study PRJEB28245) | human gut metagenome | biome: gut microbiome; material: fecal sample | place: Denmark | collected 2008 | reverse complement strand
ACTTTCACCCATTAGAAAACGCCCATGCTGGGCAAACAAAATCCCCGCACCCGGAAGTGCGAGGAAATGTACATATTATAATAAGGTAGGAACTCGTACAAAAGACAGCAAAAAACAGGGGCCGGCCAGCACAACGCCAGAGACCCCTGTTTTCATTTATCTGTGTTTTCTTCTTCAACGACCTGCTCCGCACACTTTGTTGCGCTGGCATACTTGAAGTACCGCACCTTGCGGCCATACTTCCGTGCAAGGTCGATGATGCCGTAATAAGACTTATGGCCGATACAGTTGGTCTGAATCCAAACCACATCTGCTCTCCGTATGATTTCCGGGCTGGAAATATCCTCGCCCATGAAGCGGACATCTGGCACTTTGAACTTGATCTCACGCAGCCACGAATCATGGCCGCCGAAAGCAACCAGCCTTCTCGTTGTGTGGTACGGGAATGTGGTCTTTGTTTCTTCTTTCTTATCTTCTACCACATTCTGCTGGTTAAACACAATCTCCCGGAGGTCGGCGAGTTCCTGTGTCATCTCCCCTGCTGCGGACTCTGCCTTTTCCAGCTTCTCTTTCAGCTCCCGGTTCTCCCGGCTCAGACTGTAGTTGGCTTTCTTGGCCTGTTCTTTCAGCTGGGCGAGTTCCTTTTTCAGCCGCTCATTTTCTTCTGCGATAGAGTTTTCTTCCGGCTCTTCTTCCTGAACAAAGTCATCCCAGTCAAAGTCTTCCTCAATATCAGGAACATACTGCCGTTGTCTGGATGCTTCGCCCAGCACATTCATAAGTGCGCATACCATATTGGCTTCAGAGGGTTTCATGCCTCTCTTCTTCAATGGCCGAAACGCATCATCGAAACGGTGCATATTCCGGGGAAGGATCGCACCTGTATGTTCATAGATGATCTGTGCAATGCTCACTTCGTGGGGATCATCCTCATCGTCCTCATATCTCCGGCCTGTGTACTTTGTCTCATACCATTCCGGATTCAGTGGCATAGACGGTATCCAATCTCCGTCATCGAACCAGAAGCCATCATTCTCCTCATCGTACCGCTCAAACCCCCACGGCAGCATCGTAGCTGCCCGGCAGATAACTCCGGTCATGAAGGAGTAGACCCATGCGTAATCATCATCCTGATCAAATAAGTAAAGGATCGCAAAGCACAGTTCGTATGGGTCTTCAATCGGAAAATTGCACATCGCCTCTGCAAAATCCGCACCCATAAACTGCTCCAGATGGTACTTTCTCATGCTGCCGGCCTGCAGGCTCGAAAAACGAAAGTCGCCGATCTTTTTGCTAATCTCGTTATGCTCGTCCTCCGCCTTATTGATCTGATTCAGCAGCATCTCTGCTTCCCTCTTGGTGCTGTTTACTGGCGGATTTCCAAGAAGCGGCAATGGAGTAGTCAACGGAAGTGTCGGTTTCTTCGATGCAACCTTTCCCTTAAATCCATCGATCTGCTTCGTCAGGCGGTCGAGAGCTTTATCCCGTTTGCGCATCTCATACATCAACGGATTCAGGGCTTTGAAGTAAAGGTCCGCCCATTCCCAGAACTTTGTCTTTAGCTGTGCGGCCGCCATCTCTTTTGCAATGTCCGGGACCAGGTCAAGGACCGCATGGAAAATGGAATCATCCTTTTTTGAGAATATGTCCGGTGGCACGACATGCCGGTTTGTTTCACCATACCGGTTCTGTATCACATACAGCATTCTTTCGATAAAATCATAGGAGAACCGTGTGTCGTAGATATCGGGCATTTCCACATAGTCACAGTCGGCCGGCAGCAGGTCACAGAGTTCCTGCATCTCATGTTCTTCCCATATCTGGTCGAGCATCCATATTGCCGCGCCAAGACATAAGTAGGATTCGGCATCGATAATATCATAGGTGAGGATCGGAAGCGATGCGATATCCGCAAACTCGTTCATGATGTCGATTTCCGGGTAGGTATCAGAATACCGCGCTTTCATCTCTGGCATCAGATGCGCTACGGCTTTGATCCGACGATTGCAGAACTTCTCTGTCAGGTCGAGCTTCGTGATGATGTCCGTCCTGGTCTTGCGCTGCACCTTATTCGCCAGCTGCAGGTTCTCGTGGAAGATGTCCCGGATCGCGCTCAGTGTCGGGTCTGTGTTGACACGTTTCTTTTTATTTCCCAATGGGTTTCACCTGCCTTTTTATTCCATTATACATGTGCGAGAGAGGCATCGCAAGATGATGCGGAAATAAGGCAAAAAAAGAAGCCCGCCTACGAACCATGTAAGATTTTACATAGTGCGTAAGCAGGCTGTTTAGTGTGTTTTTATACTGCCTCTGCCGGAATTTGGTTCATTTTTTCTGTGAACTCTTCCACAGTCATGTGCAAATCCTGAGCCGCTTCCTCAATGGAAATCTTGCCCTTCTTATAATACTTCACTGTCGCTCTAAGTTCACCAATGTCAATGCCCTTGTCCTCTGCTCCCTTAAGCAATTCTCGTTCTGCCTGGCACACATCAACCACCTCCGCTCCTTCTGGAATGTCAAATTTAGAATTTGTGCTTACCTTAATCACCTTTGCTGCGCTAACATCGAGATGCTTCAAACGCTCCTCAGATTGCAGGTATTCATCTAACTTTTCGCCATCCTTAGAGAATTTGATAAATCTGAAGACCTCTCTCAGCGTAGATTGGAACTTTCCCATCTCCTCTGGGGTCATTCGCGCTGGTTCAAGCAGGTTGATTTTATAATCTGGCACATAGGAAAGAATTTTCTCATCGGTTGTAGCCATCATCTCTCTTAAAGACATCGGCCCATCCCACTCGCTATCACCGAAATGAATTACCAACGTGATCACCGGTGTTAATCTGTCTTCTTTATATATACCAGATAAAAACTCCTCTTTTGATTGTTTTCCCGGATGCTCTTTTTTGTGTTTCCTTGCAAGATCCGTTACCTGCCTTCCGTACTGAAGTACATCATACACAATGTTCTTCACCGGCATCGCATAGTTGATATCGGTCTGGTTCTCTACACCCAAAATCATATATGTTGCTTTATCGTTATACATGACCGTTGTAGATTTTAGTGCATCCCTGTATTTCTGTGCTGATTCGGTCTGCATTCCCTTTTTCTCATCGAAATAGTACGGTACTGCAAGTTCCGTTGAATCCATCTCAACAAGACTTTCTGGGTCAATAATAGCTTCGCCACCATACAGGAAGTAGTTAAATGCATCTGCAAATACGGTATTATCTCGTATATAGTCCTTTGTAACGCCATCTATCAAGCCCATCGGTCTCACCGCCTTTCTCGTAGGAGCATACACTGCTCCTATTCTATTTTCATGTTACCATAAAGCCGCCCGTTTATCAAGCGTTCTTCTGTGATCTTTCCGGCAATTTTTACCGCCTTTTCAGACACAGGTACGCATCTTCGATAAAACTCATAAGCTCCACACTGGCAGTCTCGGCCATGTGTTTTCCGTCCACAGTTTTCAGTCCCTCTACAACTCTACCTGCTACATCATCCCCGCGCTCCCTCATCTCCTGCGCAGCAAACGTCACCGCCTCGTCGATGAAAGCCGCGTACTTTGCACCATCAATAATGCTTTGCACTGGCACAGCTTCGCCGCTGTCAAGCCGGATCACCTTCGGCTCGTACACAGCAGCCACCTTTCTCACTGCTTCTCTCGGTTCCATGTTCTGTAGGTACAGCTTCATAGCTCCTGCCACCACGATTTCCGCCGCTGTCGTTCCATATTCTTCTGCCTGCATCTCTGCTATATTTTTCATTCTCGGTTCTCCCTTGCTATGTTTTCTGTTATGTTTTTTCTTCTGCTATGTGTATTTCTCGCCACCCACAACATATAACAGAACTCTGCACATAGCAATCCCCACAGGTAAAAAAGACCAGACAGATAAAAAGACCAGACAAAAAACAATACTACCCCCACAAACAAAAAAAGCCCTGCCAGATGCAGTCACAAAAGCCACATCCGACAGGGTACTCTTTCCTATTACATCATACTGCTTCTTCTCTCTCACGCTTTGCTGCAGTCGTCAGATACCGCCTATACTGAACGCTGAATCCATACACTTTGTAAGGGGCGTCAATAAAAACCACATTGCCGTTCAGGTCGCTCCGCTTATAGCCCATAAAGCTGGTGAGCGTCCTGCGGTTGCCTTTTGAGGTCAGTGTCACACCGAAGTTCGTCTTGTAAGTTGCCACATCCCCCTGCAAAACTCCGCTCTCGATAAAGGCGCAGTAAATGCCCTTTTCAAAGTGGAGCATATCCGGTGCTTCTGCGATTCGCTCCGGCGTCACCTTGAGCTTTCCTCTGGTGATGGCGTACTTCCGCCCTTCGATGGTGTTGCCATCGGCATCTCGCATCAGGCTTCCCTGCACATCCAACCCATTAACTTTCAGCGGCATTCCGCTGGCATTGGCATCCGGCAGTTCTTTCAGGCAGGCGATGAAGTATTCAAAGTTCTTTTTCATAATGGCTAGAACGCCCTGCTCCTGCTCGATAGTCTGCTGTTCCTGCCGGAGTGTCTGCAAGTGTTCCTGCAGGTCATTCACAAGTTCTGTATAAATCTGTGCTTCCGAGCCTTCCTCCGTTTCTGTCCCATAGAAGCTCACTCCAATACTGCCCGGTGTCAGTCCGCTTCGGATGTCCAAATCGATATCATCAATGGTCACCTCGCCGTTGGAAAGAGCTTCATTCAGTTCCGCACTCTGTTCCAGCGCGGCTTCCCGAAGTGCCGCCACCTGATGGCTGATAGCATCCTGCAAGCGTTCTTCCATCTCTTTAATTTGATTCTCCACCGTTGCCATCCTCTGCACCGAGATGCTGCTGTTGTTTGCCAGCCGGACGGCCTGCTCATAGGCATTATCGAACATGGTCACGATCATGGAAGCGTCACCGTGCTGTTCGTAATCCCGCTTCATGCTGTAGAGCAGTTCCATAAAGCTCTGCTCCAATGCACACTCGTGATAAAGTTCTGATGGGCAACGCTTGTCCGCGGCTTCCTTTTCCTCATCCGACATACAGCCTTTCTTGCTTCGGCTGTACATTTTCTGATCGGGAGTGCCATTTTTCGGCGGCTCACCGTCCCGTTCTCCGACTTTCCGCTTGCACCGCCAGACTGGGTAGGAATAAGTATACTTTTCCAGATACTCTCCGGTATCATCCCCGGTTGCTTTAAGGCTCCGCTCATCGGTATAACCGTTTGCCACACCCGTGTAGGTCACTCGGAAGAATCCCTCACTGCAGGGCTTTCCTGCATCCGGTCCATTCTCCAGAATCGCACCGCAGCGCAGATTCCCAAAAGGAGAACCCTTGATCGTCTTTATTTTCTTCCTGCCTGGACCTTTGGTCATGTCCGTCCTAGGCTTCTCGAACAGCATCGTCTGTACCTTATCCCACGTCACGCGGTCAATGATACCGACATGATGGTTCTTTACATAGTAACGGGGTGCTTCACCCTTGTTGATACTGGAACGGTGGGTCAGGAAGTCTTTGGTGATGGTCTTCTGCATCTCAAGGTCGCCCACATATTTCTCATTCCGCAGTACAATCATAATCGTGCTTGCACTCCACTTCTTTCCATTGACCGTAAACTTCTCCATCTGATTCAGTTCCCGTGCGATTTTATTCGCCGTTTGCCCTTTCACAAAGCGGTCGAAAATGTACCGGACGATCTCTGCCTGCTCCGGCACAATAACCCACTGCTGGTTAGGTCCCAGTTCATACCCCAACATCCGTTTCAAATTGATATGCGGGATGCCTGCCTGGAAATTCTTCTGAATACTCCAACGGATGTTGTCCGAAATGGAACGGCTCTCATCCTGTGCCAGGGCAGAAAGAATTGTCAGGATAAGCTCACCTTTGGCATCCAGCGTGTCGATGTTCTCCTTCTCGAAATAGATACCCACAGGCGGCTTCAGCTGTCGAAGCTCACGGGTACAGGTCAGGGAATCAATGGTGTTTCGGGCGAATCGGGAAATGGACTTCGTAACAATGTAGTCCAGCTTGCCATCCATCGCATCCTTCATCATGCGGTTGAATTCCTCACGATGCTCTCGGTTGGTACCAGACTTTGCCTCATCCGCATAAATGCCTGCAAAAATCCAACCAGGCTTCCGAGTAATGAGGTCTTTATAAAATGCCTTCTGGGTCGTGTAAGAAGTCTGCTGGCTTTCATCTCCCGTGGAAACACGGCAGTAGGCCGCCACACGGATGTTGGTCTGGCTTTTCAACTGCCCACCGTTCTGCACCGACCGCACACTGGCCGGAATCACATCCACTTTTTGTCTTGTCATAATCTTACCCCTTTCTGCCAGTCTTATGACTGGCTCTTATTTTTTCACATACCGTTTCCGCTGGCTGCCATCTCGCATGGTATGACCGTCGTAGTAGCTGGCGGTATTGCGGTAATCTTCAATATTGGAATCCATCTGTACCTCGGTCTTGGTGTCGTCGAACCAGTGGACCGTAAACTTCAACGGCGAATGGATGGTGATAGAAAGGATGAACGCCTTGCAGTGTTCTTCGGTCACTTCATTTAAGAAATCCACCGTACCATCCCGACCCGCCGGGAGATTCTTCATCCACTCAATTGCTTTCTCCCTGCGTTCATAGTCACTCTCCAGTTCTTCCCAGTAGTTTTCCATGTAGTCGAGCTGTTCAGTTAGCTTCTGCTCCGTGTCCGTGTCTTTCTGAACATCCTGCTCCAGCTTCCCAATGAGCTTTTTCTTTTCCTCAATAGACGCGGGATCAATCATCTCATCTCCGAGAATTTCCAAACGGGTCTGCATCACATCCACCTGACTCTTCAGAAGCCGAATCTTTTTATTGGCACTTTCCATGCTGGCGTGGACAGCGGCAATCTGTTTCTTATAAAAAGCACGGTCACGTTCCATGAAGTCCAGCTTCTGGATGCTTTCCAATCTCGCAATCATCTGGCTCACAAAGGAATCCGCTTCCGGCGTGAAATTGTCATACTGCTCTTTGAAGCGGCCGCTCATGATATCTGCCACAGCCACATTGTCGTGGATGGGCTTTATGGTCAGCCGGAATCTCTCCAGAATCGCCTTGCGGAATGCGCGGACAACCTGTTCCTCGTACACTTTTTCCGCATGGCAGATGCACTTTCCTGTGGTCTGGCTGCTCGTAGGACATCTCCAAATCGGATTGTTGTTCGCATTCGTCACATGGAAGAACCGACCGCATTCCCCACAGATGAGCCTTTGGGAAAACGCTCTCGGCTTCTTGGGAAATCTTGTCCTGTTATACAGTTCGCTGTTTATCTTTACGACCTCCTGCGCTTTCTGAAACAATTCCTCATCAATGATTGCCGGATGATGGTTCCGGACAAAATACTGTGGGACTTCCCCTTTGTTATCCCGAACTTCATGGGTCAGGTAATCCGGAGTAAACTTCTTTTGGATGAGGACTGCTCCCATGTACCGCTCGGCACGGACGATTCTTGTAATATGCCCTCCCGTCCATCCATCCTGTAAGTCACTGTTGAGCTGTCCTTTCTTGGAATTGCGCTTTCTGGCCCTCACCGCATCTGTTTCCGGAGCAGGAATCTTATCCAGATTCAGTCCTCTTGCGATTTCCGTATAGGCTTTGCCTTCCACGACTTCATTGAAAATGCGCCGGACGACCTTAGCTTCTTCCTCCACAATCTCGATGTCCTTATATTCATATCCACTCTCGGAGGTGACCTTCTTCCCGTTGTAGCGGTATCCATACATGATCTTGTTTGGAACTTCCCCTTTCGGGAATCGCATCTTCTGACCCAGCCGGATATTACCGGAAATGCTGCGGCTTTCTTCCTGCGCAATAGCGGCCAGTGTCGTAAGAATGAAGTCGCTGGTCGGGTCTGCCGTATCCAGATTTTCTTTCTCAAACAGAATCGTCACTCCGCAGTCATGCAGGGTATCCAGTGCACTCATGAAGTCGGCCGTGTTTCGAGCAAATCGAGAAATGGACTTACAAACAATGCGGTCGATTTTCCCGTCTTTACAATGACGCATCAGTCTGCGGAATCCGGTTCTCTTTTCCTTGGAAGTACCAGAGATGCCATAATCGGAATACACACCAACCGCATTCCATTCTGGATTGCTTTCAATCAGCTGGTTAAAATATTTTTCCTGCGTTTCGTAGGAGTTTTCCTGATCACTCATGTCCGTAGAGACGCGGATGTAAGCCGCCACATTCAGGGTTCCCACTTTCTTTTTCGTAGCGCGGAATGCCGCCGTCGAAATAAATTTGTTCTCCTGTGGTTCTTCCGGTATGAAGAGTCTTGAAAACTCGCTCTCCCTGCTGGCCTGCAGTCGCTCTGCAATGTCTGGCTCTTCCATGACCTTTTTAGCATCCAGAGCTTTCTGGATAAGTGCTGTAATACCAGCATCCACGATGTCTTTTGATTTTGAGGTCGATTGTTTTTTATCTGATACGCTTTTCGGCTTTTGTTGAGTAGACTTGCCTTGATGCGTGTCAGTTGGTGGTAAAAAAGAAGCTGTGACGACATCCGCACTTTGACGAACATCTGCCACAGCTTCTGTAGGTTTCTTCTGCCTGAGAGCGGCTTCCAGTAAAGCCGATACATCCACAGCGGATGCATTCACTCTCTTTTGCTGTTTCTGCTGCACTGTATTCTTCACAGTCGCTTTCTGCAAATTTGCAAGGAAATCCGTACCAGCACTCATAGTTTTCGCTCCTTTCCTGCCCTTTTTCTTCTCTTTGGGCAGTCACATATTCCCTCTGTTTCGTGATATTATCAAGTAATTTCGGCGCAGAAAGACGGAGAATAATCTGGTGGATTATTGTCTTATCTGCACCATATGTACGCCCCGCCCAAGGAGGACGGGGACTGCTTTAGATACGGGTGCAATAATCAAGTGCGACCCAGCCTGCGCCGGATTTCAGCTTGCCCCAACCTTTCGTGGAACCAGCACCAGCGGATTCTGCCACGATGGTGAACACGCCCTTGCCGGTGTAATAACCGGTCTTCGCATAGTTCGTACCCGGACCTTTGCGGATATTAAGGTCGTTGATGGACACACGGACTGCATACGGCACAGAAGACTTCTGCTCCGGATAGACTGCCTTGCCATCAGGGTCGAACACAAAGTAGCCCGGATTCTGATCCGCACACTGCTTTGCATAGGCAAGGTCGCGGAATGCACCTTTCTGGGAAGCCGCACTCTGCCAGCTCTTACGCACACGGTACCAGCCGGAAATCGTAGTGCTGGAAGCGGCGGCATTGTACTGTGTCAGATTCCAACGCTCGATGATATTGCAGAGGTTCTGCACATAGGTGTGACTGGTCGCATACCCGCCATCCTTGATGATCTGAGCAGCCTTCTTGTAATCGGTGCAGCCAGCCAGACCTTCGTAGCGTTTCTTGTTGCCGTTCATCGCACCAAGCAGATACGCCGCATGGTCGGCAATGGAGTCCTCCACACAAGCGTACTTGCGGAAGTCAGCGGTAATCGTAACCATCGAGCCATCCGCATTCTGCTCCTGCGTTTTCTTGGTGTAGACGGACTTGCCGTCCCAACTGCTGCCGCTCCAGCTGTTCCCGGACAGCGAGGTCTTCATGCCAAAGCAGTTGTTGGCATTCTGCGCCAATTCGCTCTTACCGTATCCGGACTCCAGAATGAACTGCGCCATCGACACACAGGCAAGGATGCCACTGGTTTTCTGGTTCGCAGTAAACAGCGGACCAATCTTTGCAACTGCTTCTGCTTCGGTGAGATTCTTCAGCGAAGTCGCCTGCATACCGGATGAGGATGAACCGCCCAGTGCGGCAGTTACTTTTGCGGCCAGATCACCCAGACGGGCATACAGCCAGTCTCCTGGACACGACTTAACGGCAAACCAGCGGTGAACGGTCAGTACCATCTCATCCGCTGCCGGGGTGTAATTGAGCGTTTTGTTCTTATCCCCAAGCCAGAGGAGCTTCTTCTTACCATTACGCTGACAGATGTCGGTACAGAGTTTGATAAGCGAGTTATATACCGCACTGTTCATGGCATACGGCTCATTCATGTCGCTGGCACATTCGATGGTGACAGCCCTCTGGTCATTGGCATTGCTGGACGAACACCAGCTGCGGTTCTTTTCCTCGACACAAAGCGACACACGACCGTCCGTACCAATGCCGTAGTTGCAGCTTGCCTGACGGCTTGTGCTGGTGAAGCATCCGCAGATGCTCTCCGCAGAAAGCTGGCCGACCACACAATGCGGTGTGATACGGTCGATGCTGTGTGTCCTCTGCCCGGAATGGTTCGGGGAGAGCTTGGTGTAAACAACGAGTGGACTATTGGTATATCCCATAATGATTTCCTCCTTCTAAAAAAATCGAGACCCAGATCACTCTGAACCTCGTGCTGTGGTTATTCTGTTGTTACGGGATCAGCAGTTTCATGCCGACCCGGATGGCGTTGGAAGTCAGGCCATTCATCACACGGATATCTGCGCAGCGGCTGCCGCTCCCCAGTTCCTTATCCGCGATCTTCCAGAGATTATCACCGGGAACAACGGTATAGATCCTGCCTGCTGTGAACGCATAGGTGTCCGCACTGTTCAGGACATAAGCCACACCGGCCTCTGCTTCGGCACACTTGATCTTCAGCCAGCCATCACAGAACTGCACCACTTCCACAAGGGCGTTCTTCTTATAGACCGCTACGACCTCCGCCTCCAGACTCGGCTTCTTGCGGATGTTCATGAGGGTCTTGAGCTTGCCATAGGCAATGGTCGCCGGAAGCTCCTCCGCAGTCGGGAACTCGTTCTCATCCACTTCAGCTTCTTTCTCCGCCGGGGTATCTTCCACAGGGGCTGTGGTTTCCGGCTTTTCTTCCGGGATATCATCCACGACTGCTTTCTCTTCACTCTCATCTGCGCCAGTATCCGGTACAGCCTCTTCCGGATAGATCACGTTACCGTCATTGTCGAACACACGGCTGCCGGGGTTCTCATCACACTTGGCTTTTGCATTCGCAAGCAGACGGTATGCGCCAAACTGGGATGCCTCATCTTCCCAGACTTCTCGCACACGGTAATAACCGGTCGTCAGTTTTGCGGGATACTCTTTCTTACTCATGGTTCATTCCTCCTAAAATTTGAGGGAGAGGCTGTTACACCTCTCCCCATTGATCAATCGTCCTTATTCTCTTTTTCTGCCTTCAGCTGTGCCAGCATCTCCTTGAGCTTCTCCGGCACCGGAAGACTGATAACGGCTGCGTTTTCGAGGCAGCTCAGGCCTTCATTCGCCAAATAGAAAAACACCACCGCTGTACGGATGGCGGCTCCATTCTGGAGGATCTGTGTGTCAATGATGTTGGCGATCCCAACCAGCACAAAGATGCACACCTTCTTGGCGATGCCCTTAAAACCAACTTCAGAAGAAAGTTCATGCTTGATGGCTGCTGCCAGCACCCCGGTGAAGTAGTCACAGACCACGAACACCACCAGTGCATACAGGAAGCCGTCAAACCCGCCAAAGAACCAGCCCAGGAAACCACCCAGACCTGCGAACATCCATTCAATCTTGTCGATCACATTCTGCATAATCTTGTCCTTTCCTGCCCAATCCGGGCATAAAAATAGACGGTCGATGCCGCCTTGTGTATACTCCTTCTATAATGAACACCGTTTCACAGGCATTTGGGAGGTATGTCTGTCAGGGACGGTGGAAATTTATTTGCTGTCTTCCGTCAGCCACGCACGGATCTGGCAGTAATAGCCGTCTGCCCATGCCTGATAACCTCTTCCGGACGGATGGATGCTGTTGGTCAGCGTCCGGCTGGTTTCCGTGAACCGGTTCGTCACCGGCTTGTCCGAATACGGAAATGCCAGACGGCGGTCAGTGCGAAGTCCGTGGGCAAAACAGGTCACGTTCTTGTGGTACTTGCCAGCATCAAATGCCTTGATCAGTGCAAGATTCAGCGTGTTGATACTCATATGGAAGATACCCATGCTGGAACCGCACTGAAAAGAATAATCCGAGCCGGGACCACAAAGACCGATACCGATCTTGCAGTTCGGGAAGCCCGTCTCCTTATCCAACAGCGCATCAATGAACTGTTTTGCCTGATCCACGAACTTCTGCACCTCTGCTTCCGTGCGGTACAGAGTAGTGCCCTGCGACACATCATTGGTGCCAAGTGCGATCAGGAAGTAGTCGATACCCTCGTAGCCGTTGGTCTCGCAGTATTTCTGGAAATCCAGACGGCCTTTGATCTTGTCCCAGAACGCATTCGTTTTGCCGGCGTAATCCGTGTCTGCCAGATACCGGGCAAAGGTCCAGCTACCGCGTCCTTCGTGCTTGCCGCCAGATGGTCCTCTCGTTCCCAGCTGGTGGATCACGCAGTCATTATCCTCTGCCAGCAGACGATACACTTCCGTTGCCACAGAACCATTGTCCACGAGAGAGTCTCCACAGATGCAGATATTCTTCGTGAGCTTGTCCTTCAGCTTATGGTGGACCCTGACCTGGACAGGTTTGGACGATACCGTATGGCAGTCATCTTCATCCAGACGGCGGACGGTCAGTGCAAAATCCGTACTGTCCTTCGTCGGCGTGTAGTTCATGCAATACTCGTTCCGGGTCAGGCTCGGTGCATTCGTGCCTCTGGCGAGCACATACAGATTTTCCTTGCCATCGTGTCGGGAAAGGCAGTCAAAGAAGATGGAAAGCTGGCGGCCCTCCATGCAGTCCCAGTGGGACGGGGTCACGATGTCATCCTCTACAGCCGGAGTAATGGCTTTCTGCACATAATCCGTGATACGCTTCGGGATGAAAGATGCCGCGTTATCTGCGAAGAGATCACCCGCTTTGTATTCCTTACCGCCCACAATGAACTTCACATCCGGGTGGATGTGCGGATTATACAGCTTGTTCAGATACCAGCTTGCAATATAGAACCCATCCGTGCCCAGCTTTCGGAACAGGCTGGTGTCGTACAGATTGATGGTTTTCGTACCAGAGTCATAAGCGAGAATGCGCATCGGCATGCCGAAAGACGGACTCGGCGTATTGAATGCCATCTCTACCGGATCGCCTGCAGTGATCCATTCAAAGTTGAACGTATCCGGAACACCCAGACACTTGGTACTGACCTGGATCGTACCAGCATCCTGGTCAATGGTAATACCGCCGCTTGCCAGATACATATGGCGGGAATCCTTACCGGCAAGATCCGTGCGGAGCTGCTGGAAGCGGCTCTCATACTTCTTCTCGATATAAGAATCACGCCGCTCTTCATCGAACAGCTCACCAGCCTTATAAGTCGTCCCATCCAGCACAATGCTGAAAGAGGAACCCATGTGCGGATACCAGAAATGGTTTTCATACCATGCGGCGATATAGTAGCCATTTACTCCCAATGCCCGGAACTGTGCAGTGTTGTAAAGATTGATCTGATCTATGGACGAGTCATAGGCAAGGATCAGCATGTGATGCTTTTCCGCTTCCGTACTATCCAACATCGGCACCGGCTCCTCGCTGACACTGATCCAGAGGTAAGCACCGTTATCAACCACCGCCAGGATACGCTTCGTGACCTGAATGGTGCGGTTGACCCTATCGATCGCAAACTGGCCTGTAGCAAGGAACATCTTTGCTGAACGGTACTTATGCCATGTCATCGCAGTATTCGCAATCTTGGCTGGATTGCCATAATCGATCCCATTGATGACTGTACCGCTGCTTGAAGGAGCTGCATACACCACATTCCAGTCAAAAAAGACCGCAAACACAAAGCGGCCCTTTGTGAATAGATCGCCCCAGCTATCGCCGCTTGTATTTTCCACCTTAATGACAGGGACTTCTGTCTTTTCTCCCGTCTCGTCTGCGGATGCCTCCGCGCCATCATAATAGATCGCCCACCATTTTCCCACCACTGCAAAGTCAGCCGAAATACTGTTTTCCGCCACCAGTTTCGTCTGCTCATACTGTGCACCGTTTGTACGGCGGCAGACATATACACTCTTTCCCGCCGGGAATGTGACCGTCACCTTGCTGCCCGTGAACCTGATATCCACGCTGCCGTTCATCCACTGCCAGCCTGTTGCGTAATTTGACAGCAATCTCAGCGGGAGCATGTTGTCATAAAGGTAAACAGAGAGCTTCGAGAACAGCTTTTCATTGGTGGTGACAGAGATAAATCGGGTATTCGGAAGCAATGTGATCACATAGTTGTCATAGACCTTGCCGCTCTCTGCCCGGAAACAGCCGCCGAGGAATTTGCGGTCCATGTCATAGCAGACCACGTTGCTGTAGTCATCCCGGCCGCTCATATAGCCGAACTGACCGTCCACCAGAATCGCATCACCGCTGACCGGGACCATGTGCGCCACGCGCCAGCTTTCCGAAGCTACAAGGTTGCCGTTCTGGTTTGCGTAACCATTTTTGATCACCCAGTTCTTCATGATATTCTGCATGGAACGCACCCTGCCGATGGCACGGATATTGTCACCGGCTGTGGGATAAGTCTTTCCCTCATCATCCACACGGGCATCTACCAGCTCCTGTGCATAGTTGGCATTTTTGTCTGTAGATGCCTTGACATTGGCATTGATCTGGGCTTTCAGCGTTTCTGCAGTCTTATCCATCTCGGACTTACTGGCCGCAACCGCACTGTTTGCGGCATCGACCTTCTGGGTGATATCCGCCACATCCTGCGCGGTCATCTTGCGCAGGGCTGCCACATCTGATGCAGTATCTGTACGAAGCTGCTCTACATCTGCCGCAGTATCCTTACGGAACTGCTCCACTTCTTCTGCCGTATTCTGACGGTACAGAGCCATCTGCTCAGAGAACCGGGAACACATCGCCCAGTATTCCTCCTGGGACAAAAGCGTTCCGGCCGGCACAGGTTTCCGGCTCATATAGCTGTCGCCTGTGGATTCCTCATACACAATCGTAAGAGGCTCGTACTCTTTTACTTTGTCCCAGACACCATCATGGCGAGGGACGATTCGGTTTCCGATATATTCCGACATAATTTCCCCTTTCCCGGCTGTATCAGCCGTTTGCAAATTCTACGATCAGCCGCCCGTCACCATCCATTGAAAAGATGAGCTTCAGACCGTCTTCGGTGGTGAAAGCAAGATAGCCGTCATCCGTAACCGTACAGTTCAAAAGATTCTCGATGAATTTCTGGATGGTGCTGGATTCCGACTTGTCACTAAATCCCAATCCATCCTCCGACACAACGGCAAAATAGCCATCGTCCGTGATATACACTTCCAGCAGTCCCTTGCGGATGGCTTCCACAACACCGGCGTAGGTATAAGTGGCGATCTTGCCGTTGTTGATGGCTGCCCGCTCCACCTTCAATGTGAGGGAAAACGAACCAAGGACATCCCCCGCTGTGCTGAGCATAACAACATCCAGCGGAAACCACCCGGCCTGTGCGGTCATGAAGGTCGTGATCGTAAAGACGACCGCCCCATTTTCAACAAACACAAGGTCGGACGCCGTCTCGCTGGTGTAATGAAAGATCGTGCCGTCCGGTCTGGTGCCGGAGCAGGCAACAATGCAGTCCTGCGGCACGGAATACTGCACCGAGTTGTTATACAAGACACATCTGACCTTCCGTGCCCTGTTGTCATACTGCTTGACCGGAACTGTCACTGGAATGAGATTTTCCGTCAGCGACAGTTCCACTTCCTGATAAATGCTTGTGATCATTACGCGCTCCCTCCTTCCGGATCGGTCTTCTTGTCATCTGTTTCTTCTTTGCCCCCATTATCTTTTTCTTCGGTGTCCGGGTTTTCCGGCTCTGTCGGCGTAGTCGGTTCCGTTGGCTGCTCCGGCTCATAGCCGATGGTTTGCCACTGTTCTCCATCCCAGAGCTTGAACCGCCGGTTTTTCTTATCGACCCAGAGCGTATCTGCTGCCGGGGTCTCCGGTGCGTTTTCCGATACCGGGATACTCGGCTGGTACTTTTTATCCAGTTCTTTTTCGACATCTTCCGACAGCTTCTTCGCCACGCTGTATCTCTCATCCAACTCCTTCTGCAGATCTTCTGGGATTTCCGTAAAGGTGCCATACCGCTTATCCAGTTCCTCATACAACTCTTTGGAAAGCTTTTTGGCAGTTTCGTACCGCTGGTCGAGTGTTTTCTGAAGTTCGGCAGAGATAGCAGCCGCTGTTTTGTACCTCTCATCCAGTTCTTTCAGCAACTCCTCGGAAAGCTCCGTGGCTTTCTTATAGCGGTCATCCAGTTCTTTGAGGGTCTGTTCCAGTAGGATCGCTGTCCTGACTGCGGTGTCATCCGCCTCCCAGCCATATCCCCACGTCTTACCGCCATCCGTGGATACAAACAACCCGGCAGCGCTGTTCTTCCATGCGACCGTTGACTGTTTCAAAGTCGCCGCATTGAATGCATACCGGGTCGTATTTCCCTTACTGTCAGTTTCATTTTTATAATGCAGTCCAAACAGCGCAGCAAAAAGCGCACCGTCATAAATAATGGATGCTGTAATCCCACCGACCTGCTCTCCCACTGCTGTCTCCGCACGGACTGCCGTATCATAGGCAATCGTTGCTGTATTCCGGATGCTATTGAGCGAACCGGTCAGAGAAGAATTCCGGCTGCTGACTGTGGAGTTCGACAGCGTAATGCTGTTATAGCGTTCCAGCAGCGCATCATACTCGGTTTCCGTGACTTTGGAACTGACTTCGATTCCCAGCTTTGAGATAAACACATGGACCGTATCGCAAAGGGAGACTCGCTCTGCTTCCACGATGTCTTCATATCCCGGCGTATTCCAAAGCTGCAAAAAGTCGATCTTGATGTCGATTTCCGGCTCCGTTAAGTCCGTGGTGTCGATATAGTTCTGTGCGTATTCCCGGAGTGCCGCTTCGCTCGGCTTTTCCTGAAAATTACTGGTACAGTCCAGCGCGGTAATCTTCTGGTAAGGAACTGACCGTTTGCTTTGCAACACCACCTTCTCCGGCAGTTCCATGACCGCCTGCGTTTCGTTGTCTACCCAGTACGGATGCACACCTGTGATCGTGTTCTCGATGGATTTTTCCATCTTGAAATCCGTCAGGTTCTTACCGTAGATGATGTGGACGTTATGGTCAGCACCTCTTGTCTTATAGAACTTGACCGTATACCGGTTCCACTCGAATTCACCGCCAAAAACGTCCAGAACTGACCCGGCCATACCTCCAAGGCAGTTTCGGAAGGAGGATGGAACTCCCAGCGTAAAGGTTGCACTGGATTCCACATCCGTCCAGACATCGAAAGGGCAGTCAGAAGCAGCGTGGCTTTTCAGCCCCTGCATTGCTCCCACACACCCAGTCACTGAGAACGGGGAAACTGTGATGAAGTTCAGCTGGTAGGAAATGTGCCGAGCCTGCACTTCCAGCTTTCCATCTATCGGGGTCGTGATCTTATAAATGCGGAATGGCTGGCTCTGCATCGTGTCCGATGGCTTGGCAAGGATGATGTTCCCCTCTTCCAGCATCTCTGCATGGATGCCATCTGCCGGGCAGATGAGTTTCAGTTCATAGCTTCCGTTTCTCTTTTCGGTCACCGTACAGGACTGTGCATCTGCCAGCTTTCCGATGCCGTTATGGCCGAATTTCATTTCTCTAGAATCATATAAACATGGGATCACTGGCTGCACCTCCCTCTTAAAGCGTCCACCAACGTGGAGTCACCTCCACCGCTGTGATACCGCCTGTCCAAGTGATCTGTGTCTTGCCCTCTGGCAGTTCCGGGAAATCATCCGAAAGAATGGTCTCATTGCAAAAACCAGAAGCGTTGTAAGCATTGTGCGTCTCACAATTGAGCAGCACATAGTCCTTGATGCTGTGGATGGTGATCTTCTCCTCACCCACATACAGCTCACCGCCAGAATCTCCGTAGACCTTGAAGATAGGCTGCGCCGGAAATGCAAATGGGTTCTTCAAAGTTGATCTGCTGTCCAGCCGAATCGCCCTCTGCCCGTCCACGCTCCACCGCTGGGGCTTACAGTTGAAGGTCAGCTCCATCTCAGCGGCTTTCTGGGCTGTCACATCGAATTCCAAGGCGTCCTTGCAGACTGCCATCCGGAAGAAATCCGGGTCGTAGGTGTCCTGCAATTTCTGATACCCGATCGGAGATAACAGCCATGCCTTGACCGCTGCTGTCTTGGCTGGCAGACCGTTGAAGAAAAATGCCTTATACTTGATATCCACGTTCTGATATCTGCGTCTTCCTGTCCTTGCATTCTCGGTGATGATGTCCCCGTTCCTGCCGGGTACGGAGGTACTCTCCACATCCGCAGCCGGGGAATCATACACACCGGGACCAGACAAATATAAAAGGAAATCTTTGCTGGACTTCCCTGCAAAGGACAGATACTGTCTGGCGTATCTGCCTTTTAACTGAAACTGTGATACTGTCTGCTTTGGGGTGTTGTAGCCCATACGCATCTCCTCCTTTACTTGAAGACTGAATCATCCTCGTGGATCATGCCGTTGATCTTATCGGCAACGGTCTGTGCGAGTTCATCGTCGTTCCGAGCGTTATAGCCATTGACCGTGATATACACACCGCCAAGGTTGGTCGTCCGGGTGGTACCGCCTCCGGCCAGAGCTGCCTGCGGGAAGTTCCAGCTAGAGCCATCGAAGTGCGGCAAGGTCAGTTCTGGCAGGATGAAGGAACTGATACCCTCCATACCCTGCTGCACCTTTGCTGCCATCGACCTGATCTGGCTGATCAGTCCACCCTCGCCTTTCTTGATGCCGCCGGAAAGCAGCTTCATGAAGTCGGGCATATAGGTGTCCGCATCTGCCAACGGCCCCTCATCCGGCACCGAGAAGTGCAGGAACGAACGGATACCACTTGCCACACTCTTGACCGCACTGCCGACCCAGCTCACACCCTTTTTGATGCCTCCTGCAATGCCGCCAACGATGTCCTTGCCCCAGCTGACTGCCGAGGAAGCCACGTTCTTGATACCGCCCCAGATGGACGATGCCACGTTGCCGATGGCAGAAGCCGCATTGGAAATACCATTCTTAATGGCGTTTACTCCATTCGAGAATACCGAAGTGACCTTGTTCCAGATATTCGTGACTCCTTCCCGGAATCCATCGCAGTTTTTCCAGAGAGCGGTCAGTCCAAGACCGATGCCGCCAACGGCTGCCACTGCGATACCTGCAGGACCCGCCAGGCCAGCAAGTGCTGTACCTGCGGATGCGAGGAAACCACCTGCGGAGCTTGCTACCCCTGCAAGGGCTGTACCTGCGCCAGCAGCCAGACCGGATACGGTCGTACCCACAGAACCGAGCAGACCGGAAAGCGTTGTGCCGACTGTCCCGGCAATACCGCCCAGCGAAGAACCAATAGACGATACGATGCCGGAAAGACTGCCGCCTAAGCCACCGATCTTCGACACTACACTGGAAAGCAGCCCGTCCAGATTCGACAGGATTCCCCCACCGCTGGAACCAAGGCTTCCCAGCTTCGAGATGATGCCGGAGATTCCCTCTCCCAGACCACCCATTTTGGAGGTCAGCCCGGAGATCAGGTTGCCAAAGTTCGACACAATCTGACCGCCATCTGCGCTGCCGATCTTCGACAGGAAACTGCCGAGGTTGGACAGCAGACCGCCTCCGTTTTCGGAGCCAAGAACATTGCCGAGGTTCTGCAACGTACTTCCGAGGTTTCCGATGGTATTCTTCATGGAGCCGAGCTTGTCCACAAGACCGGTGACCGTATTGACCGTGTCACCGACTTTACTGATGCCATTGCCCAGACTCTTTAGAAAATCCGAGTTGAAGGTATCGCCAAGGCTGCGGATCGCATTTCCAAGGGAACTGGTCTGAGAACTCAGTTCACCAATGGAATCCTTCATATCCGCAAAGCCCTGCTTCACCTCATCGCTCATGCCGCCGACTGCAGTTTTGGTGATGCCCTGCAGGTCTGTCCAGAGCTGCTGGAACTGTGTCTTCAGCCCGGAAAGTCCGGACATCAGCTGGGACTGGATACCGCTGCCCACATCCTTTGCAGCACTGCCGATACCGCTCTGGCTTCTCTTGATCGTGGTAGCAAAACTGCCGACCACGGAATCCATCCAGTCGCCCAGAGAATCTACCGGGGTCGTGAGGTTGCTGCTCATAGACCCGGCAAGTCCCTGCACGGCTTTCACCACTGACTTGACATTTTTCTTAATGCCGGTTGCCAGCAGCTTCATGAAGTCCGGCATATAGGTGTCTGCATCGGACAGAGGTCCTTCGTCCGGCACAGAGAAATGCAGCAGACTTCTGACCCTGCTTGCGACATTTTCTGCCGCTGCGATCACGGAACCGGCTGCTGCCCGGACACCTGCCGCCATCTGGGAACAGATATCTGCGCCCCAGCGGTATGCTGAAGAAGCAATCGAACCGAGCGAGTTAAAGCTGCTCCTGATACTTGCGACACCGGAAGAAACCGTGCTGCGCAGGCTGGACATTGCCGAAGACACCGTGGACTTGATGCTGTTGAAAGCAGAGGTCGTAGTGGATTTCAGTGTGTTCCAGCCGCTCGTGACCGTACTGCGAACTGCGGATACAGAGGAAGTTGTAAGACTCTTGATGCTGTTCCATGCAGTCGTGATGACTGTTTTGATACCATTCCAGCTGGTGCTTGTCAGAGTTTTCACTGCGTTCCATGCGCTGGTCATGGAAGATTTTACAGATGCGGTCGCCGAAGTGGTAAGGGACTTGATTCCGTTCCACGCTGTGGTAATGACCGTTTTAATTCCGTTCCAGCTGGTCGTTGTCAACGACTTCACCGCATTCCATGCACTGGTCATGGATGTTTTCACTGCTGCTGTCGCAGAGGTCACATTGGATTTCACCGCCGAGAAGCTGTTCTGGATGGTGGTCTTGATACTGTTCCATGTGCTTGTGGTACTGGTCGTAATGGAACTCCATGCGGATCTCATCGCGGCACTTACACCTACCGTTCCGGTTTTCACCGTCTGGCTGATGGCTGCCCAGCTCTTACTGTATGCCTGCTCTACTCCCCTCATGGAGTTGGTAATGGAGGTAGACAGCGTGGTGGACAGGTTCTCTGCCGCCGCAGTCACAAGACCGGTGTTGGTCGTGATGCCGTTTGCCAATCCCTGCATGAAGTCCGGCATCCAGCTTTCCATATCCGCCAACGGTCCTTCGTCCGGCACGGAGAAGTGCAGGAAGGAACGGATACGGTCCGCCACTCCCGATACGGCACTTGCCACATCCTGAATTCTCGACTGGATACCGGACACAATGTTGCCGATCATGTCAGAGCCCCACGAAAATGCCTGTCCAGCCAGCCCCTTGATAAAGGAGACTGCACTGTTAAAGCCGTTCGTGATGGTGTTTTTGATACCGGAAATCGTAGAGGAAATCCCAGATTTCATCGAGTTAAAAGCTGTCGTCGCCGCACTCTTGATGCTGTTACTGAGGGACGATACCGTGGATTTCATGGCATTCCAGCCGGAAGAAACCACCGATTTGATGCCATTTATCACACCGGATATCTTGCTGCCGATGGCGCTCCAGATGGAAGAAACCGTGGACTGGATCGCAGAAAGGACCGTCGAGATGACCGTCTTGACCGCATTCCATGCCATACTCATTCGGGTCTGGATGCCAGTCAGCAGCGGAGACAGGAAGGATACAATGGCATTCCACACCGTCGTCACTGCAGTCTGGATCGCAGTCAGTACAGTAGAGATAGCCGTCTTGATTGCCGACCAAACCGTAGAGAAAGTCGTCTGCAATCCAGTCAGGATCGGAGTCACAAATGCAACGATAGCGTTCCAGATGGAAGTGATCTTCGTCTGGATCGCGGTCAGTGCTGCGCCGATCAGGATCTGTATTGCCTGCCAGATGGTCTCAAACAGATATTTGAACGCATCCAGCAAAGGCTTGATGGTGTTGTAGATTCCGTTCCACACTGTAGTGATCGTGGTGCTGATGGTGTTCATGACCGTAGAGATTGCGGTCGAGATCGCCGTCCACACAGTTGTCACCGTGGTATGGATCGTATTCAGCACAGAAGAAACTGCTGTGGAAATGGCAGTCCAGATGGTGCTGAAGGTCGTCTGAATACTCGTAAGGACGGTAGTAAAAAATCCAGACACTGCTGTAAATACAGTCGTTGCCACACTCTGGATAGCAGAAACTGTATTTGAAAAGAAGCTGCTGATTCCACTCCACACGGTCTCGAAGAAGCTCTTGATACTGCCCCAGACCGTCTGCCAGTCCGTACCAAACAGACCAAGGAACATATCCAGTGCGCTCTTTAGTGCGGTAAGAGTCGTGGAGAATACGGACTTCACACCTTCCCAGATGCTGGAGAAGATGCCTTTCACTGCTTCCCATGCACCGCTCCAGTTGCCGGAGAACACATTGGAAAAGACGTCGAATAGACCGAGCAGTGTATCCAGAACGACACCTAGGATGGTGGCAATATTCTGGAATGCTCCCTCAAACAGCGGTGCAAGCACCTGACAGAAGCCATCCCAGACTGCTTTCAGTACCTCAGTGACATCCTTAAAGTCAAAGCCAAGCCCATTGATCCGCTGTGTCAGCTGGTCGCAGAATCCTTTCACCTTGGAAACAATGTCGTTCCAGATGCCGGTAATGGCAGTACGGAACTCTTCATTTGTGTTCCAAAGGTTCATGAATGCTGCCACCAGCGTGCCGATGACCGCCACTACTGCTACGACCGGTCCGGACAGGCCACCCAGAACCACACCCAGCTTGCTGAACACACCGCTGGCACTGCCCACATGGGTGATAAGAAGCCGGACACCCTTTGCAAGAGAACTGAACCCTCGCATCACTGTGCCGACAGTCGATATGGTCTTGCCAAGCACAATGAGCAGTGGACCGATGGATGCCGCTAGGAGCCCGATCTTGATGATCGTTTCCCTGGTGCTTTCATCCATGCTGTTGAGCTTGTCCACGAACTGTTGCACGGCAGATACGATCTTGCGGATGGTCGGCATCAGGATATCGCCAAAAGAAATAGCCAGCTCCTCCAGCTGAGATTTCAGTATGGTGAGCTGACCATTTAAATTGTCCTGCATGGTCTCTGCCATGCTCTCGGATGCGCCATCGCAGTTTTCAATGGCACTGCTTAATTTATCGATATCCGGCTGGCTGGAATTCATCAGGGCAAGGAAGCCGGACATCGCATTCTTGCCGACCAGTGCCTCCGCATTGGCTGCCTTCTCAGATTCCGACAGTCCGGAGAATGCCACACGGCAGTCCGCAAGGATATCGTTCAGGCTCCTCATACTGCCATCTGCGTTGCTGGTCGCAATCGTGACCTCACCGATGTTTTTACCAACAAAGGTCACTTCGCCGGAAAGGTTGTTCATGATGGTACGAAGGGAAGTACCAGCCTGCGAAGCCTTGATACCACTGTTTGCCATAAGTCCGATGGCTTCTGCGGTATCTTCTGCCGAAAACCCCAGCGCACCAGCAATAGGCGCACAGTACTTGAACGTCTCGCCCATCATGGAGACATTGGTGTTCGCATTGGAAGAAGCAGCTGCAAGGATATCTGCAAAATGCCCGGAATCCGCAGCAGATAAGCCGAAAGCTGTGAGGGCATCAGTGACAATATCCGAAGTCGTGGCGAGGTCTTCACCCGAAGCCGCCGCGAGGTTCATGATACCCTCGATGCCGTTCAGCATGTCGGAGGTCTTCCATCCAGCCATGGCCATGTATTCCATCGCCGAAGCTGCCTCAGATGCAGAGAACTTGGTCTTCGCACCCATCTCACGGGCTTTCGCACGGAGCTGGTCAAAGTCATCCCCGGTCGCACCGGAAATGGCAGAGACCTTGCTCATCTCGGAATCGAAATCTGCTGCCGTCTTCACTGCGGCAGTGCCAAGACCCGTTACGGCGGTAGTCACCGGCAGGAACTTCTTGCCGACATTTTCCACAGAAGATCCTATGTTCTGGAGCTTTTCTCCGGCTTCATCGATCTTGGCAAGCGTCGCATTCGTGGTCGCCGCTTGGTCCTGTAAGGATCGCAGATTCTGTTCGGTCTCCACGATCTCACGCTGAAGGGCATCGTACTGCTGCTGGGTGATTTCACCGTTGGCAAGCTGCTCATTGGCCTGCTGTGCGGCAGTTTTCAGAGTTGCCAGCTTTTCCTTGGTAGCTTCAATGGCATCCTTCAGCATCTTCTGCTTCTGGACGACCAGTTCTGTATTGGAAGGGTCCAGTTTCAGGAGTTTGTTGACATCCTTCAGTCCGGACTGCGTCCCCTTGATTGACTTGTTTACACTTTCCAGTGCTTTGGAGAGCTTTGTGGTATCGCCGCCGATCTCAACGGTGATGCCCTGGATTCTGGATGCCATTTGTGTAACCACCTCCTTGCCGGCATGAAAAAAGCCCATCTGCACGGAGCAGACAGGCTAAAAATGGGTATAAAAATACCCTGCCAGCTTTCACCAGCAGGGTTGATTAGAATTTTTACTTGTAAAGGTCTTCCAGCGTTATCAGCCGAACTTCACCTCGCTCTTGTGCCTGAAGAAGTCCATCTGTGAATCCGCCTTTCGAGAAGATATAGTAGTGATAGTTGTTGCCCTTTCCAAAAACTGAGGCATAATCCCGAATCAAATCGAGTTCATCCACACCGATTTTCTCATTCCGGTATTTGCATGAACCGATGATATAGTCTTTGCCCTCAACAGGAGTTCCGACGATATCAATCTGTATCTGCTTTTTCTTCTTCGGGTCTGTCCCCCACCACTGGCCGATTTCACTCAGCTCAATAGGAAGGCTATCCGAATAATAGAGCAGGTAATCCTGACACATCTTCTCATAAATTAGACCCATGTAATCAGGAAGATACTGCTTTACAGCGTGTGGATAGGTCTTTGCAATTCTGCCAGAGTCAATGGCACTCATATTGATTGGCACAAACCGATACCAGAAACGGAAGAAGTTATCAGCCAGCAGATAGATGGTTTTCTTACCCGGTTTTTCTGTAATCGGTGTTTCTTTCTTCGCAATGCCAAGGTCGATCAGCGTTTTCAGGTACTTCGATACGACCGAGTTTTCCTCGCCAACCTTCATCTTGATATCGTTCATTCGGGAAGCACCTTCTGCAATCGCTTTAATGATTGCATTATAAATGGCCGGCTCCCGGAGTTCCTGCTTCAGTAAGTTCCCCGGTTCCTCATACAGATAGCTGGAGCGGTCAAAGAAATTATCCAACAGAGCTTCATCCACACTATCTCGCACATCCAACTTATTGATATAGTGGGGAACTCCTCCCGTGATTCCATAAATCAGGGAATTGTCTTCTGCAGACAGATTTGGGTGGAACACAGCGGTTTCTTTATAGTCTAGCGGCTCAATCTTAAACTGGCCAGTACGTCTGCCATACAACGGACTTTCCTTTCCAAGCACCTGACTCTCCATGAAGCTCATAGAGGAGCCGCAAAGAATCAGGTACATCTTGGACTCTGTCCATTTGTGGTCGATGATGTGCTGCAGCATCGCTGAAATAGCTGGTTTTGCTTTTGCAAGATAAGGATACTCATCAATGACAAAGACAATCCTCTTTTCCTTTGAAAGTGCTGTCAGCTCATCCAAAGCTGCATCATAGGACCTGAACTCCGGTGCAGACTCCATATCCGGCCGCTCAAAACTCATAATCGACTTTGAGAGAGCTTCCAGATTTTCCTTTCCTGTCGTGTTCAATGCAGAAAAGAAAATGGTAGGCTTATCTTTGCAGAACTCGTTGATCAGTGCCGTTTTACCAACACGCCGTCTGCCGTAGATGACAATGCACTCAAACTTATCACCTGCATACCGTTTATTCAGTTTCCGCAGCTCATCCTCACGGCAATAGAATTGACTCATCTGCTCACCTCCAATAATTATACTCGTGAGTTAGTAACTCGTAAGTTACTTCTTTACGAGTATAATAAATCAGATAGTCTGCAAAGTCAAGTAAAATAAGTCGAACCTTTAGAATCGATCGAAGTCCGACTGACTTGCCAGCTCTTTGTACGAATAGTCGTCATTCTGCCGCTCCGTGAACATATCATTGACCAACCCGATGGTCAGCAGGTCGAGGTCGGCAATGCTGATACCGAGCTGTACACAGCGCAGCAGAAAGAGCGGGGTGGTCATTTCCCGCTCACTTTTTCGAGGTTTTTTCTGGATTCCACCTCCGTCTGCACATTCAGGCCCCACAGTTCGATCAGCTGGGGCAGGATCTGGTAGATGGAGAAGGTGTTGAACTGGTCCAGGAACTCCTCCGGGCTGTCTGGCACATTCGCAGGGTCAGCATGACGGGCCATCAACCATGCCAGGTCCTCGAACATCTCCAGACTGAAAAGGTCGAGGTTGGAATTGTCCTCATCGTTCTTCCCTACGCTCTTTTCCAGCTGGCGCAAGTCTTTGTAAATGTCACGGCCGAACTTGATGCGGTACAGGCGGGGTACAGCGGCACTTGCCTTAAAGGTGACTTCCTTGCCATCGATCTCGATTTTCTTTGTAACTGCCATAATCGTAATCCTCCAAAATTTCATGTAAAATTGGCAGAGCCGAAGCCCTGCCGTATATCGTGTTTCTTACTCTGCCGGGTCAATGCTGACCAGTGCATTACCGCCGCTCACAGTCGGCAGCTTTCCATCCCACTTCTGTATCTTCTGGTACTCGATCAGCGTATCGGACAGGCTTTCTGCCAGTTTGCGGTTTGCATCCGCCTGTGCGTCTGCAGCGATGGAAGTTTTCTGTGCTTCCGCCTCTGCATTGGTGATCGCCACCTGCTTATCCGCTTCTGCCTTGGCAATGGCCGCTTCATTCTCGATCTTCTGCTTATCTGCGTTCTGCTGTGCAATGGACTTCTGCTGGATGGCTTCGTTGTAGGCATCCTCGAAATTCATGTCGTTGACGACGACCTTGTTTACGAACACAACATCCTCACCATATTTCTGCACAAGGGACTCTGCCAGCTTCTGCTGTGCCAGAGGTTCGATCTTGGTGCGGTTGGTTACCTCTTTGGGACCAAGTTCAGCCATTGCAGACTTGATGGCAGATGCCACCAGCTCGTCACCGACCAGATTCTTGATGTCAGACACATTCGCATACAGCCATGCACTCTTCTCAGGAAGCACCTGATAGGTCACGATCACATCAGCGGCATACACAGGCGTCTTGTCGGAGGCTTCGCCCCAGACCTGTGCCTCGATATGCTTATCCTGCTGCTTGTTGTTGACCTTGTGGATGCTCTGCACAAAAGGAATGCAGAAATTGAGCTTGCCACTCTGGATGGTGGTCTCCTGGATCTGGCCAAAGCTGGTCTTCACGCCCGTGTATCCGGTGGGGATGATGTGGAACGAGCAGACAGACAGCACCAGAACGATGATCACTGCAAACACGGGAAAAATCCTCTTCATAATCATATACCTCTTTATAATAATGTAAGCAGAGCCGAAGCCCTGCAGTGTGTGTCGGTCACTTAGCCCTGCGGCTCCTCAGTTTGACTGGTGTCTTCGGTGTCCACAGCTTCCGCCTGCGGCTCATAGACCGCATCGTACCACTTGTTATAGACATCATCGGTGGTGTTGGTACCGGTCTTTGCCTTGACATAACCATTTGCCAGAGGGGTTGCCTGCAGGTTCAGGGTGTCCGTCTTGACTTCCTTGCTGTCCTCATTGGTCTCACCCTCGATGGACGGACGGCTTGCCACACAGTTGTACAGCACATGACGGATGTGGCGCTGGTCGCCATCGAACTCGAACAGGAAAGCAAAATGCTCCAATTCCACATTGGCGTTCTCAGCAAGCACGCCATTGCCATCCAGTTCCTCGTGCATGATGTCCGTGAGGAAACTCTCCGGGATCAGCGCAATCTCCAGATCACCCTCGTAGCCGGAGTTGTTATTCACGACATAGTAGGCGATATTGTCCGCATAGAACGGCTCGATCTCGCCATTGGCATCCATAGAAAGACTGACTGCACCGGGGATGCGGACCGGCTTCGCATAGGTGACACTGCCATCTTCGTCAAAGGTTGCCTTTGCATAGTGGCAGTTTTTCAGGCCAAATTTGACCTTATTGCTTTTCTTCGACATAGTGTTCCTCCCATAAAAATACCCTGCATGAGCATCACACGGTCAGCTCATACAGGACTTCATACATTTTTTCGGTTTCGATCCAGACCTCGCTTTTCTCATAGTAGAGTTCGTGTGCGGTCAGGACTTCTTCAATAGTTGCTTCCATATCCGGGTCTTTATAATCGGTGTACACCTCGATGTCCAGCCGGTTGAAATGGTGGTACACAAGGTTGTCCGCACCGAAGTTCTCAGCCTTGGGATACAGGAAGCAGATAAACGGTGGATCAGGGCTCTCCCCTTCTGCGAAATGGTCATACGCATAGGGAAGCCCCATCTCCTCCACCAGAGCTTTTACTTCTTCGTGGGTCATGGGGTTCTCCTCTTATTTCAATGCCTTTTCGATCAGGGATTGGAGCTGCTCGATACCAGCCTGCTCCGCCGGAGCAATATGCGGTCTTCCTGCCACCCGGCCACCGCCGCGCTTGGCGTGACCTTTTTCCAGCAGATGCGCCAGCTGGTAGCGGTTCTTGGAATGCACCACCATCTGAAGGCTCTGGCTGGACTCCGACTGTTTGGTAGCCACCCAGCTCCCTTTGTACGCACCTGTTCTGGACGGTGCATTAGCTGAAATCTGGTCTTTGACCGTTTTCGCAGATTTACGGACAGCTTTCTTGACCTCGGTGGAGGCAAGGGTCGCATACTCTTTCAAGCCCTCATTGATGACATCTGCCATCTCATCGATACTGACGGTTCTGCTCATCCGGCTGCCTCCTTTCCAAACGGCAATGAATCTTCAGCGTTTTCTTCTGGAAATTCATCGGGTCGATGCTCTCAATGTCGTAGAGCTGCTCCCGGAAACGAATGCGATAGCCCGTGGAAGTAAGGCCTCTCGTCTCACTGCACCAGCGCACCGTAAACACCACGCTCTTCTGTTCGGCTGTGATCTCACCCTCTTCTTCCTGCGCCTGATAGGTCGAAGCGTAGGCAAAGCAGGTGAAATATTCCTCCCATGTGTTCCGATGGTTTCCGACCTTATCGGTCACGACCGTACTTTTCTCGATCGTGATCCGCTCATTCAGTTTCTCGATCATCAGAACACACCCTCCCTCACAGCAAACAAAATGGAACGAAGCGTCAACATCAGCTGGTGATGGTCAGCTTCGTCCCGGTGCTCATAGAGATATCCCAATGCATACAGAATCGCCACACGGCAGGTGCTGCGCAGGGCTTCCAGTTCCCTTGTGGGCTGTACTCCGTTCTCGGCATCCCGGTCAGCGGCATTGACTGCCTCCCACTGGTCTTCCGATAGACGGCCCACGTCCTTGCACATCTGCTCCGCAGAAGATAAAAGGATGCCGATCAGGGCATCCTCATCACTGCTGTCCACGCGGAGATAGGTCTTCGCTTCGTAAAGCGGGATCAGTGCCATAACCGGCTCCTCCTTTCCGGGCTTTTTAGCCCTGCGGTGCCATCTGCAGAAGCTGTACAGCTTCCGGCAGGATCAGCTTGCCATCCACACGCTGGGTGGTCAGGAAACCGACCTGATCAGTACGGGCATACAGCTCGTTCAGACGGCGGAAGGTGCGGTTCTGGCGGTCAGCCACCCAGTAGTAGCTGTAATCGCCAAAGGCCATGACCTTGCTGCCACCCTTGATCTCCGGCATGAAGGCGGAAGTCTTCAGCGGACGGTTCAGCAGGGTATCAGGCTTGCCGATCTCCAGACCCGGCTTCCAGATATAGTTGCCGTTGTTGTCCTTGATGGTCATCAGCTGCAGCACCAGGGCTTCGTTGCAGAGGAACTGTGCCTTCTTGCGGTACGGAGCCTTCAGTGCATAGTAGAGCTTGAAGATCTCATCAAAGGACACAGCATCCTTCTGGGCAGCGGTCACACCGACCTTGGCGCCGCCGGTCTCAGCCAGCAGACCCAGAGGCTTGCCCACACCGTCACCGGTGATAAAGGCGCGCTCCTCTGCGTTGCCCATACGCACACCGAAACGGCGGGCAATATAGGTGGCGAGGTCGAAAGCGGAATCGTTCAGAAGCTCATTGGAGATCTTGATCATAGTGCCCAGCTTGTACGCAGACAGCATGGTCTGGCCGAAGGTGGTATCGCTCTCCGGGATCTCCTCGCCCTCATCGTTCCAGCTGGCTTCACCGGTATCCTCTGCGATAGGGATCTTACGGGTGCCGGAGCTAGTGCGGATGACGGTCGCCATGCCACGGAAGATGTTGTTCTCCTCCAGTGCCTCCACCAGCTTCTTCTCGAACTCATCGGGAACGGTAAAGCCGCCCTCGGTGTCCTCGCCCACAGACAGGGCATTGCGAACCTCGCCGTAATGGCCACGGTTGCGGATCATGTTCCAGAAGTTCTCGGCATACTCGGCAGTGGCGGTCGGCTTGACATCCTTCTTGGCACCGTTCTTCGGGTCAGCGTGGACAGGGCTGGAAGTCGGTGCGGACAGCTGTGCCTCGATCTGTGCCTGCTGCTCCAGACGCTCGATCTCTGCACCCAGGTCCTTGACCTCCTGTGCCATCTTGTTGTACTGCTCCACGGCCTCAGCCTTTACCAGACCGTTCTCGCCGCGGTTCTTCTCCAGAAAGTCCTTGGTCTGCTCCCAGAGAGTGTTGCGCTTGGTGCGCAGTTCCAGAATCTTACTCATAGTGTTTTTCCTCCATAAATTTGTGATGGTTGATTGGATATAAAAACAGCCTGAATGCACATCACTTCATGCACTCAAGCTGTTTCATCAGGATATTGTAGGGGATGCTGCCATCCTCGGTCTTACCGTCCATGTCAAGGACAGGTCCCGGATTAGCGGACGGCTCTGCCGGAGGGGTAGGCTCTGCGGACGGTTTCGGGTCAGCAGGTGGCTCCTTCGGCTCAGTGTGTTTCTGGCCCACATCTTCCGGTTTCACACCCAGACGGTTCAGGACGATTAGATCCATCTGACGGCTGGAGAAAAGGTGCCCTGCCGTATCCTTCTGGAACGGCTTCTTTTCTCCGCCCTCGCCCGGTTCACTGTCGGGGTCTTCTTCCGGATCCTCCGGGTCTGCCGGGTCACTGTCCGGCTCGTCCTCTTTCTTTGCAAAGAGGATCTCGTCTGCAAAGCCCAGCTCCACCGCCTTCTTCGCATTCATCCATGTCTCATTGCTCATGAGGTTGGCAATACGGGCATGGCTGAGACCGCTCTTTGCAGCATAGGCATTGATGATGCTCTCCTTGACTTCGTTCAGCACCTCGATGGCTTTCTCCATATCCTTGGTGTTGCCCATCGCAACGGTGCTGGGGTCGTGGATCATCAGCATGGCAACAGGACTCATCTGGACGGTATCACCGGCCATTGCCACAACGGATGCCGCCGAAGCTGCAATCGCATCGATCTTGACCGTAATGCTACCTTTGTAGTCCTTAAGCATGGTATAGATCTCAGCAGCGGCGAACACATTGCCGCCCGGAGAATTGATCCAGACGGTCACATCCCCCTCACCGGATTCCAGCTCATCCCGGAACATCTGCGGCGTAATTTCATCGCCCCAGAAAGATTCCTCGTCGATGGGCCCTTCCAGCCGGAGGATTCTGGTGTCATCACTGTTTTTGATCCAGTTCCAGAATTTCTTCATCGGGTTCTCCTTCCTGTTTTTCGTGGCTTACTCTCACTCAGCCGGTTATCGCTGTCAGGTTCTTCTTCCGGGTCTTCCTCCTCCGGCTGTGTCTGTTTGGGCTGATTCTGCTGGACTGCGGCCGCTTTGTTCTGCTGCGCCACACCTGCATCTCTCAGCTTCACATAGCCGCCGTTCAGATAGTAGTCGTCACCGCCCTCCTCTGCCGGGATCAGGTCCATGTTTTCGAGCCGATGCACATCATTCGGAGAGAGGAAGCCGTTGCTGATGCCGGTCGCATAACCGTTCATCCGGCTCTGGTAATCCCCTCGGAGCAGACCGTCCACATTGAATTTCGGGAAGTAGGTATCCTGCTCCTCCTCCAGCAGCAGGTCCTTGATGATGCCCTGCTCGATGCGGACAAGCCACGGGGTCAGGGAATGCATCACGAAGTTCAGCGACTGGTATTCGATGTTGGAAAAAGTAGCTCTCGACAGGTCAGCCACCAGATGCGGAGGCACACGGAAAATGCGGCAGATCTCCGTCACGGAAAACTGCTTCGTCTCCAAAAACTGGCTGTCCTCTGGCGGCAGAGAGATTGGTTTGTAGGACATCCCCTCTTCCAGAACTGCCACACGATGCGCATTGGAAGCACCGCCATAAGCCGCTTCCCAGCTATCCCGAATACGGTTCGGGTCTTTCACAACGCCGGGATGTTCCAGCACACCGCTGGGCTGTGCGCCGTTTTTGAAGAAGGACGAGCCGTACTTATCCACCGCAATGGAAGTACCGAGGCTGTTCTTCATCATGGCGATTGGCGAGAAGCCGATCAGACCATTAAAGCCCAGACCCGGTACATGGAAGATCTCATCCCGGCGAAAGTAGAGGTCTTTGTTCTGCTCACCCGGAACTTCATCTGTGTAAGCGTGATAGATATAGTAAAGTTCTCCGCTCTCGTCACGGTCCACTTCGACATTTTCCGGCATCAGCGGATACAGACCCAGCACCGTATTCTTGCCATCCCGGACGATCTGCGCATAAGCGTTTCCCCAGAGAAGCAGGTGGGTCATCATCGTTTCCCAGAAGACAAAGGATGTCATTTCCGGGTTGGGCTGCCGATACAAAATCTTGTACAGCGGATGATCTCGCGCCTTCTCCTTATTGCCGTTTTTGTCTGTCACCCGGTACAGATGCAGCGGAAGTGCCGCAATGGACTCTGCCAGCAGACGGACACAGGCGTACACGGTCGGAATTTGCATGGCGGCTTTTTCATCCACCTGCTCCCCGGCATTGGAACGGCCAAACACAAAGGTCTGCCCGGAATCGCGGACATTATCCGTGATCTGCGGCAGACCCTCTTTCGGCTGTTCTGTTTTGGGAGAATCTCTCGGATTCTCAAATCCCATCCATTCCCAGAATCCCATTAGGCATTATCCCCTTTCTCCAGCTCCGGCAGACCGGCAAGGCTGGTACCGAGCGAAGCAACGCCAGCCACGATAGCGGCACTGCCAACAGCGACCCAGTCCACACTGCCGCCGGGAAGTTGTGTCACGACCAGAGCCGCGCCGGTCTGACACATGGTCTTCACCGCACGGATGCCGGCTGCCTTCCACCATTCTGCACTCATCAGATACTTCATAGCTTTTTCCTCCAAATCTTCCTATCAAAAAACGATCATGTCACGCTCATCGTAGACGCTTCCCTGCTGCTGTCCTTCGTTTCGGATGCAGCGGTCCAGTGCCATGATCGCAGCGACGATACCGTCAATCTTCTCCGGCGACTTTGCCTTGGTCGGCTTGATGTTGCCTGCCGGGTCGGTGTCCACAACTACGTTGCCGGCCATCCATGCCATGACCGGGTTGCCGCCGTGGACGATGTTGCCCTCCATCAGGAGCTTGTAGAACTCCTTGGTGGGAGGGCTCATATCTTTGAAGCCCTGTCCGAAAGGTACGACCGTGAATCCCATCCCCTCAAGGTTCTGGGTCATCTGCACCGCTCCCCATCGGTCAAAGGCAATCTCCAGAATGTGATAGGTCTTGCCCAGCTCCTCGATGACCTTTTCGATAAATCCGTAGTGGATGACATTGCCTTCTGTCGCCATCAGGTAGCCCTGCTGGTACCAGACATCATACGGAACGGATGCCCTGCGCACACGCTGGGGGATCGTATCCTCCGGAATCCAGAAAAACGGGAGCATGATGTATTTCTCCTCCGAGGTTCTTGGAGGGAACATCAGCACAAAAGCCGTGATGTCTCCGGTGCTGGACAAGTCCAGTCCGCCATAGCAGTCACGGCCCTTGAGGGCTTCCAGGTCGATTGGCTGATTGCCGAGGTTGTAGATGTGTTCGGGAATGAACCGGGTCAGCGAGGACACCCACATGTTCAGACGGAGCTGCTTAAATACGTTCTCCTCTGCGGGGTTATCCAGTGCTTCCTGATACGCATCCCGGACACGCTGGATCTGAATGGTCTGCCCCAATGAGGGATTTGCCTTATACCAGTTGGCTTCATCGTGCCAGTCATCTTCATCTGTCAGACCATAGACCACGGGGTAAAAGGTGTGGTCGATCTTACGTCCGGCCAACAGGTCAAGTGCCTTCATGTGGAGCTCGTAACAGATGCTCTCCTTGTCCGTACCGGCCGTGGTGATCAGGAAGAACAACGGCTGTTCACGGGCATCACCGGAACCTTTGGTAAGGACATCATAGAGCTTTCGGTTGGGCTGGGCATGAACCTCATCCAGCACCAGACCCGACACGTTCAAACCGTGCTTCGTGCCGACTTCGGCCGACAGGACTTGATAGAATCCTGCATTGCCGTAATTCACGATACGCTTCGTTGCCGCCATGATCTTGCACCGTTTCAAAAGTGCCGGGGTCATCTGCACCATCTGGTGGGCTACATCAAAAACGATGGACGCCTGCTGGCGGTCAGCCGCAGCACCATAGACTTCGGCAGAGGGTTCGTTATCGGCAAAAAGCAGATACAGAGCCACCGCAGCGGCAAGTTCGGACTTGCCGTTCTTCTTACCGATTTCGACATAAGCCGTGCGAAACTGACGGTTGCCACGCTCATCCACAATGCCAAACACATCCCGGATGATCTGCTCCTGCCAAGGAAGCAGCCAGAACCGCTTGCCCGCCCACTTGCCTTTGGTATGACGCAGGTTTTCAATAAAGGTCACTGCCCGGTCTGCTTTTGCAGCATCATAGTGGCAGGTCGGAAGCATGAACCGACTAGGCCTGTAGTCTTTCAGTTTCGGATAGTTTTTGGGTCTTGTTTCTGCCACTGTTACACCGCCTCTCTTTCCAGATTGCATCCCTGTTCGTCTTTCTCAGGAAAATTTAGTGTTGCAAAATCACCGAAGAACTTTCTCGCTGCTTTGTCATAAGCCACCGCAGCTTCCTCAGCTGTGGCATACGCCCCAAGATAATGTCTTCTACCATGCTCACAGATGCGGGCATGATATTTTTCAGTGCGTTTATCCTTGTAAATCCCTTTGTAGCCAGTTGTGTTTCTGTCTGACAGCCTATAATTCCAGTGATTCTGCACATTGGTAGCCACTCGCAGATTACAACGGCGGTTGTCAAACGGATTGCCGTTGATATGATCCACTACAACTTCGTTTCCCACATTGAGCAGCAAATGAGATACCATATCTTTTTTTCTATTGGTAGTTACATATCCCCGCTCATCAACCGTGCAGATTTTATCTTGGAAGAACGTCAAAGTCAGTACCACCAGCTCTGCTGGTGGTTTGGGTTTGCCCTTCCAGGGCGCATTGCATTTCCGCCTGAAGGCGGTCTAACAAACCATTCCTTTAGTTACTGGTGGCCGCTTAAAAGCGGCTCTTTTTTACTTTTCTGAGTCCCCTTCTAAGCGATCTCTTTCGTATTGTTCTTGTATATATTGTTTTATTGTTTCTTCATTAACGTTACCTACCGTTTCGCAATAGTATCCTCTTGCCCAAAAGTGACGATTATTTCTATCTCTATATTCTGGATGTCTGTCGAATATCATTAATGCACTCTTTCCTTTGATTCGACCTATTGTTTTTGATACATTTAACTTAGGCGGAATTGATACATACATATGTACATGTTCTGGAAGGGTCGCTGCTTTTAATATTGTTACTCCTTCCATTTTACATACTTTTCCTAATATCTCTCCTACATCTTTTCGTAACTTTCCAAACATCACTTTCCTTCTATATTTTGGAATAAATACAATATGGTACGTGCAATTATATCTACTATGTGCTAAACTTTGATTATCCATGGATACCTCCGTTGTTTTTTATGTGGTTTGCTAGACCCACATTCATTGTACAACGGAGGTTTTTAATTTGATACTACATTTATCGCCCCTTGCGTCCACGAGTCTCCCCAGCTCTGCTGGGGGTTTGAGATTGTTTCAATCACATTTATCAAAGAGAAATTCCCGACCGTTTGCACATCGATATCTGCAGAAATGCTCACCCAACTCAATCCTGTTTGTCATCATCATTTACCACCTCCCAGCAGGTTCTCCATTTCATCGGCTGCATCCGCAGAGCCGCTGTCCGAAGCAATGATCCGGCTTCGAGAGGACGGGGTCAGACCGAACTGCTCTGCGAACTTGTTCATGATCTTTAGATAAGTCTGGGCGATGGACACCTGCGGAATTGTCTGCCAGTACCCGGACGGGGTCTTGACGATGGTGCCGTGCTGGGTGATAAACTCCTCCGCCTCTTTCCATCGGGCATACGCCTGACAGTAACCGGCAAAGGCAGCCATATCCACTTCGGTCAGGATGCCGATGGCTTCCATCTGTTTGGCCAGTCTGCGCCACTCTTTCTTTGCTTCCGGCTCCAGCCACTTCGGACAGGCCGGCGCTTTCTTGTTGGGCTTCGGTTCGCTGGTGTTCAGCGGATGCTTGCCCGGATTGCCTTCCAGTTCCTTCATGGCGGTCGGCTTTGGTTTTCTGCCTCTGGTAGCCATTGGCATCTCCTCCTTTCTGCAAAAATGGGTAAAGAAAAAGGACCTCCGAAGAAGTCCTTGAAATCTATATAAAACACATCGGATACGAGGCACATCCCCTTTTCGGGGCGTGTACCTTTTGGGTGCTGTTATGCGTTGGGGTTGGCTTCCTTCCAAGCCTCGTATTCATCGACCAGCTCCGCTTCCTCGATGACCTGCCAGACGCTGCAGCAGCGGCTTCTTTGCTGCTCGATCTCCGCTGCTGTCCAGTCTTCCGGCTTGCGGCTCATGTCGTGGTAGGCATCCATCTCCGCTTTCGTCCGGAAGAAAAGGATCTGCTTCAGCTTCAGCGTTTCCTCGTTGTTCCGCAGGCTGTACCGCCTGTCCTCTGCCGCCCTGCAAAGGCTTCCGAGGTCGTTGCAGCTGAGGGTCATATCCTGCTTGAAGGCGATCTCGATGCCGATCAGCTTCTTCTCGGTGTCGGCTTCCTGAATGTTCTTAAGGTAGGTTTTTGCTTTGTTCGTCATGGTCTGTATCCTCCGTGTGTTTTGTTTTCCGTAGGGCTTTTCCCTTCGTTGTGACTGTATATTACCGTCACTGCCGGATACTATCAAGCGGCTATGCTGCACGATCATACACACCTCTTTTTGTCGGATTTATGTGTATTTCCACACTGGAAGAATCCGCCACTACGAGCAAAAGCCCCCGAAGGAGCTCTGCCCTTTTTCAATGTGCGTTCTTGATGCACCATTCAATTGCGTGTCCTGCATCGGTGTAGGTCTCATCGGAAATCTTCAGAAGCTCCAGTCGGCACTCAATCGGTGACCAGCCTTCCTCTGGGTCTTCCACAAAGCCGTATACCGCTCCCTCCAGCATACCGTTCCAGTTCATCTGGGCAACCAGAACCCTGTCACCGAACTGCATGATGCTGTCGTAGCAAGGTCTGAGCCTGTCGTAGAAGTTCTCGATGCTGATGTTGTTTTCCGGGAAGTCAATCAAATGCTTTTTCATGGTAAAATCCTCCGTGTTTTCGTTTTTCCCTTGGGGCTTTCCCCTTTCGGTATGTGCATATTACCGTCAGGTGCAAAGGATAGCAAGCGGCTAAAGTACACGATCTTCCGCCCGGAATACCAAGCAGAATGTACATCACTCTGCATCCTGTTCCATGCGTTCCACAATGGTATCGTAGAAGAACTGCGGGTCATATGCCAGCGGTTCCCGTCCGGCTTCCTTATCCATCCTGATCTGGTCTTCCACCATATCCTCGGCATCCTCCAGCGTGAAGGCATCCTTATCGCTGTCGTCCATGTGGTTGTAGATTTCCACGATGACATCCATCATCCGTTCTTCCATGTGCTTCTCCTTCCTGGCGCATCCACGCCGCCACATCTGCCCCTGTCTGGGGCGTTGTCGGTTCACTCGGATTGTTTTGCCACCCGTGGCACAAGCCCCTTCGTGGGGCTGTGTCGGGGGCTGCCGGTTTATCTGCTCATCCGTCCCAGCAGGTAGGCTTCTTCCATTGCTTTCTGGATGCCCCAGACCGGAACCTCGATGAAGTCCTCGCTGTCATTGTCGCGGGCTTCGAGGTCGCCCCGGCTGTCTACCGCTGCCATCAGGCGCTTGGCGATCTCCAGCAGGGCTTTTTCCTCTTCCTTGGTGATGTTCTTCTTCATGGTATTTTCCTCCGTTTTTCTTGGTTTTCCGTTTCGGTATGTGCATATTACCGTCACTTCCACACACTATCAAGCGGCTATACTACACAAAGATTGGAAATCAGAACTGTGAGTATTACGGTAGAAGAAAAGGGCTGCCGTTTTCCGGCAAGCCCCATGTGTTTCTCTGGCTTAGTAGTCTTCTTCCTCGTCATAGTCCTCTTCGTCGTAGTCCTCTTCGTCCCAGTCATCTTCTTCCTCATCCCAGTCATCATCCTGGTCTTCTTCCTCATCCTTGAAGTCCCACATGTCTTCGGTCGGCTGGTTTCTAAGGTCTGGGTTCTGCTCGACATAGTCGGCAACCGCTCCGCAAAGGATGTCCAGAACCTTTTCGTAGGCTTCCTCGCTGTAGACTGCCCAGGCATCTGCAGTCAGCTTTGCGATTTTGTCGTTGCCCTTGACTCCAAGGAACCGCCCTGCAGGGTTGCAGGTTTCCTTGCCGTAGCCGATGCCCAGCTGGTCGCCGTCGTTGTAAAAGCGGTATCCGATGCGGCTCATTGCCCTTACCAGCTCCCCTGCGAGGCTGTCTGCCTTGCCCGTCTCCGGTACCAGTTCCCTGAAAAGTTTATTGATGCGTTCTTCGTTCTTCGTCATTGTCGTATCCTCCATTTTTGTTGTTTTCCCCTTTCGGTGACTGTATATTACCGTCACCTCGGAGCACTATCAAGCGGCTAAACTACACGATCATCAAGCCCTGTAATTGTCATATTTATGTGCTTTTCATGCCGGCTTTCGGAAGACAGACACGAGCAAAAGGCTGGTCATTTCCAGCCCCTTGCGCCTGTCGGTCTTGCCTTTAGCGGATGATTTCGAGGTAGCTTACATTGCCCCAGCAGTCCGTTCCCTTGAAGCGGATTCGCTTGTCGGTCTCCCTGTCGAGGGTGAATTTCCGCAGGAGCTTCATCTTCTGGATGCGGTTCAGAAGGTCTTTGCCGTTCTTCGCATCCTCAACAGCATCCCTGATCTCGACCACCGCGCTGTCGCTTCCGTACCAGAGGTTACTGAGTGCCTCCGGAATTCCGTTTGCAAGGTAAAGGTTGATTTTTGTGTAGGTCATCGTATTTTCCTCCTCTCAGAATGTCATCGTTTCCAGAATCTCATCCATGCCTGTCTCCCAGTCATGGCGGCTAAGTTCAATTTTGCTGTACATCTCTGCGCTGTCCGGCTCATCGAAAAGCCGGAAGCATTCTCTTGCCAGCTCCTCGCTGGTGTGCTGCTGGATTTCATCCGGCTGTCCATCCAGCCGTGTAAAGGTGATCTCGTAAGTGTAGCGTTCCATGTTCTTTGCCCCTTTCGTTTTGGTAGCTGTATATTACCGTCACTGCCCTGTGATAGCAAGGCCATAAAACGTCATATTATCAACGATCTTCGCCCCTCATGTTTGGTACATATATGACCCCTGATTGACTTGCTATATATGTGTTTCTGCGGCATTATACACACAACGAAAGCAAAGAAAGCCAAACCAAAAACGGAGGACAAAAACCATGAAAAAGACCATTACAGAAGTTGAAACCGCAATCGAAAACCGCATCGCAGAGCTTGAAGAAGAATACGAGCTGGACATTTACGACCGCAACGACATCCGGGAAGAAGAATACCAGAAAGCCGGATGGCGGCACGACCCTTTCCCAGAGGAGCTTGAGGAAGAGGACGAAGAAGAGGAAGAGGATTGGCACTACCACAGCATGGAGGAACGACTGAACGAGGTCGGCATGAGCAGGAGGGATTTCTTCTAAGGAATCCCCCAGAGGCTCCCCAGCAGAGGCTGGGGCTCTGCCTCGTATCCCCTGTTTGGGTTTGGTATGATACACAAAACCGCTGCCAGATGTTTGTGTACATTATGGCGGCGGTTCTCCTTGCTATTGTTGCTTTCCAGAGCTAATATACAGTAAACTGGAAGGGGGTTCTCATTCTTTTGAGGCCCCCATTTTCCGTCTAATCGGCTTCGCCCTGTATTGCCAGATGCATCAACCTGCGGTTATGCGCTCTGGCTTTCTTTTTCAGGTCCCTTTTCCATCTGCGGATGGTCACCGCCCTGCAGTGGTTTCTTGACCATTCGTATTCATCCAGAATGTATCTGCCGCCGTGTTCCCTCTCGCCATAAGCAGGCATCTTTCTGTGTCCCATAGGCTCCTCCTGTTAAACCAAGCCCTCCCGGTCTTTTCTGGCCGAGAGGGTATTTTTTCTAATTGTGGTATCTTATTCCGGCTTCGTTCCGTCATCCATCTGGATAACTGCCATCTGCCCGAACATGCTGACGAATGCCTCCGGCACCCAGAAGCGTTCCCTGAATTTCCGGATCAGGTCTTGGGGCAGCTCTGCGAAATCTTCCTCGCCCAACCCGCAGATGAAGAAGTTCCCCTTGATGGGCTGCTCCAGCTCCGGAATGTACCGGCTGAACGGCTTCTCAGTGAACATCCCATTGTCGTCCGTTACCAGTGCCACGGCATCCGCTTCCCAAGGGTACGTGGCTGTGATGCAGTCGCAGTCGAGGATGCGGTAGAACTCTTTCAGGGAGTTTTCAATGTCCACCACCTGCGGATGCTCCATCGGCTTGATCAGAAGAACCTTCATTCGACCCAGCCCCCTTTCACGATTGCCCAGTCTGCAAGATGCATCTTCTGCTGTCTGCCCCATGCGATACTTTCCAACGCTTCCTCAGTTCCGCAGCGGTTGCAAATCTGGATGTCCGCCCTTCGGCTGAGTGCCTGTTGCTGATGGTCGTAGCAGTCAGGCTTTGCTCCGCACCTGGGGCAACGTGGGCCGGTCTGTCGCGTTTTACCAAGGCGGTCGAGCGACACCTTGACCTCGGCATCCGTTGCCACACGGTGGCAACTGTCCGCGCCGTAGGCAACGTTCAGATGGCTTCCGGTATCCCAGCTCACTAAGACGTTTCCAGCATCATCGACCCCGTTGCAGATTCCCTGTGTTCCGATGGGCGGTGCCTGCCTGTCATCCATCTCATCGAGGACGATCCTGCATCCAACCGGAAACTCTTTTCTCAGCTTCTCGACCGTTTTCTTATCTGCGAAATTCATGCCTGCACCTCCTCGATCATCCGCTGGGCGGCATCCTTATCCATGCATTCCTTCAGCGCACCTTCGAGGATGTGCATCGGGAAGTGGAATGCCTTGTAGCCGTCATGCAGAACTTTGTAGTAATACCGGCTCGGTGCGCGGTGTCCGAAGTCGTTCTCCATGATGTAGACCATTGCGGTCACCATCTCCGGCTCTGCCCCTTCCCGGAGCAGTTCAATGTTCAGGTCTTCCTTGCGGTAGTAGTTCGGGTAGCCCTCATAGAGGTCGAGGTTTCCTTCGTCCCTCTCGGAAATCTCCCACACCAGAACCGGTGTGTTCTTCTTCGGGTTCGGTGCGATGGTGGCGCAGCCGCGGAACAAAAGCTCCCAGCCGGCCAGCACCGCCTGCCCTGCAATTTTTGCATCCGGGCATCGGTCTGCCATCTGCTCCACCGACAGGTTGCTGCCGTAGGCGATGTAATATTTCTTGTTCTTCATTTGAATCTCTCCCTTCGGTTTTCTCCGCTCTTGTCTGGCGGTATGGTATATATCACTCTTTTGCCCTGATTTATCAAGGCCGATGAGCATCATATACTGCACAATGTTTTTTGCTTTTGACCGTGTACTTTTACACCATCCGCAGTTTCCTCAGATACCGGATTGCTTCCGTTCTTCCGATGCTGGCGGAAAGCCCTCGCTTCAGTGTGTCCAGCGGGAACTCCCAGTCGCTGTAGCCGCCACAAAGCAAATCGAAATACTCGATATCCGGGCAACCAAGCTGCCGCTCCTCGTGCATCACATAGGCCATGCAGGTCTTCGGCTTCTTCATGCGGTTGCCGCTCATGTTCCAGACTGGAAGCTGGAACTGCTTCTTGTAGTAGTACCGTGGGAAACCCTCATACCGATCCAGCAGAAGCTCATCGTATTCCGAGAGTTTCCAGACCACAGCCGGTACGCTTTCGTTGGCATCCTGCTCGATGGTAGCGTAGCTTCCGGTCTTGCTCTTTTTGAACAGGAGCCGGTAGCCGTAGATCTCAGTCACACCGACCGGTACTGCGTATGGGCATCTCCGTCCCATCCGTTCCATGTCGAGGTTGCTTCCGTAGGCAAGGTAGAACTTCGATGGTGTCCGACTGATGAGTTCAAACCGCTCATTCATCCGAAGCACCGTCCTCCCTGCCCATAAATTCCACACCCTGAAAATCTTCCTTTTCAAGTTCAATCTGGCTGTCCTGCCACCAGTCCTCCGCCATGCGCTCGGCTTCCTGGACGGTCGGCTCTTTCATTTCGGATTCATACACCGTGATGGTTCTCTGGTAGGTTTCGGTGATGGTCACCTTGAATGCCCTTCCCATCTGGGTGATTTCATTTTTTACCGTGCTTTTTTTCATAATCCTGCACCTCCTTCTACCACCTCAAGGGCGGTTGCCCGCCCAAAAGGTGCCCGTGCATTCCGGCTTATTTGTTCCGCCAGGATGCGTTGCCCTCCATGTTCCGCAGAAGGATTTCCCTTGCCGTTGCAAATTCCTCACCGATGAATCCCAGCCTCAGCATCCAGCACCGCATTGCGTATTTGTCGTTGTCGGTCTGCTGGGCTCTTGGGCTTGCCGTTCTGACCATCTTGGCAAGCTGGCTCATCGCAAGGCAAAGCTGGATGTAGGCTTTCATCTCACCGGCATGCAGTCCGTTGCGCTTGCCGTCCGCAGGGTCTGCGAATTGGAAAAGCCGGAATTCAATGGTCCCCTTTGTGAAGGTGGCATGCAGGTTCAGCATATGGTATCGGCTTGAATTGTAGTGGGCATTCCGGTTTTCCCAGCTGGAACCGTTGCCTTCGTACCAGATGTCTGCCAGCCGGTTCATGGTGGTCGGCTTCTCTCGGTTCAGCCGTTCAAGGAAGCGGTGGTTGACCACCTGACAATAGTGTCCGGTGCGTCCGGCATCGATGCGGATGGCTCTGCCAATCTGCCGCTCATGTGCCGCCATGATGTTGACCAGATTCCGCAGGGTCTTTGCGGTGTGGTCGCCCACACCTATGTGAATGTGAACACCGCAGCCGCGGCTCGGTCCGCTTTTCCCGCCTGCCTTGCGGAGCAGCCGGATGATGTCCTGCAGGGTTTCGATGTCTTCGTAGATAAGGATCGGAGTGACCAGTTCGCATTTCTCTGCATCCGGTCCGTAGATGCTCACATCCTTCTGGAATTTCCAAACTCTGCCCTGCGGGTCTTTACAAGCCCAGCTGGAATATCCGTATTCTCTGTCCGCGTACCATGCTCTGGTTCCGAAGTATTCGGCTACCTTCTTGGCAGCTTTTTCTCTGGTGATGTTGTTCATCTCGATCTCGACCCCGATGGTCTGCTTCTTCATGGCTTCAATCTGCTCTCTTGTCTTATCGTTCATGGTATGTTCTCCTTTGGCTTTTTCCTTGTTTTCCCTTTCGGTATGTGCATATTACCGTCAGGTGCGGATAATAGCAAGGATATAAAAGAACATATATTCGACAAATATGAGGTGGAATGATCGTGTACATTTCTGCAGTTTATCCGCTTGATAATGTACATTTTCAGAGTTAATATCGGTACAATGGAAGAGGGTGTCGCATATTTTCCGGCCCCCATTGGGGGCTTGGGAGCTTACGCTCCCGCCTCCAGCATCTGCGCCGTGTCTGCCCCACAGTCGGGCTGTGTCGGCTGGGCTGCATCCGGTGCGACCGTTTCCCCTGTGGCAGGATTGCCGTTCTGTGCGGCTTGTTTCGCGGCTTTCAGGGCATCCCGCTTTGCCTTTTCCCTTGCAAGGAACTTCTGTGCTTCCTCATCCGTGCGGAAAGCCGCATGGCCGGAAAGGTTCTCCATGAGGATCTTGCGTGTTTCCTTGAAATCCGGACCGTTCATGCCCAGCCGTAGGAGCCATGTGCGGAGTGCGTATTTCTCATTCTCATCGTTGACATCCTTTGCCTGGATGCGCTTCTGGCTGATAGCCTGCTGGTTCATCAGCACCGCCAGCTGTGCAAAAGCCGTCAGATGTTCGTGGTCCGGTGCAGTCGGGAAGCCGGTGAAGGTAACCTTCTCGGTGGTGATCTTCAAGCCTTCCAGTGCAGCACCATGTTCAGTCTCATAGTCGCTGACCGCGTTGATGAAGTTCATGATGGCAAAGGTGCAGCTATCGTCCTTCAGCTTCTCGACCAGCCCCTCTTCCACATGGAAGTGTCCGCCAGTCGCCTTGCCGATGAGCTTGCCGCGGCTGTAAAGAAGGTTGACCAGGTTGCGGAGAGTCACACCATTGTGCTGGCTGACCGGGAATGCAAGTTCCAAGTCCAGCGGCACTTCTCCCGGCTGGTCTTCTGCTTCTGATTGCTCCTCGCTTTCCGGCCCCTCTGCATCCGGCTCATCCTCTGCCGCATTATCCGGCTCCGATGCTTCCTCGGATTCGGCTTCCGCAAGCTCGTTTTCCTCTGCGGTATCTGCATCTTCGGATTCCTGCTCGTCCGGAGCTTCCGGCTCTGCTTCGGTATCCTCAGTCACAGGCTCCTCTTCCAAATGGTCGGTCGGCTCTGTGTCCTCCAACTGGTCATCCATGCTCTCAATGCTCTCGCCGCCGCGGATCAGTCCCTCATTCAGCAGGGTCGTCAACAGTTCGGCATCTGCATTCTCAGGCTCGACCAGAAGGTTGCCATTCCGGTCGATTGTGTAGCTCCCAATGTCGTAGGAGTACAGAGGTGCTTTGGTATAGTAAGGGTGAATGCCGGTCAGTTCCTCCATGCGTTTTGCGAGGGTCTTGCGCTCGGCTACGTTCAGTTTAAATTTCAACATGATTCATCGCTCCTTCTCGTTCATTTTTTGCGTCCCGATGTTCTTTTCGGTAGCACATATATCACTCTAAACCGGATGAATAGCAAGGCCATTTCCCGATATTCTTCATGTTCGACCATTTACACAAGGGACTGCGAAACCTGTTGTGTAAATAGGACCAATATGTAAGCCCACCATATCACCAGGTCGCTTTCTACCTAGTATAACTCGATTTTAATAAGTTTACATTATTATCCTGAAAACCAAGGGAAACGTGCGCCCAAAGCACGGACACGTAAGCCAAGAAATCAGATTACTACCAATGCTTAAATTGTAAGCTTATTTAAATCGAGTTATACTAGTAATATAGCGGGCCAGTTTATTCTTCCAGACCTGCGCACCATGCGATGCCGGCCAGAACAAAGAATGCGTTGGCTAAGCATATGCCATTACCCCAGATACGGTACTCTGCCGAATCCGTGTAAGGGTCAGCCAGCCATTTCCGGATCTGCTTCTCCGTTTTCGGCTTCTTGGCATGGGTCACGATCTTGCGGTGCGTTTCAAACACATCCGCCCAGAACGCCAGCTCTTCTTCGGTCGGGTTTTCCGTTCCAAGATCCCTGCACCACCAGTCCGGGAAGCCCTGCAGTCTGGCACACTCGGTCGGTGTCAGACGGCGGACGGTATAGGTCACAGGTGTCGGCTGTGCTTCCGGATTGTCGATGACCAGACGGTCATTGAAAGCATCCTGCCCGTTGAAGCCGCTGGGATGCGCCCCGGCTGCTACCGTTCCCATGACACCCTCGTTCAGATGCGGCACCGGTGCGATGGTGGTCGGGTCTTTGTAATCCCGTGCCATCAAGGTCGGTGCGACTTCTTTTGCCACCTGCATATAAGAGCCGGTGGTCATGGCATACACATCCTCCGGTGCGCAGACTGCATGGCGGTCAGTGGCATCCAGTGTAAAGCAGACATCCTCATTGACGCCATCCCCCTGCGGACCGTTCTCATCCTTGCGGCCGATCATGTTGCCCTGCAGAACGAAGGTCTGCATCTGATCACTCCGGGTCGCCATCAAAGCTCCGGACTTGCCATGCAGGTCGATCAGCTCATTGCGCTGGTTCACATGGAACGCAGTCACATCTTCCGGCTGTGCCACAAAGGTCTGCTGCTTCATCCCCGGCTCTGCTGCCAGTGCCGCTGACTTCTCTCCCAGATCCCGGACTTCATCCCTCTGGTTCTGGGTAAAGGCGACAGCTGGCGCACCGCCGTGTGTACACGACAGTGTCGGTGCCACCTGCTCGTCCACCGTACAGTTCGACTTACCGCCACCCTGATCCACACAAACTACAGGTTCGCAGATACACAGTCCTCCCTGATTGCAGGTCGGGTCACCACCGCTGCGGTCCAGTGTCCGGGAAGTTTCGGCCTCATAAAAACCGCTGTGCGGATTATCGGACATCATGGAGTGGCTGGCTTTGGAGCAGACACCATAGCATTTCGGAACGAACAGTGTCTGGTCGTTGTTGCAGCCGAGGGTGGCTGACTTTTCTTCCTGCCAGATGGCTCCCTTGCCGCCACCCTCGCAACCGGAGCGGATCTTCAGTGTGACTGCCGGGGAGTTTTCAACTTCTTTCACCGGACTTTCCACTGAATTTTCAACAGCGTCCATGACCATCGGGACATTACCGCCGCCCGTACCACACCGGCTTGTCAGTGTCTGCACCTTACCGTCCTCGGAAATCTTCACCCGGCTGTCAGCAGGATGATTTTCCAGTGCGATGGCGGCAGGCACAACACCAGCCCGGAGGGTCGGTGAGCGTTCCTCCTCGTATCCGATGCTTCTGGCATCTGCCGAATGCTCGGTACAGAAACCGGCAGCTTCCAGAACACACGGCTGATGCCCATGCTCCTCTGCCCGGAGGGTTCCGGTCACATCCTGGGAAACATCCATCTGCTTACCGCCCTGGTCGTTCAGACAGATCCGTCCTCCTGCTCCGCTGAAGCCTGCCTCTCCAGTGCCGCTTTCAGCACCGGCGGCAGCTCTTTGCCACGCACGGAAGCCCTCCGCAGAATACCGAGACACGCCTTCGGACTCAAATAGTACCTTTGGGGCACTCTGGTCTGCAAAATCTGCGACAAGGTAGATACGTTTTCTTCTTTGGGGAACGCCCCACCATTGTGCATCAAGAACTCGATACGCGACGCTCCATCCGTCTCCCACGTAGTAGTCAGCGTCGGGCCATCCTTTCTTCTCAGGCGCAGGCACCGAGGCGGCCGGTTCTTTAACACCGATGACAGCTTCGAGGACTGCTTTGAAGTCCTGTCCTTTGTTTGAGGAGAAGGCCCCTGGCACATTCTCCCAGACGATAAATCTTGGTTTTTCTCCATTGGTCTTACACCTCATTTCCTTCACGATTCGGATTGCTTCATAAAACAGGCTGGACCGTGAACCATCCAGACCATCTCTCTTACCGGCGATGGACATATCCTGACAGGGACTGCCAAAGGTGATGATGTCTACAGGAGGCAGGTCTGCACCGCTGATGGCGGATACATCTCCGTAATGCTTCACCTGCGGCAGACGCTTCGTCGTGACCCGGATGGCAAACGGCTCGATCTCGCTGCTCCACACCGGAGTGATCTGCCCGGTCAAAAGCCCACCCAATGGAAAACCCCCGGAGCCATCAAAGAGGCTGCCGAGGGTCAAGGTCTTATTCTGTTCTGTGCTCATGCGGAAGCCTCCTCTCCGAGCATCTGCTCATTTGCTTTCCGGTAAAAATCTCTGGATACTTCAAATCCGTAACTGTTGCGCCCAAGTTCTCTTGCTGCTCTCAGCGTGGAGCCGCTGCCGGCGCAGGGGTCAATGACCACATCGCCCTCATCTGTAAAGGTCTCGATCAGTCGTTTCAGCACAGAGATCGGTTTCTGGGAGGGATGGATCTTCGGATATTCCTTGCCATCCCGCTTCCAGCCAAACCAGTTGAAGATCATGTGGGGCTTTCCATCCTCACCGAGATTACGGAACTTCGGGAGCTTTCCCCGGTACAGTACCAGAGCGTACTCCGTTGCACCCACGATCTTCATGTTGGCTTTTAAGACCTGCGGACTGTAGTCCTTGCAGAACACCAGAGGGATATAATTCTTGAAGCCGTATTTCTCTGCTTCGGTGAGCACCTTCGGGATCTGCTGGAACGCACAGAACACGATCATGCACGGCGCATCCTTCTCGCCCGTGCCGGGTTCTTTCTTCAGCAGTCGGTTGCAGAAATGGAAATACTCTGCAATGTTGAAGGTGAAGTCGGTATTGAATGCCGCTTTCCTTGCCTTGCTGCTCTCCCCGTTTTTGTTGTCGCCATCCACATACCAGTCCGGCCGGCTGGCGTAGAAATCCGTACCGATGTTGTACGGAATGTCTGCGATTACCAGCTGCGCCTTGGGGATGTTGTAGGACTTGAAGTTCTGGAAGTTGTCGTGGATGAGGACGCATTTCACATTACTCATTGGCGACCTCCCCAGAAAAACAAAATGTGCCACAAACCGCAAAGTCTGCAAAGCGCATACATTTTTCCGTAACCTGTTTTCTTATCCACTCTGGAGCATCGGCCACATCGTTATACCGACCATAATCTCCAAACATACACCGCATACCAACATTTCGAGCTTGTACCGCTTCCTCAAAAGTCAGGTAATATCCAAGATGGATATCATGCTGACTTGCTTTGATTCTTGCACGGTATTTATTTCTTGGAGGATAAAAGCTCACGCCCGATACACCTGAAGTATTGTTTCTCTGCAAGGGCTGATTGCACTGGTTCTGCTGGTGAGTACATACACGAAGATTGCACTTCCGATTATCCAGCGTGTCCAGACTGATATGATCGACCTCGTAACCCGCAGGTACATTTGGAAAAATATACCGGTGCAGGTAGGTTCCGTTATGGGTAGTGATATAAAGTCGATGGCTATCATCTTCATTTAGATTACGATACCAGTTCGTGTCTCTAATTTTCTCGAAGTCTTCTGCATCAAACAGAAACCGAGTTCCATCATGAAGCCAGCCATATCCCGTTTTTCCATCATCGGAAAATGTGTATTTCACATTACTCATTGGCAACCTCACTTTCCGGCTCAAAGGTTGCCACCTCATCGAACTTCAACTTCTGACCATCTCGGATGACATACACATCATCGTAGTGACCTTCCTTAAATTGGACGTACCGCTTAACCGCCACATCTACAAACTTCGGTTCCAGCTCCACACCATAGCAGATTCGATCAATCTGTTCACAGGCAATCAGGGTAGATGCACTGCCGAGGAAGCCATCCAGCACAATGCCATTGGTCATGGTGGACTGCTTGATCAGATAGGCAATCAATGGAACCGGCTTACTAGAGGGATGACCGAAACCGTCCTCTTTTGAATTCTTGATGCCATCAAATTCAAACACATTGGTCTGCTTCTGGTCGCCGTACCAGCGGTGACGGCCATCCTTGCGCCATCCAAAGATGATCGGTTCGGAGTTGAACTTCCAGTCAGTACGCATCAGCGGCGCACGTGGCTTCTTCCAAATCAGTCCGGCTCCCACCTTGAAGCCCGCATCCTCGAAAGCATCGTAAAACACACGGGCTTTCATCGTGGCGTAGAATTCATAGATGGAAGCGTCCAGTGCCATCGCATTTTTGAAGTTGGCGTAGACCTTCATCAAAAACTCATAAGCGGACTTGTCATCCAGATCATCATTCTTGATACTGCCAGAAGCATTCTCCAACTTCACGAAGTAAGGTGCATCCGTACAAACCAGATTGACCTTGGTATCGCCCAGCAGATTCTTGTATGCTTCCGGGTCAGTGGAATCTCCGCAGATAACCGTGTGCTTACCAAGATGCCAGATATCCCCGGTCTTGGAAAAGCACGGCTGCTTCAGCTCGGATTCCACATCGAAGTCATCTTCCTTGACCTCTTTGCTGTGTACCTTGTTGAACAGCGTCTCGATCTCAGGCGGATCAAAACCTGTCTTGCCAAGGTCAAAGTTGGAATCTTCGATGTCTTTGAGCAGGTCAGCCAGCAGGGAATCATCCCACGCACCCGTGATCTTATTGAGCGCAATGTTCAGGGCTTTCTCCCTGGTCTTGTCGATGTCCACCACCGCGCAAGGCACTTCGGTGTAGCCCAGCTCCATCGCTACGGTCAATCTCTGGTGGCCGCCGATGATCGTCATGTCGGCATTAACTACCAAAGGATCTGCGAAACCGAACTCCGTAATGGAGTTCTTGATCTTCTCGTACTCTTTATCCCCCGGCTTCAGCTTCTTCCGGGGATTGTATGCGGCCGGCTTGAGTACGGACACCGGCAGCATCTTCAGTTTAGCAGTCGCTTTCATGTAGACTCCTCCTAATTCAGATTCCCATGCGTATGACCCCGGAGAATGGCACGAAAAAGGAGCCGAACAAAAAGCCCGACTCCATCTCATCTCCATCTTCCTGCGGCCGTTCAGCCATCTCACACCATTCCGGGTTTTCCCCGTTCACAGATGCCAGCACCTTTTCTTCCGCATCGTCAATCGCATGTACACAGATACCCCCGGTGTTGAACAACGGATACACACCGATAATCTTACTCATCCTGCTTCTCCCCTTTCATCCCATATCGATAATCCCAGTAACAATTCAGACTGCAAAACTTCCGCTGCCGTTTGCCTTCATCTACGGCACGGAACTCCCGCCCACAGTTTTTACAGACCTCTAACCGGAACGGCTTATGTTTCCTGTAAAATTCCTCCCGGCAATCCTGAGAACAGAACCGTCTCAAGCCGCTGTTTCCTCTCTGCACGAGAATCCGTCCACACACCGGGCATCGGCGTTCGCCTGAACCATCCGGCGGCTGCAGCTGGCAGCTTCCCGTTTCCGGCAGCCCCAGCTCCCGGCAGTAATCCGTGACCTGCTCCAAAGACAGCCCGGTGTTTTCTGTGATCTCTGAACACTCAAACCCGGCAAGCCGCTGGCTTCGGACTTCTTCTCTTTCCGGGCGATACTCATAGCCCTCAAATACACAGTCCAGCCGGACACCGTTCTTTACCACATCACGCTCTATGTTCAGCGGTCCTTCCATCTGTATCGCCCTCCTTCCAGCGTCCTTTGTTTGCACAGGCACGGCTGCAATATTTTCGTTCCAGACCATACTGGTGCCGGTAGGAAAACTCCCTGCCGCACACCGGACAGATCTTTGACCGCACGGTCTTCCAGTTCTCTGGTTTCGGGTGGGTGTTGTTCCACCGTGACCGGCATTCCGGTGAGCAGAACTTCCGTGGTCTGCCTTTATGGTTTGGTACGATTGCCGTACCGCACTGAGGGCAGAAGGAAAAAGCCATGTCCCTGATCATCTCAGCCGTGTAATCTTCCATCTGCCCTCACCTCACTCTCATTTTTCGCCGTTTCTTCGGCGGTTTCTTAGAAAAATCTCATAATTCATGCGAAAAGCGGCGAAGTGGAAATCGGCACTGCCCCGCCAAGTTGGATCGTTGTTGCGGCGGCCGATTCCCGCTCGCCCCTGCTCCTCCCGGAACAAGCTAAAATGTGCGAAAGCTCCCTGTTTACGAGAGGTTTCACACACTTTGGTTCATTTCGGGGAAAAAGAATAGCACCGGAACGAAAGCTTCGATGCCTGTACATTTTCCTGTTTCATTTTGCGCCGTTAATCCTCTGACCCCCGGCCTATCAATTTTGCGCTTTTTCACAGAAAAGGGGCCACCGGTCTCCGTGTGACTTCACCGTAGAGAAGTGACCCCGGCCCCGGTGGGGCTGTCAGTAGGTGTAGGTCGGGTTGATGTCTTCGGTCAGCGTCTTCTTATCGTGACAGCTCTTGCACAGCGACTGCCAGTTGTTCTGATCCCAGAAAAGTTTCTGGTCACCACGGTGCGGAACGATGTGATCCACCACCGTTGCCCGGACGTACTTGCCCTGCTTGGCACACTGCACACAGAGCGGATGCGCTTCCAGGTACGACTTTCTTGCTTTCTGCCACCGTCTGTTGTATCCACGCTTCGCTGCCGGGCGGGTGACTTCTGGATGGAGAGCCAGGTGCTTCTCACAGTAGAGCCGGCCGACTTCCACCAGCTCCGGGCAGCCGGGATGACGGCACGGTGTCTTTGGTCTGTACGGCATGGGTCAGTCCTCCCACGGAAGACCAGCCTTGCCGAAGTGACCGTAAGCACTGACCTTGTTGTAATCTACATCCAGCAGTCCCAGCCGCTTGATGATACCCTGCGGGGTCAGGTCATAGCTGTCATGGACGTAGGCTTCGATGAAGTCAAGGGACTGGTGCGCCGTACCGAAACACTCCACCGACACACCGACTGGCTGTACCACGCCGATGGCGTAAGCCAGCTGGACTTCGCACTTGTCTGCGTAGCCCGCCTGCACGATGTCTTTGGCGATCTTCCGAGCCATGTATGCTGCGGAGCGGTCCACCTTGGTAGGGTCTTTGCCACTCAATGCACCGCCACCCATTCGTCCAATGCCGCCGTAGGTATCACATGCCAGCTTGCGTCCGGTCACACCACAGTCAGCGTAACTGCCGCCCAGCACAAAACGGCCGGTAGGATTGACCAGCTTCGTAAAGTCACCGTCCAGACCGTACTCGCAGGCGGCCAGCACCATCATGGATTCGATGATGTGGCGGAAATCGCTGACCTCCACATCCAGGCTGTGCTGCACTGAACAGAGGAAGGTGGTGATACGACCAGTGTCGTAATCGTAGCTTACCTGCGCCTTGGCATCTGCACGGAACATCTTAGACGGATGTGCCTTGAGAAGCTGTAGGAACTTGGTAGCGACCATGTACGGGATCGGCATCTGCTCTGCCGTTTCGTTGGTGGCGTAGCCATACATGATTCCCTGGTCACCGGCACCGCCTTTGTCCACACCGAGCGCAATATCCGGGGACTGCTTGTCCACCAGAATGCCTATGCGGAGAAGCTCGGTCAGGTTCCACCCCAGCTTTTCGGTGCCGATGCGGTTGAACACATCGTGGACGATCTGATTGTAGTTTGGCCGGTAGTCGGTGGTGACCTCACCGGCAATAAAAAGCTGGCTCTTTTTCAGCAGACACTCGATTGCCACACGGGCGTTCTTGTCATGCTGAAGAATATCGGTCACGATGGCATCTGCGATCTGGTCACAGATTTTATCGGGATGGCCATTGCTGACCTGTTCACAGGTGATAATCTTACTCATGGGTTTCGTCCTCCTCACTTCCATCAGGATTCAGCTTGACCGTCCGGTCACAGCATTCACAGCGGTACTTTGCCTCAAAGCCTTCCTGACCAGGTTTGAGGAGGATCTTCATCTCCCTGCCGCATTTGCCGCACTTATGACGGTTCACCAGCTGGGCTTCGATTTTCAAATCGCCTTCCACAAGGTCGATCGGGTAACAGCCCACGCCATCCTTGAGTTTCACCACAGCCAGCCCAGTAGGCCAGTTCGTGTCGCGGCTGTCGCAGCAGACAGGCTCATCGTCTGCATTCACTTCCACCAGCATAACTGCCATGTTCTCCGGGATCGGCATCACCTGCTGGATCTCCGCACCCTCGAAGTGTTTCTCAACATTTTCAAAGAGGTCCTTGTCATTTGCTCGCTGTCCCAAATCGATTCTAAAATTGCTCATCATTTTAGATATCCTCCAATCCAAGCTGTACCTTTACAGCTCTTTCTATTTCATTTACCTGCACTTCATCCGTGCAGCTGCACAGTTTCCTGTGCAGTCTCCACTTCGGAATTGCTGTGATCTGTTCTGCCAGAACAACAGAATCCTCATCCAGCAGATCACGAATAATGCAGTGCGTCGGCAGTTCGATTCTCTTCATCTGACTGGTCAGCGGGATCACAGTGACCACATCGGAATTCTTATTTGCCATATCATTGCTGATGACCAGTACCGGACGACTGCCCTCCTGCACCGAAGTGCCTGTATTCTCCCTCAAATGTGCGTACCAGATATCCATCCGCTTTGGCGGCTGAATTCTGGTGACATCAGGAAGCGACTTCTTACGTATTTTTACAGGTCGGTTCTTTCTGCCCATCTTATCCTCCCCCTTCCGGGCATAAAAATAGCCCTGGGGGAATTGATCCTCCAAGGCTTCTGCTCTCCCGGATTTCCTCCGGGCCTATTTTCATGGTACTAGCATAGCACACTTTGTCCGCCATGTCGTCCACGATTTTACTCATTCGCTCCGGCCATTCTCGTCTGGCCTTTTTTCATGCTCCCATCATAACACACTCCTGCCATAAAGTCGTCCACGATTTTACTCATCTCCCAAATCCATAAAATACAAAAACAGAACCGCCAAACAAAAAAATCGAGGCTCCTTTCGGAGCCCCGTGAATCAATCCTTGCCATAGAGCCGTGTAACCAGCTTGTCCAGCGCACGGTTCTTTTTGTTATAAGCTGAGGAACGCTCAATACCAAAGTGGTCGCAGATCAGATTCACATCGCTACTTTCCGTCTGATAGAAACATTCCAGAACATACTTGTCATCTTCCGTCAGACCATCCCACGCTGGCTGGAACCAGTCCATGTACTCGACCGCCTGCCGATACCGTTCTTTCAGAATATCAATTTTCTCAATGCCATCCAGAATCCTCTCCTCTCCCGCCTGCGGATTGTGGGCGTGCGGCATACCATCCATGTTCGGACTTCCCACACCCACCATTCGGTCACTCTCAACCGTAATCTCATCTTTTGTATTACGGATAATGAACTGCATATTATCGTAATCACCGATAGCCTTAATTGCTGCCGCTCTCTTATCCAGATACTTCCACATAATGCTCATCTTGCATACCTCCGATTTTTTATTCCACTCGGATTGGCATGTTTTGTCTTTGTTTGTCATCGTTTCCCGTTTTATGCTGCTTCAACTTCTTTTCTGATACGGGCCATCAGATACTCACCGTCAACATCCGTCAACACCCCAAACCATGCTGACCGGAAAAAGCTCTCCAAACGGTCAACTGTGTGTTTTGTCTCTTGTCCGCCGGGATGCCGCATCTGTCTGCGGAGTGCGACCCGGTAGTCCTTCGCTGCCGAAATAATAATCGCATTGGCCAGATTCTCATATGATTCAAATTCACTTGCCATCTTCTTATCCTCCTAAATTTGCTTTTACTGCATCGATCAGCTCCTCCTGTGTCGCATCCTTACCTTTGAGCACTCGGAGAATCCTCTCATCTATAGTGCCAGATGTGATGATATGATTTATAACCACTGTCTGAGAATTTTGTCCCTGCCGCCATAATCTTCCGTTGGTCTGCTGGTAAAGTTCCAGCGACCATGTAATTCCAAACCAGATGATGCAGTTTCCGCCGCTCTGAAGATTCAGACCATGGCCGGCAGAAGCCGGGTGGATCAGACCAACGGGGAGCTGACCGGAGTTCCACCGTTTAATGCTCTCGCCGCTGTCTATCTTGTCATACTCGATCTTCTTCTCATCCAGTCTTTTCCTGATCCGTTCCAGATCATGCTGGTACCAGTACGCTACCAGAACCGGTTTTCCATTGGCTGCCTCGATCAGGTCTTCCAGTGCATCCAGCTTCTTCTCATGAAACTGCATCACCTTTTTGTCATCGGTATAGATTGCACCATTCGCCAGCTGGGAAAGTTTTCCGCAGAGAGCAGCTGCATTTGCTGCGGTGATCTCGTTTTCTTCCCCCATGTTCAGCACCAATTCTTTTCTCAGCTCATCATATTTTTTCTTTTCCTTTTCATCCATCGTGACCATGCACTCAGTCATGATCTTTTCCGGCATCAGTAAGTAATCCGTAGACTTCATGGAAATGGTCATGTCAGAAATCTTTTTATAGATTTCCTCCTCAGCAAACGGGAGTGGCTTGTAGGAATAGACCACTGCTCCGTTCATCTTGTCCGGCTTGAAGTAGTCGCTTCTATACCTCGTAATGAATCTTCCCAGCCGCTTTCCCTTATCCAGCAGCTTATACTCAGCAAAGAGATCCATTAAGCCGTTGGATGCAGGTGTGCCTGTCAGACCTACTGTTCTTTTTATCTTCGGTCTTAATTTCATCAACCCCTTAAACCTCTTACTGTCTGAATTCTTAAAAGAACTCAGCTCATCCACCACGAGCATGTCAAAATCCAGAACGGCTCCGCTTTTTTCTACCAGCCATGCCACATTCTCACGGTTTATCACATACACGTCCGCACTTCTCATAAGCGCGATCTTCCTCTCCTGCTCGGTCCCGACAACCACGCTTACCCTCAAATCCGACAAATGCTCCCACTTTCCGACCTCCGCGATCCACTGATCTCGCGCCACTCTAAGCGGTGCCACCACCAGCACCTTTCTCACCAGAAAGAAGTCATAGACCAAATCGAAAATCGCCGTCAGTGCAATTGCTGTTTTGCCAAGTCCCATATCCAACAATACAGCTGCCTCTTCGTGGGTCTCTATGAAATCCACACAGTACCTCTGGTACTCGTGCATATTCTCCCTCTTTAACTTTTCCAATCTTCTATCTCCCTCATCAATTCCTGAATTCCCTGTTCGCTGTCCACAACCCGGACACGGAACCCCAATTCCCTTATTTTCCGCATCTGTACCTCCTGCAGCTTCCTTGGCTTCTCGCCCTCTTTCTTCAGCTCCACGAAAATCACCAGACCACCGGGGAGTAAAAGGATGCGGTCTGGCACACCAGAAACAGATGACAAGAACTTAAAACACATTCCTCTTTGCTTTTCTGTTTCTTTTTTTAATTTCTGTTCAATCTCCCTTTCCCTCATTTGCTTTTTTCTCCTTTCTCGCCTTCTCAGCCAGAATGAATCCGGCATGATCTGCTGTGACTTCGTCCACTATCTTTTTTCCTTTGTATTCACTCATCTTCCTTCCACCACAGATTACGCAGCCATTATGGAAATAAACTTTTTTTCCTCCGCAACTTTTGTACTTCACTCCCCATTCATCCTGTCTCCACTCCCTCTTCAGAAAACTTCTCTTTCTTCCAGCACGGTTTCGCATCTCCCGATCACGCTCCACTGCTGCCGGAATATTACCCTCCATAATGCCGGCACAGATACAGCCGACATTCACTTCCTCAAAATAGTCCGGATTGCCCATGACGTGCAGGAATCGGACGCGCTCGCAGCCGCAAAGCTCGCAGGTTGCCAAACCAGCCCCATCATCCCAGTCATCCTCATCTCCCTTTACATCCACTACACTCTCACAGTACCAGCCTTCCAATGGAGCACCCCACTCTTTTAACTGCTTGGTACAACGATTCTGATAAGTGTCCTCCCGCATTTTTCTCGTTCCTTTCTCTATTTTTCGCATTTCTCGTACTTTCGTCATTTTTTATTTCATCTGGAACAGAAACACAACTACAACAACTTTTTCTATATACCCTATATGCGCTTATATGCGTATTACACAGGCTTCTATTTTCTCTTTTTACCAAAACACTCTATATAGAAAAAGTTGTTCCTGTTCCATATAGTTGATTACTTTTGACCTAAGCTACCGCCCTCCCACCCTCTGCTTTTCTTCCGTTTTTTCCTTAATTGCCCTGTTCCGTTGTTCCACTGTTTTTCTTTTCCTGTTTATCTGCCTTGTTCTATTGTTCCTATTTATTTTCTTATTTTTCCTGTTCCGTTGTTTTCTTGTAGATTCTCTGTTTGCCGTAAATGCCAAAGCGAATGCTCTCCTTTGTCCTCGTCCAGCCGTAAACCTGTGTCATAAGGGCAGCGATAGCATAGGAATCAGCAGGCTTCATATCAGACAGAGAACGGCCAAAGCATTCACACCAGATTTCGGCATTGCAGACCACACTCCGCATTCTCACACCTTTTTCTACCGTCGGGCTGTCTTTCTCGCTGATATAATTTCTTCTCTCATAGAGATCCATCATATCCCAGCGTTCCGGCAGCAGCATATTCAGATACTGTTCGACCATGCCCTGGCGCTCATCCATTTCCATTGCACTCTTCTGGGCCTCCTGTGCGCTCTCCAATAAATCACCTTCCAAGTACAGCTTCTCGCCGTCCTCGTAGTATTTCTTGGTTTCCGCCCAGATCTGGTCCTTTTCTTCTTTCGTAAAATGCCACTTACGCTTCTGCTCCGTCTGCTTCAGCTTAACAACCCAGAAGCGGCGGTTACCCGTAATATCGCGCAGGTATCCTCTCTCGCCGTTGACACTTGCAATCACCACACACTGCCGTGGGTGAGATTCGACAGTACGGCCATAAGAAGGGCGATACTTATCATCGGTGGTCGTAATGAATGCTTTCACCTTTTCAATGTCCGCTTTCTTCATGCCGGCCAGCTCCGGGATCTCCACGATCCAGAATCCCTGCAGTTTCTCCGCGGCAGCCTTATCGTTCATATCCGTCAGGCTCAGGTTGTCGGCGTAGTATTCCTCTCCGCACAGATCCTTCAAGAACGTACTTTTTCCAATTCCCTGCTCACCATCCAGTACCGGAACAGAGTCAAACTTCGTGCCGGGATGGTAGATACGGGTGACTGCTGCCACCAGCATCTTCCGGGTCACCGCACGGACGTATGGGGTATCGTCCGCATCAAAATAATCAATCAACAGGGTATCCACCCGTTCCTTACCGTCCCAAGACGGCAGGCCGTCCAAATAATCTCTAACCGGGTGAAAGCTGCGGTCGTCCGCCACCTTCAAAAAACTCACATCGTGATTACGGGTAGAGAATGAAGTATAGCGGGTATCAAGAATGGCTTTCAGCTGTGCGGTATCTGCATCGCGCCAGAACTTGTTATCGTCCGGGCGGTTCCACGGCACTTTTCCTGTGATCTGGATGCGGTTTGCCATCTCATTGAACGCAAAATTCTGGAAGTCCGGGTCATTATTAAGGATCAGCACCTCGTTAAAGACACTGTTCTCCAGCACCTTGCTTCTGGGCATATACCTTAACTTCTCTCTCCAGTCCTCACCGTCATCAAAGTCCATGTCGGCTTCCGCTTTCTTCTCCTCTGCCGCCAGCACCCTGACCTTATCCAGACTCATCGCAAAATCGCACATTGCCTGGAAGCTCTTTTTCTCATCTTCGTCCCCAAACTTGTGTACACGCACAAGGTCAAAGGAATTCAAGGAACGACCGCAGGCAGGGTCGGATGCATGGAAGGAATGTGCGAACTTCTCCTCAAAAATCTGCACACCGGCAGAGGAATCCGCCGGGATATAGGAATAGCGGCCGGGAATGTTGGCAGACGGCTCATAGACATTGGAAAGGAAGGTGTCGATGGCTTCACGAATCGGATAAGCACGGCAGAACAGTCCAACCACGCCGCCTTTCGCCTCCGGGTCTTCCATCTTCTTGCCGCTGCTTTCCTTTACCTCGCTCTCTCTACTGCTGGTCGGAAGTAAAGAACAGTCCTGCCAGTTAGGGTGAAAAGAGAGAAAAACATCCGGGTCAAGCCATTCGCCCTCCACCTTTTCGCAGATATACTCTCCATTCGATGGCGTAGTCGGCCAGTACATCAGCTGATGCGGACGGTACGAGCATTCATCAAACTGGTCGATGCCCCATTCGGCTGCGAAGTACCGGGCAATGGCCTGGTATTCATCCGGTGTCACATCACGGGTCAGCGGGATGATGATGCGGAAACGAGGTGCTTCCGGGGTGTGTCCGTGGGTGGTATAGAGGACAGAGGTATACGAGGCCAGCATCTCATAGCTTTCGATGAAGCCTTTTTCACCCTTATCCACATCCATCGTCAGCATAGAACGGCTGACCACGTTTTCTCTCTTTCTTCTGCCGCCCTTCAGCTGACCGCCGACAAAGCCGCCCTTATCCTTGGCAGCTTCACGCTCGGCGCGCTTCATCTTCTGGTATTCCTCGACTGTCTCCGTGGTTCTTATCGTATTTTCCAGCCGGCCGCACAGCTCCCCAAAGGTGATCGTCTTATTCGACCATTTCTTCGCCATGCAGCTGTTGCCGTAGGCAATATTCAAGTCTCTCATCGCTTTCCTCCTGCTTTTCTTTCCATTTCCTTACTCACGCTCCATAACCGGCAAAATCCCGTCTGCCTTCAGAAGTTCATAAATAAACAGCCGGCCTTTCTGCGTCCAGAGCGTATGCATGGCTGTATGGTTATCCTCGTCATAGAGGTAAGTCCTGCTCTGGGTGTAGCCCTGCTCGGCATACTTCTGATACAAAAACCATGTCCTGCCCTGCTTGAACTGGATCTTCTTTTCCTTCAAAATCTTATTGAGCTTTTTCGCTGACAACCCGAAATCCTTTGCGATCTGGGTAATGGTAACGAGATCCGGGCAGGCAAGGACGATATCGTAGTAAGAAACTTTCGGCTGCATCTCGGCGATCTGCTGTGCCTTGACTGCATTCTCCAGTTCCAGACGTTTTTTCTCCTCGCGCTCCTTCTTCAGCTCCATCAACGCGCTGATCAAAAGATCCGGGTTATTCAGCACTTCATCCACAGCATACAGACCATGCTTGCGGATGGACGGCAATACGTCATGCGTGACCCAACGCTTGAATTCCTTTGCCTGCGGTTTACGGCTCGTGAGGATCAGAGAATAAAGCCCGGCTTCATTCACCACTACCATCTGCTGATCTCCGCCAAGGGTCTTAATAGTAGTAAGACCCTTTTCGTCATCGTCCAGGCGTTCTACTGTTCTGGTGGGATTTCCGAGTTCCAGCACACGGCACACATCCGCTGCAACAAACCACACAGCTTCGTCCTTGTAATCCGTTCTGACCTGCTGACCCTGATAATCAAAAACTTCAAACATAATAAAATAACCTCCGAAAATCTATAGAGTAAGGGAGCGTTCCCCTCTACCACGCCAGATTTTCGGAGGTCTTTTATAACCTGTTTCTCTTAAATTTTTTTCTTGTTCCTTTTTCTCTCGTCCCTTAATCCTTCATATAAAAATCCGAGGTAAAGCCATCTGCTCGCAAAACCAGCCCCGGTGTCCAAGGCGGGGTTCGTCCCATCTGCTCACAAATTGCTTCCAGGCTGACCCGTGGGTCTGCTTCGATGATCAGCTCGTCATGCACATGCATCACAATGGAACAACAACGGAGTGTGCGCATGGCATAGCAGAGGATGTCCCGGCTGATTGCCTGGATCACGTTCTCGGTCAGCTTGCCGCCAAAGCTCTCCAGCCTCTCCCACTTCTTTGTACCGCCAACACCTTCATAGGTAATGGAAGTTCCGCCGAACTGGTTTTCTCCCAGTCTCGGTTTCACATATGCCAGCTTTCTGCCAGAGGGAAGATAAATAAAGAGAAAGCCAGACTGGTAAGTGAACCGCAGGCACTTCACCTGCTGTGGCTCTTTGGTCTTGATGACATGGATGGCCGCCCTCTCGATCTCACCCCAGAGTCGGACGATATTCGGATTTGCTGACCGCCAGGAATCCACCAGCGGTTTCAGTTCTTCCTCTTTCATGCCAAGCTCCAGCGCCCCCATCGCTTTCAATGCACCAACGGAGCCGCCATAGCCGCAGTTGTGGACGAGATGTCCCGATACGGTAAAACGGTGATGTCGTCCGGCATTTCGTATATCATAAAGTCGAGCCGTGCGCTTATAATTCGCCAGTTCTTCCTTTTCTCGAATACCGCAGTCTGTGCATCCTGAATGATTTCGTCCCGGTTCATCCCACTGCTCAGTTTCCGGACAACAACATTCTGGCAGTACGGCCAATACTTCTGCTCGAATCTGCCGAGTACCGTTGTCCTTCGATTTGCAGAATTCTCCTGTCTTGTTACCAGACGAATATTCCCAGGGGCATAGTTGCCGTTGTTGTCTATCCGGTCCAGTTCCATCTCCCGTTTTAGATGTCCGTACTGCCTGATCAGATAGAGTCCGGCTTCTATCACACTGGGAAACTCGAACTTTATCCCTCTCGCACCGTAATTGGCATACCCTGCATCGTTTGGATTCTCGCATCTCTGCTTGGCTGCTGCCAGTCTCTTTTCCAGCCAGCTCGGAATGGGACGTTTCTGAGTACAGTTCTGGCACCCTTTCGATTTTCCACTGGTCAGATTTGTCCTGAGCTGCCACTGTATCGCACCGCAACCCATGCACTGTGTCAGAACATAGCAGTGATTCTGCTTTTCGTTCCATCGCTTCTCCGGACTGATAATTTTTACCCAGCCGTAATGCTCTCCCACCATCTCCGGTTTGTACGAGATGCGCGCCGCAGGTGGCGGCGAATCCAAGCTGTACCGGCTCCGATTTCCCTTCAACCCAGACGAAATGGTCTGGAGTTGCTGTGAGTCCTTCGTAGGTGATGACTTCCCTTTCTCCTCTGTATATGACACCATCATGGGACACCCACTCCTCTCCGTCCCAGACTTTATCTTCCTGTTTTACTTTTTCTATAGGCACCAGACCTCTATCCGTCAGCACCAAACTGCCCTCTGCAATACAGCTTAACTCAACCTGTTTTCCTTTTTGTCGCAGCTCACCATTCTCACCATGCTTTACGACCGGCACTCCGAACATACGGGAAGCCGTTGCACAGTAAATGTCGCCACCGGAAGCAAAGACCTCCATGCGCCATTCTTCCCCTGCGATCCAGGAAAGCACTCTGGCTTCGATGGCGGAAAAGTCTGCCACATAGAACCTCGCGCCCTCTCTGGGGATGAATGCGGTACGGATGAGCTGGGACAATGTGTCCGGCACATCCTCATACAGCATCTTTACTGCTTCCAGATTTCCCTGCCGTACCAGTGCCCTCGCCTCTGCCAGATCCGGCAGATGGTTCTGCGGAAGGTTTTGCATCTGAATGAGGCGGCCTGAAAACCTGCCGGTGCGGTTGGCTCCGTAAAACATGAACATCCCTCTTGCCCGGCCGTCCGAGCAGGCAGCATTCTTCATGGCCTGATACTTTTTCACACTGCTCTTTGCAAGCTGCTGACGCAGGCGCAACACTTCCCGAATCTCCTCCGGCACTTCTTCCATAAGAGCTTTGACCTGCTTCTTTCCAAGACTGTCCGTCTCCACCCCGTTATCAGCAAGCCACCCTGACAGCTGGGATACCGAGTTCGGATTTTCCAGTGCAGTCAGCTCCTGCATCTTTGTCTTCAGTTCTTCCTTGATCTCGGTGTCCATTGCAATGGCATTCTGTACCAGCACACCGTCAATCCTTACGCCCCGGTCGTTGATTTCCTGATCGATAGCGTATTCCTCCCATACGGAATCCGGCACAGGGAAACGCTCCAGCTTCTGCTGGATCTGCATCTCGACCTCAACATCCCGCACATTATACTTTTTGAAGACATCCCACTTATCCGGTGCATCGGACGGAAGATTTCTTGTCCGGCCGCCGTTGGTCTTGGTTGGCGCACAGGGTACGCAGAAATAACGGATCAGGTCTTTGCCTTCTCCCATCTTCTGCTTATCCAGCCCCAGCACAGCACCGACTCCGGCCAGTGACAACGGCAGACCCATATATGCCGACCAGACCATCGTACACTTCCATTCCTCTGGGTTCAGATATTCCCCGGTCGGATAGCCCAGATACCGGGACAGGCAGACACGCTCGAATGAGGCATTGTGTGCCAGCTTCGTTACGCTCTCATCCTCCAGCGCAGCCAGTATCTCCTTTGGCAGCTTCTCTCCGCAGGCCAGATCCACGACCCTGACCTCACCGCCGTCACAGGAATAGCCAAACAGCAGGATCTCAAAATCCGGGGATTCTGTGTATTTATAGACACCGCACTTTGCAAGGTCGGCAGAGGAATACGTTTCTATATCAATGTGTAATTCCTTCATGGCTACCTCCTTACCCAGTCCGTCTGTGCATCATCCTGCCGATGCTCTTTCGCTGGTCTGTATACTGTTTTTTGGGTGTCTGCTTGATCTGCTTCTTTTTCTTCTGTTCCTTCTCCTGCTTCTTTTTATACATACAGTTCTCTCCTTTGCATGATCTGCCAGCCAATTCCTTCCAACGCAGTCGCACGGTCATAGGACTCCACATCCTGAGAGGCACGGGTGACCGCATTGGTCAGTCCATAAAGGGAAAGGTCTCCGCCCTCCACCAGATACTTGAAGATACCGTTCTGCTCGTCCTGCGTGATACCAAACTCCCTGCCAGTCAGTTCCACGACTTCCTGCACATTGCCCTTGATTGGGATACCGGCCGCTTCCTTCAGCTTATCGACTACCTGTGCAAAACGACTCTCCTCGATGGCTGCCATTGTGGTGTCGCGTAATTTCAGCATAAAGGCCTTATCCTCTGCCTCCAAAGTTTCATCCGAGTACAGCGTGAAATCTTCTGCCATCTTTGCCTGCCGGCCGACATGGTTCCTGCGCTCCCCGAAATCGTTAATAATAAGGCCATTGGTACAAACCAAGCGATATACCAGTGGCTGTACGGACACTGCACCAAGGCCGACTTCGGAATTGGAGATTATGACTCCTGCCTGTACGATATCGCCTTTCCGGACTTCCATCTCCAGCCTCTTGTTCAAAATCTTCAGATACAGTCTGTTCTCTGTCACCTCACAGCTCTCCACGCTGTATCCGTCATTGCCTGCAAACAGCGGCAGCACCGCAGAGGCGATCTCCATGTTGTCGATCCTTCTGTATCTTTCCGAGAGAAGTGCTCTCGCTACAGGACCAGTGCCGTAATCCATCGACCGGATCATGTAATTGCTCTGTCTGGTATCCAGCCAGGCATTCGCATTCTCTGCCAGCAGTTCCGGCTTTTCTTTCTGCATCAGATCATAATACTTTGCCGGGATCGCCAGCGTGGATGCCAACTGACGATGGAACAATTCCGTTGTGGAGAATATTTTCTCCTGCCCCATCTGAAAAGTCCGTCCATCCTTTTCCAGCTTCATGCTCTGCGCCGGAGCGATATAGTCTTTCTTTGCCTGGTTCTGCCGCTGAAGTTCCATCAGCACTTCCTGCAAACTTCTTCCTGCCTTCATCTTATTTCTCCCTTCCGATCATCTTTACAATCAGGTTCAGTGTTTCCCGGATCGCTTTCCGGTCCATACGGGGCTTTTCCATCAGCCTGAGCACCTCCTCGGTCTCATCCCGGATGTTCAGGAGCACCTGCTTGTAGTGGTCGGTGATCTCATCATCCGTGATCTCCTCTGCATCGCTCTCCACACCTTCCAGATACTCCTCCAGATACTGCCGGATGTCGGTCCCCATATAATCCTCGACCGCATCCATCACATCAAACACATTAAATGGGGTGAGCAGCTCACCGCCCTTGATTTCCAATACATGTGGCATAATTTTCCCTCCAGAATTTATGTACTTCTGCCGTGTCCCGGCAGAAAAAGGTTAAAAGAAAAGAGGGGCAGCGGACCGCCCCTCCCATCATCAGCTGAGGAAATCGTCGTCCTCTTCCGTTGCAAAGTCATCCTCTGCACTTGCCTTGCCGCCCAGATGCTCACCATCGGCGATCTTCTGCAGGTTGTTCAGCGAACACGCGATGCCCTTGTTGCCAGAGCTGTTGAACGCATAGAACGAGATGGATGCACGGCCATACACACCGGAATACACCTCGGAACGCTGCAGGATCGGCTGGCGGTCGGCATCCACGATGCCCGGAGCAGTCGTGTTGTTGGCGTTCAGGAAGTAATGCCCTGCATAGGACTCATCATCCGGCTTCTCCACATCGCCATCACGCAGCGGCGTCTTCAGCGCAGCCAGCGGAGGTACACTCTTGCCATTGCCCTTCAGCTTTGCCTCGCCTTCCTTATAGGCGGCTTCGATTGCCTTCTTGATCTTCTCGACCGTCACCGTATCCTCTTTCGGGATCAGCAGGCACACGGAGTATTTCGCTGTGCCGCCGTTGATGCTCTTCGGCTCCCACACATTTGCGTAGCTCCAGCGGGTCTTCGGACCAGTGATCACCTTCATCGGATTTGTCATTTTGTTTGCCATGATTAATTTTCCTCCTTGAAATCATCGTTTATCGTATTCATCTCAGGACGCTTATCATCCCTTGACACTAAGACAGGTTTTCCCTGGGGTTTTATAACCATTGCCCCCAGAATTTCTTCAAATTTCTTTTTGCCCATCATCTTCTGCATCTCAGTCACGCCCAGCACCCGTTTCTCATACGGATCATACCCAGCGGCAACCGCTGCTTCTGCGACAGACTTCTCGCTGGTGTACTTGCGGATGGAGCGGCCTTCCACCAGCTTATAGCCGTCCCACTTCTTACCGGCGACTGCTTCCTGTAGGGCATACTCTTTCACATCGTTTGCCCAGCGCAGGAGACCGTCTACCTTTTCCAGGATTTCCACGATCTCCTCATCCGAAAGCAGAGGCGGTGCGGCAAACTCATAGGCAGCCAGCTCCAGATTCTTCTTTGCCCGTTCCCGGCAGATATGACGCGCCTTGCAGAAACGGCACCAGTGGCCGGCATGGAACTCTCCGTTGCCCTCGTCCGCTTCCAACGCAGCCGGCTTCAGCACATGCTCCGCCCAGTCATACAGGTCGTCACGGGAAATGGAATCCACAGAGATGTTTGCCTTCCGGGGCTGGTAGATAGTCATCTGCACCGTGTCGATGTCGTACAGCGGGTCGAAGATTTCCAATGCGCCCAATGCATAAATGCGCATCTGGGTATTCCCGATCGCAGAAACTTCCACTCCAAGCCCGTACTTAAAATCGACTACATTCAGGACACCATCTGCGATGATGATGCAATCTGCTGTGCCGAAGCCGCCTTTGACAAAGCGTTCGTACTGGATCTTCTGCTCCACCAGCACAACCACATCCTTTGTCCGCTGCCTTGCTTCCTCCACCAGTTCCATGACATAATCCCGGTAACCGTCTGCACACTCCTGCATTTCCGGATTATAATAAGTAAGGTTCTCGACCGGGCAGGCCATCTTCTGCCCCAGAGCCTTCTTCAGCTCATACTCGCATACCTCATGGGCATCGGTGCCCTCCTGTGCAAAGCTGGTCGATACATCCGGCATATCGGCACAGAGCTTTGCACTCGGTGTGCAGTTTATCCAGCGTTCCGAGCTGGATGGTCCTTTTTCAGAATGCGCACTCACAGATTCTCTGCCTCCTCCATCAACACGGCGTAGTCCTCCGGCTTGATCTCGGAAAGGCGGTTTGCTCCGTGCTTGACCAGAAGCTCACGCACCTCTGCGGTCTTGCCGCCGGAAGAAAGGCTGGAGAGCTTCTTGCGGACATCTGCCATCGTGTACTTCTTCTCCGGTTTCTTTTCCTGCTTCGGCGGCTTTTTCTTCTCCTCGACCTCGAAAGGCACATCCACCTTTTCTTCCTTCTCGCTCTCCGCCGGGGTTTCCTCACCCGCCAGCTTCTTTAGATCCTCCGCCAGAACGGAATAATCCTCAGCCAGCTTCAAAAGCAGTTCCTTACTCATCATCCTCATCCTCCTCTTCGTCATCTTCCAGCAGGTCAAAAGCAGTACGGATGACACGGTCCACCGTACACTTTGGAATGCCCGGTTCCTGTTCGCACACCGCATCGATCAGAATCTTCAGATCCTTCTCGCGCTCTGCTTCCTGGTCTTCGCAAAGGCCAAACGCCTCAGCAAACTTGTCGATTGCATCCATGGCACACACCACATCATTGACAGCTGCACTCATGAGCTCCATTGCCTGCATCTTCACTTCGTACTCGTTCTTACACATATTTTTTATCTCCTTTATTTGTTTTCCGGGGCTTTACCACCCCTTTCACATAGCCAGATTTTCAGGTGCTTTTATAACCATCGGCATCAGACTTTTTTCATCGTGACCGGGATGTTTTTCTTCCGGGCATATTCCAGCTCCTGCTTCATACCATCCGAAAGTTCCGTACCAATCACCCACATCTCATCTGCCTCGTCCAGCCACAGGCTGCCGTAAGCCATACCGAGAAAACGCTCGAACAGCTCGTCATCATTGAGCATCTGGGTAAAATAGAGGTGTGGTGCAAGCGGCAGATACCCGGCATCGATTGCAAGCCTGCAGGCTGTCTGTGCCTTTTCTACATTCCGCTTTCGCTCTGCCTCCGGGTTCTGTCCAGTCGGCCGATACGGTGAACAGATATATACTTTTTTCATCTGTGTAACTCCTTTCCGGGGGCTTGTTGCCCCCTTACACTTAGTCAGGTTTGAGGGTGAAATTATAACCCCATATCCTTACGAAGATTTTTGAGTGCCGCATCCAGATGCTTATGGATCATCGGCTGGGAACAGTTCATCTTCTTTGCCATCTCTGCCTGTGTCTGATCCGGATCTTCATAGAAAGCATGCTGGATCACTTCTCTCTGCTTATCTGTCAGCTTCTTTTTTGCTTCTTCCAGCTTTCTGCACAGCTCCTCTTCCCGTTCTTCTGCCTCCTGCACATCCGTGAAATCCGGTGTAATTGCTTTGTTTTCCCAGTCTGTACCATCGTTGCTCAGGCTGAAATCGCTGTGGCTCTGTTCGCGGCTGTCACTGTTGTGATCCAGCCGGTGTGTGCCAACAACATCCAGCGGCATTGCCCACGGGCCATTCATGTACTCCGTTTCCGGCACGATCACGATGAGGTGCTTCTGTCCGTCGCGGTCCGTCTTAACTCTGTGCTTGCATCCGGCCGTAACATTCAGACCGCCCTCATCGGCGTAAACACACGGGTATTCGATCTCCGTGCAGCGATCCACTGCATAAACCGTGGCATGTCCACTGCGGCTGTAGATAAACAGGCCGTTCTTATAAATAATGAAGTGTGCGCCGGCCACATCGCCATCGAACACGATCTCCTCATCGGAGTTACGCAACTCCTTGGCAGTCGGGAGCTTTGCCAGTTCCTTTGTGCTGCCGACCAGTTTCTTCAGTTCCTTAAAAGTTGTCTTATTATTGATTGTCATAACGGAATCTCCTTTTTCGCTGAAGCGCGGCGAAGGAGATTCCAAGAAAAAACGGACTAGTATGACTCTATTTTAATAAGTTTACATTATTATCCTGA
>UMGE01013716.1_pt1 | contig 119372 bp, 87 predicted proteins | sample 1965191 | NCBI WGS metagenome assembly UMGE01 (sample SAMEA4836065, study PRJEB28245) | human gut metagenome | biome: gut microbiome; material: fecal sample | place: Denmark | collected 2008 | reverse complement strand
GCATTTTCTTTGCAACGCTTATTATCAGGTATTTATCTATTCACATTTCTATAAAAAAGTAATTACCATGCCAAATAGCAGTCGAAAAACGATATTCACTACCATCTCTATAGACAAGAAAACGGCAGCTTTGGTAGAGAAGATATGCAAACGCTATTCGCTGAAAAAGAGTGAAGTTGTAAAGTTGGCGTTCGGGTATATAGACAAGGCACATATCAACCCATCCGAAGCTCCTGAATCTGTAAAATCAGAACTGGCGAAAATAAATAAGAAGCAGGATGATATTATCCGCTTCATCCGTCACTATGAGGAAGAACAACTGAATCCCATGATACGGGCTACAAATTCTATCGCTTTGCGTTTCGATGCTATCGGCAAAACTTTAGAAACTCTTATCCTTTCCCAACTGGAAACCAGTCAGGAGAGACAAACAGCCGTATTGAAAAAGTTAAGCGAACAATTCTGCAATCATGCCGATGTGATAAACAACCAGTCCAAACAGATTAATGCACTTTATCAGATACACCAACGGGATTATAAAGAGTTGCTTCAACTGATACAACTTTATTCAGAACTATCTGCTTGCGGTGTGATGGATAGCAAAAGGAAAGAGAACCTGAAAGCCGAAATCTGCAATCTGATAAATACATAGGATTATGCACATAGACTTTGCTCCACCTTCAAACGGAAGATATAATAATGCAGGAAGTAGCCGACAGCTAGCAAATTATATGGAGCATGAAGATTTAGAACGGATGGAGAAAGGTATCTATACCGAAGGTTTTTTCAATCTGACAGATGATAACATCTATAAATCAACCATCATAAAAGATATAGATAGTAATATTGGACAACTACTGAAAACAGATGCCAAGTTTTATGCTATTCATGTAAGCCCATCGGAAAAGGAACTCCGAGTAATGGGCAATACAGAGAAGGAACAAGTCGAAGCAATGAAACGGTATATCCGTGAAGTGTTTATTCCTGAATATGCCAAAAACTTCAACAAAGGGCTATCCGAAGCAGATATAAAATTCTATGGCAAGATACATTTTGACCGTAATCGTTCCGATAATGAGCTGAATATGCACTGCCATTTGATTGTAAGTCGTAAAGATCAAGCTAATAAAAAGAAGCTGTCACCGCTAACCAATCACAAGAATACCAAGAGTGGAATAGTTAGAGGTGGTTTTGATCGTGTAAATCTGTTTCTGCAGGCAGAACAAGGATTTGATAAGTTATTTAGCTATAATCGGCAATTTTCCGAAACTTTCGAGCATTTTAACTCAATGAGAAACAGAGCTATTACAGATAAGTTGCATATACAGGAATGGGAAATGAAATTCTTTGAACAAAGTGTTTCTGAAAAAAAAGAATGCAAAATTAGTAAACAGATAAATAAAAGTATAGAAGGTAATCCAAATATTTCAACACAACAAATAAAAGATAGCGACTTGCCTTCTTTATCCCCTACATTTCCATCGACTATAGATGCTAATCTGATTGATGAACAACAATCACCAAAACAGAAGAAAAAAAAGAAGCGAAGACCAAGATTAAAATAGTAATATCCTAAAATTCACATTTTAAGATATTAACAAAATTGATTGCATATGATACCAATTTCAAAAATCCCAATGAATAGAACCTTTTACATCTGTTCTTAAGACTTCTAACTGTGTATATGTATTATATCGTTGGATTGCTGTTGAGTCAGGGACATTAGAGTGTACTCCCGATTTTGTGGAAATTATACTATTTTTAATATTCGCATTTTTTATAAAATCCAAATCTGCACCATTAATGCTACCATGATGACTTACATGTAAAATATCATCACAATAATTATTGGTATTTTTTGCAATCCAATTCAAACTTGTATCCGAAGCATCTCCTGCAAAACAACACCTTCTAGAACCGATCAAAGTTAATACAAGCGAGGCATCATGTAACTCCCGAGTACTATTCGTAGCTATTGATTTTTCAGGACCAATCATCCAAACATTAAGACCTAATACAGTCCACCAAGGCTCATCAAAACTATTTTGCCTATATGGCGTATAGATTTTTGTGCCTTTATTCTTAAAATAAGTTACGAAATTATTAAAAGAATTCCATTCTTCGTATTCTATACTATTGTCAGAATATCTACGCTCATAAGGAGAATAAATCAAATACTCTATTGAATAATAATTGTTTTTCAAATATTCTAAACCCAAAAAATGGTCATAATGCTGGTGTGTAATGAAGACTGCTTTTATGCTTTTAGATGCAGGTAATAAACTTGCATGATTTATTATATCTTTACAGCAATCAACAATAATAACTCCTCCATTTGATTCAATAATAGTTGTGTCAGCACAGCCAACGTCAAGAAAATGTACTTTAGCCATAATTATAATCTGTCTTAAATGTTATTATTTAATGCTTCTCAAAGACATTTTTTTATTTTCTTTTTTCAAGTATACAAAACACCCCCAATGAAATGGAATATATCCTAATAAGAAAAGCACTGCTAATAAAATTGAGTTTATCCACATGGAGTATTGCAACATTCCTAATACAAATGCTATAGCTAATCCTCCAAAACACAATAGTCCAAGAAGAACTATTGAGTACAAAGCAACCAATTGAGTACTCTTTCTTTCATAGACTCTAGGTAGATTGTAATCATCATAAAATCCGTACATATTTTTAAATCCATAAGGTTGAGTATCTGTTGCCAATTTCCTGAATTCATTTACATATCTTGAGGTTTTTACATAGTAAACCCTATTTCGTGCGACTAGATATGATGATATAAAAACAAAAATATAGCTGATAAAAAGAATTATAAACGTTAACCAGTTAAAATGCACAGAAACTAAAGCTTGTACATTTTCTGGTGCTGTTGAAAAACAATAAAGAGCCCAAATAGCTGTAACAGCAAGCAAGACTTCTCCATAGCAAAATTTTATTATATCCCAACACTGTGAGTCATAATGTCTCATTTGCTGAAAACATTGTTCAAAATCATGATACAAGAATTGCTTACTGTATTCCAATTGTTCATTTTGTTCTTTCCTGACTTCTTCCCAGGTTTTAAAAGACAATATTTTATTCAATGTGTCTTTCCAGTCTCCATTAAATTGTAGCCCTCTATCGTCAACATAAATATCAGCAATAGGTTTGCCTCCAATTGCATTTTTCGGTTGATTAGGATTCTCGTTAATATAATCAAAAGGTATTCCATTTTTGCCTAGGAATTCTGCAATCAGTTTTTTATTACCCCTAGTTGTGTATATTATTATAGTATACCCCTTTGATTTTAATTCTCTTAATGCTAAATCTGCACCCAAAACGAGACTCCCAAAAGTGGTTTCATCAACCCATTCTACATAATGAGATATAGTACCATCCAAATCCACACAAACAATTTTATGCATTTTTTTCGATTTGATTAAAATATGTCAATTCTTCCTTGTTTTTCCCGTTTCGAGGAGGACAATTTAACCCCCAATGCATACTATACCCATTAGTGGAATACAATTTATGCCCCTTCTCAATGTATTTATTCACTAGTCTTCTTGATGGATGATGCGGATCTCCATTTTTAGGAGTAGATAAAAATGTGAATGTAGACTTAATATTATCCATTAACTCCGGTGTTATGTTTTTCCGGCTACCATGATGAGGAGTTATGAATATTTTTAGATTGTTTAGCAAAACGCCTTGTCTATTTGCTTCTTCCACTGCTAATTGCAAACCTTCTCGACCAACATCACCTGTAAAAAGTATCCTAATGTTATCATACTCAAATAAAGCAACAATACTAGTTTCATTTATAGGCGTTGTATGTGGATCATCATATTTCCATTTAACAATCTCTCCTTCTTTACAATATTCATATTCGTCATCAGCACTAAAAAGTTTTCTTTTAGCTTCACTCCCTTCGCATTGAGGCGTCTTATCTGATTCTAGTATTTTATTTAAATACCAGTCATCTGAAGGAGCTAAAATATTGAATTTAGCACCCATTGTCAAATTAAAACTACCAATGCTTGGTTCTATTATTTTTGTCTTCTTCTTTTCAGCAATGCAAGATAGTTCATAAGCACAATTAAAAGTATTTTTAAGCCTTTCTACAATACTATTATTTGTTATTCTTCCATCTGTATAATCAGCATTTATAACAGCTTGATTTATCCAAGGACGGTGCATAATAAGATTACTAACCTCAATGTCTTCATATTCAAATAATTTTTTTAGTCCTTGAACATGATCATTATCAGGGTGAGTTAGAATTACTATATATATATGCTTTGTTTTATATTTCTTTGTAATCACATCATAAAGTTCTTCACCATTTTTTGTATAACCACCATCAACAACTATAACTCTTTGTTCAACAGGATTACCTAAAAGGTCTCCATATCGAAAGGTGATTGCATCACCACCTTTGGACGCTTCGCCTACACCTAAAATATCTATTTCAAATCCCATATCTATCTTGTTTTTAACTTAAGGGCAAATATACAAAAAATATCAATAATTAATTAATGCAAATACGACTTTAACACTATCAATGTAAATATCTTATTTTGTAGACTTAAAGAAAAAGCTTATCTTTGCCCTCAGTATTCTCCATGAGCAAACTACCGCAAAAGCACGTGGCAAATTAGTGGGATAATTCATGGGATATGCTTGAAGCTAAAAATATAAAGTTTTAAATATCTGCTTAGTAACTCCGATAGGAGAATCCCAGGCGGATCACCAAGAAGCTGGACAAAACCAGACAAAGAAAAGACAACTCCTACAATATCAAGGTATTGCAGGAGTTTTTTCTTTGTATAAAGTCCGTGACCTAAGACACGAAATGGTCACAAAAAGACATACTTTCGTGACCAATTCGTGACCTGTCCGACCTTTCGGATTTTAGGTCACGGAATGTCTGAAATTGTCGGTTTGTTGTCTTGATTTGTCCGTACTGCAAATATCTCATTTTCAGTTCATCAATTTAATTTTGTAACTAAAAAAGAGATTATGAGAAGTACTTTCAAGCTACTCTATTTCGTCAAACGAAATGCAGTAAAGAAGAACGGCAACGCACCGATTATCGCACGTATCACTATCGACCAAGTTGTAGCCCAGTTCAACACCAAACTGGAAATAAATCCGGCTCACTGGAGCGTGAAGTTAGGCAAGGCTTCCGGCAGAACCGCAGAAGCCGTACATATCAATTCTATGCTGGAAAGCATCCACAGCACGGTACCCCAACAAGACTAAATGGTTGATTTATAATATTGAAGCAATATAATACTGGCGAAAAGAAAAACAGAAGTTTGTCATTTACTATCCTTCGTCCATTCGTTTGACTAAGCTGTCTTGCAAACGGCTAAGATATGCCGTCCAATCCTTCTTCCGTTCTTTCATGGCAATATAAGCGGCATAATAATCGCCTAACTCCATTTAGAGCACCGTACTGAGAAAATTCATCATTTCTTTTATTCCCACGTTGCCATTGTTAATGCCACCCGAAGAAACAAGGTTGAGAAATTCAGGTCTTTATCGAATTGTGCGCTATCGGTACATAGGCGTAAATCAAACTTTCCACGAACAACATAATATTCATCATACAAGGTCGAATGAAAACGATAATATTGGTAAAAGTCCAGATTACGGTTAAAGAAGCAGGTCAGGTTATCCAGTTCTTTACTTAATATAGTTTCTGATTACATCATTACTACCATCGGGGCATTGTGTTTCTATCCGATAAATCTTATAGAAGGAATGAATTTGCAGTTTTGTTTTTAAATCATTGAGAACCGCTTGCAAACGACGCACTATTGAAAGAAAAGTTTCAACAATATCATAACCGTAGAGGTCGATTTCAGATATATTGACCTCTATTTCAGCTAACATGTTATTAACCAGTTCTTTCATTTTACTACTTTAATAGTTTTGTAAATTTAGACTCAGTACAAATACTTAAATCCGTAGTTACAAACTTCCCATTGTAAAAAAGAGAAAATATAGTAGCTGGTGTAGGAGAGTTTTGTGCTTGCTCTCTCGTTTCCAATTTAATTACTTTCAAAGGAATATTTATTTCTTGCGCAAGAACACGCAACACTCCATTTACATAATAATCCGTATATGGGCAACGATTAGAATAATAAGCCACTATTCCCAGTTTGTCGGGGCATTCTCCACTTTTGACGCAATCATTAAAATATGGAACTGCACTATTCTCATGAAAACTCATTACCAACAATGAAAATCCATTTGGAAGTTTTTCTATTTCCTTAAAGCCATGTTGCAGCAACCATTTCGTATCACTCATAAAATGGTTCTTTTTTGTACCTACAACAGTAACCAATCCATTTTTTTGTTGCTTTTTTGCATCTTCAATCACAAATTGGAGCAAATTATATCCATGCCCTTGACCTTTATACTGCCCTGAAACCCAAAAACAATTAATCATTAAATAATTAGGGGCAGTAACCGGAAGCCACGCATATTCAGCAGGAACATATTCTATAAAAACTTTGGCTCGTGCATCAAGCCGCCTAAAAACATAGCCATTAGCAAATTCCTTTTTTAGCCATTCCTTTTTGGACTCATATCCTTCCAAGCATTTTTTGTCAGAGAATGCGCAGCAGATATGTTCTTTATCTATATTATCCTCTGTTAGAGTTATATATTTAGGTAAACTATTTTCCATGCTTTTATTTATTTTATCGGTATGTAGATTTTTGTGATACTCTCTTTTTTATTTTCTTTTGAATAATTGATATACTCCTCAAAAGACATCCCATGACGAAGTGAATATTCTTGGCTTACGTTAATGATGTTATACCAGTCCTGCAAATCTGTATAATACCCCTGCAACGTATAGACCGCATATTTACCTTGTGGTAGCCGGATTGTACCAAATTCACAAGTAGGCATAATTTCCTTTTGTACCGATGCACAAGCATAGAAACGACATTGATTAGGGTTTGTCACATTAGGGTCGTCAAAACTTAACCCAATAAAACGTGTATCGGGCAGAAGTAAGTCATTGCTCTTTAAGAAATGTATCAATTTACTCCATACTGTTTCATAAGGTTCTTCCTCTCCGTACTTACCCCATATACGGATATATACTAAATTTAATCCCTCGAAATTGTAGACTTCAGAATGCAATTCGCACTCCTTTCCATCATGTTCGCACTCTTTTAATCGCATCCTTAATCTGCTGATATATGTTTTGGGAGAGATACCAAATTGTTTCTTAAATGCTTTGGAGAACGATTGCGGATTATCGTAGCCGACTAACCCAGCCAAATTCTGTAAACTCATGTCTTCAGTTTGCATATATAGTACAGCTCGTTCTACTCGTTGCCTCGCCACATAAGAGTATAATGGTTCATCCAAAGCAGAACTCATCATACGGAGCAATTGCCGTTGAGACATATTTACTATGTCGGCTATTACATTCAATTGCAATGGCTGATGCAGATTAAAATTTATGTAATCAATTACTTGATTGACTTTCTGTTTGTATATATTTTCAGTGCTACTTTTCATCTATAACGATATAATTTGCAAATATATAGAGTTCATACAAATGTATGATTGTCCAATCTCGCCAATTTTAGAAATCTTAGGTTACGGTTTTAGGAGGTTATGTCAAAACGTTGGCACAACCTCGTTTTTTTAAAGGCATCTACGACGTAATGAGTTGGCTGGAAACTTTATAAGCATACCGATGCTTCAGAACAAAAAGCAGAATCACAATGATTGTCAAAGCCTCCGAGAGTGGCATTGCCAACCAGATTCCCGACACACCCAAGAACTTCGGCAACAAAATAAAACTCGGAATAAGGAAAACAAAGCCACGCAACAAAGCAAAAATCGTAGCTGGCTTTATTCTTTCAACACTCTGAAAATAACCTACCACAGCAATATTCACAATGAAAAAGACAAAGCCGCTTGCAAAATAGGGGAAACCGTGTATCGCTATCTTCGCCGCTTCACTGTCAAGACTGATGAAAAGGCCAACCAGCAGATAAGGATAAACAGTGAATGCCACCGTTGCAACCACACCGCAGACCACAGCCGTCAGCAACGCAATACGTTCCGCCGTCATCACTCTTTCCTTGTAGCCCAGTCCGAAATTATAGCTGATAATAGGCTGGGCAGATTGTGCAATAGCATTACCTACCATGAAAACAAAAGGAATATAATAGCACGCTATACCGAATACCCCTACGCCATCGTCCCCCAGATAGGACATAAATGCCTGGTTCCCGACGAACATAAGCACAGCAAGCGTTGCCTCTCCCAATAAGGCAGAAGAACCGATACGCCACTGGTAACCAATATTCCGCACGGAAAGCCGCAGGCTCTTGACACTCCATTTGAGTGGTTGTAAGCGCAAATGCCGAGCATAAAACAGTAGATAGACCATCGCCACCAGTCCGCCAACCATGATGCTGATGGAAGTGGCAAATGCCGCTCCCATGACTCCCCAGCCAAAAGGAAAGATAAACAGCCAGTCAAGCACCACATTGATTACAGCCGTAATCAGGCTGCACAACATAGCCAGCTTTGGAGAACCGTCCAGGCGGATGACAAACAGCGACACCGTTATCCATATCTGAAAGACCCATGACGGAACAAACCACAGCAGATAATCCGTCACCATAGGCAACAGATGTTCGGAAGAGCCGAGCATCCGGGCTGTTTTTGCCGGAAAAGCCATCATCAAAACAGAGGGTATCAAAGCTACAATCGTTACAAACAGTAATGCTTGTGTCACATTCAACCGAGCAGACTTGCTTTTGCCTCTCGACAATTGGATAGAAGCGACTACAGAACACCCAGCACCAACCATAAGCCCAATTCCCGTAAAAAGCATCAGTAAAGGGACACAGATATTTACGGTTGCAATCCCGTCGCTACCTACTCCATGCCCGACAAATATCCCGTCAATCGCTGTTACGGCCGACATACTGAGCATACCCAGCAACGTAGGAACAAAATATTTCCGAAACAATGTAAACACATTCAGTGTACTCAAATCAATTGCATCTCTTTTCATGTTCAACTATATTTATAGGTTATTGTCTTGCACAAAAGCAAAAAAATACCGGATAAAATGATTGGTTTTACCCAGTCATCTTATCCGGCATTTTTACAGCCCTCCGATGAGGATTACAAAACTCTTTTGGTTTTCTAATTCGCGTGCAAAGGTGGGACTTATTTTTCAAGTATCCAAATATTCATGATTTCTTTCACTGAAAAAGCAGCAAAACATGAACATTATCCACTACCATATCACTCTTTTGAAGGTAAACACACAGCCAATGAAAGACAGTCTATCAGTCTTTCATTGCTCTAACATAGGCTGTCAATACACTGAATAAATGATAGTTAGGCATGCGCACTATTGTGGTACGACTTCTCCACAAGCATGAAGAAGCCGTACCACAATAGTGAAGAAACTGCATCACAACCGTGCACAATATTCATTAATAAGCTTTTAGTAGGAGAAAGAGCTGTTCTTTGCGGAAAGAAGACCAGCCATTTGCACAAGAAAAAACAGCATGCAAGCAAAGTTTGCCTACATACTTGCATAGCGTCTGCTTACATACCGTAAAATGCGGTATAACAAACAATTAGAAAGCACCATGCAAGCATGTAAGCAAAATGTGTGGTAAACCTATTGTATATCTTTTCATTTTGCGATGACTCCATAGTAAACCATGTTATCAATACGCTTCTGATAAATCTGGTTATTCTGCAGCAGATACCCCAAGGCCAAACACAAATCCACATCCCTGAACTTCGTCAGTTTCTGTAATTCAAAGATTGTACACTTCTTAAGATTGCACAAAATGGAATATACCATTTTCATATTATTGGTCGCCTTCTCAATATTCTTCATATTATTATCTTATTATTAGTTCCTTTCTTAAAATGATATCCTATATTATCTACTCAAATATAAGATAAAGACAGAGCAATGACAAACATTGCCCATTCTTTTCATTTCAGATAACATTCTTTGAACTACATATACCTAAAATCTGCAAAAAATATAGAACTTTATAAATATCAGCACTTTATAGAAAGGTATATTCACATTATACTATATCCGGAAACGATTATGTTGGTATAATCAAGGTACTATTATATGCTTGCCTTCGGGAGTGACTACTACCGAGCCCATTTTGATGTAATGTTTCCCTTCCGGCGAAACTATTACCTTTGTTTCGCTACTCTTGTCGGAAGATTCTTTTTTCTCATTCATGAAACTCTTGTCCCGCGAAGTGGTAACCGGATAAGTATCCTCCAGATAGCTCTTCATTTCGTCCACTTTTCCGTCTTTGAACCACACCTTGACAGCCGACCACCCCGCAGGAGTATAAGCACGGAATGTCCAAGCCTCTCCCTCCTTATTCAAATCCCTAAATGCAGGCTCTCCTAAAATGCTACACACCTCTTTAAAGCTCATACCACGTTCAATGCTGCTCAACTGCTTATAATCAAACCCGTAGCTCTCATAAATGCCACAGCCCATCACCAAGACAGCGAGTAACAAGCCTAAAACAACTGACATCTTTTTCATAATAGAAAGTTTTAGTATTTATCCATACAGCAAATGTAGTATGATAAAAACCTCCTTTTCCGTGATTCTCTCTATTTATACATAGGGATTTCCCTATCAGTTTATCTGTATCTTTACAACCTATAAAGAATATCATCCCAGCCCCGTTCCAATGAGCAATATCAAGTCGGAAGGGGCCACCACCGTATGGTTGGCAACCGGCAAAGACAGTCTTAAAACAAAGGTGCAGCCAATCCGAAAGCAGGTTTGTGCTTTCAGGAAGAAGGAAACAGCGTAGTGCTCACCGGTAAGGTGGAGATAAAGGCCCGGCAGCTTCCAATTATGTATTACTGAAATTCAAAGGACACCATGCCACCATTTGGATTGACGGACATTTTGTACGCAGAAATCTTTAAGAAGAGCATTCAGTTCCTCATCTGATGTCTTGCATGGGGGGGATGAAAACTATAGCCCCTTCGTTATCACCGGCAATCCGAAACCTCCTTTCTGCAAAGTCAGAACTTTCGGTTTGCCTTCTCGTGCTTTGTTGTATGTGGCTGTGGAAACATGCAAGGTCTCTATCGCTCCATCCTCGAAAGCCACCTTTAAGTAATATTCCTTACGTACTCCGTCCGACACATAACGATGCTTGCCTACTTTACGTCTCTTTTCATGTTCTTTTATCAGCTTCTCAAGTACGGTGACCGTCACCTCCTTTGTCGAAGCAGGAGCCGCCATCCGATAATTCCCTACCAGAAAAAGCGAACAACTGATGACACCCACGCACACCACATGACACAATATATTCACTGCCTTTTGCTCCATCGTTGTCAGCCATATCCATTTTTTATATAGAGGAAGTGTAACGACTGCCACCACAAGTCCTACCCCTACGGGTATCCACACAGCAGCCAACGTATCTTCATAGATGTTATATCCGATGCAGCCCAAAGCTACGACCAGTACAAACATCAGAAAACGGAGTATTTTTATAAACAGTTCTTTCATTGCCGCGCTTATATTTTTGGCAAATATAAAAAGAAATATCGTTCGGTCGACTGTCAAGTCTGTTCAATCTACATGAACTAACTTGCTTGATAGAATGTTATAACTACAATAACTAAAACAGAAAATATCATGGAAAAGAGCTTAATTCATAGTAATGAACTGCATTTTATCAGTAAGAAACGCATTCATCAAGCAGTAGAGAAAATGGTTGAGTCATTGGATTTGGCTGCGGGTTCCACAACCGGCTTCAACATCTATGCAGTAGTGGAGAGCTATTTCACGGATTTGGAAAAACGAAAAGAAATCAATCAGCTGCTCAACCTGGAACAAGATGTCTGCGAAGAAATAGAGGCAGAATTAAGTTATAAATAAACTACGGAGTTACCGACTACTATTAAGTTACGGGCTACAAGTTGTCCTGCATTATCATACTGCAGGACAACTTGTAGCCCGTAACTTATAGTGGCTGATAGCTAATAAATTGAAACTTGTAGCCCACTCAGTCTTTCGCCTGATGCACCGTCAACTGCGGGAATGGGAAGTCGATACCTTCCTCGTTGAATACGGAGTAAATCTTCTTGTTCATATCAAAATAAACACCCCAGTAGTCTCCGCTCTTCACCCAAACACGAATCACCACATTCACACTGCTGGCATCCAGGGCATGAAGAGCCACAAACGGCTCGGGAGTATTCAAGATACGACTGTCTTCGGAGATGATACGACGCACGGTGCTCTCTACCTTGTCATAATTCTCACCATATTCTACACCGATCACCCAATCTACACGACGCGTATCCTCACGGCTGTAATTAGTCACTGTACCACTGCTCAACGCACCGTTAGGTATATAGATTACCTTATTGTCGGCTGTGGTCAGAATCGTATGGAAGATTTGAATCTCACGTACCGTTCCGGACACTCCCTGGCTTTCAATCCAGTCGCCTACCTTGAAAGGACGGAACAACAGTACAATCAATCCACCCGCAAAATTCTGCAAGTTTCCGGAAAGTGCCATACCGATAGCCACACCGGCAGATGCCAACAAAGCTGCAAAAGAAGTAGTTTCCACTCCCAATTTGCCGATAACGGCAATAATCAGCAGAATGGTCAGCAAGATATTGACTAAACTTTTCACAAAGCTCTGGATACTGGCATCCACATGTCTTTTTGCCAATAACCTCGCCAGCATTTTCCTAAGAAAGGAAATCAAGAACCGTCCTACCACAAAGATGATGACAGCTCCAATAATACGTCCACCGGCACTTACGCCCCAATCTATCAATTGCTGAAGGAATATCTGCAGTTTGCTGAAACCATCGTCAGCAACTTGGGCAGCAAAGGCTGCCATGAATAAAGATGATAACATAACTATACTCTTTTTTTAAAATTAATGCTGCAAAATTAACAAATAACTCTGACTTTCGTTCACTTAACTTGCCACTTTCGACGAAAACTCCTACCTTTGCTCCCGATTTCAACTAAGGGGTGCCCTAATACGACGGGCTGAGATCATACCCATTAACCTGATCCGGGTAATGCCGGCGGAGGGAAAAGAAGAAAAGTTCCCCTTTTCTGTATTCATCTAAACGAAACAATTGCAAATGAAGAGACATGCAATGGCGACCTGCCTCCTTATGGCAGCACTGGGTGTCTGTGCGCAGACACAAGAGCAAGACAGTCTGCGGGTGATAAACCTGCAGGAAGTGGAAGTCATCTCCACACGTGCCACAAACAGCACACCGGTGGCATTCACCAATATAGGCAAAGAACAACTGAAAAAACAGAATTTCGGACAAGACCTGCCGTATCTGTTGAGTATGACACCCTCCGCCATTACTACCAGCGACGCCGGTGCCGGGGTGGGTTACACCACACTGAGAGTCCGCGGAACAGATGGCACACGCATCAACGTCACCGCTAACGGTATTCCCATCAACGATGCGGAAAGCCACACGGTATTCTGGGTCAACCTGCCGGATTTCGCCTCCTCCGTCAAGGATATGCAGGTGCAACGCGGAGCTGGTACCTCAACGAACGGTGCAGGAGCTTTCGGTGCCAGCATCAACATGCAGACGGGTGATTTCTCCATGAAACCCTATGCAGAATTCAACGGTTCCTACGGCTCCTTCCATACGCACAAGGAGACGGTGAAAGTGGGAACGGGACTCATCAACAATCATTGGTCGTTCGACGCGCGGCTCTCCAACATCAGTACAGACGGATATATAGACCGGGCGTCTGTGGGACTGAACTCCTATTACCTGCAAGGAGGGTACTACAATGACAACACCTCTATCAAGCTGATAACCTTTGCCGGCAAAGAGCGCACTTACCACGCATGGAACTATGCCAGCAAGGAAGAGATGGAACGTTACGGACGGCGTTATAATTCCTGCGGATTCATGTACGCCACCGACCGGGACGGCCATGTATACAACAAAGAATATTATAAAGACGACAACGGCGAGAAGCATTACCTCACGGACGAAGGAGGTGCACTGCATTTCTATGACGACCAGACCGACAACTATACGCAAAAGAATTACCAGCTGCTATTCAACCACAATTTCACCCCACAATGGAACCTGAATATCGGCCTGCACTACACCAAAGGCGACGGATACTATCAAGAATATAAAGGTGAACGCTCGTTAGCAGAGTACGGCATGTCTCCTTTCGAATACAATGGCGGCAAGGTAGAAGTAAGCGACCTTATCCGCAAGAAGGCAATGGACAACTGGTTTGGCGGTGGAATCTTCTCCGTAAGCTACAAAGCCGACCGTCTGCATGCCTCGCTAGGCGGTGCACTGAACCGCTATGACGGCGACCACTTCGGAAAAGTGCTTTGGGTAAAGAACTATATCGGCGAACTGAACCCCGACCACGACTACTACCGCAACAACGCCACAAAGAACGACGGAAATATTTATCTGAAAGTCAATTATGAACTGGTAAGCGGCCTCAGCGCCTACCTCGACCTGCAATACCGCCACATCAACTACAAGATAAACGGACTGAACGACAAGTACAACTGGACTGCCGCCACTCCGGGAATGCAAAAATTGGACATTGACGAAGATTTCGACTTCTTCAACCCGAAAGCCGGACTGTCCTGGCAAATCGACCGCAACCACCGCCTATACGGTTCGTTCAGCGTAGCCCATAAAGAACCTACGCGCAACAACTACACCGACGGCTACTTCACCGAACATCCCAAGGCTGAGCGTTTGTTCGACTACGAACTGGGATATACCTTCGCCAACTCATGGATCCATGCGGGTGCCAACTTCTACTATATGGACTATAAAGACCAGCTGGTACTGACGGGAGAGCTGAACGAGATAGGCGAAGCCATGGCCAGCAACGTGCCCGACAGCTACCGTACGGGTATTGAACTGATGGCTGGCATCAAACTGGACTGCGGCTTGCAATGGGACATCAATGCCACACTCAGCAAGAACCGTGTGCAGAACTTTACCGAGACACTTTTTGAAAACGAGGAGGCTGGGTCGGAAGCATGGGTCATCAAACACGGGGATACCCCCATCGCATTCTCTCCCGACTTCATACTGAACAACCGCTTCGGCTATACGTTCAAGGGATTCGAGGCCTCGTTGCAGTCACAATATATCAGCAAGCAATACATGAGTAACGCCAAGCGAGAGGAGTGCACACTGGATGCTTATTTCGTAAGCAACCTGAATCTGTCCTATACCTTCAAGTTGCCTAAAGTAAAGTCGGTAACCGTAGGGTGCACCATCTACAATCTGTTCAATGAAGAATACGAAAACAACGGATACGCAGGCAGCGGATACTATCACGACGACAACGGAGGAAAAGTCCGTTACAACTATGCCGGCTACGCTGCCCAGGCGGGAACGAATGTATTGGGACATATAGCAATCAATTTCTGATGGAACATACTCTTGAGATTATAGGCACTGTGGTCGGGATTCTCTATCTCTGGTTGGAGTACCGGGCAAGCATTTATCTTTGGATAGCGGGCATCATTATGCCTGCCGTCTATATTTTTGTCTACTATGATGCGGGGCTGTATGCAGACTTCGGCATCAACATCTATTATCTGGGTGCTGCCATCTACGGCTGGATGATGTGGAAGTACGGAGCATTTCTGCGCCGGACTATCTTGCGGCGGAAAGGTGCAGGACAGAAAGGAGAGGACACAAGAACAGAAGAACAAAAACTGGAACTTCCTATCACCCATATGCCGGCGCGCTACTTGCTGCCGCTTACCGCCGTATTCATCGCCGCTCTGCTTGGCATTGCCTGGATATTGATAAACTTCACGGACAGCAATGTGCCCTGGCTGGACTCCTTCACCACCGCACTGAGCATAGCCGGCATGTGGATGCTGGCACGGAAATATGTAGAGCAATGGTGGGCATGGATTGCGGTAGATGCCGTTAGCGCCGGACTGTACATCTACAAAGGACTTGATTTTACAGCCGGACTATATGCCCTTTACACAATTATAGCTATCTTTGGCTACTTCAAATGGAGGAAAATGATGAACAAGGATGAAGGATTAGAGATTAGGGATTAAGAAAGACATGAAAGACGAACTATCAACGAGCAACGAGCAATTATTAACTATTGATGCCGTAGTTTTGGCGAATGGGGAATATCCTGCAAGTCCCCTACCTTTAAAGATATTGGCGGAAGCGCCTTACGTGGTTTGTTGCGACGGCGGAGCGGACGAATACATCCGCCGGGGCCATACTCCCGACGTAATCATCGGCGACGGTGACTCCCTCAGTGATGAAAACCGCCGGAAGTTCGGACATATCCTACACCGTATCAGCGACCAGGAGACCAACGACCAGACTAAAGCCGTCAACTTCCTGCTGGCGAAAGGCAAACGCCGTATCGCCATCATCGGTGCCACGGGCAAACGTGAAGACCATACACTGGGAAATATCAGCCTGCTCATCGACTATCTCCGTGCCGGAGCCGATGTACGTACCTATACCGATTACGGCATCTTCATCCCCTGCCGGGGTACCCGCACCTTCCCAAGCCATCCCGGACAGCAAGTATCCATCATCAACTTCACTGCACACGGTCTGCATGGCAAAGGACTGGTCTATCCCCTCAGCGATTTCACCAACTGGTGGCAAGGCACACTCAACGAATGCACCAGTACAGAATTCACCATCGAGGCGGAAGGGGAATACCTGGTATTCGTCACTACTTCTTCGCTTCCGCCACTTCAACAAAGTACACGCTGATACAAATCATGGCAATGGCAGCGGCTTGCGTCCAACTGAAACGGTCTTGCCCCAAGGTGAGGGAAACAACGGTAGTCACCACCAGTATCAGATAGCTGTACATGGCTACAACCGTCGTCTTGAGATACTTCAAGCCCACCGGAACCAGAAAGTAACTGAGGTAAGTAGGGAAAACCAGCACAAACACCAACACCGCCCACGGCACCCAGTGCCACTTCCCATGCAAGGCATCCGTAAGCAAGGGTGCATCCCAGCCTATAATGGACGACACAATCAATCCCGTTACTGCCGCACCGCCAAAGATGTACTTCATCATCGTCACTACCCCGACCTCTTCCAGCAGTTTCTTGCTCACAATCAGGTAAACGGCAAAGACCAGCGAGCTCACCATGCAGAGCATGTTGCCCGTAAACGCATCGTGCGCCAGGTCATCACTGCCTTGCGTAAGGATGCACAACAACGCACCGCCAAAACCCAGCGCTATGCCGATTATCTTCATCAGCGTAGCCTTTTCGTGCAGGAAAAAGACAGATATCAGAAAGACCCAAATGGGCTGCATGGAGTTGAAGATGGCACTGGAAACCGGAGTCGTCTTACTGATGCCCAGCAGATAGCAGAACATGAACCCGTAGAGTCCGAAAGCTCCCAGACAGAACAGCCCTATCCGCTGCCGCCTTGTGACCGGTGCCTCCTTTACAAACCAGCTTGTTATCCAAAATGCCACGGCAGCAAAGACACAACGCACCGTGACACCTGTCAATGCACCCAGCCACAAAGGGAGCAGAAATTTCAATCCATTCATATTCAACCCCGCCATGACGCGCGATGCAACCATACTGAGATTGGCTTCCAGTTTCTTATCTTTCATCAGCTTCGTATTTTTCCCCTCAAACAATTCATTACTTTGAAATGTTTTAAGGAAAAAGGAGATAACGTTATGGCAAAAGTTAAAGAAGAGCAATCGTCCCAGCAAACAAAGCAAGTCCTCGCATTCTCCACCCGGCTACGCCATGACCTTAAGAAAGCCTGCCGGCAACTGGATGAGGGAGAAGGACAAGAGGATGTCACAATCAGTAAGGAGGTGGAAGCATGGCTAAACAAATAATCTGGTCGCCACTTGCCAAAGAAGCTCTGAAGGACCTGCTGATTTCCTCGCAAGAAAGAGATGGCAACAAACGGTGTGGCGGGGCTCTGTACACCTTGTTCCAAAATGCATTGTACCGTGTCACGCTGAATCCGTTTATCGGACAGCCCACCGAAGCAGAGAACATACGGTACATCATTCCGCATCCCGACTATACGCTTCTTTACCGGCACAGTCTCCGGAAGATTGAAGTGCTTGTGCTATGGAACAACCATCATAAGTTGGGCAGCATGATAAACATCATCCGGGAAGAACCCGATACAGAATAAAGCAGCCAATCTTGTCAAGAGCAGATTTATGGAAGATTAACGGAACAGACGCATGATCGTCCGTTCATATAGCCGGAACAAACCATGTATCCGTCCCGAACATATCATCCGTTTATCCTCGACACACCATCTGTCAGCGCTGAACATATCATCCGAAAGCTCGGAGCTTTTCATCCGAAACATCCGGACTTTTCGTCAAAAACATCCGAGCTTTTCGTCAAAACCGCCGGGATTTTCCAAGCAAATGCCCACCATTCCGCTTGCTGAAGTGGAGGATTAAATCTGCAAAGCACTGGTTTAGGAGAGTAGACCCTAAGGTTTGGCAAATGAAGTGACGGAAGAACACAACAAAAAAGGAGAAGCGATGCCTCTCCTTTTATGCTAATTTAAAATTGAATCTGAACTAAGATTGCAGTTACAAAGATACAACATCCGAAAGGCAATGTCAAGTAATCCGGTGTTTTTCTTTACTGACGTCCCATTCTTTATACATGCATCAGATATTGCTTGAAGTCCGCAAAGTCCTTCGACATTGGCAGGCTCTTCTTCTCGCCGCGCATAAAGGCCTGAAGCTTGGCAGGTATTTCTACGGCTTCACCGATAATCTTCTCCACTGTATCCTTGAACTTCGCCGGATGGGCCGTTTCCAAGAATACGCCCGTTTCGCCGGGTTTCAGTCCTTCGGCCAGGGCCCGGAAGCCGCAGGCTCCGTGCGGGTCGAGCAGGTAATGGTCTTTCTTCCACACTTCCCGCATGGTTTCGGCAATCTGCTCGTCGGTATAAGTGGCACCGCTGATTTCGGCAGAGATGGCGGCATGGCTGCCTCCGTAAAGGTCGAGTACACGGGCAAAGTTACTCGGGTCGCCCACATCCATCGCGTTGGCAATGGTAGCGATGCTGGGACGCGGCGTATAAACACCTGTCTGCAAATATTGGAAGAAGATATCATTGCGGTTGTTGGAAGCGACAAAGCGTTCCACGGGCAGTCCCATACGCTTGCCGAAGAGGCCGGCAGTGATATTGCCGAAGTTACCGCTGGGTACACAAACGACGGCATTGTCTCCCTTGCCGGCACGTTTCAGTTGAGCATAGGCATAAAAGTAATAGAACGCCTGCGGCAAGAAACGCGCCACGTTGATGGAATTGGCGCTGGTCAGTTGCAGATGTTCGTTGAGCTCGCGGTCCATAAAAGCGGATTTAACCAAAGCCTGGCAATCGTCGAACGTGCCATCGACCTCAATGGCCGTGATATTCTGTCCTAAGGTAGTGAACTGCTTCTCCTGGATTTCACTGACTTTTCCCTTCGGGTAGAGTACATAGACGTGTATGCCTTCCACACCGAGGAAACCATTGGCAACGGCACTGCCCGTATCACCGGAGGTAGCAACAAGCACATTGACTTGCTTCTTGCCCTCTTTCTTGATAAAGTATCCCAGCAAACGCGCCATGAAGCGGCCGCCTACATCCTTAAAGGCAAGCGTCGGACCATGGAACAGCTCAAGCGAATAAATATTCTCCGTCACCCGGACCAGAGGGACATCGAAACTGAGTGTGTCATACACAATCTGTTTCAGCGTATCGGCAGGAACATCCTCGCCAAAGAAAGCATCTGCCACGCGGTAGGCTATCTCCTGAAAGCTCAGCGTATCGATGCTGTCGTAAAACTCCTGCGGCAAGGGTTTGATTGTAAAGGGCATGAAAAGCCCCTTGTCTGCGGCAAGTCCCTTTACTACGGCCTCTTCAAGAGTGGCTTCGGGGGCTTGTTTGTTGGTGCTATAATATTTCATATTAAATTAAAAATTAAAGAATTCATTGATAAACTCGTCTTCTTTCATCAGTCCGTAACTGCCTTCGCAGGCTGCCACTTCATCAAATGTCCGTACTTCGTCAGCCTCGATACCCGGATGCCAAATGAGGAACGGAATGGGTTCGGCCGTATGCGTACGGAGCTCGCAGGGAGTGGGATGGTCGGGCAATACGGCGATGGCAACGGGTTCCTCCCAATCCTTCACAGCCTCGTAGACAGGACCTACGGCACGGCTGTCCAGATTCTCAATCGTCATAATCTTCAAGGGGACGTTTCCTTCGTGACCGGCCTCATCACTGGCCTCGATATGCAGGTAGACAAAATCATCCGTCCGCAATGCATCAAGGGCGGCAGCCACCTTATTCTCATAGTTGGTATCATAAAGCCCCGTCGCACCTTCTACGGTGATGCGCCGCAATCCGGCATAGTAGCCGATGCCGTTAATCAAATCCACGGCAGAAATCACAGCACCACGCTTCACCTGCGGGAACTTGTCTGAAAGGCGCTCCATCTGCGGACGATAACCGGGACTCCACGGCCAGATGCTATTGGCAGGGTCCTTACCCTCGGCCTTCCGCTTCATGTTGACCGGATGGTTTTCCAGCAACACTTGCGAACGGAGAATCAAATCATTAATCAAATCGGCAGTCTGCTTCGGAGTAAGCTCTGCACCGCCTTCGGGGACCGAAATATTCTCCGTACCCTCCATCGGCTTCACCATCAACGGATGGAAAGGCCTCAAAGGGACATCGTGGGGCGGCGTACAGTCAATGCGCTTGTCCCCTCCTTTTATTACCAGCAGATGGCGGTATTGCACGCCCGTATGGAAATGCACGCGGTCATCACCCAAATGCTCCTGAAGGTATTTTACCAACACATCCGCTTCCTCTGTAGTAATGTGCCCGGCAGAATGATTCTTGATATTGTCTCCCTCGATGCAGATAATGTTGCAGCGCATCGCCATCTCACCCGGCTGCAAGTCCACACCGATACTCGCCGCCTCCAATGGACCGCGGCCTTCGTACACCTTCGGCAGGTTATAGCCCAGAACGGACATATTCGCCACCTCACTGCCGGGATGAAATCCCTCGGCCACCGTCACCAGCCTTCCCACACGTCCCATGCGTGCCAGCTTGTCCATATAGGGAGTTGCAGCCGCCTGCAGCAAGGTTTTGCCTCCCAGAGCCTTCACGGGCCAGTCGGCCATACCATCACCCAATATAATGATGTGTTTCATCTTTCTATATTACGATTTGGATTAAACGTTTGCAATGCTCATAATATCCGCAAATACCCCCGCAGCCGTTACACCCGCACCGGCTCCGTAGCCTTGTATCATCATCGGATATTCCTTATAACGTGCCGTGGTCAGCAGGATGATGTTATTGCTGCCTTCCAGCCCGTAGAACGGATGGTTGGCGCCGACTTCCTGCAAACCGACAGATGCTTTGCCATTTTCCAGTTTGGCTACGAAACGCCAATGCTTGTTCTCGGCTTCCAACACCTTGCGGCGGGCTTCGAAATCGGCATCGAGGCTCGGCACTTTCTTCCAGAAGTCATCCAGGGAGCCTTCAAAGAAGTCATCGGGCACAAAGAGGTTCTTCTCAACATCGCTCTGTTCCAAACAGTAACCGGCCTCGCGTGCCAGAATCACCAGTTTGCGGATAACATCCTTTCCGCTGAGATCGATACGCGGATCGGGCTCGGAGTAACGTTCCTCCTGCGCCATCTTAATGGTCTTGCTGAAAGGAATGTCGGCACTGATTTTATTGAAGATATAGTTCAACGTACCGCTCAGCACGGCTTCAATCTTCAATATCTTATCACCGCTATGGATAAGGTCGTTAATGGTATTGATGATGGGGAGTCCGGCACCTACATTGGTTTCAAACAAGTACTTCACACCGCGTTGGCGGGCAATCTGTTTCAGTTCACGGTAGTTCTCGTATTCGGAAGAAGCAGCAATCTTGTTAGCAGCCACTACCGAAACATTGTGCAGCAGCAAGTCCTTGTAAAGGGAAGCCACGCCTGCACTTGCCGTACAGTCCACAAAGACAGAGTTAAAGATGTTCATACCGATAATCTCATTACGCAGCGTTTCCAGAGAGCTGTCCTTTCCCTTCTCCTGCAGTTCTTCACGAAAACGTCCCAAATCGAAACCTTCGCGGCTGAACATGGCCTTGTTTGCATCGGCAATGCCCACTACATTCAATTGCAGGCCGTTCTCCTGCATCAGCTTCTGGCGCTGGCTGTGGATTTGTTCTATCAGACTGCCACCTACGGTTCCTATACCACAGATAAAGAGATTCAGTACCTGATATTCCGACAAGAAGAAAGAATCATGGATGACATTCAGCGATTTGCGCAACGACTTGCTGTCCACTACAAACGAGATGTTGGTTTCCGAAGCACCCTGCGCACAAGCAATCACATTGATACCGTTACGCCCCAACGTACCGAACAGCTTTCCGGCAATACCCGGCGTATGCTTCATGTTTTCGCCTACGATGGCCACGGTAGCCAGGTTCTTTTCTGCCTGAATAGGAGAAATTTCTCCCATCTCTATTTCTTTGGCAAACTCCTCGTTCAGCACCTCGCAAGCCAGATCAGCATCCGCATTGCGCACACCGATAGACGTTGAATTCTCCGAAGAAGCCTGGGACACAAGGAACACACTGATGCCATTCTTTGCCAGCGCCTTGAAGATACGGTAGTTCACACCGATGACACCTACCATACCAAGGCCTTGCACTGTAATTAGGCTCGTATCATTGATGGATGAAATACCCTTGATAGCCTTGCTTTGCGGGTCGGAAACCTCTCGCTTGATGACAGTTCCCGCCCCCTCCGGGTTGAAGGTATTCTTTACCAAAATGGGAATGTTCTTGTGGCAAACCGGATAGATTGTAGGCGGATAGACCACTTTCGCACCGAAGTTACAAAGCTCCGTAGCTTCCACATAGCTCAATTCATTGATAGTGTATGCCCTGGAAATCACACGCGGGTCAGCTGTCATGAACCCGTCTACATCCGTCCAGATTTCCAGACTGTCAGCATCCAGTGCGGCAGCAATAATTGCCGCTGTATAGTCGGAACCACCTCTACCCAGGTTCGTTACCTCTCCCGTCATTTTGTCTGTGGAGATAAACCCCGGAACCAATACGCGTTTGGGCAGGCTGCTGAATGTTTCGTGCACCAACGAATTTGTCAGCTCCGTATCCAGCACATGCTTGGAATGCTTCTTCTCCGTCTTGATAAACTTGCGTGAGTCAAACCACTCCGCTCCCGTCAGTTGTGCCACGATGATAGATGAAAGCCGTTCGCCATAGCTCACAATCGTATCGGACGTCTTCTGCGAAAGGTCTTTTATCAGATAAATACCCTGAAAGATGTCCTTCAGCTCGTTGAGCAGCTCACCAATCTGGCGTTGCAAGGCAACCTGCGCCTCGCCTGCCGGAATCACTTCCTTAATCATTTCCACATGACGGTAGACAATCTCCCGGAACTCATTCTCATAAGAAGCATCACCGGCTGCCGCCATTCTAGAGGTGTTTATCAACTTGTCCGTGATGCCACCCAATGCGGACACCACCACGATAACCGGTTCATCGACTGCTTCTACAATTCTCTTGACGCTCAAAATACTGTTCACGGAACCTACGGACGTTCCGCCGAATTTCATTACTTTCATTTCTCTTTATATTGTTGAGATGGTTGATACAATGTGTCGGAAACAAGCTGCTACGGCTTGCATTGACTTTAATTAAATGGAAAAACTGCTTGAAAATGGTGTAACACGTAGAAACACAAAATACTATCCCTAACCCCTAAGGGTCATGGTCCACATGGATGTGACTGTATGTTGATAGTACTTGTTCATAGTCTCTTGTTTCTATCATTTATGATAAGTGTTGCAAAAGTAACAATAAAAACATTCAATCTATCACTTTTTGCGACTTTTTTGCGATAAAAATACAGAAAGCCTCTAAAAAGGCAAGAAATATGCACAACTTACGGCTTACACTTTCACACTTTCCATACCTTTTTTCTGTATATCCGTTTATTCTTTTCTAACATTTTGCTATCACTCTCAATATATATCATTATATTTGCATGGAAAACATGAAAGAAAAGTGCGCATGAACCCAGAAAACACTTCCGTTTTGCTAATATACACCGGTGGAACTATCGGAATGATAGAGAATGCAGAAACCGGCGCCCTGGAAAGCTTCAACTTCGAGCAGTTGCAGAAACATGTTCCCGAACTTCAGAGATTTGCGTTCCGTATCGACACTTATCAATTCGACCCACCCATGGATTCCTCGGACATGGACCCCGATGCTTGGCGCAAACTGGTACGCATCATCAGCAACAACTACAACCAATATACAGGCTTCGTCATCCTGCATGGCACAGACACCATGGCCTACACAGCTTCTGCACTCAGCTTCATGCTTGAAGGGCTGAACAAGCCCGTCATCCTAACCGGCTCGCAACTGCCTATTGGCGTGCTCCGCACAGACGGCAAGGAAAACCTGCTGACCAGCATCGAAATAGCCACCGACCGCCACTCCAACGGACAGCCCATCGTACCCGAAGTCTGCATCTTCTTCGAAAACCACCTGATGCGCGGCAACCGTACCACCAAAATGAACGCGGAGAACTTCAATGCTTTCCGTTCCTTCAATTATCCGGTACTCGCTTCCGCCGGTATACATATTAAATATAATAATGTGCAAATTCATACGCACGGCACTCCCCACGAACTGGAGCCTCATTATCTGCTTGATACCAACATCGCCATACTGAAGCTTTTTCCAGGTATTCAGGAAAATGTCGTGGCAGCCATACTTGCCACTAAAGGACTGAAGGCCGTAGTCCTCGAAACCTACGGTTCCGGCAACGCTCCCCGAAAGGAATGGTTTCTACGCCGCCTGCATGATGCCTGCGAACAAGGCATCATCATTGTCAACGTCACCCAATGCAGTGCCGGCACTGTTGAAATGGAGCGCTATGAAACCGGTTACCAACTGATGCAGGCAGGAGTTGTCTGCGGATATGACAGCACAACGGAATCTGCCGTAACCAAGCTGATGTTCCTTCTGGGGCACGATTATCCACCTGCCGAAATACGCGAACTGATGGGACGACCGCTGGCAGGGGAAATTACCGTGTGAAGCACAACTATCACTGCACCGGGGTCAATTCTCCCGTCACAGAATCTATTATGAAACCGCTGACATTGATATCATTCGGTATCAGCGGATGATTGATAATAGCTTCCACCGTACCTTTTACCGATTTCTCCGTATCTTCGAATCCATACAGCCAAGACTCGAAATCCACTCCGCAGAAACGAATCATATCAATCGTCTCCTGCTTGATGCCCCGGGCCTTCATATGCTCTATCATCTGGGCGCTGCTCATGTGGCACGCACCGCAATCGGAGTGGGCAATAACCATCACTTCCGTCACGCCCAACTCGTAAATGGCCACCATCAGGCTACGAATGACACTACCGAACGGATGTGAAATGATTCCACCCGCATTCTTTATCATCTTCACATCGCCGTTCTTGATGCCCAAGGCTGCCGGCAGTAAAGCGGTCAAACGGGTATCCATACAAGAGAGGATGGCAATCTTCTTATCCGGGTATTTATTCGTGATGTATTTCTCATACCCCTTCTCGGCTACAAAACGCTTGTTGTATGCAAGAATATCTTCTATCATGGCTTTTATAACATGTTATTGTTTTCTACTCACAAAAATAAAAAAACTCTATGGGAGTCTGCAAGCCCTGCATCGAAAAATTGTACCTTTGGGCAATCATTTTAGAAGAGAATGCACAACTATGGCTAAAGAGAAGACGGTTTATGTATGCAGCAACTGCGGACAAGACTCTCCCAAATGGGTAGGCAAGTGTCCGTCGTGCGGAATGTGGAACACGTATGTGGAAGAGGTGGTACGGAAAGAAGTGGTGAACAAGCGTCCCGTATCGGGCATAGAGACCGCCAAAGCCAAACCCATAACCCTCCATGAAATTGTAGCCGATGACGAACCGCGCATCGACCTCCATGATGCCGAACTGAACCGGGTACTAGGTGGTGGTCTTGTACAAGGATCTCTTGTTTTGATTGGCGGCGAACCGGGCATCGGGAAATCCACCCTGGTGCTACAAACCGTACTCCGCATACCGGAAAAACGCATCCTCTACGTCTCCGGCGAAGAAAGTACCCGCCAATTGAAACTGCGTGCCGACCGCTTGACAAGTGCTTCCAGTGATTGCCTCATCGTATGCGAAACTTCCCTGGAACAGATTTACGTCCATATCAAGAACATCCGCCCGGACATCGTCATCATCGACTCCATACAGACGATTTCTACCGAAACCCTTGAATCGTCGCCGGGAAGCATCGCCCAGGTACGGGAATGTTCCGCCTCCATCCTGCGCTTTGCCAAGGAAACGCATACGGCGGTTATCCTCATCGGGCATATCAATAAGGAAGGAAGCATAGCCGGCCCCAAGGTACTGGAACATATCGTGGATACCGTACTCCAGTTCGAGGGCGACCAGCACTACATGTACCGCATCCTGCGTAGCATCAAGAACCGCTTCGGAAGCACTGCCGAACTGGGTATTTACGAAATGCGGCAAGATGGATTACGGCAGGTGAGCAACCCATCCGAACTGCTGCTGAGCCAGGACCATGAAGGTATGAGCGGCATAGCCATCGCCTCCGCGATAGAAGGCATCAGACCGTTCCTCATCGAGACGCAGGCATTGGTCAGCAGTGCCGTATATGGTAACCCACAACGCTCTGCCACAGGGTTCGACATCCGCCGCATGAATATGCTGCTGGCCGTATTGGAAAAACGTGTAGGCTTCAAACTGGCACAGAAAGATGTATTTCTCAATATTGCCGGTGGATTGAAAGTGAACGACCCGGCAATAGACCTTGCCGTCATCAGCGCCATCCTCTCCAGCAACATGGACACGGCCATAGAGCCAGAGGTGTGCATGGCGGGAGAAATAGGTCTGTCGGGAGAGATACGCCCGGTAAACCGCATTGAGCAGCGCATCGGAGAAGCAGAGAAACTTGGCTTCAAGCGTTTTATACTTCCCAAGTATAATATGCAGGGACTCAATACCCAAAAGATAAAAATAGAATTAATACCGGTACGGAAGGTAGAAGAGGCATTCCGTGCCTTATTCGGATAATCGTTATGATACAAGAATACCAACTACGCGTATTGCCCGAAGTAGCGGCAAACGAGCAACGCCTGAAAGAGTACTTAATACACGAAAAAGGACTGAATGCACGGGAGATAACCGCAGCGCGTATCTTGAAGCGTAGCATCGATGCCCGCCAGCGGACCATCTACGTCAACCTCAACGTGCGTGCCTACTTGAACGAAATGCCAAAAGAGGATGAATACCAACATACCTTATATAATAATGTAGAAGGAAAGCCCCAAGTGATAGTGGTAGGTGCCGGCCCCGGAGGACTTTTTGCCGCCCTGCGACTGATAGAGCTGGGGCTGCGCCCCGTCATTGTGGAACGTGGAAAGGACGTACGGGAACGCAAGAAAGACCTGGCGCAAATCAGCCGCCAGCAACTCGTTAACCCGGAGTCCAATTACAGCTTTGGAGAGGGAGGTGCCGGAGCCTACTCGGATGGCAAGCTGTACACACGCAGCAAAAAGCGCGGCAATGTAGACAAGATTCTGAATGTCTTCTGCCAACATGGAGCCTCCACTTCCATACTGGTAGATGCACATCCGCACATAGGTACGGACAAACTGCCACGTGTTATTGAAAACATGCGGAACACTATCATCCAGTGCGGTGGCGAAGTCCACTTTGAAACACGCATGGACGCCCTGCTCATAGAGAAGGATGAAGTCAAAGGCATTGAAACAAATACCGGCAAGACTTTCCTTGGCCCGGTGATACTTGCCACCGGTCACTCTGCCCGGGACGTATACCGCTGGCTTGCCGCCAACAATGTAGAGATTGAAGCTAAAGGCATTGCCGTAGGCGTACGACTAGAACACCCTGCCACCTTGATAGACCAAATACAATATCACAACCGGAACGGACGGGGAAAATATCTGCCTGCCGCCGAATATAGTTTTGTAAACCAAGTGGACGGACGAGGAGTATATAGCTTTTGCATGTGTCCCGGCGGCTTCGTTGTGCCCGCCGCCAGCGGTCCCGAGCAGATTGTAGTCAACGGGATGAGTCCCAGCAACCGCGGTTCCCGTTGGAGCAATTCGGGAATGGTGGTAGAGCTACGCCCGGAAGACATAGAGCAATTTACTATTGACAATCTACAATTTACAATTTCTATGCAGCACAACAGCGCGGCTAATTGTCAATTGCCAACCGTCAATTCCCAATTAAGCATGATGTATTTTCAAGAGTATCTGGAGCGCCTCTGCTGGCAACAAGGCAATATGAAGCAGACAGCACCGGCACAGAGAATGGCAGACTTCACTAAGAAAAAACTGAGTTACGACCTGCCGGAAACTTCGTATGCACCGGGACTGGTTTCCTCACCTCTCCACTTCTGGATGCCCTCTTTCATTGCAGAACGCCTGAGCAAAGGTTTCCAGCTATTCGGGAAATACAGCCGTGGTTTCTTGACGAACGAGGCGACAATGATTGGAGTGGAAACCCGTACTTCGGCGCCGGTACGCATAACAAGAGACAAGGAGACACTGCAACATGTACGCGTAAAAGGATTGTTCCCTTGCGGAGAAGGCGCCGGATATGCCGGAGGCATTGTTTCTGCCGGAATTGACGGCGAACGATGTGCGGAAGCGGCAAAGGCATTCTTTGATTAAGCTATAATATTTACATCCAAATTTTGATTTTTCACTTTTTCTCGTTTAATTTGTAAACTATTATCACATATATGTTGTTATATTGTATTTATTATGAGGTTCATCATAAACATTGTATGCTTTCTATTCCTTTTGCCTCTCATAGCTACGGCGCAAACATATAAATACATAGGGGTGGAAAACGGATTGAGCAACCGCAGAATCTTCGACATTCAAAAGGATTCGGTAGGTTACATGTGGTTCCTCACCAACGAAGGCATAGACCGGTACAATGGAAAAGACATCAAGCATTATAAATTAATAGAAGAAAACAAAGAGTCAAGTTTCCCCATCCATCTCGGTTGGCTATATTTTGAAGAGAAAGGGAAATTATGGGTCATAGGTAAAGCCGGTCGCATTTTTCAATACAACCAAGAACACGATGTGTTCAACAGAGTATATAAACTGCCCAAGACACCGGTCAATATCAGCTACGGCTATATGGACTGCAATCACAGGATTTGGCTGTGCAGCAGATACAGCATCGCTCTCTACGACACACAAACCGGAGAGGTCCATCAAATGTCCAATGAACTGAAAAGCAGCATTACAAGTATCGAACAAGTGGACAATAACCACTTCTTCATGGGTACCGACAAGGGATTGCGATATGTCAAACTCGAAAATGAGACATTGCAGATTGTCCCTCTTGAACCTCTTGACAAAATCCAGGCCCAAATCAGTTCACTCTATTTCCACCAAGAATCACAAAGACTTTTCATCGGTACTTTTGAAAAAGGCGTCTTTGCCTACGACATACGGCAACAACGGATTATACACTCCAATACGGATTTGAGCGATGTAAACATTGCCCGAATCAAGCCTCTGAACCAGACAGAGCTATTGATAGCGACAGAAGGTATGGGTATACACAAAATCAACATGAACTCGTGTATCTCGGAACCGTACATCGTCTCCAGCTACAAAAGCCACAATGAGATGAACAGCAATAACATCAATGACATTTATATTGATGAAGAAAAGCGGATATGGATAGCCAACTACCCGGAAGGAATTACCATTATAGACAACCGGTACAAAAGCTACAACTGGATAAAGCATTCTATCGGAAACAGACAATCGCTGGTCAACGACCAGGTACACTCTGTCATTGAAGACAGTGACGGAGACCTATGGTTCGGAACAAGTAACGGAATCAGCCTTTATCAATCGAAAACCGGGCAGTGGCATTCATTCCTGAGCTCCTTCGACCATCAACTGAAAAACAAGAATCACATCTTCATTACGCTATGCGAGGTATCACCCGGCATTATTTGGGCAGGAGGATATACTTCGGGAGTATACAAAATAAATAAAAGGACACTCTCGGTAGAATATTTCTCCCCTTACCTGCTCAATCCGGACAACATTCGTCCTGACAAGTATATCCGCGACATCGTAAAAGACTCCAAAGGATATATCTGGTCCGGAGGGTTCTATAATCTGAAGTGCTTCGATTTGTCCCTGAATTCCGTCCGTCTGTATCCCGGAATAAATTCCGTCACCGCCATTACAGAAAAGGATGACGGACACATGTGGATTGGGACAAGTGCCGGACTGTATCTGCTGGACAAAGAGTCGGGTAGATTCCAATATGTCGCCTTGCAGGAAGAGATGACCTACATCAACACACTTTACCAAGCGGAAGACCTCTCTCTATATATAGGAACAAACGGCTCCGGAGTGGTTGTCTACAACGCAAAGGACAGTACGTTCAAGCATTATCACAAGGACAATTGTGCCTTGATTTCAAACAACATCTACACCATACTCCCCGAGTCGGACGGGCATATCCTGATGAGTACCGAAAACGGAATCAGCTGTTTCCACCCTACGGAGAAGACATTCCACAACTGGACTAAAGAGCAAGGGCTGATGTCCTCCTGCTTCAGTGCCTCTTCCGGAACGCTACGCAAGAACAAGGGTTTTGTCTTTGGCAGCACAGACGGAGCCATCGAGTTTCCCGAAGGAACCCGTTTGCCCAAGTACATCTACTCTCCTATGATACTCAGCGATTTTCAGATACTCTATCAGACAGTCTTTCCCGGCAGTCCGAATTCCCCCTTGAAGGAAAACATCAACCAGACAGACCGGTTAAAGCTGAAATATAACCAGAACACTTTTTCCCTCAGTATTTCATCCATCAATTATGACGCGCCGGACAATGTCACTTTCTACTGGAAGCTGGAAGGCTTTTACGATGACTGGAACCGCCTGGGTGAAGAAGGGCATCTCCGCTTCACCAACCTTGCCTCGGGCGATTACAAACTTTACATACGGGCGGTATCCAAGGAAGAGCCTTATCTTTATTTTGAAGAGCGAAGCATCGACATCAGCATTGCGCGCCCCGTCTGGTTCAGTTTTTGGGCCATAGCCTGCTATGTCCTGCTGACAGTACTGATGTCCGTTGTCGGTTTCCGTGTCATGGCACTGAGAAAACAGAAAAAGATATCCGATGAGAAAACCCGTTTCTTTGTCAATACCGCGCATGATATCCGCACGCCATTGACACTGATAAAGGCACCTCTGGAAGAAATGCTTGAAAACAAGACACTGAACGAAGCCGAGACCAACAATATGCACATGGCACTGAGAAATGTCAACTCCCTCCTGCGCATGACTACCAATCTGATAAACTTTGAACGGGCAGAAGTATATTCCCCTCATCTGTACATAGCAGAATATGAATTGAATACTTACATCAAGGAGATATACAACAATTTCCAGACCTATGCCACCATAAAACATATCACTTTCAGATACGAAAGCAATTTCAGCTACATGAATGTATGGTTCGACAAAGAGAAGATGGACTCTATCCTGGAAAATGTCATATCCAATGCTCTGAAGTATACTCCCCAAAATGGCGATATACTCATTTCTGTTTATGACATGAAAAGTTCCTGGAGACTGGAAGTCAAAGATAATGGAATAGGAATTCCCGCCAAAGAACAAAGAAAACTGTTCAAGATGCACTTCCGTGGAACAAATGCCATCAACTCCAAAATAACGGGAAGCGGTATCGGTCTGATGCTGGTGCGGAAGCTGGTAAGCCTGCACAATGGAAAAATATACATTGAGAGCACCGAATGCCAAGGCAGTACTGTCAGAATCATCCTTCCCAAAGAGAAAGAACAGTTCAAGAACTTCACTCTGTCCGTTAAGGATAAGAAGACCTTCTATGAACCGGATGTCCCCACCGTTCCTTTGAAACTTGCCGGAGAACTCCGGACTGAAGACAATGACAAACTGCATCGCATCTTGATTGTAGAAGACAATGACGAGCTGCGCAACTATCTCTTCCAGTCGTTCTCCCCGATTTACAATGTACAAGTATGCAACAACGGCAAGGAAGCGCTGACCATTGTAAAACAATTCTGGCCGGAACTGATTCTTTCCGACATCATGATGCCGGAAATGCGAGGCGACGAATTATGCATCGCCATCAAGAACGATATTGAAACATCCCACATCCCGGTAGTACTGCTGACGGCACTGGGAGATGAAAAGAACATTCTCGAAGGACTCCATATCGGTGCGGACGAATATATTGTAAAACCTTTCAGCATAAACATACTGAAAGCCAGCATTGCCAATCTGCTTGCCAACCGCGCATTGCTGCGCAAGAGATATGCGGATTTGGAAATCAATACAGAAGAAGAGCCCTCCACAACTACCACTTGCTCCAACAGTCTCGACTGGAAATTCATGTCGAATGTAAAGAGACATATCGAGGAGAACATGGATAATCCCGATTTCACAGTAGACGTATTGTGCTCGCTCCTGAATATGAGCCGTACCAGTTTCTACAGTAAACTGAAAGCGCTGACCGGCCAGGCACCGGCAGATTTCGTACGGAATATCCGTTTGAAACATGCTGCCGAGCTATTGAAAGAAGGGAAATATTCCGTGACTGAAGTAGCAGAAAGAACCGGTTTCTGCGATGGGAAATACTTCCGGGAAGTCTTTAAGAAATATTTCAATGTCAGCCCCAGCCAATATGCGAAAGGAGACACTCCCCGTTCCCCAAAAGGAGAGGGAGAATAGTTCTGCATAGGAGAATTTTTCATTTTGCAGCCCCGCACAGACAAACCCTAAAAAATAATCCGTATTTTTGCAGAAACAAAAAAACGAGAATGACTCCTGAAATAGCAATCGTCGACTCCAACACCCTCTCCTGTCTGGGACTGCAGAACTTGCTGGAGGAAATCATCCCGACAGCCATCATCCGCTCTTTCCGTTCCTTTGGCGAACTGATGGATGATACGCCTGACATGTATGTGCATTATTTCATCTCTTCACAGATTTACTTCGAGCATACCGCTTTCTTTCTGGAGCGCAAGCCCAAAACCATTGTGCTGGTCAATGGTGAAACCGTCCCCCAACTGTCGGGCATGCCGACGCTAAACATCTATCAGGACGAACAAAATCTGGCAAAAAACATTCTGCAGCTGCGCCAATACGGAAACCAATACAGACAAAACCACGGAAAGCCGGCACCCGCCAGACACTCGGATATGGCAATAAATACAGCCGCCGGGCACGACCTTTCCGCCCGCGAAATAGAAGTGCTGGTGCTGATTACCAAAGGTCTCATCAACAAGGAGATTGCCGACAAACTGAACATCAGCCTGACCACCGTCATCTCACACCGCAAGAATATCACCGAGAAGCTGGGTATCAAGTCCGTGTCCGGGCTGACTATCTATGCCGTGATGCACGGATATGTGGAAGCGGACAGAATATAATCCTACAACCGGATACATCAGAAGCGAAGTCTTTTCAGAAAAACTTCGCCCCAATTAGTGTGCTAATGTGCCAACATCTAATCGTTCCTCCGTGGGGTAAAAATCGTTCCACCATGGTGGAACGATTTTTACCCCACGGAGGAACGATATTTTCCGCATGATGGAACGATTTAAGATTAGCACTCCAGGAACGAAATCCTAATAAATGAGGATTGTCCCTTCCGCAAGAATCCCTTTACTTTGCAGGCGCTAAAAAACCAGTTTATGAATAGATATAGAATTTTGACCGGTATCTTCTGCCTCCTGGCAACCGGCAACGTACTTGCCGAAGAGGCAGACACCTTGAAAGTGGTGGATGTAGAGGAAATAACCGTCATCGCCGCCCCCAAAGAAAACCGGAAACTGCGCGAGCAGCCCGCCGCCGTCACCCTGCTTTCGCAGCAGGACATGCAGAACGCACAGGTGAACTCCATCAAGAATCTGACATCCGTAGTGCCCAATATGTTTATCCCCGACTACGGCTCGCGACTGACTTCGGCAGTCTATATCCGCGGCATCGGCTCGCGCATCAACACTCCCTCCGTAGGACTTTATGTAGACAATATACCTTATATAGACAAGTCAGCCTTCGACTTCAGCTATGCCGACGTAGAGCGCATCGACGTGCTACGCGGTCCGCAGGGCACGCTCTACGGGCGCAATGCCATGGGCGGATTGATTAAGGTGCACACCAAATCGCCCTTCTCCTACCAGGGGACGGACTTCCGCATGGGGGCAGGTACGTACAATGCCTATAATACCTCGCTGACCCACTATCACCGCCTTTCGGAACGGTTCGCCTTTTCCACCGGAGGTTTTTACGATTATCAAGGAGGATTCTTCCGCAACACGGTGAGGGACGAGAAAGCGGACAAGGGGCAATCGGCAGGCGGACGCATCCGCGCCATCTACCTCCCCTCGGACAACTGGAAGGTGGACCTAAACATCAACTACGAATACAGCGACCAGGGTGGCTACCCGTATTTCTACCAAGGCAGCCTAGCCCCCGAAGCACAGAGCGAGCCGCTGAAGCCCTACATCGGAAAAATCTCCAATAACGCCCGTAGCAACTACTACCGCAACCTGCTGAACACGGGTCTGAACCTGGAATACCAGGCACAGCACTTCACGTTGAGCATGGTCACCGGCTACCAGTTTCTAAAGGACTGCATGGACATAGACCAGGACTTCACCGCCAACGACATCTATACCCTGCAACAGAAACAACGCTCCCACGCACTGAGCGAGGAAATCATCTTGAAGAGTAAAAGCGGCAGCCGCTGGCAATGGACCACCGGCGCCTTCGGCTTTTACCAATGGCTGAATACGGAAGCTCCCGTCACTTTCAGGGAAGCCGGAATGGGGATGCTGAACCAGATGTTGGGCAGTGTCATCCCATCGCAAATACAAGTAGAGATGGGACCATCCATGAGCATGAATATCCTGCCCTCACTGGGCATCAGCAGCCAGACCATGCCCATCGGGGGCAGTTTCGACACTCCGCTGCTGAATGGGGCACTCTTTCATCAATCCACCTTCAGAGATTTATTCGGGCTGAAAGGAGTGTCGTTCACTGCCGGGTTACGCCTGGATTATGAGCGTATGAAGATGGATTACAACTCCGGCACCAGCCTGGACTACAAGGTGGGCATCAAGGGAGAAATGAAGCGGGGCGACGTCGTCATCCGCGAAATGGAGATGATGCCGGAGACGGCACTGACCGTAGAGTCGCGCTACCAAGGAAACATTGATAAGGATTATCTTCAGCTGTTGCCCAAGTTTGCTTTGCAGTATGACTTTGCGCGAAACAGAGGAAATGTTTACGCTACGGTCAGCAAAGGTTACCGTTCGGGAGGCTACAACGTGCAGATGTTCTCCGACTTGCTGCAATCCAGTTTGAAGAATGACATGATGCGGCAAAGCAAAGAGGCGATTATGCCCAACGTGCCGGATGTCTACAAAGAGCTGGTGGGCAAATACTTCCCCGATGCGGGAGAGAATCCGGATGCAAAATCCGCCACCGTCTACAAGCCCGAACAGACCTGGAACTACGAAATAGGAACACACTTGAATCTGCTGGACGGACGTCTGCATGCCGACGCCGCCATCTTCTGGCTGGAAACCCGCGACCAGCAGATTTCACGCTTCGCCCCAAGCGGACTGGGACGCGAAACGGCAAATGCCGGCAAAAGCCGCAGCCAGGGGGCAGAGGTTGCCTTGACGGCTGCCGTTGCTACGGACTTCACGCTGAATGCAAGTTATGGTTATACCTATGCCACCTTTAAGGATTACATCACCAACGAGAAAGTGAATGGGGAGCTTCAGGAAATCAGCTACAACGGCAAGTACGTACCCTTTGTTCCCAAGCATACCATGAACGTGGGCGGTCAGTACATCTTCCGCATCCGTCCGGGGCACTGGCTGGACCGCATCCAGCTGAACGCTAACTACACCGGTGCCGGGCGCATCTACTGGACCGAGAAGAATACCGTGAGCCAAGCCTTCTACGGCACGCTGAACGGACGTATCAGCTTCCAGAAAGGACATGGACAGATTGATTTCTGGGTGCGCAATGCACTGGACAAAGAGTATGCTTCGTTCTATTTTGAGAGTATGGGGAACGGATTTATGCAGAAAGGACGGCCTGTGCAGGCGGGAATAGAGTTGAGGTGCAGGTTCTGATTGGAGAGCTTTGTCCCTCCGAAAGTAAAGGAAAATAGAAACGGTCGTTCGGGTACTTACACATTGCATACCCGAACGACCGTTTCTATGTTTCTATCTGACAGAGGAGAAGTTATCCTCTATGTACCCAGTTTTCAATTTCAATATTAGGTATTCTTTCCAGATGTTTCTTGTTTTCAGTAACCATTATCATTTGGTTAGCCACCGCTGTACATCCTATAAATAAGTCCAAATCCTCAATGGGAGTTTCTTGACTATATAAGGCAGCCTTACTCCGGGCATAACAACATAAAGCCGAGGACAAAGGTATTACCTTGATATCTTGGCAGAAATCAGTAACAAGCTGCAAGTTTCTCTCCACATTATTACTTCGCTCTGCACCGAACAACAACTCTGCTACCGTAACCTCCGAAATGCAACAATGTTCCCAGCCCACCTTTTCAATATGTTCGTCTACTCCAAATTTCTGACGCATGAAGTGAACACAAATATTAGATCAAGCAAATATCGTTTCATTCGTCAAAGGGGCTAAAGTTTTCTTCTTTTCGAGAAAGGCGTGATGCATATATATCATCATTGATTTCATCAGAATCACGATTGTCCTTCCAACTACCGGCATACTTTGCAAGCATACGCTTAGTCAGCAATTTGCTATCTGCCGCTGTCGGAATGGAATGACTATTCTTATTCAAAACCTCCTTCATATATTTTCTGAGGCTCTCCAATGCAGTACTGCTATTGATATTGACTATCTCACGAATCAACTCCAATTTTCCGGCTTCCAACTCCAAACTACTCATAATCAATTCCTCCTTTTAAAAGTTCAACTACAAAGTTACATTTTCCTACTGAATATGGAAAAGTTACAAAGCTTTTTTATTCATTGATAGCTCCGCAATGTGGGCAGACTCCCTTCTCCCTCAGTTTCTGCCCGCATCTGCCGCAACGATAGCGTGAAGCCAGCAGCGAAATGCGAAGCCTTTTGAGGAATACCCATACAAAAGCGGTCAAAAACAAGTATCCGACGTAGATAGATGTAGTCAGGATAAAGAAGAAATAACAGAAGATGCAGCAGGAGGCCAGCCCCAACAGATAGAATACGGCCGCCGCCGGACTTAACTGGCGAAACAAATCGTCGAGTACCGCCAGCAACACCACTATAAACAGCCAGATACCCATCAGAAAAGCAGAAAGCACAAGCGGTACCTTGAACGGCGACAAGGTAGGATTAAAATAGAAGTGTTGCCACGTCTCCGGTGCAAACACTTGTATAGATTCGTAAATAGTGGCACAGAACGCCATCAGCAGACATAGCAACAACGGATAGAGACTGTCTATATCATTAAAGTACACCATCCTCAACTGCTTGCGTCGAAAAGCCCGGAACAGCCAGACTGCCACAAACAAGGCAAAAATAATGATAAAATAAGAGGCATGGGTATCACTGAACAAGTAGATGGCCTGCGAAATGCTGTCTGTAGGAACAAAGGCATGCATCATTTCGGACTCCCGCAACCAACCCTGCACTTCCTGCGAATGGGCAAGCTTCACCCATACACTATCCACACTGTCGGCAGGATGGATGGCGAACTCGGCAACCACCACGCGGTCTCCCCGATAAAGCATATTATAGCAGTCCTTCACGGGCAGACAAGCCAAATTCACAGAATCTGCCAGCACTTCCAGATTGGTATTCCAAGTATAATGCCGCTCAAAAAGATAGGCCAGCGAATCACGCGTCTCCTTAGACAGATGTTCATCTTCAAGATTAGGACGGGAATAATGGCAGGAAACTAAAGCAATGAAGCATGAAAAATAAAGAATGCAGAATAGGAGGGAACGCAGTGAACGCAAAGGATGTTTGTCCCTGCCCGCTTCCCGGTACCGGTCATTTGCCAGCCTTTCATTATGTGCCCGTTCCTCACTCCTCATTTTCAAGTCTTTATTAGTAATTCCTCATTCTTCATCCTTCATTAAAGCGGCTCTTCATGAGCAATGACTTTCATCTGGCAATTCTTGCAATCAAAAGACAAGCGGAAACGCTTGCCGTCCGTCCCAACCAAATAATAAGGTTCCCTATAAGGAGAATGTCCTTTCTGATAGGTGGGACACCATCCCATACTGAAACGCAGGCAATGTTTGCAGAACATGAGTACAGCATCCGGAACCGCTTGTGCCTCGTAAGCAGGTGCTATGGACGACAACCCGTGCTCACGGTAGAAACTCCGGGCAGCACCGTTCATCACATTACCCAGATAGGTCAGCGAAGTAGCCGGGAAAGCATGGCTGGTCGGTTTCCAAACAGCCAGCTCACGACGATAAGTAACACGCCGAGCCGCAATCAGCTTATCTATCACCTGCCGGCGCCAGTCCGCCACCGCAGAAGCAGGAAGGAACCAGTTAGCAGAAAGATTGAGCCTGATGCCCGAAGCATCTTCAGACAAATATCCTGCTATCTCAAAAGGAGTATTCCCCAACTTACCCAGCTGATTACGCAGATTATCCACCTGCGGTGTACGTGCCAACTCTTTCGGATAAGGGAAAGAGAGCGTCACGCGGTTATCATCCTCGTCCGCAGCCGTCAGGCTAAACCCGAAAGAAGTATCTGACAACTCCCAACAAACACCGATTTTACGTTCGGAGGATTTGCGGGTAAGAATACGTTCAAACTCCTGGTCGAAGTTACGATAAAGTCGGGTACGGGGTTTGATACGAGGCACTTCCCCTGCCGGATAGAGTTTGTTACCATCCACCCGGTTGATGCGGAAACCTTGCAAACGTCCCTGCTCATCAAGAAAACAGACACCGTCTCCGTTGTGGAAAGGCTTTACGCCTGCCACCGTGAGATATCCCCCGCGCTGTTCCTTCAAAGTGCCCATCTCCTCTCCCAAAGATTTGGGCGTATCGAACGAAGTGATCTCCCCTCCCCTTCCTTGCAGGAAATAATGGGTGAAACCGCGGCTGAAACTCTTGTCCAACTGTGGCTGGAAATCGAAACGGCAGGTGCCCGAAGAAGCACGGGCATATTCCTTGCGACGGGCAAAAATGGCATCGAGCTTCCTACGGTAAGCCGCCGTCACATTCTTCACATAGTTCACATCCTTCAAGCGGCCTTCTATCTTCAGCGAAGTGGCTCCGGCATCCAGCAGTTCTTCCAACACCTCGCTTTGGTTGAGGTCCTTCAAAGAAAGCAGATGCTTATTACGCACAATGGTCTTGCCATCGGCATCTACCAGACTGAAGGGTAAACGGCAGAATTGCGCACATTCCCCCCGGTTGGCACTCCGTCCGAAACAAGCCTGGCTGACATAGCACTGCCCGCTATAACTGACGCAAAGAGCCCCGTGTACAAAGACTTCGAGCGGCACGTCGGGACACGCCTCATGGATACCGCGTATCTCCTGCAAAGAAAGTTCGCGTGCCAACACCACCTGACGGAAACCGGCATCGGCAAGGAAACGTACTTTCTCCGGCGTACGGTTATCCATCTGCGTACTGCCATGCAACGGAATGGGCGGCAAATTCAACCGCGTAATCCCCATATCCTGTACAATCAGTGCATCCACACCGATGCGGTACAGCTCCCAAATCATCCTCTCCGTCTCTTTCAGCTCTTCTTCTTTCAGAATGGTATTGACCGTCACATAGATACGGGCATTATACAGATGGGCATGCTCCACCAAAGCGGCAATATCCTCCAAAGAGTTGACAGCAGCCGCACGCGCACCGAACTTGGGTGCACCGATGTATACCGCATCTGCCCCATGATTCACTGCTTCTATGCCACACTCCAAATTCTTGGCAGGAGCCAGCAGCTCTATTTTACGTTGCTTTATCATCGTTTAGTTACGAGTAACTCACCCTATTTCATTAATATTATACGGCGTCTCCTGATATACAAAATAATTCAGCCAATTGGAGAACAACAGATTGGCATGGGCACGCCAACGCACCAGCACTCCTTTGTCCGGGTCATCGTCCACATAGTAGTTACGGGGTATCTCAATGGGCAGGCCCTTATTCAAGTCACGGCGATACTCTGTATCCAATGTCAGCGGGGAGTATTCCGAATGGCCGGTCACGAAGAACTCACGCCCTCCACGGGCCACCGCCATATATACACCAGCATCCTCCGACTCGGAAAGCAGCGTCAATTCCGGAACCTTCTGTATATCTTCCCGGCGCACTTCCGTGTGGCGGCTATGCGGCACATAGAACATATCATCAAATCCACGGAAAATGGGATGCAACGGTTGCAAGGTACGATGTTCAAAGATACCGAACATCTTCTTATCCAGTGCATACTTCGGCACTCCATAATGATGATAGAGCCCTGCCTGCGCCGCCCAGCAGATGTAGAGCGTAGAGGTGACATGCGTACGCGCCCAGTCGAAGATTTCAGTAATCTCATCCCAATAAGTCACCTCCTCAAAATCCATCTGCTCTACCGGAGCACCGGTGATAATCATGCCATCGTACTTTTCACCGCGCATCTTGTCGAAATCCGTATAGAATGTTTTCATGTGTTCTATCGGAGTGTTCTTGGAAGTATGGCTTTTTATCTTCATGAACGAGATTTCCACCTGAAGCGGAGTATTGGAAAGCAGACGCACCAGGTCCGTTTCCGTTGTAATCTTTAGCGGCATCAAGTTCAGAATCACGATACGCAGCGGACGGATATCCTGCTGGGTTGCCCGGGAATTGTCAATGACAAATATATTCTCCTCTTTCAGCAACTCGATAGCGGGTAGTTTATCGGGTAAATTTAAAGGCATGAGTTTATATCTATGGTTTAACTTATTACTGTCTACGATTTTAGCGTGTAAAGTTAGGCAAAAAATCAGAGTGTGATAAATAAATTATAAAAGTTTTATCGATTTATCCCTCTTCATTTAACACGTTTAATTACATTTGTACCCGAAACCTATTAAAAGTTATTAAAAAATAAGATTAAAAAGCACTGCGGCATCAAGCGTGATACTGATAATTAGCATCCAAAAGCGTAAAAGACTTTTCCATACCGGTTATAGCTCTGCTAAATCCATATTTTTAAGACAAGGTTCATTGAGTATAATTGGGAAAGCGGAAAAACCGTTGCCCCACAATAATAATACAATGAAGAAACTTATTCTTGCAAGAGGAGTCTTGGCTGCCTCTTTATTCTGCTGCATGTCCTTAGGGAATACAGCTTGTGTGAACCGGATTGACGAAGAATCAGAAGCGGAAATCGAGGAAGGGACGACACCTATCACGTTCTCTATCAAAATGGAAAAAGCCAGTACCAAGGTCACAAACACCGCCTTTGAAAAAGGAGACAGAATGGGCTTGTTTGCAACCACTTCCTCCGGCTCCATCAAGGGAAAACGGTATATTGACAATCTGGCCCTGGAATATACGGAAGGCTCCACACTGGTTCCCAAAAAGACAGTATTCTATCCGGAAGGAGATGTGTCACTGGACTTTATCAGTTACCACCCTTACCAAACCGAAGGGGTAGCTGCCGGTACACCCGTTCTTCCCGTATCTGTGCAGATAGACCAGAGCAATGAGAAAAACCGCGCACAAAGTGACTTCTTGGTAGCTAAAGCGCAAGGAATCACCAGTAAAACCAAATCTGTAACCCTGGAGTTCCAACACAAGCTGTCCAAACTGGCAATCTCTCTGACACCCGACGCAAGCAACTCTGCCAATGATTTGCTGAAAGCCAATCCGCGTATCATCGCAACCGGGCTCAAGACCTCGGCCGATTATAATCTGGAAGACGGGACTTTCAGTAATCTTACGGGGACACAAGACATCATAGCCTCCGGCGAATGGAGCGTCAAAGACAACAAACTTACCGGCAAGGAATTCATCATCATACCCCAAACGATAAATGATGGCAAGCAATCCTTCATTATGGAGTGGAGCGGACGTATATACAGTTGTGCAATACCCGAAGTGGAAATGAGTAGCAGCACGCAATGTATCATTAACATATCAGCCATGCAGAGCAACAGCAACGTACTGAGCAGTTTTGCCGGAAAAATCAAGGAATGGAGCAGCCTCCCTCCCATCGACACCGACAATATGGAAGATTACACTGCCATACATATCTCCGCTCTCTCCTTTTCTCTTTCAAATGTGTACAGAATTTATCACGAAGGGATACCCATTGCAGAAGTCTGCAAGGAATATCTCAAATCAGCGTCATTGACTTCCAGAGCCGTTATAGCCTATCCCATAGGCGAAAATGAAAAGACCGACCTGAGCAATGGAGTCATCCTACAGCTTGCAGACCGTAAAGACACCATCTGCGGAGGAAGAATAAGCTGGAATACAGACGACTATGGATTTACCTACACTAAAGGGGAATATACCGGCATAGACAAGCTCTATATAGACAATAACCATAAGCTACTTCTGGATAAACCGGAAAACGCCATCAAAGTAAATGTGGCATGCTACACCCTTCGAGACATCAGAAAAGGAGTGTCTACCGAATACCCCATTGTCAAGATTGGAGCCCAATACTGGATGGGTAAAGAGCTCCATGCCACCACCTACCGTGACGGAGCTCCCTTGAAAAAACAGAGTGACTTGGGAACAGACAAAGCCGGATATTACAAGCCGGACAAATATGACATTTATTTTTACAATGGAGAATCCATACTGGCAGGAGAGCTGGCTCCCGAGGGCTGGAAAATTCCATCGGATGCAGACTGGGAACAGCTGAAAAACTACACCGGCAACGATGCCTCCATACTAAAAGCAGGAGAATGGCAGGCAATGGTATCCGGTGAAGTTGCCCCCGTCAACAACCATACCCGGTTCAATGCTTTCCCGGTAGGAATGTGGTACAACAAAGGACACAACAGCCCCAATAAAATGACCGCCTTTTGGAGTTGGGATCATACAAAGCATACCCTTTCGGAAAGCACCATTTATTTTCTCGGCGAAAGCGACGAGTTTGTATCAAGCACTGCCCATGTCACCGGTAAGCCCTACTATAAAGCTCTTTCCATCCGCTGTATAAAAGAATAGCCGGCAATTTCGGCATTTCTCATTTCTTTTTTGTATTTTTGTTCCCAATGTGCAAGATTTTTGCCAATCGGACAAAGATAACGAAAGAGAAATGAGAGTAATCGACCTGATAAACAGTAACGAAAAAACAGCTTTTTCCTTTGAAATATTGCCACCACTGAAAGGTACGGGCATCGAAAAGCTGTATCAAACCATAGATACGTTACGGGAGTTCGACCCCAAATACATCAACATCACCACGCACCGCAGCGAGTACGTGTACAAAGACCTCGGCAACGGATTGTTCCAGCGAAACCGCCTGCGCCGCCGCCCCGGCACCGTAGCCGTAGCTGCTGCCATCCAGAACAAGTACAACATCACCATGGTGCCGCACATCCTTTGCAGCGGCTTCACCCGCGAAGAGACGGAGTACGTGCTGCTCGACCTGCAATTCCTCGGCATCACCGACCTGCTGGTGCTTCGTGGCGACAAGGCAAAGCACGAATCCTCTTTTATCCCCGTGGGCAACGGTTACCACCACGCCGTCGAACTACAAGAGCAAATCAACAACTTCAATAAAGGTATTTTTGTGGACGGCTCCGAGATGAAAGTTACCAATACCCCGTTTTCATACGGTGTGGCGTGCTATCCGGAAAAGCATGAAGAAGCCCCCAACATGGATACAGACATCTACTGGCTAAAGAAGAAAATGGAAATGGGTGCAGAGTATGCCGTGACCCAGCTCTTCTACGACAACCGGAAATATTTCGACTTCGTGGAACGTGCCCGTCAAGCCGGTGTCACCATCCCGATTATCCCGGGCATCAAGCCCTTCAAGAAGTTGTCACAACTCAGCATGATACCCAAGACGTTCAAAGTAGATTTGCCCGAGGAACTGACCCAAGAGGTTCTGAAGTGCAACACCGATGCGGAAGCTCAGCAAGTGGGTATCGAATGGTGCGTGCAGCAGTGCAAAGAGCTGATAGCCCATGGCGTCCCAAGCCTCCACTTCTACTCGGTAGGAGCCACAGACAGCATCAGGGAAGTAGCCAAACAAATCTACTAAACAATAGATAATCAACAGTTGACAATTGACAACTGGCAGTGTCACAAGTAATAACTTATAACTAATTAACCCGTGTTCAGTTTCAAGGACATAATAGGCCAAGAGGCAGCCAAGCAAAGGCTGATACAAGAAGTGCAGGAAGGACGTATCCCCCACGCACAACTCTTCTGTGGCCCTGCCGGAGTAGGAAAACTCCCATTGGCACTTGCCTATGCCCGCTACATCTGCTGTCCCAACCGGACGGAAACCGATGCCTGCGGTACTTGTCCCTCCTGCGTAAAATGGAATAAGCTGGTGCACCCGGACGTACACTTCGTATACCCTATCGTCAAGAGCGCCAAAGGGAAAAAGGAAGTCTGCGACGACTATATCGCCAACTGGCGGCACCTGCTGCAGAACAGCCCCTACTTCGGACTGAACCACTGGCTGAACGAGATGGATGCCGAAAACGGACAAGCTATTATCTATGCCAAGGAAAGCGACGAGATAACCCGCAAGCTGAGTCTGAAATCCAGTGAAGGAGGTTACAAAGTCACCATCGTATGGCTACCCGAAAAGCTGCATGAAGTATGCGCCAACAAGCTGCTGAAACTGCTGGAAGAGCCACCCGAGAAAACGATATTCCTCCTCATCTCCGAAGCTCCGGAAATGATACTACCCACCATCCTCAGCCGCACGCAGCGCTTCAACATTCCCAAGATTGAAGAAGCCGACATAGCCGAAGCTCTGCAGCAGAAGTACGGAGTGCAGCCCCGCGACAGCGAGACGATAGCCCATCTGGCAAACGGAGACTTCATCAAAGCATTGGAGACCATCCATCTGAACGAAGAGAACGAACTGTTCTTCAACCTCTTTGTCAGCCTGATGCGACTCTCCTACCAGCGCAAGATACGGGAAATGAAACAATGGAGCGAGCAGCTTGCTGCCATGGGACGCGAACGGCAGAAGAACTTCCTGGACTACTGCCAGCGCATGACCCGCGAGAACTTCATCTACAACCTGCACCGCAAGGAGATGAACTACATGACGCTGCCCGAACAGAACTTCGCCACCCGTTTCGCCCCCTTTGTCAACGAACGGAACGTCATGGGTATCATGGACGAACTAAGTGAAGCGCAACGCCACATCGAGCAGAACGTAAACGCCCGCATGGTGTTTTTCGACTTCTCTCTCAAAATGATTGTTTTATTGAAACAATGAAAAGTGGCAAAATAATGAAATGCAAAGTATCAAATCGTAAATAGTCAAATAGTAAATAAATAGATGATGGAATTTAAACTACATAACGGAAGCGGAGGCCTGTGCTGCAAGAGTTGCGGCAGGCAGGACAAGCAACTGAACACCTACGACTGGCTGGCCGACATACCGGGCAATGCCGATGAGAGCGAGCTGGTGGAAGTTCAGTTCAAGAACACCCGCAAGGGATATTTCCGCAACAGCAACAAGATACCCCTGGAGAAAGGCGACATCGTAGCCGTAGAAGCCACCCCCGGACATGACATCGGCGTGGTGACCCTGACCGGACGCCTCGTGCCGCTGCAAATGAAGAAAGCCAATATCAAGTCCGAGGCAGACATCAAACGCATCTACCGCAAGGCGAAGCCCGTAGATATGGAGAAGTACAACGAAGCAAAAGCCCGTGAACACTCCACCATGATACGCTCGCGTCAGATAGCCCTGGACCTCAACCTCAACATGAAGATTGGTGACGTGGAATACCAGGGAGACGGCAACAAAGCCATCTTCTACTACATCGCCGACGAGCGTGTGGACTTCCGCCAGCTCATCAAGGTCCTTGCCGACGCCTTCCGCGTGCGTATCGAGATGAAACAGATTGGCGCCCGCCAGGAAGCCGGACGCATCGGTGGCATCGGTCCCTGCGGACGCGAACTCTGCTGCGCCACCTGGATGACCTCCTTCGTGTCGGTATCTACCAGCGCTGCACGCTTCCAGGACATATCACTGAATCCGCAGAAACTTGCCGGACAATGCGCCAAGCTGAAGTGCTGCCTCAACTACGAAGTAGACTGCTACGTGGAAGCACAGAAACGCCTGCCCTCGCGCGAGATTACCCTGGAAACCAAAGACGGCGAGTTCTTCTTCTTCAAAGCCGACATTCTGAGCAACCAGATAACCTACTCGAGCGACAAGAACATCCCTGCCAACCTGGTGACCATCAGCGGCAGACGCGCCTTCGAGATTATCGGTTTGAACAAACGTGGCATCAAGCCCGACAGCTTGATAGAAGAAACCCATCGCTCCGAGCCCAAAAAGCCGGTGGACTTGCTGGAACAAGAGAGCCTCACACGCTTTGACCGCAGCCGGAAAGGCAAGGGTGGCGGTGACGGCAACGGTGGCGAGAACAGCAACAACAGCCGTAACAAGAGAAAGAAAAAGAGTGGGAACAGTCGTCCGCAAGGAGGTGAGCAGCAGGGTGCTCCCCAATCCAACAACCAGAGAGAACAATCCAGGCAAGACCGGCAACCGAGACAGAAACAAGACCGGCAAGCACCCAAACAAGGTGAACAGCAACAAGGCGAACGTCAACAACGGAACAATAACAACCGTCGTCCGCCCCGTAACAATAAGCCCAAACCTCAAGGTGAAAGACCTGCCCAAAATGACAAACCGGCTCAAGAATAGGAATCTCTGCCTGAAAGGTATCATACTACTGTTTGTCGCAAGCCTGCTGAGCGCTTGCGACAAACAGACCGTATACCATTCCTTCCAATCCCTTCCCACCGAAGGCTGGCTGCGCGAAGACACGCTCTCTTTCGACGTGAAGGTCACCGACTCACTGACCTACTACAAACTGTCTCTGGAAGTTCGTAACCGAAGCAACTACCCCTATCAGAATCTACCTCTATCCATCTGCTACACCACCGCAGATTCCATTCCGTCACCCACGGACACCATACAGCTAATCCTCGCGGACAAAGAAGGAATCTGGAAAGGTGACGGCTGGGGAGGTCTCTATCAGACTGCCGTCTCCGCAGGAAGCGTTCGAATCGGCAAACCCGGCACCTACCTCTTTAAAGTGGCCTATACGCTACCGGACGAAAGGCTGCAAGGAATCAATGACATCGGCATCAAACTGAAGAGATAGGAACTCCCTATTGTTCTTTATTACCTTCTTCTAACAACCACCTCAGTCTCCCACTCACGTCTCCTTGAAGCGGAAACGGGCGGGGTATCATAACTTGCCCTCTTACCTCGTAGCGTTACGTCTTTTACGCCAGGATGTAACGACGACCGTTACACCAGCATGTAAAGGGCGTTACAATATAGCGTAAAAGTCGTTACGATACAGCGTAAAGGACGTTACAATGTGATGTAACGGCCGTTACATTACGATGTAAACAATGTGTAAATGCAATGTAATGATAATCAAGTCCATTCGCATGTCCCACAAGGAAACGGTCATAACTAAATTCGGCGATTACGTCCCGCATCAATCCGCAGAAAGATAAACAGCAGGATTGTGAATCCCCAGAGAGAAGAACCTCCGTAACTGAAGAAAGGCAACGGGATACCGATGACGGGGGTCAGCCCCAGCACCATGCCTATATTGATGAATAGATGGAACAAGAATATACTAAGCACAGAATAACCATACACCCGGCCAAAGGGAGATTGCTGCCGCTCGGCCACGACAATCAGCCGTAAAATAAGAATAAGGAACAGTAACAGTACAGCCGTAGACCCTACGAATCCTTCCTCCTCACCCACGGTGCAAAAAATGAAGTCCGTATCTTGCTCCGGCACATACTTCAGCTTTGTCTGCGTACCATTCAAGAAACCTTTGCCGGTCAGCCCCCCGGAGCCGATGGCTATCTTCGACTGGTTCACGTTATAGCCGGCACCAGCAAGGTCCTCTTCCATACCGAGCACCACCTTGATACGTATCTGTTGATGGGGCTCCAGCACTTTATTGAAGAAGTAGTCGCTGGAGTAGAGGAAACCTATCGAACCCAAAGCAAACAGCCCAATCAGAAAATAAGATAAATGGCGCTCGCTTAAAGAAAGAAAGACAAGATACCCGATAACAAGTGCACAAAGCCCCCACTGCACCCACACCAAGTTGAAGGGTACTACGTATTCCGAAATCAGATAAGCCACGAGCAGCACTCCCAGCGAACCGCCGATAATATTCCGCGTGGGCTCCCAGCGCTTTTTATAGACCCACACCATGCCTCCGGCAAAGAGCAGTACCATCAGCAGCACGGCAAATTCTCCGATAGGCGTCGGTGTATCGGCAATCATCACCGCATCAAAACGGATGCCCACCACAAAGTAGGCCACTGCACATATACCCGAGAACAGTACCACGCCCGGCATTCCCTCCCGATAAAGCATCAGGAAAAATGCAGAGTACACCAATGCCGAACCCGTCTCCCGCTGTAGGATAATCAGCAACATGGGGAAAAGAATCAAGAAAGCCAGCATAAGGGAGCTTTTCCAATTCTTCATCGTAAACGAGTAGGCGCTCATATACTTGGCAAGCGCCAGCGCCGTGGCAAACTTGGCAAACTCCGCCGGCTGCAAACTGACCGGCCCCAGAATGAGCCACGACCGCGACCCTTTCGTGTCGGGCGCAATGAATATCGTGACAATCAGCAACAGCATCAGCCCTATATATATAAGGTAGGAGAACATGTCATAGAGGGAATCATCCAGCATCAGCAGCACAAACCCCAGCCCGAAGGAACATATAATCCAGACAAACTGCTTGCCGGCACGCGTAGAGAAGTCCAGAAAGTCACGGTCACCATAATCATAACTCGCCCCACAGACACTGAACCAGCCGAATACAATCAGCAGCAGGTAAACGACAATCGTCACCCAGTCCAATGATTTCCATATGCTATCTCTCCTTGTCACCAATTTATTTACGATTTTACTATTTACTATTTACTATTGAAGTCACTCACCGTTCATCCCTAACCCCTAATCCTTAATCCCTAATCATCATCTCTCCTCATCTCCGTAAAGTATCACCCGGTTACTGAATTCTTCCGCCCGTATCTCATTCTCGGGCGACAGCTTTCCATGCAGATACTGGTCCATCATCATGGCACCGATAGGTACGCCATACGTGGCACCGAAACCACCGTTCTCCACATAGACGGCAATGGCTATCTTAGGGTTGTCCATCGGGGCAAAGCCCATAAAGACAGAATGGTCCTTGCCGCGGTTCTGTGCCGTGCCCGTCTTTCCGCAGACCTCCACACCCGGCAGGATGGCTCCCGCCATGCGGCAAGTGGCGCTACCCGTACTTCCGTCTACAGCGGCACGCATGCCTTTCACCACCATTTCATAATATTCGCGGTCGATGGTGGGATAACGGGGATTGCGATAGATGCTGTCCAGTTCATTGTCTTCTATCTCCTTCACGATGTGCGGAGTAATGAAATGCCCCCGGTTGGCAATGGTGGCACCCAGATTGGCTATCTGCAACGGGGTGGCGAGAATCTCTCCCTGCCCGATGGAGATACTAATCACCGTCAGACCGTTCCACGAACCCCGATAGGGCTTGTCGTAGAACTTGGCATTCGGTATCAGTCCACGCTGTTCGCCGGGGAGGTCGGTACCGAGCCGATAGCCGAAGCCCTGCGATACCATGTGGTCTTTCCATACGGTAATGGCATTCTGCGGCGAACCGTATTTTTTATCACCGAACATGCGATACAATCCCCAACAGAAATAGGAATTACAAGAGGTCGCGATGGCAGGAATCAGCGACAGAGGCGAACCATGTCCGTGACATCCCACATGAAGGCCTTTATGATTGAAACCATGCGCACAAGGGAAAGTCGGATAATCTTCGTGGATAATCTCTTCTTGAAGGAAAGTCAGTGCCTGCGCCGTCTTGAAGGTGGAGCCCGGCGGATAAGCTCCCATGATGGCACGGTTCAACAAAGGCTTCCGCTTGTCCATCTGCAACAGGCGGTGGTTCTTTCCCCGCTGGCGCCCTATCATCAGATGAGGGTCAAAGGTAGGCGAGGAAACCATACATAGAATCTCACCCGTAGCCGGTTCGATGGCCACAATGGCACCGATTTTGTGTTGAAGCAGTCGTTCTCCCAACATCTGAAGGTCAATGTCGATGCCCAACGTCAGGTTCTTGCCGGGTACGGAGGAACGGTCCAACTGTCCGTCCATGTAGTGTCCCTGGATACGCCCGTGAGCGTCACGAAGCAGAATCTCCACCCCCTTCTCTCCACGCAGATACTTTTCATAGGATTTCTCGATGCCTTGCTTGCCTATATAGTCTCCGCGAATATAATAGTCATCGTTCTCAATGTCTTTCTTGGACACTTCGCCGATGTCCCCCAGCAAATGGCCGGCAGAGTTATAGGTATATTGGCGGATAGTACGCCGCTGAATATAGAAACCTGGAAATTTGAACAGCTTCTCCTGAAACACACCGCACTCTTCGGCAGAAAGCTGCGTCATGAACACCTGATGGGTGTATTTGGAATAACCGGGGTTCATCCAGCGGTTCTTGACGTCCTTCATCCGTTTGTCAAACTGCTCACGGGTAATGTTCAAGGCACTGCAAAGGTCGAGTGTATCCAGCTGCGTCACCTCCCGAGGCACAAACGTAATATCATAGGCAGGCTGGTTAAACACGAGCAACTTACCGTTACGGTCGTAGATAGCCCCCCGTGATGGATATTGTATCTTGTTCAGAAAAGCGTTGCTGTCCGCGTTCTTCTTGTAGTCATCAGTCATGATTTGCAGGTCGAACAGCCGGAACACGTAAATAAGAACGATGACAATAGCCGCCGCTCCAATTACATATTTCCGCTTTTCCAGTGTATAGTCTTTCATCAATTCCTAATCCTTAATCCCTTTATCCTTTCTTTCTTATTCCCTCAACAGCCATAATGCAGGTCACAGTAAGCAGGGTACTTGCCGCAATTCTCAACAACAGCGTACCGATATGGGCAAAAGAGAAGAATTCGAGGGTAAGCAACAAGCCGTGATGTATCAGCACACTCACAACCAGATATTTCAGGAAAGGAAGAATCCCCATTGTACGGATGGCCGGAACCAGTGTATCCAGCGTGTCACGAGGCACGAACAGCCGCAGGAAAGTGGGGCGCAAGAAAGCCAGCAACACCGTAGCGGCAGCGTTCATCCCCGGTGTGTCGGAAAAGACGTCGACAGCCAGCCCTAAAAAGAATGCCCACAACATCAACGCATTGCGGGGAGTGTCCGACTCAAACTTCAGTATCAAGTAGATATACAGAAATGGAGTGGCATATCCTGCAATATGCACATTGTTCAATATCAGCACCTGCAACAGTACCAAGCCTATGAACCATCCTATTTTATGCAGATAATTAATTAACAACGCTAATGAGTTATAAGTTACGAGTTACAAGTTATTGAGTGTATAAGTTATAAGATATAAAGATGATTAATCCCTAATCCTTAACCCCTAATCCCTAATTTCTTAGTCACTTCTCGTCTGCCCTCGACTCCAATGCCTTTTGTTCATCCTGCCCGTTGCGGGAAATGACGCGCACATTGCTCACCTTTCCAAAGTCCGTAGCCAGCTTTATCTTCAACAGATACGAAAGTCCGTCGTGCGAGTCAGACATGTCATCCACTGTCCCCACCATGACACCTTCGGGAAACACGGTGGAATAGCCGCTGGTCACTACTGTATCTCCCAGATTGAATTCGGCATGCCGGGGCAAATCCTTCAGATAGGCAAAACGGGAGTCACCTCCCTCCCACTTCAGATAACCGAAATAATCACTGCCTACAATCTTACAGCTGATGCTTGACTTACTGTTCAGCAACGGAATGACCAATGAATAATGAGGAGAGGTTTTATACACAATACCCACCACGCCATTGGCATCCACAACTCCCATCTCGGGACGGATACCTTCCGTTGTTCCACGGTCTAAAGTGATATAATTGTCAGCCTTGTTCAAGCTGTTCTTTATGACATTCGCCTTAAATATCTGATACTCCGTAGGAGCAAGCCGTTCCATGCTGTACAGTCTGGCGGAGTCCAGTCCTTTTTCTTTCAATACATTTTCCAGAAAGGAAAGCCGCTGCTCCAACCACATATTACGGTCGAGCAGGTCCTCATTGGCCGTCTTCAGATGGAAATAAGAAGTGATGCCACCCGATATTTCATAAACCTTCCCCGCCACGCCATTGGCAGAGGTGAAATACACACTCTGCTGGTAATGGTTGAAGCGAAATAATAAAATAAAACTGGCAACCTCTAACAGAAGAAAGAGGAACCAGTAATTATATTTAATGAGAAAGTTTAATAAATTCCGCATTACCGCATCAAGAATGAGAAGCGGTCAACGTTCTTCAATGCCACGCCCGTACCTTTGGCAACGGCATGCAAGGGGTCTTCCGCAATGTGGAACGGTATGTTTATTTTATCAGTCAGACGCTTATCCAGTCCACGAAGCAATGCACCGCCACCGGCAAGATAGATACCGTTGTGAACGATGTCGGCATACAATTCGGGAGGCGTATTTTCCAATGCGCTCAAGATGGCTGTCTCAATCTTAGAGATAGACTTCTCCAAGCAATGCGCCACTTCCTGATAGCATACCGGCACTTCCATGGGCAATGCCGTGATGCGGTTCGGACCATGAACGATATAGTCTTCAGGAGCATCCTCACCGAGTTCCGTCAAGGCAGCACCCACATTAATCTTAATACGCTCAGCCATACGCTCGCTGACCTTCACGTTGTGCTGGCGGCTCATGTATTCCTGAATATCGGCAGTCAAGTCGTCACCGGCAATGCGGATGGAGTTGTTACTTACGATACCTCCCAAAGAGATAACGGCAATTTCCGTAGAACCACCACCTATGTCAACAATCATGTTGCCTTCGGGAGCCTCTACATCGATACCGATACCGATGGCAGCAGCCATCGGCTCGAAAATCAAATAAACGTCGCGCCCGCCGGCATGCTCGGCAGAGTCGCGCACGGCACGCAGCTCCACTTCGGTACTGCCCGAAGGAACCCCGATTACCATGCGGAGTGACGGAGAGAAGAGACGGTTACGGTTGTTCACCATCTTGATAAGTCCGCGTATCATCTGCTCGCAGGCATAGAAGTCGGCAATCACACCGTCGCGCAACGGACGGATGGTACGTATGTTTTCGTGGGTCTTTTCGTGCATCATCTTTGCCTTGTCACCCACGGCAATCATCTTATCGGTACGACGGTCCAAAGCCACCACCGAAGGCTCATCCACCACAATCTTACCATTCGTGGTGATGATGGTATTGGCTGTGCCAAGGTCCATCGCTATTTCTTGTGTAAAGGAGAATAATCCCATTAATATTTACGATTTAACTATTTACGATTTACGATTGATATTCCTCTTGTTTACAATTTGAGATTCAGACTTACGATGTAACTTCAATCGTAAATCGTAAATCGTCAAATCGTAAATCCGAATTAGTGTTTAAAGTGACGGAATCCCGTAGTTACCATGGCAATGCCATGCTCGTTGCAATATTCAAACGAGAGTTCATCCTTGATACTTCCACCCGGCTGGATGACGGCTGTTACGCCTTCATTGCCGGCAATTTCCACGCAGTCGGGGAAAGGGAAGAATGCGTCACTTGCCATTACAGCGCCATTCAAGTCGAAACCGAAGTTTTTGGCTTTCTCGATAGCCTGCTTCAAAGCATCCACACGGCTGGTCTGACCTACACCACTTGCCAACAACTGCTTTCCTTTTGCCAGCACAATGGCATTCGACTTACTGTTCTTCACAATCTTGTTTGCAAAGAGCATATCCTCAATTTCCTGTGCAGTGGGAGCCTTCGTAGTTACAGTCTTCAATTCTTCAGGAGTTTCCACCTTAAGGTCGCGGTCCTGAACCAATACGCCATTCAGCAAAGAGCGGAACTGCTTTTTAGGCAGAGCTGCCGGCTTGCGGACCAGGATAATACGGTTCTTCTTCTGACCGAGGATTTCCAACGCATCCACATCATAATCGGGAGCGATAATCACCTCAAAGAAAATTTTATTGATTTCTTCGGCAGCAGCCTTGTCAATCACGGCATTAGTGATGAGCACACCACCAAAAGCGGATACCGGGTCACCGGCAAGCGCATCGTTCCATGCTTCAAGCACAGTGGGACGTGAAGCCAGTCCACAAGCATTATTATGCTTCAGGATAGCGAAAGTCGTATCCTTGAATTCGTCAATCAAGTCAACGGCAGCATTGATGTCGAGCAGGTTGTTATAAGAGATTTCCTTACCGTGAATCTGGTCGAACATAGCATCCAGATTGCCATAGAAATAACCTTTCTGATGCGGATTCTCACCATAGCGTAAAGTCTTCTGGCTGTTGGCAGAGCAACGGAAAGCGGAACCTTCCTCACCATCGAAATAGTTGAAGATGGCAGAATCATAGTGTGAAGACACTCCGAAAGCCTCTTTGGCAAACCAACGGCGTTCTTCGATGGTAGTAGTGGCTCCGTGTTCCATCAGCATGTCGCGGAACGGCTGATATTGTGCTTGCGAAGCGATGATAACCACGTCGTTATAGTTCTTGGCTGCGGCACGAATCAGAGAGATACCGCCTATGTCAATCTTTTCGATGATGGCAGGTTCTTCGGCACCACTGGCAACGGTAGCCTCAAACGGATAGAGGTCAACAATGACGAGGTCTATTTCGGGGATTTCATATTTTTCAATCTGTTGCATGTCTTGCTCCAATCCGCGGCGGCAAAGGATACCTCCAAAAACCTTCGGATGCAAAGTCTTCACGCGTCCGCCCAGGATGGAAGGGTATGTAGTGAGGTCTTCCACTGCCTTGCAGGGATAACCCAGGGATTCTATAAACTGACGGGTTCCACCGGTTGAGAGGAACTCTACACCTTCTTCATGCAGTTTGGTAATGATTTCGTCCAAACCTTCCTTATGGTAAACAGATACCAGAGCTGTTTTGATTCTTTTTGTTTCAGACATGGATTTGCGTATTAAAGTATGCGTATATTAGTATTTGATGTGCAAAGTTACAAATTTTGTTTATTCATACATACATTCATACACAATAAATTAGGTATAATTAAAAAAGGCGGCATCTGTTTCCAGTCTGCCGCCTTTTTTTAAAGGTTATTTTGTTGGTTTACCAAATAGATACACGTTTTTCTACCGGCAAGAACATCGGGTCTTTTTCTGTCACGTTGAATGCCTCATACCAAGCACCGATTTGCGGCAATGCACCGTTTACGCGCCATTCGCCCAATGAGTGCACATCACTTTTTGTGCGGTTCAGCACTTCTTCGGGACGGATATCATTAGCCCATACACCTGCGTATGCCAGGAAGAAACGTTGTTCGGGAGTAAGACCGTCCAGCACCGGCAGCGGATTGGCAGCCGTAGCTTTCTTGAATGCCTGATAAGAAACCTGCAGACCACCGTGGTCGGCAATATTCTCACCCAATGTCATGCGTCCGTTGGCATATACACCCGGAGCAACCTCGATGCTATCAAAGAAGTTTACCATCACCTGGGCACGCTCGTCAAAGTTCTTGGCATCTTCAGCAGTCCACCAGTCTTTCAGGTTACCGTCCTTGTCGTACTGGCGACCCTGGTCGTCGAATCCGTGAGTCATTTCATGACCGATTACCACACCGATGGCACCGTAGTTGAAGGCGTCATCCGCATTCATATCGAAGAAAGGATATTGCAGGATACCGGCGGGGAAACAGATTTCGTTGGTGGTCGGGTTATAGTAAGCGTTGACGGTCTGCGGAGTCATCAGCCATTCGTCCTTATCCACCGGCTTGCCGGCCTTGGCTATCATTTCGGCATGGCTCCACTCGTTGGCACGTTCCATGTTTGCCCAGTAAGAGTCGTTTTTGATTTCCAGTGTGGAGTAGTCTTTCCAAGTGTCGGGATAACCAATCTTCACATGGAAGGTAGCCAGTTTCTCCAGAGCTTTCACCTTAGTGGAATCACCCATCCAGGCAAGATTCTGGATACGTTCGCCCAGGCTTTCCTGCAAGTTCTTCACCAAAGTCACCATACGCTCCTTGGCAGCAGCAGGGAAATATTTCTCCACGTACATCTGACCTACAGCTTCGCCCAGCGCGCCGCTTACAGTGCTTACCGCTCTCTTCCAGCGGGGCTGCATCTCTTGTGTACCGCTCATGGTGCGGCTGTAGAAGTCGAAGTTCTGTTCTGCCATAGCATCGTTCAGCAAGCTTGCGGCAGAATCAATCAATTTCCATTGCAGATAAAGGCTCTGCTGTTCAATGGGCAGCGTATCCAGAATATCGGCAGCAGCTTTCAGTGAAGCGGGCTGGCCTACGATGATTTCCTTCACATCCTTCAAGCCCATGGCAGACAAATAAGCATCCCAATCGAAAGTAGGATAATTCTTCTTCAACTCTTCCATGCTCATCTTGTTATAATTGGCATGCGGGTCACGCAACTCCGTACGAGAGCGGAAAGCCTTGGCAAGACGTGTTTCCACATCCATCACCACCTCCATACCTTTCTTGGCAGTAGCCTCGTCGAAACCAGCCAACTGATACATCTTCTGTACATGTGTACGGAAAGCATCACGAATTTTGGCAGTAGCCTCATCATTCTCCAGATAGTATTCACGTTCGCCCATGCTCAGCCCGGTCTGATAGGTCTGTACAGCATTCATGCTACTGTTCATTTCGTCAGCGCCAACATACAGCACGTTGTAGGCGATGATACCCTTCTTCTGCATATCGCCCAGCAAGGCATAAAGCTCCTTCTTGTCCTTCAAAGCAGCCAGCTGGTCGAGTTCAGCCTTGATGGGGGCTACACCGTCCTTGTTCAGCTTCACGCTGTCCATTACGATTTTGTACAAGTCACCGATTTTTTGTGCCACGCTGCCGGCTTCGTGCTGGGTAGCGGCAAGTTCTTCAATCAGTCCTTGAATCTGCTTGCGGTTGTTTTCTGCAAGGATAGTAAAAGAACCGTACTGTGAGTATTCAGCAGGAATCGGATTGTTCTTCATCCAACCGCCACATGCGTATTGGTAAAAGTCAGTTCCGGGTAGAGCCGTTGTGTCAAGATTGGCGAGCTGGATGCCTGCTGTAAGTTCAGCCTGCTGCTTGCCGGTGTTGCAGGATGCCGTCATCAGACAGAATGCTGCAATGGGTAACAAATGATTTGCTTTCATAAATATATAAAATATAATAGTTAGTGATTCTCCAACTCTACAGTAGCCGCGTCCCACTCTTCCATCACGCGGTCAAGCTGCTCTTTCAGTTTTTGGTGCTGCTCATAAAGCGACATGTCCGAAGCACCTTCCGGTGTGGCCATCCTGGCCTCAAGAATGGCAATGGCAGCCTCCGTCTGCTCTATCTCCGCTTCACAATCGGCAACGCGACGTTCCAGTTTCTTGAGCTTCTTATTAAGCTCCTTCTGCTCCTCATAAGAGAGTTTGGCTGCCGAGGGTTGAACCGGTTCTGCACCAACATTTCCCGATGCCGCCTTACCGGCAGTGGGCGAAGCGGAAAGTGAAGGGGATTTCTGTAACTCATTCAGGCTCTCTATCTGCTTCTTTTGCAGGAAATCATAAATTCCTCCCAGATGTTCCTTCACCAGTCCACCACCAAACTCGTACACTTTAGTCGCAAATCCGTCCAGAAAATCACGGTCATGGCTGACTATTATCACCGTTCCGTCAAAATCGCGGATAGCCTCCTTCAACACATCTTTGGAACGCATGTCAAGATGATTCGTAGGTTCGTCGAGAATCAGGAAATTCACCGGCTCCAACAGCAGTTTTATCATGGCAAGCCGGGTACGCTCTCCACCGCTGAGCACCTTCACCTTTTTATCCGAAGCCTCACCGCCGAACATGAAAGCACCTAGAATATCACGGATTTTGAGGCGGATATCCCCTACGGCCACGCGGTCAATCGTATCGAATACAGTCAGGCTCTCATCCAAAAGCTGTGCCTGGTTCTGGGCAAAATATCCAATCTGCACATTATGTCCCAGTGTAAGCTTACCGGTATAATCCGTAATCTCACCCATAATACACTTTACAAGCGTAGACTTACCTTCGCCGTTCTTACCGACAAAAGCAACCTTCTCTCCTCGGTTGATAGTCAAATTCACATCGTGGAAAACAACGTGCCCACCGTAGGATTTCTCCATATCCTCGCAGATAACGGGATAATTACCGCTACGGCTACTGCAAACAAACTTCAGGCGCAAAGAGGAGTTGTCTTCCTCATCCACTTCGATGCGCTCTATCTTTTCGAGCTGCTTGATGCGGCTCTGCACTTGCACAGCCTTGGTAGCTTTGTACCGGAAACGTTCGATGAAATCTTCCGTATCTTGTATCTGCTTCTGCTGATTCTCGTAAGCACGTAGTTGCTGCTCCCGGCGCTCCTTGCGAAGCACCACGAACTCATCGTATTTCACTTTATAGTCGTAAATGCGTCCACAAGTTATTTCGATGGTACGCGTAGTGACATTGTTCAAAAAGGCGCGGTCGTGGCTGACAAGCACCACCGCATTGGCACGGGTGGAAAGGAAGTTCTCCAACCACTGGATACTCTCGATGTCAAGGTGGTTGGTAGGCTCGTCGAGCAGCAACACATCCGGACGGCGAAGCAACAGCTTGGCAAGCTCTATACGCATACGCCAACCACCGGAAAACTCGCTTGTAGAGCGGTCAAAGTCCTCGCGGCTGAAGCCCAGCCCTTGGAGCGTGCGCTCTATTTCGGCACGGTAGTTGGTGCCGCCCATCATCAGAAAACGTTCGTTTTCGTGAGTGAAGCGGTCAATCAGTTTCTGGTAATCCTCGCTGTCGTAATCGGTACGTTCGGCAAGTTGCCGATTCATGCGTTCGATGCCCGCCTGCATCTCAAAAATATGCTCGAAGGCAAGTTCAGCCTCCTGCATTACGGTGCGCTTGTCACTGAGTATCATCACTTGGGGCAAATACCCGATAGTACATTCGCGAGGAACGGCAACAATGCCGGCAGTGGGCTGCTGAATGCCAGCCAATATCTTGAGCATGGTGGACTTACCGGCACCATTCTTGCCGACAAGAGCTATACGGTCTTTCTTATTGATAACATAAGAGACGTCTTCGAACAGAGGAGTGGCATTAAATTCTACCTTCAGTCCTTCTACAGATATCATAGTGTCAATGAATTTATCGTTCAAGACTGCAAAGGTAGCGATTTTCAACGTTATACAATATCATACGCTCACATAATTACATCAAATATCCAAGAAAGAGAACACTACTCCCGCATTTCCTGCGGAAGGACAATTGCAAAGCGGCTCCCCTTGCCAAGAGTTGAAGCCACTTCTATTTTTCCATGAAACCTTTCAACGATAGTCCTGCAAATGGCCAATCCCAATCCCGTGCCCTGCACAAAAGCATCTCCCTTATAGAAACGTTCAAAAATGTGCGCCAGAACTTCTTCCGACATGCCAGTTCCCGTATCTTCCACAAAGACTTCCAATGTAGCAAAGTCCTTCAGCCTATACCCTATGGTTATGCGTCCTTCAGCAGTGAACTTCACCGCATTATTGATAAGATTGTTGACAACTTGCCCCAAACGCGTAGGATCTGTATAGATAACTGCCGCCCGGTCCGGAAGGTCTAGCAGTAGCTCCACTCCTTTCCGAAGATTCATCTTCTGCGCACTGTAAATGCTTTCCAATATGCCATTTAAAGAAACCTTCTCAAAATGGAATTCCATCGTGTTCGATTCTATCTTGGACAAATCCAGAATATCTGAAATCAACACCATTAACAACTGGCTGTTCTTTTCAATCAAAGACGTAAATTCCATAATCTCCTGCCGCGACAAGTCGGCATCCCCACAAGCCAGTAGTGTAGAGAAGCCCACAATGGCATTTAGCGGCGTACGTATCTCGTGGCTCATATTAGCAAGAAATACGCTCTTCAACTCATCGCTACGTTGCGCTTTCTGCAAAGCCTCGTTCAATTTATTCTCCGTATCCTTGTATTTCTGCGTACTCATGCAAATACCGATGATACGGAACGGCAAATCCGTCAATTGCCCCACATAGGTAGACTGCGCCTCAAACCACTCCCACTTGCCGTCTCCCCGCCGTAGACGGTATTCCACTGGGCGTTCGTACAAATTACCATGCAACTGTAAAGCCAAAGCATCAAACACTCCCTTCCGGTCGTCCGGATGAATCAGAAATGCGAATTCCTCAGGCGTCAGCGTATAGTCACGCGTAGGAATCCCCAAATATTCAAAATAACGCGGTTCTATAATCATCAGATTATGTTCCATGTCGAAAGACCATTGAAATATTTGGGTACGACTCAGCGCAATATTCAGCAAATGCTTCTGTGTCCGTTCTTCCAACACATTCCTGAAATAGAGTACAATCCTCACCAATTGTCCATCTTCATGAATTCCCACCATAGCACCTTGTATCAGAAAACTGATACCACTCTTCAATTCACGTATAAAGCAATTGGTATCTAAGGGAATAATCCGCACATCCCTCTCCCGAAGTTGCAGCAAAAGGTCTTCCAACACATTCTTTTTATCACATACCACCTCCAATAAGTCAGTGATACGCCGCCCTATCACATACTCATTCAATTGGAGTTCATTCATCACCTGCTGATTCAGACGCCAGATACAATCTTCCAAATCAATCATAATAATGCTGACGGGCCATGAGTTGAACAACTGCTCGGAGATGGCATTTATTATACGTACTTCTTGAGGAACATTCGGATTCATCAGAATTGGTTTATCATACAAGAAGCAAAGTTCGGGTTAAAATGCTTATACCACAAACAAACCCTTATAAATCAATATTCCATTTTAATATGTATATATTCTATTATTCACAACTTTACCTTATTTAACAGAGATAAGTTGAGCGTAATATTGATTTTAACTGTTACCTCTGTCATTTATACATTATTATCCCCCATTTTTGCGTCTTAAAATCTCCAACATGAATATATCCGAATTCAATATAAATGACGAGTTCATTGCCTGCAATCATATCACAACCAATGAACTGAATCCGCTAGTGGAAAAGCCATACCACACCAAGGCCAGTATCTTCGCTCTATGCACCAAAGGAGTTCTGAAAACTATCATAAACCATACTCAATTCAGGGTTGAAGCTAACGCCCTCCTAGTTATTCCTCCCGAGACCTTCGTACAATTGCTACACACGTCAGACGATGCTGAAATATATGTCGTCATATTTTCCCAACAACTTATCCAGAGTTCAGGGGCCGGCAAGGTCATGATGGATAAGTTTCACATTATAGGCAAACACTATATTTTTCCTCTATCGAGAACGGACTTCCAGCTTTATGCCGAGTTCATGACCTATTTGTCACACCTCTACCAAAGAACAGAAAGCCCCTCAAGTCTAGTTTCATTGCAAACTCTACTGACCTATCTGTTACAAGGTATATCCGAACTCTGTCCGGAACGCCCTAGAATAAAAGAGACTCCGGGCAGCAGGCATTTCAACCAATACCGCATTTTTATCCGATTGGTACACACAGACTATGTCCGGGAGCATCAAGTGTCCTATTATGCATTGAAAATGAATATGAGACCGGCAGCTCTTTGCCGCCTTGTCAAAAAGGAATCAGGATATACAGCCATGGAAATCATCAACAATACTATCATCATGGATGCCAAAGCACAACTTTGTACCGCCAACACTCCGATAAAGGATATAGCCGTGAGTCTAGGTTTTAATAATGCGGCCTTCTTCAACAAATTCTTTAAACGTCATACGGGAATACCTCCTCAGAAGTTCCGTACATCCTCAAAACAATAAAATCTACTCAAAACCCAAAATGCGGATATTCTGTCCTGAGAATACCCGCATTCCTCAATAAGAGAAGTCCGTCATCAGCCTACCTTCTTGGCAATAAAGAACACATAACCGTAAAATTCCTTATACTTGCCGTACAGTTCATCCTCAATCATTTGGAGTAAGCTGAACTCTTCGGCAATTTTATTACCGGCATATTTCTTACGGAAAATCTCCTGAGCCGCAACCTTTGAAGCAAAGTAATGCTCTGTCCAGCAATTCTCCGGCAAAATGAATGTAGCAACGGGAAGATAACCCGCCTTGTACAACTTGGTCACCTGATTGGGAAGTGTATCCATTTCAGAATAGGCGTCCATCCAGAAGTCATTGATTTCCGCAGGACGTTCGTCCGTAAACCATGAACTCTCGGATACGGCAATATACCCTCCCGGTTTCAGATATTTACGCCACTCCTTCAAGCCACGTTCAAAGCCGATGTTATAGATAGCACCTTCACACCAAATCATATCCAGCTCCTCCTCACCGAAAGGGAGGGCATCCATTGAACCGACAATTCCTTTTACTCTGTCCTGCAAGCCCAACTGCCTTGCATTACGGTTGAAGATGTCAATAAAGCCGGGGAAAAGGTCAATTCCGGTAATCTGTCCCGGAACATGGCCAGCCAATACCATTGTCTGACCACCCGTTCCACAACCGATATCGGCAATAAGGGATTCATCGGTAAGACCGTCTACAAAGCTCAATGCCTTCAACGTCACTTCAGGACTGCCAGGGCCTTGCCGTTCCATATTGGAGAAAAAGTCACAGATTAAATTAAATTCGAAATCGTGGATAGTTTTATTTTCGTTACTCATTTTCTTACTATATTTTGCATATACGGAAAGTATCACAACACCTTCAGCATAATATGCGGATTAAACTTGAATTATAACAATAGAAAAACACTCTCGAAAGAAGTTATCCGAAAGTAAACGAAAGGGGACAATCTGTGCATGGAACACAGATTGTTTACAAAACCAAATCCGATTTAAATGTCTTTGTCATACTGCAAAGATAAGCAATATTTTATTTAATCAAAGATTTTACGGTTAATAAAGATTTTCCCTTGCACCGGGCGCATGCTGAAGAACCGCACCTACCACCTGGCAAGTATCCAGTTCCTTACAGTCGCCACAAGTATTGAAACCTTTTTCGTACACACATTTGCGGATAGCACAATAATCGCTGCAATAGGCAAACTTCACCCCGTCTGCACGGCACCCCATACAATGGATGGTTTCCGCCGTAATTTCCGGCGTATTGTTCAGCACACTCCACTCTTTGGCGGTTTTCTCTCTCAGCTCATCGTCATTATTGACAGTGGCTATACGGGCGGCGCAATTTTCGCAATCCAGTCCGCAACATGCAATTAATTGTTTCATCACTTGGTTATAACCATTTATGTGTTTCTCATAGCAAGCATTTGTCTACCTCCTCTTTATCTGAATTTAAGAGGAGGCAGACAGCCATGCTACAAATATACGGTTATTATTGTGTGAATGCCAAATTAATTTTCCATCACTTTGCTTCCACACTTCCACCCACCTCCTGCATCCCCCTGTCCATCGGCATTTGCCCTGCGGTGGAAGCAACCTGAAAAGGTGGAAGCAAAATTTGCTTCCACCTGCCTGAAACGCCTGAGTTTTGCAGTAAGCTGCTATCCCCTAGCATAATACTGCATGCAGATTACATGAATCGGCAGGTTCGGTTTTCCTGCATTTTCGGGCTTGTCCTTACTGTGAAGTCAACAGATATGGAGTTGGACTGTAGGGGCATAGTAGGAGTTATCGGGAGTCAAAGGCCGACTATGAATAATGCACTCTAATGTCTTTTACACCGTTGTATAATACGTTTGCGCCTTGTGCGCAATAGGTTCGGGCTACGTACTTCATCCGCAATAGCTCTGGAGTTAGTGATGCCTAACGGCCATGAACAACCCTGCTTACGGTCGTCAAGCGATCGCTTTATGGCCGAAAGCAGGGTTGTTCATGGCCGTTAGGCGTCATAAATTCCCTATGCCACAGCAGACAAACAAAGGGAGAAGAGCAAAAGAATACCTATGTTTTAGATAAAAATCCACAAGCTTTCACTCGTGCTCTCCATAGGTTATGAGAGCAGGCTTCGCGCTCTGTGCGATAAATTCCCATTTATCAGCAGGCATACTCACTTACGAAACTTCAATTACTTATATAAATTGTTTCAGCCAAAGGCAGTACGGACATTTGCAAAAATATGGAAAGTCTTATTATGAAAAATTGCTATGGCATCGACTTCCGTTCGTGGCGTAAGGAGCTACGTACACGCGAGAAAACCAAGCAGACACCCTGCAAACTGCCGGACAGAGTAAGCCGGAGTTTGCAGGGTGTTCTGTTTAAAGTATATCAAATCTCTGTTTTAATTTTGCTTAAAAAGATTTTATTCAGCTTCTTTTCGGTCTGTCTTCCCCTCTTTATTCGCCACATAGCCGCTATGCTCCTCAGAAAAACATCCTCAAAGACAATGCAGACAGTTACTAAATATTTGAAGGAGTTATCGGGAGTTAGAAGTGATAACTCTCCTAACTCCTATAAATGAAAGAGACGTGAGCCTTTCCCAAAAAAAATAGAGAAACATAGATACACTTAAACAAAAAACAATTATCTTTGTCACAAATCCGCTATAGCGTAGTGGGTTTATTTACATATTAGTAAGAGCATTATTGAAATTATCTTCTTTATTCAAACTTCGCAACTTTGAAAATTTCCCTGAAGATAACAACAAGGATGCTCACGTCTATGTTTATATGGTTTTCTCCCATCAGGGGGATGGTATATACACAAACGACGTGAGTGACTGTTGTATATCCAGGGAAAGGGCAATGCGAAGGCCTGAATAAAGGATATACAAACATAGTTACTCACGTTTTTTTTATTGTTTAACCTTTAAATAATTTGTGTATATGAAACAGAACACACCAGACGGTAGAGAAGCATACATCACTCCGTCTATCGAAGTTATCAAAATGGAGAATGAAGGAGTCATTGCAACAAGCGGCGAACCTTACCATCCCATTACGCGCTCCTATTCGGGCAGCACCTCTACCCATAGCTACAATTCGGCATCCAGCAGCGACTTGGAAGACCTAATCAATGACATCTTAACCGTAGAAAACTAAGGGGGACTTCATTATGATGAAATTAAGAAACCTTATGCAAGTTGCCTGCATGGCAACTGCTGCCTTGACCGCATTCAGTTGCAGCCAAGAGGAATTTGAAAACAGCGGGCGGAAAGGAAACATCACCGTTAACGCAACGTTTGAAGGCGCAGGTACCGACACCCGTACTACCGTAAACGATGAATACAAGATTCTATGGCAAGATACCGATGCCCTAGGGTTGTTCTGTAGTAATGCAGAAAGTAATTATAGCAATACAAAATTAGAATATGCAAGCGGTGCTGGTCAAACTTCCGCCACTTTCAACGGCAGCAAGCCAAGCGGAGAAACGGCTGTATTCTCCATCTATCCTTACCAACAAAACATGAGCGTAAGCGGCAATACATTGACCATGACTCTACCTGCCACGCTTACAAATTATAACGGCAGCAGCAATGGCCCGATGTATGCCAAGGTGACAAATCCCGACAATCTGAGCGCTCTGTCCTTCAAGCACATGGCAGCCATGATAAAACTGACCGTCAACAAGATTCCGGCAGAGGCCACTACTTTCAAGATTATTGCCTCCAATAACATTGCAGGTATTTGTACGGTAGACTTAACCGCAGCAGACCCGATACTGGCAGTAACGAGCGATGAAAGCAAGGAAATCACCGCCTCCTTCACAGCCTCAGCTGATATAAAGTCTCGCAACTTCTACATTCCTTTGCCCACAGGTACTTATAGTTCCATCACTGCCCAACTGACGAATGGAAGCGACAAGGTATATTTTACCAAGACGCTTAATGACAAAATCTTAGGGAGAAGAGACATATTGGTAGTACCTCCTTTGGATTGCGTTGTGGTAGAGGCTACAACCCCCAGTGCGCTTAGTACAGCTTTAGCTGATTCAAAAAATCTCCCACAAGAAGCACCGACAGCAGCAACCGTAACCGACATTGCAGTCAGCGGCAGCTTCAATACCACTTCTGGCAGCAACGACGGCATCGCCATCCCGGTTTTACAGAACTCGGACATCAACCTGGCGTTCAATACAGCCCCAACGACCAGTACTGCCGCTCCGTTGACGCTGACCGACAAGACCAATACCAGCGTAAGTGCTCCCGCCGCCACTGCCACCAACAGTGTATCCTTGGCTGTACCGGAAACCACAGCAGAGCAAGAAGCTCCTTCTGTAGCCATCACCATGCCAAGCACCACCGTTACATTGGCAGCAGTAGGCAATAAAGCCACTTACAATGAAGTGACTGCCACTACCGCCCAGCAGACATTGATTATCAATGCAGGCGTCACCGTAAAGAAGCTGACTGTAAAAGGCGGTAACTTGAAGATATATGGAAAGGTAGAACAATTGGTACACGATGCCGGCAATACCACAATCTATATAATAAAAGGAACTGAAGCATCACTTCCGGCAACAATCGACAGCAAATTTGTAGTTCAATCCGACGTGGCAGTCCTAAAGACCGCTTTCGCCAACGGCGAAGATTTTAAATTGTCCGCCGATGCCGACATCACAGGGCAAAGCGTCAGTGTACCCGCCGGAAAGTCCGTGGTTCTTGACTTGAACGGATATACACTGACTGCCGACAACAGCGCAACAGGCAAAATCATCGTCTTGGGCAAGATGACACTGAAGGACAGCTCTACCGAGAAGAAAGGCAAGATAGTTGCCAGCCAGGATTATACAGCGGCTTCTTATAATGGCAGTCTGATTGAAATAGCCGGTGAAGATGCCTCCATGACCATGGAAAGCGGCAACATCAGTGCAGTCAGAGAGACTCCGGACAGTAACGGCCAATATGGCGTCGGAGTGACGGACGGTGGAGACTTCACCATGACAGGCGGCAAGATAGAAGCCGGATGGTTTGCAGTGGCAGGCAACGGCAATTACAAGACGCAGAACTCCATCATCAACATCACAGACGGAGAACTCATTTCTACTGCTGACTATGCAGTCTATCTGCCCCAATCCGGCACAACGACCATCAGTGGCGGCAAGGTTTATGGTGCCGCAGGAGGTGTATGCATCCAACGAGGCACTCTGAACGTGGAAGGCACAGCCTTGATTACCAGTAAAGGCACAGGCAGCACCGGCAACTGGGGCGACGGTACCGGAGGACTGGACTGCGCCGCCATCAACGTAAGTGGAGCATATGGCATTGCCACAGTAAACATCAAAGGCGGTACACTGATTGCCGAAGCAAAGTCACTCATCACAGAAGGCACCACTTATACACCGGTCATCAACGTTACCGGCGGTACATTCTCCGACCCAAGCGCGCTGAAGTACATGAAGGCAAATGCAAATGTGAATATAAAGTTGACCGCCGACAAGACCTGCCCGGGATTCAAGACCACAAGCGGACAAACCTTGACGATGGACTTAGGCGGCAAGATCCTTACACTTGCTGACCCGACCGTAGGTTCCACCGGCACCGAAACGAACAGCTGTCAATTACTCGAAGGTTCAAACGTTACTTTCAAGAACGGAACGCTGAAGAGTGACAACAACAAAATCATGATTCAGAACTACTGCAACCTGACATTAGATAATATGACAGTAGAAGACACAAATGCCCAATACGTAGTAAGCAACAATTGTGGCAATATAAGCATCAACAATACCACTATCAACGCAGGAAGCAATGCGAATCAATTTGCATTCGACGTATGCGGCTATGCAAAGTACACTGCTGGAGTCACGGTTACGGTAAGCGGTACGAGCGTCATCAATGGAAAAGTGGAAATTTCCAAGAGTGCAGGAAATACCGAACCTATGAAGCTGAATATCACAGGCGGTACTTTCAACGGTGACTTAAAGGTAGATGCATCCGTGGGAACCGAAAATGCCAAAAGTATCATCTCTGTTTCCGGAGGTACATTCTCCGACCCAAGCGTACTGAAGTACATGGCAACCAACGCAACTGTGGATATAAAACTTCTCTCAAATATCAACATCGCCAAGACGGAGCTTGCCACAGGCTACATATTGAATGCTGCAAACGCAACGGCAAACTTAAACCTGAATGGCCACGACATCATCAATTCCTCAGAAACAGCTGATGCCACTCCTTTCACACAAATCTTTACTGTACAGAACGGAACACTAAACATTTCAGGCAACGGCAATGTGAAGTGCGATGCATCTGCTACAGCGAAAGACGATGGTTATCGCATGGTAATTGAAGCCCGAGGATACGGGACAGTAAATATTCATGGCGGTTCTTACTATAACACCCAGAAACTGAACACCCAGATAGACCTGATTTATGCAAGAGAGAATGGGAAAATCAATATCTATGGAGGAACATTTGAATCCGGCAAATATGGTACACCCAACAACGACACGGATGGCAGATACTGGGTACTGAACTTAAAGAATACAGACAAGAACACTGCCAGCATCCAGGTGTCCGGTGGAACGTTCATCAATTTCAACCCGGCAAATCCGAATATGGACGACAATGAGTCCTATTTGGTAACAGGCTACGAGGTTACCCGTGACGGCAGTGTATATACAGCAGCCCACAAAGTCGGTGATGGGAGGAAAGAATATATTGTTGGCCAAACAAGTCAGGAGAACCGATAAGCCAAATTCTAAGAAAGGAAGCAATATATCCTCGCAAACCAAACGAAGAGATATCGGAATCGCCTTATTACTATCTTTTAGATGCGGCGGACAGCGGATTTTCTTTTATAGATCTGCGTCCTCCGCGTCTAAAGAATGACAACAAGACAGTTGAAAAATCTCTCAAATCTTCCTCATTCACACAAACATTCATTATTTTTCTGAGTAGCCCAAAGTATCATGAATAACAACTAACAATCAAAACATATGAGAATACAGATATTGGATTATCAAGTAGGACCGCACACCTTCCGCATGGTGAAACCTTCCGACTTCAATATATTCAAGGCGTTGCCTTCACTGATTCCGTTCATCACGACAATAGACACGACGCAAAAAGTAATCTTTGAAACAGAGATAGACGATGACGAAACAGCGACAAAACGAACCATAGCGAAAACTCCCGATGATATATGTTTCAACTGGGAAGATGCCGATTGCATCATTCGCCCTTTGCCCCACAGCTCACACCTTGTATCCATCACCCCACGGAAAAGCGGGAAAAACTATTGGATGGAGTGCAACGATAACTTCAGGCAATGCTTCATCCACCTACCGGCCTGCAGGACAGAAACACCGGCTCCGGAAAACGAAACGAACTTCGTACTGAACAACTTCTTGATGATGCTCTATGCCTTCAATGCCGCCCGCCACCATACACTGCTGATGCATGCCTCGGTTGTCGCTACTGAAACAGGCAAAGGCTACCTCTTCTTAGGGAAAAGCGGCACGGGCAAAAGTACGCACACCGGGCTCTGGCTGCAACAGTTCTCGGACTGCCATCTACTGAACGATGACAATCCGATAGTACATGTGGACAGCCTCGGCAAGCAAGCCACTGTTTTCGGTTCTCCGTGGAGCGGAAAGACACCATGCTATCGGAAAGAATCCATGACCGTAGGCGCCTTCGTCCGCTTGGAACAAGCACCGCAGAATGAAATAGAGCAAGAGAGAGCAGCACATGCTTTCGCCACCCTCCTCCCCTCCTGCTCTTGCCTGAAGCAGAACAAGGAAATCTATAACGCCATTGTCACCACTGTGACGGAACTTGCCACGCTGGCACCCGTCTATCATCTGAAATGCCTGCCCGACCGTGAAGCGACGGAGCTTTGCAGAAAGACGGTAGAAGGATAAGTTATGAATGATGAACTGAACAGCCGATGAAGAAAAGCATTCCCAACGAGATATTGCTTCCCGAAGTGGCGCGTCTCATCAAAGAGGGGCATACAGTAACCATCACCGTGCGGGGCAACAGCATGAATCCTTTCTTAGTGGACCGCCGTGACCGGGTGACACTGGGCGATTTCACCACAGAACAGCTGCAACCGGGCGTCGCCGTACTGGCACGCGACCTGACGGAACGCATCGTCTTTCACCGCATCATCCGTCGGAACGGAAATATACTCATCCTGCAAGGCGACGGCAACCTCGCCCAGACCGAAGAAACCGACATCGGACGGGTAATGGGCGTCATGACCGAAGCCATGCGAAAAGACAAACGGTACACCGCCGACGGCAAAGTCTGGAAGCTCTACTCCTACTGGTGGATGAAGCTAAACCCTGCTCGCCGCTGGCTGCTCGCCCTGTTCAGAAGAATATAAAACAAAATAACCATGAAAATCAAACAAGGATTTATCCTGCACCGGATAGGCGATGACTACATCATCATGCAAGACGGCTCGTCGAACGTGGACTTCAGCAAAGTCATCAGCCTGAACCAAACTTCCGCCATGCTTTGGCAAGAGATAGAAAACAAAGAGTTCGATACAGACAGCGTGACAGAAGCCCTGACCAGCCGCTATGATGTAGATAACGAATCGGCCCGTCGCGATGCGCAGAAGTTTATCGACTCCCTTGACCGCGAAGGAATCATAGAATAAGGACGGATATGCAACACGCTTTCTTTTCATTGGTACGCTCCGGCCTGTGGGGCACTCCGGCAGACCGACAACTCTTCCGGTCGGTCTCGCCGGACGACTGGGAAACCGTGTACCGCATGGCAAACTCACAAGCCCTGCTTGCACTGACTTTTGACGGCATAAGCAGTCTACCGGCCGAACTGCGCCCTCCACGCGCCCTCTATCTGAAATGGGCTGCCCGGACTGCACAGATAGAACAAGCCAACAAACGCCTCAACCAGCTTCTGCCCGAACTCAATACCCTTTACCGGGAAGCCGGGCTGCATCCCGTACTGCTGAAAGGGCAAGGCATCGGCACCAACTACCGCACTCCCTTGCACCGGCAATGCGGAGACATCGACATCTATTTAGGAAAACAAGGACAACCCATAGCCAACCGCCTCCTGCTGCAACAAGGCGCCATAGTCGAGGGAGAAGCGTCCGACAAGCATGCCAGCTACAGTTTGAAAGGAGTACACATCGAGAACCACCGCATCATCCTCCGGCTGAACAGTCCGCTTGCCAACCGGCACTTTCAGCAGATTATCAGAAAATGGTATCCGCAGGAAACAGACTATGCCCTATTCTCCGAAACCGGGAAAGAGGACTCGAAGGCCGTCAGTATCGCCATACCTCCGGCCACCTTCAATGCACTTTATATCTTCCTACATGCCTTTGTACATTTCCTGAACAGCGGAATCGGCCTGCGCCAGCTATGCGACTGGACTTGTCTGCTTGCCAATCGCCACAAAGAAATAGATGCCACCACCCTGCTTCGCCAGTTGCAGGACCTCGGACTATTGCATGCCGCACAAGCATTCGGCTACATTGCCGTCACCCGACTGGGATTGCCCGCCAACCGGCTTCCTTTCCCCTTGGAAGGCACCAAGCAGATAGGAGAACAATTATTGGAAGACATCCTGTCTACCGGTAACTTCGGGCAACATGATAACCGCATCAAGCCACGCCCCAAAGGATATTGGGCAGGAAAGTGGTACACCTTCTGCCGCGCCACCCGACGCTGCAACGAACTGCGTCAATTTGCACCGTACGAAGCACTCTGGTATCCCGTGACTCTGATAGGGGGAACGATAGCTATACAAATAAACCGATCAAAAGGAGTAAAAGACAAGAAAGCAAGGACAAAGAAATAAAAGAACCCGGAAAATAAAAGGAATGAAAAAGCAACAGAAGGACAAAAAAGTGAAAAAGGACAGACGTGAAAAACTTAGGTATATTCGAGAGGTATCTGCCGAACAACGCGGACGTATCCTGCTAAGTTGCCTCACCGGCATTCTGGGCGTGGCCTTTGCCCTAGCCTTTATCTATGCAACCAAACGGGTGATAGACACCGCTACCGGAATAACAGACGACAACCTGACGCATATCGCCGTTCTCACCGTTGTCCTGCTGACTGCCCAATTACTGTGCGGAGCTGCTGACACTTGGATAAGTACCCGTATGCAGATAGAGACGGGCAACGCCCTTCGCCACCGCCTCTTCTCGCGCTTACTGCAAAGCCGCTGGAACGAATTGGAGCGTTTCCATACCGGAGACGTAGTGAACCGGGTAGAACAAGACACCACCGCCATCGTCACATTGCTCACCTCTTCTGTCCCGGCATTCATCGTCACGAGTATACAACTGCTGGCAGCCTTTCTATTCTTCTACTTTTTAGACCCTTCACTGCCATGGCTGATTGTTGCCATCCTGCCCGTCTTTCTATCAGGCAGCCGTTTCTATATGCGACGAATGAAACGCTATACACATGATATTCGGAACAGTGACGGTCGCATCCAGTCCGTCATACAAGAGAGCCTGCAACATCGCATAGTGATTAAAACATTGGAACAAGGCGAACGGCATCTGGACAAACTCGATGACTTGCAAGACATGCTCCACAGCCAAGTCATGGGACGTACCCGTTTCTCGCTTTCTGCCCACATGTTAGTGGCCCTTGCCTTTTCCGGCGGATACCTCACGGCTTTTCTTTGGGGAGCCGTTCACCTCAGCGCAGGCTGTATCACCTTCGGAACGATGACCGCCTTTTTGCAATTGGTAGGAAAAGTCCAGCGTCCCGTGTTCGACCTCTCACGCCTGATACCTTCCGTAGTCAATGCCCTTACCGCCATAGACCGGCTATTGGAATTGGAAAGACTGCCGGCAGAAGCGGATGGTGACAGCATATTCCTCGCCTCTACCCCGGAACTGGAACTGAAAGACGTGACTTTTCGCTACACTCCCGATGACCGTCCGGTATTCAGCCGCTTCTCCTGCCGTTTCCCCGCCGGTAGCTGCATAGCTATAGTCGGAGAAACAGGAAAAGGAAAGACAACGCTCATCCGGCTATTGTTGGCACTGGCAACGCCACAAGAGGGACAGATACTCTTGATACCCGCCAAACATCCACTTGAAACCAATCATACCGTCTCTCCGCAAACCCGCAAGAACTTCGTATATGTCCCGCAAGGCAATACCCTTTTCAGCGGAACTATCCGTGACAACCTGCTGATGGGAAACCCACAAGCTTCTCAAGAAGCCATATATCAAGCCCTGCAAACCGCCACCGCCGACTTCGTCTTCCACCTTCCCGACGGCGTAGACTCCCCACTCAGCGAACGAGGTGGTGGACTCAGTGAAGGACAAGCCCAACGCATCGCCATTGCCCGCGCTCTGCTACGCCCCGGAAACATTCTTCTTTTAGATGAAGCCACTTCTGCCCTCGACCCCGACACGGAACGGCTGTTAATAAAAAACCTGCGCAGAGACTGCGCAGGCAAAACATGTATCTTCGTCACCCACCATCCGGCAGTAGCGGAGGCATGCGAATCTATTGTCCGATTATAATCAGAGAATAAGCCCCAACGGGTATCTGCCTTTGGTTAACAAACTCAGAACAGCTTCGCAGGATACTCGCCCGCATCCACCAAAGCCTGAATCTTGTCGACTACACTCTGACGGTCTTCGGGATAAGTCACACCGAACCACTTGCTGGTTGTATCAAGCACTTCGCAGGTAGCAGTGCCATCGTTAATCAGCTTATCCACCATCAGCGGGATGAAGAATTCGCTTTTCAGGTTCTCCATATTCTTCGGGTCGCTCAAGAAACTCTTGAAAAACTCTGCACTGTAAGCAAAATAATCGGGAGTGAAACCCCAGAAGTTCATGCTGACCGGAGTCGTCTCGGGAGTGGCAGTCCATTCACCGTTATCGTCGATGTACTTCACCTCACCGTCCATGCGCTGAATCTTGGTACGTTCCACTACGGAAGTCAGCAGGTTGTTCGCATCCGTTCCACACAATCCACGGGATACGGTACCGCTCTCGCTCAACGTATTGCCGATGCGGAAGCCTACCATGGAATATACGTTTTTGGAGCCTTCGGGAAGGGCTGCAAGGAATTTGCCCATTACCTGGAAGGAGTCACGACCGTAGAAATCGTCGCAATTGATAACAGCAAACGGTTCCTTTATTACATCGGCACCCATCATTACAGCATGGTTGGTTCCCCAAGGTTTGGTACGGCCTTCGGGGCAGGTGAAGCCTTCAGGAAGGTCATCTATGGACTGGAATACCAGTTCGCAGGGAATATGGCCTTCGTATTTGGAAATAATCTTGTCGCGGAAGTCCTGTTCAAAATCTTTACGGATTACGAAAACGAGCTTGCCAAAACCGGCATTGATGGCATCGTAAATAGAATAATCCATGATAGTTTCGCCATTCGGTCCCAATCCGTCCAATTGTTTCAAGCCACCATAACGGCTGCCCATACCGGCTGCCAATAAGAATAAAGTTGGTTTCATATTAGTTATTATTTAAAAAGGTTAGTGTATCACAGTTGATAACGGTTGCAAATGTACAAAAATTTATGGCTGACAGAAGGGAGTTTTAGTTCATTCTTTACCACTATCCGTTCAAAAACGTACATTTAGAACGGATAACCGATGGCAAAATGCAGTGCCATACTATCCTTGAACTTAGGAATATTGTAATATCCCGACTTTCCGGTATCATACGGGTCGTGAAGCCCGATACCCAAATCCAGACGGAAAACAAGGAAGTCCAGGTCATAGCGTAAGCCGAATCCCGTACCCAAAGCAATCTGTTTCGGGAAATTCTTCAAGGTGAACTCACCGTTCGGGCGATTTTCGTCCTTACGCATCAGCCATACATTGCCGGCATCCAGAAACACCGCTCCATGCAAGTCGGCAATCATACGGAAGCGATACTCGATATTGGCTTCTATGCGAATATCACCCACGTGGTTGATATAGGTATATTTCCTATCCGTCTCGGGAGGATAGCCGCCCGGACCTATACTGCGTGCAGAAAAGGCGCGCACACTGTTGGCACCGCCGATATAGAACTGTTCCGTATAAGGTGCGGTCGTAGCGTTGCCATACGACCATATCACCCCTCCGGCAATACGCGAGGCTATCATCTGATTCTTGTCTATCCGGTAATGGTACCTGAATTCCGAGTTCAGCTTCAGGAACTGTGCAAAAGGTACCCCGAAAAGCTTCTTTCCTTCCTCACTGAACGGCTTGCCGAAAATACGGTAGACGGCAGAAGTCAGGTTACCGGCCGACGCAACGGTGGTCTGCCACCAGATGGGGTTACGCTTGCCGCGCACGGAAGCGTTGTCATAAGTATAGGTGTACTCCATGGCAGGAATGAACTGGTCGCGCAAACTAACGTAGAGTGCCGGATTCTCGGCACGCAACGTATCGAAAGCGGCAGTAGGATTGCGCAGTACATTGAATGTCAACCGGAAAGGAGTTATACTGTGCCTGGAAGTCGATTTGGGCTGGAAGTCATAAGTGACATTACCGCCAAAAGCCAACAGCTTATAATACTTGGCACGGTTCATCTGGTCGGCATATAAACGGAAAGTCGTTGTAGCCGGGAAGTCATACTCACGGTCGCCCATCCTAGGAAACACCACGCGCGGAAAGATAAGCGAAGTGGAGATACCCAGTTCATAACTGTTCATCAAGGAAGAACTTGCCTTGCCCGTCTGCCATTCGTACGAACCGTTCAACTTCACATTCCAGCTTTCACCGCCACCGAAGACATTGTTCTTCGTCACCGTAAAAGCGGCACCCGGTCCCGTCTGGTTATTGCTCTTCATGGTGACATTAAAATCCAACTCCGCATCGTAGGGTTTATCGAGCGCGGCAATGACCCTCACATCCAATGTATCAGACACAAACGCCGTATCACGCGGTATATACTGCATCTCCGCATAACGGAAAATACCGACGCTTGCCAGACGCTCCTGAATACGGGTCTGACGGTACAAACTATACAAACTCTGCATAGAACGCTGGCGGGCAATACCTGCGCTGTCCTGTATCTGACGTTTCCGCCGATAACCTTGATAGTTCAACCAACGGTAAAGCATGTTGGGACGTACCGGTGGTTTGTTGTAGTAATGTATGGTCAAGCCTTTGTAATCCATGCTGTCATTGGGTTCCTGCCCCTGCTTTCCAAGAAGATAGACGGATTTACGCCCCACACGGAACTGCTTCTCGGCTACCTTTGGCATACCGGGAACGGGAATCAAGCGCATCTGGACATGCCCATTGGGAACCATCATGGTATCGGCCTGATAGGTCAGGTAGTCGGGACGGAAATAATAACAGCCCACATTACGCAGCAGGGTACTGATACGGGTACGCTCCCCATCCAAATCAGCCACATTGAATTGTTCTCCCGAACTGATAAGGGAACGTCGGCGTCCCAGCTCCATAATGCGAGTGGTACGCTCGCTGAAACCACGATAATATACCGTATCTATAAAGTAGGGGTTACGCATGTTCACCGTATATTGCAACTTTGCCTTCAGCGAGTCCTTCGGGTCGATAAATGTCTTGTAGCTGACGCTTCCGTTGAAATAGCCATAATCGCGCAACAAGTTAACCGCCGCCTTCTGGCGTATATCGGGATTCACCGTAGACATAAGCACCGGAGTGGCGGCAAATTTATTGAATATCCACTTTCCGAATCCCTTCTCATACTTCTGGAAACCATTGTAAATCCACAGTCCGAAAGGAAAGGGATAGCGGATAGTAGAGCTTCCCAGCAACGAATTGTTCGGTGCCGTAGCAAGGGCGGCTTCCACCTCTTCCATAGCAATCTCACCAACAGACGTTTCACTGCGGTTCAATACAATCATCGGCTTTTGGCCGGTATAGAGTATCTCCCCCTCGGGCAAGTGCTTCGTGGTGGAGCAACCTGCCAGAAATATCAATCCTGCAATATATAATATCAGTCGTTTCATATCACATTCCTACTTTTTCATATCGCTATTTTCAGCCTCCGGTTTTATCTTTTTCTTCCTGAAGATGAAGAGTTCACTCAATCGGTCCATCTTCCGGCGCAGCACAAGGCCGACACCCGTTTCGGTTATCTCACCGTCGAGTATGCTTTCGTAGTTTTTATTATGGAATACACGGACATATCGAGTACCCGACGCATCAAGACGGTATTCCAGCGATATATTGTCAATGAATGATTCCGCATCGTTCGTGGCATTGGCCCCGGTGGACACTTTTCCACCGATGACTATCTGTACGCGGTCGTTGAAGAAACGCTGGGAATAACGAAAACTGAAGTCTTTCTGCGTGTCACCCGTTTCAGCAGAGGTACGGTCTTCCACACCTACACTGATATTGGCCCCTTTTATACCTCCCGCCAAGGAGTTTATCTGGCTCTGAAGTACTGAGTTCAAGGCGGCTCCCATTGACAAACCTCCTCCTTTGGCACCACTGTTCAGGTAAATACCCGTGGCAAGCATGGCAATGGCCTGCTTGCTACGCTCTTCTGCACCCATTGCCTGCAGCTCATTCTCTACTGCGGCATCTTCGGGCGCCGAAATATCGAATATCAAATCGGGAGCGTCAAGCCTGTTCTTGATGGAAATGGAAACATCGAAGTTCACCATGCGCGAACCGTCCCCGTCACCATCGGCCACAGAAGCACGCATACGTTCCGTAGCCTTCAGGCTCAGCGTAGGATTCATAATATTCCCCCGCCAATCCACATAACTGCCGGGATTGAACTGGAACTCCTTCAACGGGATGATAGGCAGCGAATATTTCATGACGCCACCCGAAAGGGTATAGCGTCCGGTAAGGCTCATATCCCCTTGGGGAGTATACTGCATATTCAAATCACCGCCACCTTCCAGTTCGATGTATTTGCTACGGTCGGGACTCAGATCGGCACGAAGACGGACAGCATCGTCAATATGGACGGACATATACATTTCCAATCCTCCCAAAGACATGGCAGGAACCTCATCTGCTTTTACCGACGTCGTATCGGTGAACGAGGTAAAGGTAACCAGCCCACTGAGACGGTCTTCCACCGTTAAAGGGGAATCGGTCAACACGTAGGTTACGTTGGTATTGCCCAGCAAATTCATGTTTCCACGCATCGTGAGCCCGTCAAGCGGCCCCTTCACCGTGGCATGCAAGTCGACGAACACCTTTCCATACACCAGACTTTCGCGAGTACGCGGTGCATCCAGCAACGTATAGTTCTCTGCCAGCAGATTGAGGTTGGCAGTAGGACGCTCCATATTCCGGAAATCAACCTTACCGTCAATCGTAAACGGATTCTTGCTGGTGGTATAAATGGCAAACTTATCAAATATCAACTGATTGTCCTTTATCTGTACCGGACGGTTGTCGAACCAGTAACGTGCTCCCGCCTGGCGTGCATAGACAGACACACTGTCCAAAACAATATCACCATGCATTTGAGGCTTGTCCAGCGAACCATAAATATAAAGCCCTCCATCAATATCTCCGGTAAAGGCCACCGTTTGGTCAGGGATGAATGCATTGGCCATCTTCAATGGAAAATGCTCGAAACGGGTGGACACTTCCAGGGTATCCTTTCCGTTCTTCTGCGTCAAGATACCGTCGGCGGTCATCACTTCTTCATTATCATATGTAAAATAGGTATTCAGATAGTGCGTATTCTTGTCGCCCGGCAACCAGGTAGCCCCCAGGCCGATGTCTCCAACCGGTTGGCGTTCGTAGGTCAGTTTCTCTACATTGGCTTCGGCGGACACCTGCAGGGAAGTGGCAGTCTGTATATAATTTGCTTCGGCGGAGAACAATCCCGTAAGCCGGGGCATATAAGGAAGTACCTCCGTAAGTTCATCCAAGCGCAATCGGCTCAGTTCTACGTTTATATTCTGCAAGGAAAGGGTATCATTCTTGTCGGATTGCATACGGAAACACAGACCATCGTCGCTGTCCATATCAATATTGGCATAGACGCGCATATTCTTATGCAGATAAATCCAGTTACTATTGTCCGCAAAGTGGAATTTACGGAAAGCGATAATCGGCTCGGCAGGAATAAGGTTCAGCAGCACACCATTACCGCGACCGTGTCCTTCGGTCAACGGACGGGCATTAATACCGAATAGAACACCGGTCTGCCCTTTTCCATTCACATAATCCACAGTCAGTTCCGCATCTTCATTACGGACTTCACCCGTCAGTGTGCTACGGAACACAAACTGCGGGTTCTTGGGACCGTTTATGACACCACCTTGCAACTTCATGCGGGCAGTATCCTGCTTTACTGTAAAAAATATCGTATCGAGCTGCAAGGAGTCCATGCGCAATCCGTGAACAGCTGTACGTCCATTGATGCCGACTTGCGGAGTAAATCCGAAGCTCAGTTTGAAATCATTATAGGAAATACCCTTTGCAGCCAGGAAATAGCTGACGGGATTCTGGTTACCGGCTTCCAGATGCATGCCCGCTGAAGGAAGGACTTGGCGCAAAGCGGCATGGTCCAAACGCCGTTCATCAATCTGCTTTGTCAGGATAGAGACAAATTTATCCGACTGTTCCATCAACTTCTTCAACGTGCTGTGAGCGCGGAAACGCAGATTCAAGTCACCGGCATCAAGCCTCAACTTGAGAGAATCATGACGTGCCTCCGCTCCCATTGTAAAGGCAAACGGGTGTTTCAATGGTCGGGGCACCAAACCCAGCTTATGCAGATTCACCTCTTCCACATTTAAATCCAAAGCGCCATCCAGATAGCTGCGGTCAAGACGCATATCCGCATTTCCCTGCATCTTGAGAAGGACATTATCGCTGGCAAGACGGACGGTAGCAACGGATGACTTGAGTCCGGCATGCACATCTACACCGGAAATGTCCCAATGGCCATACTGTAGTTTTTCCAAGGAGGCATTCAAAGCGGCCACAGTTTTTCGTGATGCCACATCCACCCCTTGCCCCTTAGCGGACATCTTTGCCGTAAGAGTATAGATAGAGTCCTTGGGCAGGAAGTGATGCACCTGCAAGTTGTTGATGGCAAGGTCGGCATGGTAGGCTTCCGTAGCAAGATTATAGGCGGCGTCCAAATTCAAGGCGCCTTCCTTCTCCTTCAGTTTCAGGGCGGCAGTGCACTGCGCCCCCTCCATACCGAGACGTGCCGCAAGGTGCATACTGTCCGGCACAATGATGGAGCCATCGGGAGCAATGTCAGCTAGTCCGGTCAGGAAGTTCAAGTTCTGCGTATGCATTTCGAAGTCCATGCTTCCATTGCGTTTCACACTGTCGGTCAAGCTCCAGAATTCTCCTCCCCCACTCAACGAAAAGGCTCCGGGCAGCTCAGCCGTAAAACGGGAAATCTGCATCTGCTTCAGGTTTCCTTCCGTACCGGCATGAATCACCAACGGACGGAACGGATAGGCTTCCTTGAAAGCTTCCGGCAAGCCACCGGCAAAAAGCAGTACATCCTGTTTGCCGATACGGGCATTGAAACGGGCTGTCAGACGGCCGGTGGTAGGTATATTTATCAGTTCCCAGTAAGTCTGTGCCGTAAGGTTCATCTCACTATGAGGTGTCAGCAACTTCAAAGAAGGGATACGGATAACGGTAGAATCGGCAAACAACCGCCCGGTCAGGGAAGTTACACTCAAACCGGAACGCTCATACATGGAAAATTCCCGGATAACGGCATTCATATCTCTGCCGTAGTACATCACAGAATCAATGCCCAGGCGAATGTCGCGAAGAGCAATGTGCGAGGGGTCGAAGCCTATCGCACTCCCCGGGCCACCGGTATCATAATTGACAGAAGTTCCAGTCAGCAGGAATTTTCTCCAGCCATAGAACTGGTGTTTCAGGTCGGCAGCAGCGTCCGCAATCTCAGCATCTCCTATATGGGCTTTCAGCCCCATGGAGTCCAATGGCATCTGTAAATCGACCGAGACGTTCTTCAACTTCAGAGTATGGAGTGTGACTTTCCAGTTTAACGCAGTGTCAGTAGTGTCCTTGGGAGTCTCAGTGGTATCTGCAAGCATCACCTGCACATGGGTATCGCTCAATTCTATATTATTGAGGATGGCATCTTCTTTTGTAAGGTCTATGCCATGGCTTTCGAAAAAGAAATGCCCCAGTACTCCTTTGATGCACATACCTTCCATTAAATTGGAGGAGTTGACAGCAACTTGTTTCAAGGTAATGTCATCCACCTCCACTTTCCCTTTGAGTAAAGGCCATGCCTGTACCCGTACGTTCAAACTTCCAAGATTCAGCAAGGTATCGGGATGCTGCACATCAACAGCACTGTCGGCAGGCTGTACCACCAATACACCGCGGACCAACAAATTCAAAGGAAAGCGAAGGTCAATCCGCTCCACGGATATGTCCATACCCGTAGCACCTGATGCAATTGCCGTAGCCTGCTTCCGTATCAAATTCTGTACGGGAGGCACATAAAGCAATATCATCAATATTATAAACAGTATAATAGGAGTAAGCAACACCCACAGTGCTGTTCTCAACCATTTTCTTCTCATCGGAACGTCAATCTTTCATCGTATTTAAAAGTCCTACAAAGTAAACAATTTCTTTCGACATTTGGTTCCCGACAGAGAAAAATCACGTATTCTTCTCTGTTCCCCCATTACGGAAAAGCTGTTGCCTGAGTAATGACATCCTCTATCAAAACGAGGGCGGCAAGGGCGTGTTCTTTCAACTCTCCGGTAAAAGGCACTCCATGAGAAGTTTCCAACAGTTTCAGCAATGCAACCAGTTCCGCTGCTCCAATTAAAGTAAAGAGGGGAATCATTTTGTGGGAGACAGCAGCCATCTCGTCCACATCCTCATTCTCCACAGCCTTCTGCAAACGCTCCGCATTGAGGCGGGTTTCAGCCACAAAACTTTCCAGAATGGACTTTGCCGCCTCGGGGTCATCGACCGAAAAAGCAGTGAGCGAAGAGAATTTATACCCCGGGCAAGCCGAAGTTTCCGAAACTTCCATAACCTCCATCCCTTTGTCCTCCATATTCAATTCATGTAGCAATTCACTGACGGTAAACGGCTTATGCAGGCATCCGGCAAATCCATGCACCGTAAATTCCTCACGCTGCATGTCACTGCGGGCAGTGACAGCAATCACCGGAACAGACTGTGCCTGCGGTATGTTCGAAGCACGAAGCAGTTTCAGTAAATCAAAACCATTAATAGCAGGCATCTGCACATCAGTAAGCAGAACATCAAAGGTTGCAGTGCGCAAGGCATCCAGCAGTTCATCCAGTTGTAAACAAGAGACAGAATTTATACCACTCTGCTGAAGCATGGCGGCAGTAAGGGTAAGCTGAATACGGTCATCATCGATAAGGAGGACATTCTTCAGTGAAGAATGAGGAACGGGGAATGAAGAATTGCCATTCGGCGTGGCAGCACATCCCGATTCTTCATCCTTCATTCTCCGTCCTTCACTCCTTACGGGATAGATAGGAATATATATGGTGAAAGTGCTTCCCTTGCCTGGCACACTGTCTACATCAATCGTGCCTTCAAGCAACTGTACCAGCATACGGACAATGGAAAGTCCAAGTCCAAACCCCTCTTTACCCTGAGCACCCGGTAAGCGGGTAAACTCCTGGAAGATACGTTCCCGGTCGGCAGGTTCCATACCTTTACCGGTATCAGCAATGGCAACTACCAGTCGACGGTCCTCGTAACGGGCAGTCATGGTAACACTGCCTTGGTCCGTAAACTTCACGGCATTGGACAGCAAATTGTTGATAATCTGGCGCAGACGCAAGGGGTCGCAAATATAGGTACCGCCCAGCTCCGGGGCAATGTCGCAATGAAGCGCCAGTCCTTTGGCAGCCGTAAGTGGTTCAAAACTGACGTGTATCTCTTCAAGCAGGCGGGAAGGATGAAAGGTGACCCGGTTGATTTCGGCCTTGTTCAAATCAAGACGATGGAAGTCGAGCAAATCAACGACCAGCTTCAGCAGATGTTCCGATGAGGTTTTCATATTGTCCAGATAGAACCGCTGACGCTCATCCACCGTCAGACGGGAAAGCAAGTCGGCATAGCCCATAATAGAACCGAGCGGGGCTTTGAAATCATGGGTAATGGCAAGCATCAGTTTTTCACGGACAGCGAGTAAATCCTCGGCACGACGACGGGCCTCTTCCAACTCACGACGGTAACGGTTGCTTCGGGTTATGTCGCGGCCGATGATAATAAGAAAAAAAGCGGAAAGCAACACCGCACCTACGGCAATGCCACTGATAATCTTGGCCGAACGGCGTCGGACCGCTTGTTGATACTCGGCTTCCGTCCGTGCACGCAGCAGAGTTTCCGTCTCGTAATCTTTCAGCAAGCTGTCAATACGAGCGGTCAGCATATGGTCCAAGCGTTGCAGATAGCGTTTACGTCGCTGTATAACAGTGTTTACAGCTTTTTTCTGCTGGGCCACGGCACGCAGTTTCTCATGCAAAGAATCGGCCGGATTATAGGGTTCAATCACCGTATCCGTTGCAAATTCAAGGGAGGTCTTTACCTGGATAGCCGTATCTTTCTTTGGGGGGACAAACACTTCACCCAAACGACGGAAAAACCCCTTCTTCCGAGGGCGTGTCACGACGGTATCCCGATGTGTAATGATACGGTGCTGCACACGCTGCTGGGTCACTACCGAGTCCTGCTGGGCAATTATCTGCTCAATGTCACTGGTGGATACCATGCTGTCATTCGCCTCACTCAGCGTGCGCAGCATTTTTATCGTATTGGTATCCTTCTCGCGTATCAAAGCAAGCACGCTGTCTGTCCATTGTACATCGCGGTCATCAGTAAGAATAAGGTTCTCCATTTCCCGGTGTACGAAAAACAAGGAAAAAAACAATACCGCCAGCAACAAAGTGTAGCCTACGGCAATCTTTACTTTGGAGACATTATTCATACTATCAAATCCTTTCCCTGGTCTGTTTACGGAACCTCAACCACAGCATCACTCCCGCACTGGTCAGTCCGAACGGGAAAGCCATCCAGACTCCCGTCAGCCCCCAACCGAAAACGAAACCGCAAAGGTACCCTACGGGCAAAGATATAATAAAATAGGATATAAATGCAATAATCATCATCGGTTTCACATCCGAGATGCCGCGCAGGGCATTGGCAAAGTTAATCTGCAACCCATCGCCGAACTGGTAAATCAAGAACGGGAAGAAGAGAGCGGCAACCATGCCGGACACTTCCGCATTGTCCGTAAACCATCCACCTACTTGACCGCGAAGTGCAAAGACGATACCCAGCAACACCACCTCCATACACAGGATGATGTGAAGGCCGGCATACGCCGAGCGGCGCACATTCTGCCCGTCTCCCTGCCCCTTGAAATTGCTGACACGCACGGCAACCGCAGCGCCCATGCCATAATACATCATGAAGGTGAACTGAGAGATAGTAAGCATTATCTGATGCGATGCTAGGGCAAGTGTCCCCAGCCAGCCCACCATGACGACGCTCAGACTGAAGGAAGCGGTCTCCATACCCATCTGCATACCCACGGGCCAGCCCAGTGCATTGAGCTTCCTGAACATCGGCATCGACCACCCCAGCCGCATGAAGCCGAGCCTGTAACGGATAAACCGGCGGCCGCGAAGCACAATCGCCGCAAAGACCACCACCATCACAATGCGGGAGAACAAGGTGCTGATACCCGCACCAAGCAGTCCCATCTCCGGAAAGCCCAGCTTTCCATTGATAAGTATATAGTTTCCTACGATGTTAAGCGCATTCCCTCCGAGCAGAATCCACATGGCCGTCTTGGTATCGGTGATGCCGTCCGTAAACTGTTTGAAACCGTTGAACAGCATGACAAAGACCAGTGAAGCAAGCAACACCAGATAGTAAGGCTTGATTAGAGGCAGCAATTCTCCGGGCTGTCCCAGCCGCTCCACATTGAAATAGAGAACAGCCATAACAAGAGTCAGCAACAAAGCCACCAGCACATTGGCAACCAGGCTACACCGCAACGCCTGCCCTGCCTCGGCAAAGCGGCGGTTACCGTAGAAGCCCCCTACAACCGGTGTCAGCCCGTAGCTGAAGCCCGTACTGAAAATAATGCAAAGAGTAAACAGATTGTTTACGAAAGAAGCAGCACCCAGTTCCTCCGTGCTGTGATGCCCAATCATCAGCGTATCGGCAAAACCAAGCACAATGACTCCCAACTGCCCCACCACAATGGGTAGCCCCAGGAGAAGCAATGCTTTATAGTGCTGCTTATACGTATCAAATAATTTTTTCATACTAAAGGTTTTCTTTTTGGTAATAAAGCACAATCCCGTTTTCATCGCGGAAGGTCTGTTGGGCGACCCTATGAAGCTGTTCTGCCGTCACAGAGCGGTAATTGTCCACTTCACGGTCTATGTCTTCCGCCTGTCCGGTCAGTTCAAACCAGGCAAGATTCGTGGCAACATTCAGATAATTGATGTTGCCGAATATCTGTGTAGACTCAAACTTGTTCTTTACTTTCTCCAATTCTTGTTCTCCAACAAACCCGGATTTCAACTCTTCCAACTCTTTCCGGACAGCAGCCTCGGCTTGCTCCAAAGATACGCCTGCAGATGGTTTTCCACTGATATGCAGCAGGCCGGCATCCCGTGTACCGGAGATATAGGCATCGAGACTGGAAAAGAACTTCCGCTCCTGCACCAGCCTGCGGGTCAAGCGACTGGAACGTCCATTGCTCAGAATATCCGACAGAATATCGAAGGCATAATAATCGGCATCCTCACGGCTACACATGTGATAAGCCATGAACAAAGCATCCAGAGGAACATTCCGTTCCACCGTCTGCCGGCGTTCTGCCGTCTGTACAACTTCTTGCGGTAATTGCCTTACGGGCACATTCCTACGGGGAATGGGAGCAAACCATTTTTCTGTCAGCCTAACCGTTTCTTCCCACGAAATATTTCCGGTAACGGCCAGCACTGCATTATTAGGTGCATAAAAACGAAAAAAGAATTCCTTTACCTCATCCAGCGTGGCATTGGCAATGTGAGAGAGGTCTTTCCCGATAGTAGGCCAGCGATAAGGATGCGTTTGATAAGCCAAAGGACGAAGCAGATGTCCCACATCACCATACGGCTGGTTCAAGCAACGTTGTTTAAATTCCTCCATCACCACCGCACGCTGCACTTCAAGACTTTGCTCACTGAATGCCAGTTCCAGCATGCGGTCGGACTCCAGCCAGAAGCCGATTTCCACATTCGATTTTGGAACCGTCAGGTAGTAATTGGTAATATCATTATTGGTCCATGCATTATTCTCCCCGCCTGCCAATTGCAAAGGAGCGTCATAATCAGGAATATGCACCGAACCTCCGAACATCAGATGCTCGAACAGATGGGCAAAACCCGTATGCTCGGGATGTTCGTCACGGGCACCCACATCATAAACAATATTCAAGGCAACCATCTGCGTGCTGGTGTCCTCATTGTGCACCAACCGCAGACCGTTGTCAAATATCTTTTTGTTTATCTTCATAAAATGGAATGACAGAATCTATCATCAATCTATCACTGTCACTTTTTTAATAACCACATCCTCTTCGGGCCGGTCGTTACGGTCAGTCTTGACCTTCTGTATTTTATCAACAATATCCATACCTTCCAGCACTTCACCGAACACGGTATATGCACCGTCCAAATGCGGAGTACCGCCCACGGTAGTATAAGCCTTCACCTGCTCGGGGGTAAACTTGAACTCCGGTTCCTTGGCAACCTGAGCCTCTGCCTGCGCAATCAAGGAATCTTGCAAATCCATCAGACCGTCCTGGTCATTATTCTTACGCATCTTGTAGATTTCCTTCATATGCTTCTGCGCCAACGCGTTGAAAGCATTGTTCAGGCGCATCTGATTCATCTGCTGTTCCATCCCCAGCAAGGTAGAGTCATTATACACTTTTCCGGTCACAATGTAGAACTGGCAGCCGGATGATGCCTTGTCGGGGTTCACCTCATCACCCTGGCGTGCAGCCGACAAAGCACCTTTTTTGTGAAAATACTTCGGATAAACAAATTCGGCAGGAACGGTATAACCCACGTCGCCTGCCCCCAGCATCTTGCCTTTCGGAGCCTTCTTCGATTCCGGGTCACCTGCTTGTATCATAAAGTCCTTGATGACACGGTGGAACAGCGTACCTTCATACGTGCCGTCTTCCACCAGCTTGATAAAGTTATCACGGTGTTTCGGGGTTTCATTATACAGTTTCACGGTGATGTCACCCGCACTTGTTTCAATCTTCAGCTTCGTTTCTTTTTCCATATCTTCCTCTTTCTTTTGTCCCGGCTTGCAAGCAGCCAGACCGCAAACCAGTATAGTTAATAATACAATAAGATTTCTTTTCATTTTGTTTTTTATTTAATTTAAGTTTGCAAATATACTAAAATCAGACAAAAGCACTTACCTTTGCCTACATAAAAGAGATAAAAGGCTAAAGCAATGACATCCATATTAATTGTAGAAGATGATATTACTTACGGCATGATGCTAAAAACATGGCTCGGCAAAAAAGGTTTCCAAGTAACCTCCGCCAGCAGCATTGCCCGTGCTCAAAAACATATTGAGTCGGAAACCGTAGATTTGATATTGTCTGACCTGCGCCTGCCCGACAAGGATGGCATTGACTTATTGAAATGGCTGGGCGAACACGGCCTGCAAATACCGCTTATCATCATGACAGGATACGCTGACATACAGTCGGCCGTCCAAACCATGAAACTGGGAGCCTGCGATTACATTGCCAAGCCTGTGAACCCGGACGAATTACTGAAAAAAATAGGCGAAGCCTTGAATGCATCATCCTCCGCTTTGAAACAGATGATGCATTCGTCCCGAACAGATGATGCGTTTACCCCAAACAGACCATCCGTTTCACCCAAACAGACGATGCATTCCGACAAGATGAAAAATCAGCCTCTGAAGGGTGCAGAAGGCTCATTGTCCTCCTCCGACTTCCTTGAGGGAGAGAGCGACGCAGCCAAACAACTCTACAATTATGTGAAACTGGTTTCACCTACCAATATGTCTGTACTCATCAATGGTGCCAGCGGAACGGGCAAAGAATACGTAGCTCACCGCATCCACCAGCTCAGCAAGCGTGCCGACCAGCCGTTTGTAGCCATCGATTGCGGTTCTATTCCCAAAGAATTGGCCGCTTCGGAGTTCTTCGGGCACATAAAGGGCGCCTTTACCGGCGCACTGACCGACAAAACGGGCGCTTTCGTCGAAGCCAACGGCGGTACCATCTTCCTGGATGAGATAGGTAATCTGAGCTATGAAGTGCAAATACAGTTGCTGCGTGCTTTGCAAGAGCGCAAGATACGTCCGGTAGGTTCAAACAAAGAGATAAGCGTGGACATACGTCTGGTATCCGCCACCAACGAAAATCTGGAGCAAGCCATCGAAAAAGGGGCGTTCCGTGAAGATTTATATCACCGTATCAATGAATTCACCCTACGCATGCCGCAACTCAAAGACCGCCGTGAAGACATCCTGCTCTTTGCCAATTTCTTTCTGGACCAGGCCAACCGCGAAATGGACAAGCAACTGACCGGCTTTGATGACAAGGCATCCCGCGCCCTATTGGAATATCCCTGGCCCGGCAATCTACGCCAAATGAAGAATATGGTACGCCGTGCAACCTTGCTGGCACAAGGCAAATTCATTACTATCAACGAACTGAATGAACTGAAAGAACCCGCACCGGCCATCATCGGTATCCCTCTCCGCAATGAGGAGGTAGAGAAGCATCAAATCATCGAAGCCTTGCGGCAGACGGGAAACAACAAGAGCCGCGCTGCACAACTGTTGGGCATTGACCGCAAAACGCTGTACAACAAGTTGAAGCTTTATAACATATCCGACTAAAAGGTGTGGAATTATTCCACACTCCCCTCCACACATTCCACACTTTTCCACACTATGCCACACTTTGCATAGAAACATATATCACTAACTATCAGAACATTATCCAACACACACTCTTTCTGGCACACCATTTGACCTATATTAGACGTAAGCAACAAGCGCTACAACAAGCAAGCACTTAGACTTAACAATAAGATATACCAACCTAAAAGCAAATGAATTATGAAAAAATTAGTATTAGTAGCAGCCCTGTTTATGTTTGTTTGTGGCGGAACGTTCTTGGCTCAAGCTAAGGCTCCGGTAGAACAGCCGAGTAAGACAACAACCTTGTCTAACGACACTGTGGTAACGGATACTTTGCAGAAAGCCGAGAACGTCCAAGACACAGCAAAAGTGGCCCAATAACAGTAAGCACACTACAACAAAAAAGCCGTTTCCTCCTTGTCTATTCTGGGAAACGGCTTTTTTAATTATCAATTGTTAATTAAAACATCACCAATGTCTTTCCGGATAAAGGTCATTCCACCATGCCGGACTATCCTGCAGCCAACGGGCAAACCAAGCCATAATTGAATTGTGCCACAATTCACGTTTTGCATAATCAAGTACAAAATGGTTTTCACCGTCCACGGTAATAAATTCCACCGGCTTGCCCAATATCTTCAGCGCATTATACAACTGGATACTTTCACCGATAGGCACGTTTGTATCTACCGTGCCATGCAGCAACAACAGAGGGGTATTAATCTTGTCCGCATTGAACAATGCTCCATGCTTCGTAAACAAATCGGGATTATTCCAAGGATAGCTATCGGCTGCCGCAACAGAGTTATAGGAATATCCCCAATAACCCTCGCCCCAATAGCTCGTTACATTGCTGATGCCAGCATGCGAGGCAGCGGCAGCAAACATGTCCGTCTTAGTCTGCAGATACATCGTCATGAATCCTCCATAAGAGGCACCCAGGCATCCGATACGTTTATCGTTGACAAACGGATGGGCTGCACAGAATTTCTTCGTACCTTCAATGATCTCATCGGCCGTACGCTCACCCCATGCATTGACATGGCGTGCAGAGAACTCCTGGCCGTACCCGATGGCACCACTGGGCTGGATAACATAAACCACATAGTCACGTGACGCAAACAACTGTGCACAGTACGGGGAAGTTATACCGCGAGTCGTAGGAGTCGTTCCTCCATAATAGTACACGATAAGCGGATACTTCTTGTTCGGGTCGAAAGACGGCGGAAGGCAAATCATTCCCTTTATCTCCGTACCGTCCGAAGCTGTAAAGTTCCACTCTTCCATCTGTCCCAGCTCAATCTTGTCGAGGACGGGCTTCATGGGGTTGGCAAGCAGGGTAGAAACTTTTTTCTTCGTGTCGTACGTATAGGCTACGCCCGTACTGGTGTTTCCTCCACCCACATAGGCAGCCACAACCGGATTGTCATTGGCCAGCGTGAAGGAAGTAATCACATCTTCTTCAAGCGGAAGCATTTCAAAGCCGCCCGTCTTCGGAACATAACGGTATATATGCCTGCAATCCCCATCAGTCGTATCGAAATAGATACATCCGTCCACACGGTTCCACTGCACGGGAGACACTGTAGGATTGAAATCGCGCGTGATAGCCTGCACTTTCTTTGTAGCCAAATCCATAATGAATGCTTGGGTATCAAAGTCATTGGCTATGGGATGTTCACCGCAATTCTTGCCAATGCCTCCGAAAGCAGACGGACTGCCCGTCACCAGAAGCTGCTTCCCATCCGGAGAGTAAGAAGCACTTCCCAGATAAGCATCCCAGGCGGCCAGTGTATCTGCCTGCAAGGTGGCCAAATCAATTTCGAACAGAGAAGAGAGGGAGAAAGGGCATCGAGTGATGTCCGGCTTGGAAGTGCTGCACAACAGTTTCTTGCCATCCGGAGAAATATCGTTCAGGTAGACATTGTGGCTACCGTAGGTCAGGCGCTCGGAAAGTCCCGTCGCCACATCGTATTTCATGAGATAATAGCGGTCACGAGAATTGGGGATACGGTCGTCCGGATGCAAGAGACGTTTCAACGGGCCACTCACCTTTTCGCCCTCGTCCGTGAGCATATAGATAAGGTAGTCTTCCGTAGGAGACCAGCTGAAATATCCTTCGGGAACGTTCTTCAGCAGCACTTCCTCACGCATCGTGGCGGGATCGAACACAACCAGGTCGTTCTGCTCCTTGCCCACAACCGTATAGTAGAGCTTGTTGCTGTTGGGCATCCAGTTCATCTTTTCATTGGCATTGGGCAATATCACCCGGCCGGTCTTTACCTCGGTCAGCTCACAACGGGTCCTGGAACGCTTCACGTCGTAATTGTCCGAATAGCGGGTCAGCAGGTACTTGCCGTTGGGCGAGAGAGAAACCCTGCTCACACGGGAGCCGAAATTGGTGTTGAACAAAGAGAAACGTCTCTTCATGTCCGGCGCCATCCGGCAGGCTACATCGGCAAAATCCTTTTCCTTTTCAAATTCGCACTTCAGCATCGGCTGCATCTTGTCGTCCGCACTTGAAAGCAACTTGATGACTATTTCATAATCCGCTTCGGGGTCCATACGCAGACTGACAGCCGTAGGACGGACCTGCGACAAGCTGTCCTCCGCTGTCTCCTTGACTTGCTTGGATTCACCGTTTACAAACACCTCAAAACGGGCAGGAGAATATACATTCAGCTTGCCCTTCATGAAACGCTCCGCACGCAGATTGGTAGCAAACAGATAGAACAGATTGTCCTTGTCCGCCTTTGCCACAGTTACATATCCAGCCGTATCAGCAACCATACGTTCATACCGACCTCCGTCGAAGTCGAGACTGACCTTCGTCTTCAGAAGATTGCCGGTAGTAAACTTGTCTCCCTTGAAGTTGATACTATCGCCCTGGAGGGGAGTGCGCACCGTAACGGCCGGACGCACGTTATACTCAGCAACTCTTTCCTGAGCTTGGGCAGCCAATCCCGCAAGGAGCAGCAAACCCGACAAAACTGTGATTTTCTTCATTACTGTAAGATTAAATCGTTTCAAAACCATTCCATAAATTTCCGGGAGGAACGGGCGCCTCCACTTCTATCAGTTCTTTGGACACCGGATGCACAAAACGGATATACCGCGCATGCAGACAGATGCTGCCGTCAGGATTGGAGCGGGGCGAACCATACTTCAAATCTCCCTTGATGGGACAGCCCATCTTTGCCAACTGACAACGTATCTGGTGATGGCGTCCGGTTTTCAAATCTATTTCCAACAGATAATAGTTCTGCGACCGCCCGATGAGCCGGTAATGCAAAATCGCTTTCTTGCTGCCCGGCACCTCCTTGTCGTATGCATAACTCTTGTTCTGTTTCTCATTTCGCACCAGATAGTTCACCAATTCCCCCTCTTCCTCGCGGGGTAAGTTCTTCACTACTGCCCAGTAAGTCTTCTTCACCTCGCTATTCTTGAACATCTCGTTCAGACGCGACAGTGCCTTACTGGTCTTGGCAAAAACAACAAGACCGCTCACGGGGCGGTCCAGCCGGTGGGCGACACCGATAAAGACATTTCCAGGCTTGCTGTACTTCTCTTTCAGGTACTGCTTTACAGTTTCCGAAAGCGGTGTATCACCCGTTTTGTCTCCCTGAACTATCTCGGAAGCGGTCTTGTTGACTATAATGATATGATTGTCTTCGTATACGACAGTCATCGGTTGTTAATGTTTAATGATTAGTGATTAATGACTAACACCCAACTTCTCATTAATCATTAAATTACATATTCATCCCACCATCTACCTGAATAACCTGACCGGATACATAAGAAGACATATCAGAAGCCAGGAAAGTAGCGATATTTGCCACGTCTTCGGGTGTGCCGCCACGGCGCAAAGGAATCTTCTTGCACCATTCAGCCTTCACCTCTTCAGACAAGGCGTCGGTCATGGCTGTCATGATGAACCCCGGAGCAATGGCATTGGCACGGATGCCGCGAGAGCCCAGCTCCTGAGCGATAGACTTGGCCAAAGCAATCATACCTGCTTTGGAAGCAGAATAGTTGGCCTGGCCGGCATTGCCGTGAACACCTACCACAGATGCCATATTGATAATGCTACCCGCCTTCTGGCGCATCATGATGGGTGTGCAGGCATGGATAAAGTTAAATGCCGATTTCAGGTTGACATTGATAACCATATCCCATTGCTGTTCGCTCATACGCATCATCAGACCGTCACGTGTGATACCGGCATTGTTTACCAGAATATCAATACGTCCAAAGTCCTTATGGATTTCTGCCACTACATTGGCAGTGTCTTCAAAGTTTGCTGCATTGGAGGCATAAGCTTTTGCCTTTACTCCCAAAGCTTCCAATTCTTTTGCCGTAGCCTCGGCATTTTCATCAATCACCAAGTCAGTGAATGCGATGTTTGCTCCTTCTTGAGCGAACTTCAAAGCGATAGCCTTGCCGATGCCGCGTGCAGCACCTGTCACAATGGCTGTTTTTCCATCTAATAATCCCATATTATTTTAAAATTATTTATAAAATGTATTCTTACTTCTTTCCCAATGCACCAAGTACCAGACGGGTCACGTAAGTATCGCGTACCGCATCGTCCAGATTGGCCCCTATATGGCCGCGGATATAAGGTGTTTCAATACCTTTGACACTGTAATGCACAATCTCGGCAGTCATATCCAAGTCATCTATCTGGAAAACACCCTTCTCCATACCTTCACGCAGAACCTCCTTGAAAAGCTGGGTCTCTGTAGCATCGAAACGTTTGCGCACTTTCTCCACTCTCCAAATATCCCGAAAGAAATTGGCCCGAAGAGTACCATTCCGAAAGACAACCTCTTTTACCGCATCCAGATGGGTGTAAATCATTTCCATCAGTTTCTCGTCCGGCTGAATATCTTTCTCTACCACGTGCTTCATCATATCCGAAAGAATATCCAGCTCCGACTCGACAACAGCCAAGTAGATATCTTCCTTGCTCTTAAAATAGGTATAGAGCGTTCTCCTACCTTTCTTCGAAGCGAGGGCAATATCATTCATCGTGGTATTCTCAACGCCCATCTTTGCAAACAGCTGACGGGCAACGTCCACTAATTTAGCTTTTGTCTTCGATACGGTCATAGATTAATTGCACATTGCTTTATTATTTGAGCAAAAAAGCTTATTTATTTTCGTTCTGAATATCAAACACTTACAAATTATAACGTTTCAATTCATACTTATTTATTTTAAGTTGAGCACGACAAAGATAACAATTCTTTTTCATCTAACAGCATTTTCCTACAAATTCTTCCCTTGACCTACAAGAGTAAAAATCAGTGCCACAAGTAGTTCTTACTCACTTATAAGAAGCTACCAATGACAAAGAATATCTTAATGAATATACTCCAAGCTATTGAGAAGTTCATTTTTCTTCTTTTTTCTTATATTCGGATGGCAAATATCCAAACTCCTCTTTAAAAAACTTGGCAAATTGTTTGGGCGAAAGCCCTACTTGATAAGATATTTGTGAAATATTCATTTGACTTCCTTCCAAAAGTTTTCTACCTCTTTTCAAGCGCAGTATCCGCATGAATTCCAAAGGAGATTTTCCTGTAATTTGCATTAACTTTTTATATAACCCACTACGACTCATTCCTATTTGAGCACTAAGTTCCTCTACTGAGAATTCTGAATTATCCATATTCTCCTCGACTATACGAATGGCTTTCTCTATCAGTTGTTCATCTAAAGAACTAATGGTTATTTCCGATGGAGAGATGTCCCTCGTTTTAAATTTATCATGGTTCTTCAAAGTCCACATCAACAACTTTCTTATACGTAATAAAAGTATTTCCAAGTTAAACGGCTTTGTAATGTATTCATCAGCTCCCTCCTTCAAACCACTAAGAATATGTTCTTCAGCCGTACGGGCCGTAAGTAAAATAATAGGAATATGAGAATAGCGGATATCAGTCTTTATTTTGCGGCATAATTCCATTCCGTCCATTACTGGCATCATTATATCACTGATTACCACATGGATTGATTGTTGCGCAAGTACTGTGAGAGCTTTCTTTCCATCAGACGCTTCATATACCTGATAATATTCTTGCAAACAACCGACAAGAAAACTACGAAAGTCATCATTGTCCTCTACTATCAGTAAAGAGTTCTTTTCTCTGTCCACTGAAGACATATCAGCATGAAACTGTTCTTCCACATCAAATGCTGATGTATCTTCTGTACAATTCAGTTTTAATGTCTTGGCAATCGGTAGGATAACTGTAAAAATAGTCCCTTGGGGATGATTATCCTCTACTTTTATCTCACCACCGTGGAGAGTAACATATTCTTTCACAATATGCAGACCGATACCACTCCCAATATAAGTAGTAGAAATGTGCTGTTCCTGAAAGAAACGGTCGAAAATCTTATCCTTATTCTCATTTTTGATACCGATACCGGTGTCACTTATTTGAATATGTATCTGTTCCCCATCACCGGCCAATATCTTGTCAATAGCAACTATCACACTACCATTATCATGATTGTACTTGATGGCATTTGACAGAAGGTTGGATATGATTCGCTGCACTTTGTTACGGTCAAAATCCATTTCTATTTTTGAAGTGTTGATACAAACTTTCAACTCAATATTATGCTTTTGCGATAACGCCTTGAAAGACTTGCATGTTTCGGCAATAAACTCAGTTATGTCTCCGTAAGACAAGGATAATTGTACCTTTTGCTGATCAAGTTTACGAAAATCCAACAACTGATTTACCTCATCAAGCAGAGTAGAAGCATTTCGATACATCAAGTCCAAATCGTCCTTGATTGGACCGGCTTTTTCCGAATGTATCAACTTCTCCAAGGGAGTTATGATAAGTGACAATGGAGTCCTTAAATCATGGCTTATATTTGTAAAGAAACGTATCTTTGCTTCATCCATTTCATGCTGCTGGGCTACTTCAAGTTCCCATTTTTGTTGTACCAGAATCCGTTGATGCCTAGAACGTAGGCGCCTAAGCAAAACTACACCTCCTGACAAGAACAGTACCATATAAATAACATAGGCTACCGGAGACAGCCAAAAGGGTGGACGTACCAGAATTGTCATATAAGATATTGGATTCCTACTACCGTGCAGTTCATTAACTTTCACTTGCAGATTGTATATCCCTGGAGACAGTTTGTTGAAATGGATTCTATTTCCTTCAAAGCTGACCCATTCCTCTTTAGCATCCATCCGATATGCAAATTGAAGCTTATGCTGTGTTCCATAATCCATTGCAGAAATTTCCAATGCAAAATTACTATCAGAATAATCCATTGTAATTTCATCAAGCAACTGAATATTCTTTTGTAACAAGATTCGCCCGTCATGCATTTTTTTCTCTACGTCTACACGCTGATTGGCTAAATATAATCCGGTAAAAATAACTTTATGTTGCTTGGGGTGATACAAAGCCTGGTTAGGGTCTATCTTTAAATATTTTCCCGTACCTCCCATTAAAATTTCACCCTTCCGGTTACAATAAATTGAGTAGTTGTTAAATGTAATATCCCCAATACCATCTTCATTAAAATAGGAATAACATCGATATTGCAGTTCTTGGGCAGTAGGGTCATCAACCACAATAATGTGAGTAATGCCACAATCTGTAGCTATCCACATATTTTTATTATGGTCTTCTACAATACCACGTATATAAGGATGAGATACACCATCATTTGTAGAAAGACGAGTAAGCGTTCTACTTTTTTCATCATAAATTCGAATTCCATGTCTGGTTCCAATCCACAACAATCCCCGTTGATCACGGTATAAGCAACTAATATGCATTTTTATCAATGACACTTCATTATCATTCCCTTTCACTGGAGCAAGTTGCTGTGTTTGAGTATTCAACTCATATAATCCCGTACTAGTACCAATATATAACATCGCATGGTCACTTGAATAGACCAAGTCTGTAATAGTATTGGTGTATAAACATGAATTCTCTTTTGTATAAGACGTTATTTTCCCTCCGTTATCTATACAATACAGACCGTGCATAAACGTTCCAACCCATAAATTCCCATATTTGTCATCAGCAATATGCCGGACATACTCTATTGGTTCCAAAGTCTGTTTAAAAGGGAAAAAGATTCCATTCTGTTCATAAAATATGCCACCCCCATAACTACCGAACCACATCTTGCCTTTGGAATCAAGATATGAACCTATAATAAGATTAGAGGGAATATTACTATTATGAGTATTAAACAACTTATAGTTTATTTGTTTGCTGTCATAGCAAGCCAATCCCTTTCCATCAAATCCAAGCCACAGTTTCCCATTCCTATCTTCTTGAAAACAACTGATATCTTCCTGCTCAGGAGTTTTACATATTTCAAAGGCGGTATTATTCAAATCAGTAAACGCAACCCCCTGCTTCGTCGTTCCAACCCACAGAATATCCTGATTATCTTTATAGAAACTATTAATGTGATTGCTCGACAAGGAAAAAGGAGTTCCTGAATCTCTATGAATGTGCATGAGATTATCGGCCTGTTCATTCAAGATGTATATGCCTTTACTATTGGTACCTATCCAGATATTACCATTCCCATCATCTATGATAGCTTTTACAATATCCGATTGTATAGTCTCTTTGCCAGGAAACTCAAACATCTTTCTATTTTGAATATCATAACACTGTAGATTGGAGGTATATATTGTATAAATCCATAATCTAAGCCGGGTATCCATATATATACGATGTTCTCCAGAGCGAGGAAGTTCTAATTGAACAATTTTCCGAACAGTTTTTGTTTCCCAGTCCACTTGTGCGATTTCTCCATTAGAAAATAACAAGCAAGAATACGATTGTCTGGAAACTATATGCGATAGTTCTTTATCTGGAAAAGATAATTCCTGAAGTTTTTTATCCTGAAAATCATAATAATATAGCTTATTCCCAGTCATGCACCATAAATTCTGCTCATAGTCAACATGTATCATTTCTATTTTATCATTTATTCCCAGTGGTCTCAACCGCTTTTCTATGTTACTTTCCAATTTATCCAACTCTCTATTGTAGTAGAAATATTGATCGGGAGTACGTACCCAAATAGTACCTGATGCGTCCTCCGATATATTATTAAAACAATTACTATAAGTATCAGAATCAGTAACCCAATATTGCTTGCATTGATAGCCATCATAACGATTTAAGCCATTAAGTGTCGCAAACCACATAAACCCGTATTGGTCACGTAACATAGCTATAACATAGTTATCTGAAATTCCAGACTTTACATCAAATGTTTGAAAAGTTAGCCGGGCATTAATCTGTGTGATATAAACTATCATACAAAATATGACTGTCAGTAAATGCTTCATATGGTAATAAGATGAATATGTTTGTATGCAAAGATAGGAAATTGCTTTAAATACATACAGTACAACTACTTCCCATTTGGGTAAAAACGCTTCCCGTTTGGGTAAAAATACGAACCGGACAGACTGAGAAACAAATTAGGAGTACTTCAGGTTATTGTTTCCTTACTTTTGTCCACAGAACGGCGGATTTGTAATTCGTGCTGTTTTTCTTAGATTCAAACATGTGGCGGGTATAAAGGTTGGTAACAATACCCGCCAGTGTTTTGAGCTACGAAAAATAAAATGGAGTGTCAACCTTTAAATTGATTTTAGTTATGGAGAATGGATAGGATATGGAGCAAAAAGAAATTTTACTCTCTTTAAAACAACAACGTTTTACTTTTAATAACTTTATAAATCTAATAAATTATCTGAGAAATATGAAGAATGTATTCATGGCAGGAGTTTTTATAACTCTTTTATTCTGCGGAAGTCCTTCTTTGTCGTGGGCAACTTCCTCCCATACTGTAGAAACAGTACAACAAAAACAAAAAATAGCAGGAGTAGTGGTTGACCAGAATGGAGAACCCATAATTGGAGCCAATATATTACAGAAAGGCACCAGTAATGGTACAATTACCGATATCAACGGTCAGTTTATACTGAATTGTCCAATAGGAACTCCACTGACGATATCTTACATCGGATTCTTGCAACAAACAGTAAAGGCAACTGTAAATATGAAAATTGTTTTGCATGAAGATAGCAAAACGCTGGATGAAGTAGTTGTCGTTGGTTATGGCTATGTAAAAAAGAGCGATCTTACCGGGGCTGTGGCACAAGTAAAAAGTGGAGATTTACTAAAAAGTTCCCCAGTAAGTCTAGAAAAGGGGCTACAAGGGCGCCTGACCGGTGTGAACGTGGTTTCAAACGATGGAGCTCCCGGTGGAGGAATCAGCATCCAGATTCGAGGTACAAATTCATTTCAAGGTTCTACTGAACCTTTGTATGTAATCGACGGAGTACCCATCGCAGACAGCAATGATGACACAATCAATTTTGACTCGAGCTCGCCCACTTACAATAATGCCTTGTCCTCGCTTAATCCTAGCGACATCGCATCTATTGAAATCTTGAAGGATGCCTCGTCAACAGCCATTTACGGTTCTCGCGGTGCCAACGGCGTAGTCCTGATTACCACCAAAAGCGGTACCGGACTAGATGTTAAAGACCAAATTTCATTTTCATATAAAACAACAATTAGCAATCCTGTGAAAAAGATAAAGGTACTTGGAGCACGTGATTATGCAACATACAGGAATCAATCTTACATCAACACCCAAGAAGTTTCCAATTTCCCTTGGGAACAAACCGACCTGCCTTTCCCCGGAGTTGAGAATGCAGAAGGCACTTATTTACAAGGACCTGACGACTTCAGTAACGATCCGTACTATTGGCAAGATCAGATTTTCCGTACGGGAGTGACACATGACCTCAACTTAAATATTGCAGGACAGACCAAAGGATACGATTATGCTATAAGTGGAGGATATCTGAACCAAGAAGGTATCGTTGAAGGTTCGGACTATACACGCTATACCATAAAGCTAAACTTGAATAGACAAGTGAAAGATTGGCTGAAAGTAGGTACATCCATATCGGGTTCATTTGCAAATTCAAGTATTGTCAAGACTGCTACAAACAACCAAAATAACGGAACGGAAGGCATTATCCGCTCAGCATTGACTTATCCAGCAACACAAACCCAAGACGATTTGGATAATGAATATAGCATGGTAGCAGTGCCTACTCGATACGCTGATGCGTTGAACGAGAATCGAAACATATCTTTTAGGACTTCCAACTATTTAAATATAACGCTAACAAAAGGCTTGATTTTCAGAACTGTTCTTGGATATAACTATACTCATAATGATGCCAATAAATACTGGCCGAGAACTATGGCCGAAGGTAAATATGTGAACGGAAAATCATACGGTGGAGATAATTGGCGGTCATCATTGGTGTTCGACAATTTGTTAATGTTCAACCAAACTTGGGGTAAACATAATGTAAGCGCAACCGCAGGAACCTCCTGGGAAGCGTCCAGCAACTATAACAAAGTAGTTACAGTACAAGGCTTCGGTACGGATGCTACCAATGGTTGGCTGCTTCAAGATGCAAGTGAGATGTTATCAGCCACCTCTGGCAAGGGGGACTCACGTTTATTTTCACTGATCGGACGGCTTGCCTATAATTATGCAGGCAAATATTATCTGACTTTTACCGCACGTGATGACGTCTCCAGTAAATTTGCCAAAGGCAAGCGCGCAGCCTTTTTCCCCTCTGTCGGCTTCTCATATCGGCTGTCAGAAGAGAAATTCATGAAAGGAGTATCTCATATCTTTGATAATATAAAACTTCGCTATAGCTACGGAGCTTCCGGCAACCAGGCCATCAGCTCTTACCAAACTTTTGCCATTATGGCTGCAGCCAATTATCCATTCGGCACATCGGTTGAAAATGGATATGCAACGAATGTATATAATCCAGGAAATAAGGATTTAACATGGGAAACTACTTGGCAGCATGATGCAGGCATTGAATTGGATATATTAAAGCGGATATCATTGGAAGTAGATTATTATTATAAAAAGACCACGGATCTGTTGCAATACAAGCAAGTTCCCCCAAGCACCGGCATCTTACAGATACTTTCCAATAGCGGTTCTGTTATCAATCGCGGACTTGAAGCCAGCTTAAATGTAAGAGCAATTCAAAACAAAGACTTTTCATTGTCATTCGGTGGCAACATATCATTTAACAAGAATGAGATTTGCGATTTTGGCAAAGACCCGATGTTCCCCAACTCTATCTATAACAGCTTGCGCCCGTATGCTATTGCTGATGGTCATTCTATCGGTTCATTTTATGGTTTTGTCACAGACGGTATCTGGAACTCACGCGAGGAAGTCATTAATAGTAAGCAATTCCAAACCCAATATCCAGATTACACAGTGAACGGTTCTGATGCGGCTACAGAAGAAATAATTCGTAGAGACTGGATCGGTGAACTTAAATATAAAGATCTTGATGAAGACGGTTTTATCACAGACCAGGATCAAACATGGATTGGAGATGCAAATCCCAAGTATTTTTATGGATTCAATATGGACCTGACCTGGAAGAATTTCGATTTCAGCATTCTTTTTCAGGGTGTGGAAGGAAATGACGTATTCAATATGAACTCATTACGTTTTTATAACCTGGGACAGACCCAGAACGTTCCATACTACGTATATGAACAATCATGGAGCATAAATCCCAATAGCGGAATTGCCCCTAAGATATTCAATTATTCAGGACGTGACATTCGTTTTTCCAGATTATATCTAGAAGACGGCTCTTATTTAAAATTACGCACTCTATCCATAGGATATACAATTAGAAAACCATTTCAGTTCATAAATAGCGTACGGTTCAACGTGGTTGCCAATAACTTGTTGACCTTCACCAAATACCGCGGATATGACCCTGAGGTTAATTCTTTTGGCTCCACGCCTTCTTTAAGGGGTATTGATTCTGGAGCCTATCCCCAGCAGAGAAGCTTTACTTTGGGACTTAATGTTATTTTTTAATTAATAAAAACGAATCATGAAGAAAATACTATTGATAATGATATGCTCGATGGCAGCATTTGCAACAAGCTGTTCATTGGAAGAAACCCCTTATTCTATCACATCAGAGAAATTAGGTCAGACTGAAGAAGGAGCAGAACAACTAGTAACCGGTATCTATGCGACTTTTTGGGATAACTGGTGTATGGAACAGACGTATATGGCCTGGATGGACTACGACAACGATCATTGTGGGGCTCCAGCTTGGGTACTCAGTTCTGCAGGTAGCGGCGATATCACCGGACACTATGCCTATAATACAAACAATGATTTGTGGAGTGTCTTTTATAGAATGATCAGTCGGGCAAACAAAGCTAAAGAAGCTCTGGAATCTACAGATTCTTATCAGACAGAATCCGCTGTCAGGCAGTTGTATGGTGAAACGCTTTTTCTACGGGCATTCGCTTATTTCCATCTGGTAAGAATGTATGGTGCCGTCCCATTGAGATTATCTTCGGAAGCAGAGACAGATTGTCCCAGAGCTTCCGTAGAAGCAGTCTACAACACAATTGTCAATGACCTGGAAACTTGCTTAGAATACATGTATTATACATCAGAAGGCAATGTCGGCGCTTGGGGGCATGCAGATAAAACTGCTGCAGCACTATTACTGGCACGCGTATATTGCACTATGGGTTCCAGCGCATTAACCTGCAAAGGAAATACAGAAATAATTGTAGATATCAAGGGAGTGGATAAAAAATATACCTGCAATGCAGTTGAAGGAGCTGAAAACATAGATGCCCAGCAGTGTTATCAACGTGCAAAAGAGCTTTGCGACATGGTCATTGCACGAAGAGGTGTTGATTTTGATTTAGTAGAAGGGTATCTAAACCTTTGGGGTGGTAACAATAGGAAAAACAAAGAATTTGTATGGGGAGCAACCAGTGTAAGTGACGTAGACTTTCAAACATCAGGTTTACATAGCTATTACACTCCGGCTCCTTACGGTGGCAGTGGCGCATGGATATATATGGCCCCTAATCTATATACCCAATTTGACAAAGAGGATGACCGTATTGTGCACGGTGTATGGCATTACTTCCTAACAAGCTACACCTCCACAAAATGGGTTTCTTTTCCCTCTCTCTCGGACGAATATAATGCAGAGAGTCTACCGGACAATCTAAAAGCTTTTGTTCCTGATTTTAACGCGGAATATAAATACGGAGTGCCATGTCTGACTAAATGGTATAAAGGTGATATCTCTAATCCAACCTTCTTTAAACAGAAAGAAGCGTCACAATCAGAACAAGATGTAATTTTAATTCGCTATGCAGAAGCATTCCTGCTCAGAGCTGAAGCAGAAGTAGAATTGGGGGATATAACAGCTGCAATGAAAGATATTGATGTCATAAGAAAACGGGCAAAAGCTACAACCTTATATACAAATAAGGTGACCGATAAGATAGAGGCAAGAAGTCTAGTCCTGAAAGAACGTGCTTTGGAATTTTGCCAAGAATTCAATAGGAAATTTGACCTTTTACGGTGGGGACTATATTTAGACGTTATGAACGACACACAATTCATTGTCTGCGGCTCAGCCAACCGCTCTACCATTCGCTCAAAAAAGAACTTACTATATGCAATTCCGACTGCAGAAATTGCTGAGAACAAATTAATAGGAGCTAATAATTACGGTTATTAAGAGAAACAAAACATGAAAAGAATTATATTTCTAATGTTAGGATGGGGACTATGCCTGATAGTCCAAGCACAAACAACAAATTTTAGCAAATTGAACTTTGGTTGTGATGGCAGCAGCACTACCTCTGGCAACCAATGGTCAAAGACCGTAGTCGATTTATTGGGATTTGCATCACACCATAATGTTGCAGTTGGTTCGTCTACCTTTGCATGCCATCCTGATACACAAGATTACAACAGTGACAACTTTGCCGGAATTTCAGATGGATGGAAGCCTACAAAAGATAAGAAAGAATTGCAAATGAGACATAATAATGTATCCAAAGTACATATTCAGAAATTTATCTCAGAAGTAAAGGACAGTGTTTATCCCGCACCCGATGTTTTCGTTTTTGCAATGGGCTCAAATGATACAAAACTTGATGGAGTTGCAGAAGCATTATCAGCAAGAACGCTGGACGATGTTAATGTGACGACCATGGCAGGAGGGGCAAGATGGGCAATTCAAACTATACTTGAGAACTTCCCGGAATGCCGTGTATTCGTATGGTTGCCTATACAGACCGGGGACAAGGCAAAAAATGAAATGCATCGGAAACGAAATGAAGTGTTGCGCCAAGTCAGTCAAGCTTTATCCGTTCAGGTTATTGATTGCTACGGCGAAAGCGGTATTAGTCAGTTTTTCGAAAATTCCAACACCCGTGGGCGCTATCTAAAGGATGGAGTACATCCGGATATAGAAGGGCAACGATTGATAGGACGTTACATTGCTAAAGAGATTCGTAACTACTTCTTTTAAAAAGAACAGAATAATAACATTGGAAGATTCTTAGATGAGCTACCAATATTTACAAAAAGCTAAAGAGAATGAAAAAGAATATATCAATCATTTATTTTCTGCTGTTTGTGTATAGCATAGCAAACGCTCAAGATTCTTTGTATTTCAGAGCAAACGCCTATAAAGAACAGCTGGACAATTATTACAGCATGGATGAGAAAGATTTTCCTAAACCAGGAAGCATTCTTTTTATCGGCAGTTCCTCATTGGGCATGTGGAAAAATACCGGCAGTTATTTCCCCAATCATAGGGTTTTAAATCGTGCATATGGCGGTTCATGGATCAGCGACTATTTATACCACTATCAACGCCTGGTAGTAGCCTACAAACCGGCACAGATAGTGTTGTTATGCGGTGCGAATGATCTTTATAATGGCGTATCCATCGAACGTGTTTTCGAAGACATTAAGTGCTTCTGCCGTTTATTGGATATTCATCTTCCTGGCGTTCCGGTTATTCTCCTTTCTTTTCATCCATCCCCTTCTATGCCCGACTGGATTCCAAAGGAAAGAGAGGTGAACAAACTGATACAAGACTACTTCAAAGACAGCCACCAAGTTACCTACGTTGATATAACATCATGTCTATATGACAAGAATGGAGCTTTACCTGAAAAGTTCTATATTAGTGACAGGCTTCATCCCAGCGTACTTGCTTATAAAGAATTTGCCAAAATAATAGAGCCTTATCTCATTAATAACAAATAACCCTGATTAATAATCACATACAATATTTTATTTATTAAAATGAAAAGAATACTTTTATGTTTGAGCGTTCTCATATGCACCTTTACCAACGCTCAGGAAACCGTCTACAAGACAATTGAAAATTTAACCTATGCAACATCGCAAGATGCATATGCTCAAGAACGGTGCAAGTTAGACATCTATTATCCTGAAAATCTAAAGGATTGCCCAACTGTAATATGGTTTCATGGAGGAGGATTGACTAGTGGCAATAAGTCCATTCCAACCAAATTAAAGAAAAGTGGCATGATAGTGATAGCTGTAAACTACCGTTTACTTCCCAAAGTAACAATCTCGGAATGTTTAGGCGATGCGGCAGCAGCCATAGCCTGGACTTTTAAAGAAGTAGAAAAATACGGAGGAAACAAAAAGAAAATATTTGTTTCCGGCCATTCGGCAGGCGGCTACCTCACTGCAATGATTGGATTAGACAAAAAATGGTTAAAAGAGTACAGTATAGATGCAGATTCCCTTGCAGGTCTGATTCCCTTTAGCGGCCAAGTCATTAGTCATTTTTCCTATCGTAAAATGAACGGTATTGATAATCTACAACCTACTATCGATGAATTCGCCCCATTATTTCATGTCAGAAAAGATGCCCCCCCCTTGATACTTATAACCGGTGATCGGGAGTTAGAGCTTTTTGGACGTTATGAGGAAAACGCTTACATGTGGCGGATGATGAAACTTGTCGGGCATGAAGACACTTATCTTTATGAAATCGGCGGGCATGGGCATGGTCCTATGGGTGAACCTGCTTTCTATATATTACACCAACAGATAAAACGGATATTAAATACTCCCGCAAAACAGTGATATAATACAAATCAACAGAAAGATTTTTACCATAGGTTACACAATTTAACAACATGAAGAATATGAAATGATTTTTCTCTTTTAACAGTTCCAACGTCACTCTTCTTGATATTACTTCTATGATGTATGGAACTAATGGCAAACTTAGAGAAGAACTCTATCTAAAAGACCGATTACATATCACTCCGGAAGCCTATCGCATGATAGCAGATAAGCTTGAGCCATTATTAATAAGAAATAGGAATTAATAAACAGTCAAAAAAAAAGGAGAAAACACACTCATTATCAATATTTTAAATATTTCATCAGAGTTATACTAAAAAATATCATGCATTTTATTTGCATATTAAATAAAAAGCCGTACCTTTGCACCCACAAAACGATAACATCGCGGAGTGGAGCAGTTGGTAGCTCGTTGGGCTCATAACCCAAAGGTCATTCGTTCGAGTCGGATCTCCGCAACTACAATGAGGATAAAAGGTTTTATAAACCGTTTTATCCTCATTTTTTTAATTCCCATCAAGGACAGAAAAAAATGTTTGCGCAAATAATGTTTGTGCAAATTGCTTCCACACTTCCACCTCCTCTCCACATCCCTTTATTCATCGGTATTAAAGATGCGGTGGAAGCAACTCAAAAGTGTGGAAGCAAAATTTGCTTCCACACCGTTTCACAAACAGAAATACTGACACACAAGAAGCTAACATGAAGTAACACAAGTTATTAATTTCTTGTATCACATCTTATTTATATCGTACCTGCACGAAATCAATATCCTGCAAACACGGTATTAATTCCATCTCCTCCCCCTTCAAATGCAATCAGAACAAATGCGTACAGCCACACAAAGCCAAGACTTCAATACTGTTTTCCTCTGTGCTTTATTCAGAGAATGAAGGTATTTATTACGTCGGACATAAGGAATCAACAGTATGCAACGGCCATGATGCAATCGCCTAACGGCCATCAACAACCCGCTTAACAGCCGTCAGCAGATCGCCGCACGACCATTAGGCGCTGATAAGGCAATGAGTAAAAGGGAACACTCCCCTATACACAAGTAAACAAAGCCCTATATACAACGGATTGAAAGCAGCGGTTTCCCTTAGAATATCCTGATGAAAAGCAACCCCAGCCCGATGGCAACGCCAGTCGAAACAAGTCCGGGAAGCATGAACGAGTGATTCAGCACATACTTGCCGATACGGGTAGTTCCGGTACGGTCGAAATTAATGGCCGCTACTACGGTGGGATAGTTGGGAATAAAGAAGTAACCGTTTACGGCCGGGAACAGAGCAACCAGTATCATAGGCGAAATGCCCAAAGCGATGCCCAAAGGCATCAGTGCGCGCACAGTGGCGGCCTGGCTATAAAGCAGAATCGACATGGCAAACAAGGCTATCCCGAACAGCCACGGCATTTGCCTCACCACTCCCTCGATGGACTGGGTCAACTGAAGCATGTTTCCCTGAAGAAAAGTATCTCCCATCCAGGCAATGCCGAATATGGCAATCACCGCCTGCATGCCTGCCGGGAAGACGGAGCCTTGCGTTGCCTTCATGCCGTCGGTGCGAGTCAGCAGCAAGATGAGGGCGGCGGCAGAGAGCATCACGATTTCGATAATGGCGGACATGCCGAGTCTCACCGTCTCGCCGTCTATCACGAAGGCAGGACGCAAACTGTCGAACGAACCAAAGAACACAATAAAAGCAGTGGCAAGGATAAAGATAAGCACGGACAAGACGGCATGCCGTTTATTGTGTATATCCTTTATCTCCACCTTCTTGACATCAAGATAGCCTTCGGTCAACCTCTTTCTGTACTCCGGGTCGTCTGCCAGCTCCTTGCCCACCTTCATGGAGAACAAGGCGCCCACAAGTACCCCGATAATGGTAGCAGGAATCGTTATTTTCAGAATATCAAACAAGGTGACATCAAATCCCGCCAGCAACCCAAGCAGTGCGACGGTGGCAGCCGAAATGGGACTTGCCGTTATAGCCTGCTGCGAAGCAATCACCGCAATGCCCAGTGGCCTCTCGGGACGAATCTTGGTCTCCGTGGCAACCTCGGCAATCACGGGAAGCACCGAATATGCCACATGTCCCGTGCCGGCAACAAAAGTAAACAAATAGGTCACAATAGGGCTCAAGATGGTGACCTGCGAAGGATTCTTCCGCAACAACCGTTCTGCCAGCTTTACCATATAATCCAGTCCGCCAGCCGCCTGCATGCAGGATGCGGCAGAAATGACGGCGGCTATCATCAACATAACGTCAATGGGAGGTGATGTAGGCTGCAATCCGAAACCAAACGTCAGAATTGCCAGACCTATCCCTCCCATTACACCCAGTCCAATGCCGCCCAAGCGGGCGCCTATAATGATAGCTACCAATACGAATGCCAATTGCAAGACCATATACTCTACACTTTTTGATTCATGTGCAAAGATAAGTCATTTCGTATTATGGCTACTCACCTACTTCTATTTTAACTGCTTGTTTTAACTCCACACTCAAAGAGGCATCATCCTTTAACGGTGTCCAGAACACCCGGCGGCATTCATTCTTCTGCAAAAGACAACGATGATAGCGGCTGCCGGACAGATGCTCCGTATCGATATGGAAGGAACCGGTATTGACATCCCAATCGGCTATCTCGTCCAGATTCAGATAAAGGTTGCGCACTGTGCCGCTGTTGAAATGCAAGCTCTGCGCCTGCGCTGCAAGCGCAGTGACATGGCAATCTTCCAGCCGGGCAAGGTCTCGCGTGCGGAAAGAGAGCGTATCGCAACGGAGTCCGTAGAAATTGGTTTCCATATCCTCCACATCTACCACAACCGCTTGTACCTCCGCAGGCAACCGCAATTCCATCCCTTCTGAACGCACCCTTATCCAAATGTCATTCTGAAGATGCTGTTCCAGCTTATCCTCCGGAAAGTCAAAGGTGACGAGCAGGGTATCGCCAACGGAAGTCATCGACATAAAAGCCTCCATATCCCCTGCATAGGAGAAACTGCCCTGCTGCAAAGAGTCGGCAGTCACCTCCAACGGCACTTCCCCGAACGAGAATATACGCTCCGCCTCCACAATACCTTCTTTTTTCTGTTTCCACACCACCGGAGGCTGTGTCAGCTTCAACACCCTGCACGAGGGCAGCTGCACCGTTTTCCGTTCTCCGCCGATTTCCATAAAATTATCTTTCTGAGTGACATTGCGGTCCACCACATAGAACATGAGTCCGCATACCATTGCCACACCGGTAACCAGCATTCCTATCATTATATAAGTCGTTCGTTTCATAACTGTCTTCTTTTATTTTTGTTTCTTGATAAACTCCTGATACATCCCGGACAACTCCTCGGCAGAGATGCCCAGCGTGAAAATCTGCTTGAAGAAATAATCCACTTCCTCCTTCAGAAAATACTCTTTCCTCAACGAAAGAATCAGCTTACGTGCACCTACCGACACAAAATAGCCGATACCCCGCTTGTTGTAAATCACTCCTTGCGTCTGCAAGTAGTCGTACGAACGCATCACCGTATTGGCGTTGACCTCTACCACAGCCGCATATTCCCGTACCGAAGGAATACGTTCTTCCTCCTGATATTGCCCGAGAAGTACCTCGTCGCAAATGCGGTCTGCTATTTGCAGGTAGATGGCTTTACTTTCCTTAAAGTTCATAGTTACCAACGATTAATGATTTCGGACTCCTTGAAACGGAAATAGGCAAGCACCCAGTTGAAAAGGGCGAAAAACGAAGTTATAAAAATCAGCCAGCCGCCCGATGCCTCCCTGTCAATATAGGGCTCAGTCATGAAGAAGTTATTAGGCAGAATGGCCTTCAGGCACAATACAGCTATCAGGATATATGAAACGAAGATGCAGACACCGGCCGCAAAAGTCTTGATAAGTGCATTTTTGGGCCAGACCGTACTACCCAGCAGGAAGAAAGACTGTAGGAAAAAGTAGCAGCTCAGGAATATCCCCACCACAGCCGGTCCGCTTCCTATCGTCTCATAGAAACGGTTCGTGTTACAGCAGAATTCCCACAACGGAAAGGAGTGAACGACATGCAGCTCCGGGTAGGCCAGAAGATAGAAGACGACTCTTGTCAAGTCCGCCAGCTTGAAAGCTATCAGAAAGACCAAGATAAAGCCGCAGGTAGCCACCAGCCAGCGGGCAAAGAATTTCTCGAACATGGTGGCAGGTGTCATGAGCACAACGGTACGACTCGTCTTGCTTTTCATCCTTTCCATGGCAAACGAGGCGCTAATGCATCCCCAAATGACAAGTCCCCAAAGAAAGAATCTGGACTCAAACTCCCAGATAGGGTCCATGCCCACAGCTCCCGCTTCCAGATTGTGATACTGATAGTATCCATTCCAGACAAAGACTATGGCCAACATTCCGTAGACCATCACCGAGCGGAGTATATAGGTCTTCCAATTCTCCACCATCTCTTTGCGGCATACGTTCACAAAGCGATGCAAACTAAAAAAGGTATCGCGTATCATTATTCATTTGTTTTAGTGTGAAACATTTCCGCTATCTTCCCAGGCTCTGCAAGTACGGCGCCAAACAGCAGTTCAAGATTAATCTCCGATTCCTCACCTTCCGTATTGGGCAGCATCAAGAAATTGCCTTGTACGGAGGGAAGCGTGTACAAGGCAGTCGCAGCCAACTCCCGGTCGTCACTCTCCAAGAAGAACAGCTTACTGCAAATGCTGGCAGTGGATTCGTCCAGCAATACGCGGCTGTTGTCCATAATCAGCACATGGTCCAGCACTTTGTCAATGTCACGCACCTGATGGGTGGAGATAACAATCGTCTTGTCGTCCGACATACCCGAAGCCAGGAATTTACGGAACTGGCTCTTCCCCGGAATATCCAGTCCATTGGTAGGCTCATCCATCAGCAGCAGGGAAGTATTGGTGGCCAGCGCAAAGCTCATGAAGATTTTCTTTTTCTGCCCCATGGACAAGGCTCCCAAATCAGCATCCATATCCATCTCGAAGAAATGCAGGTACTTCACCATGTCTTCCTTGCTGAAACGGGGATAGAACTTACTGTTCAGTTCAATATAGCTGACCAAGGAAATAGGAGGCAGCTCGAACTCCTCGGGTACCAGAAACATGTCCTGCAACGTGACGGGCAACCGGCGGCGCATGTCGGTATCATGATACATCACTCTCCCACGTTTGGGAGCCAACAAACCGCTCATCAGATAGAGCAACGTAGACTTGCCGGCTCCGTTCTTACCCAACAGACCGTAAACCCGGCCGGCTTCCAGCGAAAGTGAAAAATCGCTCAGGACTTCTTTCCGCCCCTTGCGATAACTAAATGAAATGTTTTCTACTTGTAACATACGCTTGGATGAATTAAATATCTTATTGTTTATGCGTATTAGTATAATAGTACACCGCAAAAGTAGACATTCTTTTCAATACGACAAGCGTTTCAAGAAAAAAAATGCTCAGAAAAAGGAACAATTCTATTCTTTGGTTCGAAATTAGCCTCACACGCAAGAAGATTAGGACACTTCTGTATCCATTTAGGACTCTATATTTCCTGCCACTTGCTTTACATTTGCAAAGGAGCTAAAGACATGAATATGAAAAACGAAGAAAAGATTTACCAACTTAACACATACAATATAGCAGAATATACAAGTACGGACTATACCGACAACGATATTGCTATACTTGGAGATTTCAAGAACTTGCTTTTCAACAAGTATTTCAAGTTGAATGCAAACATCTATGTGGTCTGTGTAAAAGGAAGACTGCAGATAAACATCAATACCCAAAAATATGCTATCTACCCCGGTGAGATGCTGATTTGTATGCCCAATATGATTCTGAGCAATTGCACAACCAGTTCCGACTTCAAGGGCGCCATGTTCTGTCTGTCGACCCAGATTACACAGAAGTACCTTCATAAAAGTAGTGACATATGGAACAAGGCTTTCTATATCAGCCAGAATCCGGTAGTACGCATTGACAAGGACAGAGTGCAACTGTTCGATTTATACTATAAGGTGATACGTGCCCGAATGAAACAGGCGGAGCTGCCCTACTACAAAGAAGTCATCAGGTCGCTGATACGCACCATGCTGTATGAGCTGCTGGCAGATTTAAACCAGTTGAGCACCCCTCCCGAAAGCCAAATGGTGAAGCGGAGCAACATTCTATTCAAGAGATTCCTCGACCTGCTGGCCTGCACCGAGGTGAAAAAACGTTCTATTTCCTATTATGCGGGTAAGCTGTGTGTTACTCCCAAATATCTTTCCACCGTCTGCAAAAAGGTCAGCGGAAAGACAGCCTTCGAGTGGATAAACGATTATGTGGTCGAAGACATCAAATATTTTCTGAAGTATTCCAATAAGTCTATCAAGGAGATTTCCGAGCATCAGGATTTCCCCAACATCTCCTTTTTCGGGAAGTATGTGAAGACACACTTAGGCACTTCACCCACGGACTACCGCAAGCAATCACTGCCTCCAAGGGGGACCCTGCAACAAAAAAGGAGGAGCTAAGAATCACTCTCCACTCCTCCCGACACGACAAACAACTAAAATTATTGCTATTTGATGCCGTCCAATGCCTTGTTTGCTGTGGCATTGGTGGGGTCGATAGCCAGAATTTTATTCCAGTACTCTTTCGAAGTAGCATAGTCACTCTTCAACAGATAGTAGTAGCCCAGATAACTGTAACACTCTATCAATGCAGAGTTGTACCTCGGTTCGTTTTTGGCAAGCAGTACGTCCACCACCTTCTCGTAATAAGGTTTCGCCAATCCCTCTGTAGTTTCGGGGTCCATGGCAGAGTGTGTGCGGGCGCGCCACATATCTCCCAAATAACTGTCGGGAGCTTGTTCGGCAACAAGTGCGAACACAGAGTCGGCAGCCTGCAATGCCGCCATGCGGTCGGCAGACTGAACGGAGAGAGTGTCCGAGGACGTACCCTCTCCGTAGTACAGACGCCCTAACTGGAATAAGTTTTCGGACGTCTTTTTATCTTGTGCCAGCGAGTCATAGTACTTTTTATAAGCAGCAATGGCTTGGGTATAGTCGTTTTTCAATTCATAAGCATCGGCAATCTCACGCCACAAATCCACCTGACTCTCATCCTTCTCCAATGCCTTACCATATTCCTCAATGGCCTGGTCATATTTCTTCAGAGCACTCAACAGAGCACCGTGATAGCGGTAATCCAAGCATGAATAATCGGCATTATCCGAAGCATTGAAGAAAGCATCGGCAGCCTTCTCTGCCTCGTCATAACGCTTGAGGTCGACATTGTTGTACATCACAAGCCGGTTGAATGCGGCATGGCGGGCATTCTTCTGCAAACCTTTCTGCGCCACCGCCAAGGATTTCTCGAAGTCGTGGTTCAGGAATAGTGCAAAAGCATATTTCAGGATGTCATCTTCCGTAGCCACGGGAGTATCGATGAACTTGGCATAGGTGTCGGCAGCCTTGCCAAAACGGTTGGTGGCGTAATACACTTCCGCCAGCTCCTTGTCTGCTTCCAGGCAATCCGGAGCTATGGCCTTCAGCTGGTTCAGCTTCTCTATGGCCTGCGAAGGACTGGCAGACTTGTATGCCTGCGCATATTTCAGATACGCATCCTTATAATTCGAATCAAAATAGATGGCTTGCTCATAAAGCTGGCATGCCTTTCCGATATCTTTTCGGGCAAAAGCGATGTCACCCTCGAGTACAGAAACTGCCGGAGCCTTGTTGTCGGCCTTTCTTGCCATCTCCAGATAGGTTTCCGCCTCTTTCAGCTGTCCTACATCCAGATAGGCACGGGCCACGGAAGTCACAAGCTCCACATTTTTCTTGTTCTTGCCCTTCAGCAGTTCTCCGGCTGCGTCGGAAGCCTGCTCCGGATTCGTCTTTATCAGACTTTTTACTTTATCCACCCCCGCCTGCCATTCGGGCACCGGCGTTTGTGCGGCGAGCGTACCTGCAAACAGCATCGCTCCCAAACAAAATACAAATCTACGTTTCATGTTAGCATTCATTTTAGTTATTCATCCTTGACGTTCACCACGCGCACCGGTTGGGTGGCGGGGACCAATCCCGACTTCAATATAATCCGCTGTCCCCGGTCGGAAGCGAGGAAAGAGGCAAATCCCCACGGAAGTGCGCTCCGCGGATCATTCAACAAGGCATAGATGCTGCGTGCCAACGGATAATCACCGTAATACAAATACGCCTGATAGGGTTTGTAACTGTTGTCCGGCATGGCCTTGTCAGCAGCACTGACGGACATCAGCCGCACCTCTTTACTGAAAGAGAGCCCCGTACTGTCATTCCGGTCGCTCAGCCAGTTCACGCCGATAATACCGATGGCATCAGGCGTGCGGGCCACGTAGTCAATCACCTCCCTATTGGTTTTCAACGCTTTCAACTGACTGGAAAGCGGTACACCCTTACAGATGGAATCGACAGCAAAACGTACGGTACTGGAGTTCTTGTTGTCAAACACAAGACTGATATCCCCCAGACGGGAAGCCGGATAGATATCTTTCCACTGCTTCGCATCACCCGTCAGGATGCGGCGGATGTCCTTCACACTAATCAATGAATCTGGATTGCCAAGATGGGTTATCAATGCCAGCCCATCCGTAGCAATCTTTATCTCCTGCGGAAAAAACTTCCGGCTATTGAAGGAATTCATCTCTTCGGGAGTCAGTCTGCGACTGGTTATTGCCAACCGCAGACTGTCCTTGAGCAAGAGGTTGACGGCATCGACTTCCGTCACATAACGGGGCACAATTCCTGCCAAGGGGAACAGTCCTTCGAACACGTCAATTTCTTCCTGCACAATAGGCTGGAAACTTTCGTCCGCAGCAATTGCAATCACACCGGAGGTATACGTATCCGTTTGTCCGTCCTTGGGCTTGCTTTGGCAGGCAGACAGCAGAGTCAGCAGCACCAGCAAGCCTGAAAGCTGAAGTTGTTTCACCGTTTTCATAACACACACACTTATTGTAATCTAAACATCACCGGTATCGTATATTTCACCGATACGGCCTTACCATTCTGCTTGCCGGGAATCCATTTGGGCATGGACATAATCACACGGACAGCTTCTTTATCCAGATAGGGGTCTACACCTCTCAGCACTTTCACATCACGCACCTTGCCGTCGACACCTACCACAAACTGGCAGGTTACACGCCCTTGCGTACCGTTTTCCTGGGCAATGGTCGGATACTTCATATTCTTGCTGATGAACTGCATCATCTCGGCCTGACCACCGGGGAACTGGGGCATCTGCTCTACCATATCGAAAACCTTTTCAGGTTCCGGTTCGGCCTGCGTCACCACTTGTTTCAAGTCGGCGATGTCCTTGCCGTGTTCCTCGTCATTACCTTTCACGTCGGCAATGGAGATGGCAACTTTCGTTTCCGTCAGTTCTGTCTGGCTTTTTATTTCATCCTCGTCCCTCACTTCCTCATCCTTTTTGATGACGGGAGCGGTAAACTTAATGGAGCTTTTCAATGCAGGCGGCGGTGGGGCCACGGGCTCTATCCGCTTCATCTCTTCCTGCTTCACTTCCGGTTCTTCCAGCTGCGAAAGGGTAGTCACTTCGGTCATCACCTCTTTCTGTTTGGGGGTAGCCATCTTTATCAGCGTAGGGATACTGAAACCTATCAATGCAATTACAATTACCAGTATCACGGCAATGTTGTGCCGTCTGGGAGAGGTCTCACGCATCTTATAGGCTCCATATGCTTTGTTCTTACCACTGAACACGAGGTCACACCATGCTTGGGAGCTTAAATCTACTTTAGCCATATTCTTTCCTTTCTTTGGGTGTTACACATCATTCAGCAATGTTCTGGGACAATTCGCCCTTGCTTTCGTAGTTCTTCATCAAAAACTCGTCGGCTTCGGCAATATCCGTTATCACATACTTACCTATATTACATATCTGCATTTCATCGAGAGCATCAATCAGATTCTTGTACGAAGACTTGTCGGTAGCCTTGATGATGACTGTCGGCGTATCCTTTCCGCTTTTTATCCCGGAAAGCTGTTTCCGGTAGTCATCCTCTGATATCTTAAGATCCAGTTTCTGCTGCTTCAGTCTGTTCACCTCGTTCACAGCAACTCTATTACGTTGCAGAAGCATTGCCCGCAGACCATCCGCCTGATAGGTAGTTTCCTTCAGTGAAGTATAGTCCTTGTAGTTGGGCTCCCCTTCGTAATAATACAACTTGTTGTCATCCCCCAGCAACAGCGTGATGGCTTGGGAAGCCTTGACTTTGGTCTGCTGCTCCTCGGTGATGGTCTTGTCATTGCTCGGCATGCTTATCTCCATGGTCTGAGGTTTGCTCAGTGAGGTACAAAGCATAAAGAAGGTAATCAGCAACATGTTCATGTCCACCATAGGTGTAAAGTCCACCCTGACAGTCATTTTCTTCTGCTTGCTTTTTCCACCTTTCTTGTTGCCGCTTTCTTGTATTTCAGCCATAATGTTTCCTTTCTTGTTCTACTTGTAACTCGTAGCTTGTCACTCCTCACTTGTGGTCTTCAGAGAAGTAATCAGGTTGTACCGGTTCTCTCTGAGGTCCTGAAGTGAGTTCATCACATTTTTTATTACGGAATAAGGAGTATTGGCATCTGCCTTGATGGCAATGCGCAAATCACTGTTCACTGCACGGGCGTTGCGCACCCAGGCCTTGAACTGATTGTCAATACTGTCTGTCGGTATCCCCTCATTCTTCAATACAGCATCTTGCTGGTCTTGCGGCAAGTCGAGGTATTTCTTCATACTCTTCATCGGCACACCAAAGGTAGACGCCAGCATGAATTTTTTAGTTTCCTCCGGAGTGAAAGTCACTCCATACTCCTGCCCCATAGCTTCCAGCACTTCGCGCAAGTCGGACTGCTTGTCCAGACTCATAAATACTTTTCCGCTCGGATCGACCAATATCTGGAGTACATTTGTCTCCGGAATCTTAATCTCGGATACAGAGGCGGGAGTCGTTACTTGTACCGGCTCTTTCTTCACGAACGTAGAAGTCAGCATGAAGAAGGTCAGCAGCAGTACAGTTACGTCACTCATCGCCGTCATATCGATGAACGTACTTTTCTTTTTTATTTTCGCTCTGCCCATAATCGTTTCATTGAAAATTAAAATTGAGAATTCATTCGTTGAATAGATAATAGAAGCCTACGTCACAGCGCAGCTCCAACTATCAGCAGTCAACTATTTATGGGTAGCTGCAAAAGTCTGCACGATGGAGAAACCAACCTCATCGAGGCTGTAAGTCAACTTGTCAATCTTGTTTGTATAATAGTTGTAGGAGATAACGGCCAATGCACCGGTCAAGATACCGAAGGCAGTATTAATCAAAGCCTCGGAAATACCTTGCGACAGAGCCATGGAGTCGGCTGAACCTCCGGCTGCAAGAGCGGCAAATGAACGGATCATACCGATAACCGTACCAAGCAATCCCATCAATGTACCTAAAGTCGTGATGGTACCAATAATAGGAAGATTCTGCTCCATCATCGGCAGTTCCAGCGCAGTGGCTTCTTCCAATTCCTTCTGGATGGCAAGCAGTTTCTGGTCTTTGGACAGCTCTGTGTCATTCTCCATCTCGGCATACTTCTTCAAAGTGGCATTTACCACATTGGCTACAGAACCACGTTGTGAATCGCAGATTTGTTGTGCCTTCTTCATATCACCTTCAGCCAAGGCTGCTTTGATGTTAGCTACGAATTTCACCAATGACCCCTTACCAAAGGCAGCGCCAATGGCAATATAACGTTCAATACTCAGTGCGATGACAGTCAGCAAAAGCGTTTGAATTACAGGAACAATGAATCCACCTTTATAGATGGTACCGAGGAAGTTACCCGGCAACGGATGGTTGTTCGGGTCGTTGTTCATAAAGTTGGAGGGATTTCCCAACACAAAGTGAAAAATAAGCACGGCGATGATAAAACAGATTACGATTACCCAACCGGCGGATCTGATGCCTTTAAAAGAGGCTGCTTTTTTTTGAGTAGTTTCCATGATGAAAAGTTTAATTGTTGGTATTTAAATAGAGTTTTGAAAATAAAGCATAGGGATACGACTTCCCGCTTACGAACCGATAGGGCGTAATCATCCTTGCAACCTTAACTAACATATATGTACACTAAAGGTCACCTGCCTTCAGTCTCTTCAAGACAATAAGGAGAAAAAGGGGGAAATCAATAAGAAGAAAAGTTGGCTAAATCAAAATCCGCCGAAGCGTATAAATATAGTAATCACTGCCCGTCAATGCATAGTACGGGTCTTTATCTGAGTAGTATAATTTAGAGCGGCCTTGCACGAGTAGATTCTCGTGGTTGGATAACATCAAAAGAATGTTTCTGAGGAAAAGATTGTCTTCAATCACCCTGCGCAAACGCTGTTGATGAGAAGAGTAAGTTTCGGAAACCGGTTTGTTTCCCAGTTCGACATCCGTAGTCCATGCGAACTTGGTATTCGTGAACAATGAATTCTTCTTGTCAATACTATTGTCGGAAGTAGAAGAACATGAAGATAAAGAAGCGGAAACTTCAGCAGTTCCGGCCATTCTGTCATCCACCTGCACCAGGTCAATGGCTTTACCGCTAATGCTGCAAGTCAACATCACTAGCATGCATATCCAGAATGTCTTTACAGTTGTTTTCATGTCGTCTAATGATTCTACAATAAATAACAGATGTCTCTCTTATTTGTTTTACAGCTATGTTACTTTCTTTTGTAAAAAGATTAAATTGTTCACTGATTAAAGGATTTACTATACCTTTTAATACACTGTAAAGGTACGAAGAATATATGAAATACGAAAGTGGAAATAGGATATAAAATACTGATTTAAACGTTTTTAATCATTCATTTAGCACCTTAATTCGGGAATTAATCTGATGAATATATGATGAATAATTATATATAATAAGGTATAGTGATTAGCGGTAGAAACGGAATGTTAGAGGAGAGGTATATAAAACGAACAAAGCCTCCGTATCCTTATCAGACACGGAG